>SDBU01004452.1_pt1 | contig 17177 bp, 15 predicted proteins | sample 2277071 | NCBI WGS metagenome assembly SDBU01 (sample SAMN10397929, study PRJNA504765) | marine sediment metagenome | isolation source: marine sediment core GS08_GC12, 126 cmbsf | place: Arctic Ocean: Gakkel Ridge, Loki's castle | collected 2008 | reverse complement strand
ACCACGGTCACGCCGTCGAAGTTGAGGTAGCTGGCAAAGGGCGCGGGGTTGATACGCCGCAGCCGGCGGTAGAGATCGTATGGGGGGAGGGGCATATCGGACTCGAAACGCTGGGAGATATTAGCCTGGAAGATATCACCGGCTCTGATGTATTCCCTGACGGCCTCCACCGCCTCGACGTAGCCCTCGTGGGTGAAGTTGGAGCGCAGGCCGATAGGGCTTTCGACGGGCTGGTCGAAGTGTGCGCCTTCATGATCCTCCAGGCGGGGTGCTTCGGCCAGGGTGCGCCGCAGTTCTTCGAGGCGAACCTCGGCCCTGGCATGCCGGGCACTCCCCTTGTCAGGGAAGCCGGTGGCAGTAACATAGGCCCGGCCCTCGAGGTGGTCGAAGGCAATCACAGCGTCGTAGAAAGCGAGATAGCACTCGGGTAGCTGCAGGTCATCCACCGCTGTGGAGGGCAGCTTCTCGATGAAGTGGCCCAGGTCATAGCTCAGGTAGCCCACCGCTCCCCCAATGAAGGGTAGCGCAGAGGGGTTTTCATCAAGCCTGTATTCGTGGAGCAGTTCACCCAGCACATCGAAGGGATTGCCCGAGACCGTTTTCTCCCCCCCGGGGCTGAGAAGCGTGATCTCGCTCCCGCGGCTTCTCATTACCAGAAAGGGGTCGCTGCCCATGAAGGAGTACCGCCCCAGCCTCTGGGGGTCCATCCCGCTGTCGAGGAAGAAGCTGAATGGCTTGTCCCTGAATCGCTCAAAAGCCTGAGGAGCAGTAGGTGGATTATGGATCTCCTCCACCAGGGGCAGGCGTCTACTGCTATCAGCCTTGTTCATCAACTCACCACGGAATCACACTTCGTTTGCGCTTTGGCTAAATTATAGGGGATTGGGAAACGGTTCACAAGGTTGGTATCCCCCCATGGGGGCTCATGCCCCCGGCGTCGCGAGGCCTATCTCCTGGTCATTCGGGGTAGGGGCACGGCATGCCGTGCCCCTACTTTTCTATATTCAAAATATAATGATAAAATATGTATGCCTTTTTTGAACGGGAGCTCCCTGCCCTGCTGGAGCGGTGGGAGCAGGAACGCAGTGGTTGGGCTAGTCACAGGAGGAGTGCACGGGACTGACCTGATGTGCCCAGGACACGGTTGGAGGGAGAGCGTTATGGCCAATTATTCAATTATTGCTGAGGACCTGACCTACTGGTATGGTGATTTAATCGCTGTGGATCATATCAACTTCCACATCGCCGAGGGCGAGATCCTGGGCTTTCTCGGCCCTAACGGCGCTGGCAAAACAACTGCCTGGAAGATGCTCACTGGCCAGATTAAACCCAAAGGTGGTAGAGCAACCGTGCTGGGGAGGGATATTGCCAGGGATGCCGAGAAGGTACAAGGCGAAATAGGCGTTTGTTTTGAGTACACAAATCTCTATGAGCAGATGAGCGCCAGCGAAAACCTGAGATTGTTTGCACGCTTATTTGGCATAAGTGGATTTGATGATGATGCACTCCTGAGGCGTGTCGGCCTTGAAGGTTGGGGAAAACGCAGAGTAGAGGAGTTCTCCAAGGGAATGAAGCAGCGTCTTATGGTAGCACGCAGCCTGGTCAATCGGCCCCAGATCCTGTTCCTTGATGAACCTACCTCCGGCCTGGACCCCGTGTCATCTGAGGCAATACGCACCATTATCCTTGAAGAGCGTGAGCGCGGGGCCACCGTCTTTCTGACAACCCACGATATGATGGAGGCCGACAAGCTTAGTGACCGGGTGGCCTTCATCGATCAGGGGAAGATCGTTGATCTGGACACACCGCATAGCCTCAAACAAACCTACGGCAAACGAGCGCTCAAGGCAGAAGTGGAGGCCGACGGCGGGCTGGAGCAGCTTGAGATTCCGCTGGACTCGGCAGAGACTCCAGATGCCGTACATGACCTTTTCTCACAGAAGAAGGTAGTCACCATCCACAGCGAGGAGGCCACCCTGGAAGACATCTTCATTCAGATCACCGGCCGGGGGCTGCAGGCATGAATTGGCGCTCTATCGGCGCCCTTGTTCATAAGGACTTAACCCTGTTCTTCAGGAACCGGTTCATTTCTGTGATAACCGTACTTGCCCTCGTTATGTTCGTCGTAATCTATTTCGTGATGCCGAACTCAGTCGATGAGACCCTGGAGATAGGGCTGTATGCGCCGGTAGTCCCGCCGGCCCTGGAGTTGATGCAGCAAGCGGATGGAGGCTTGGAGATAGAGGAAGCCGAATCCGAAGAGGCGCTCAGGGAGGGTGTGACCGAGGGTGAATATATAGCCGGGCTGGTTTTCCCCGCCGACATAATGGAGAAGTTTGAGCTGGGGCAGCCGCCTGATATCAAGGTGTACTTCGCTTCGGACATGCCTGACGAAATCAGGGAGGCCGTCAACGTTATTATCACGGAGATGGCCTATCTGCAAACAGGGCAGACATTGAATATCGATTTGCAGGCAGAGATACTGGGGCGGGACATGGCAGGGGCGCAGATACCGCAGCGGGACCGCATGCGTTCGCTTTTCGCAATCTTTATCCTTATGACCGAGACCTTTGGCCTTGCCGCTCTCATTAGCGAGGAGTTCGAGCACCGCACGGCATGGGCCCTGCTGGTAACCCCGATGTCGGTCAAGGCCCTGTTCACCGCCAAGGCAATCCTGGGCATCCTCCTGGCCTTCAGCCAGGTCCTGCTGCTCCTGGCGGTCGTTGGGGGAATGAACGCGCATCCTTTGATAATAATGATAGCTTTGCTCCTCGGTGCGGTGCTTGTGACGGGAGTGGCCTTTCTCATGGCGTCGCTGGGCAAGGACTTCCTCTCGGTTACTGCCTGGGGAGTCCCCGTTATGGTTATACTTGCCATTCCTGCTATCGGAGTCATGATACCTGGCGCTGTATCTGACTGGATTAAGGCCATCCCCTCATCCTATCTCACAGACACGCTATATCAGGTATCGAACTTCGGGGCCGGTTGGGGCGATATCTGGCGCAACCTGCTCATACTTGCGGGCTTCAATGTCATCATTCTCTCAGCCGGCATCCTGGCGCTGAGGAGGAAGTTCCAATGAACCTGAGACGTGTAGGCGTTCTTCTCGGCAAAGAATTCTTCCAGGGCCCAAAGAATTTCTTCTTTGTTTTTGCAGTCGTTATTCCAATAGTTATCTCTCTGGTAATCTCACTCGTTTTCGGTACCCTGTTCGCCGATGAGGCCACGCTGGGAATCGTGGATGAGGGAAACTCCCAGCTGGTGACCCTGCTCGAAGCATCGTCTTCGGTGACCAGCATAGAGTATGACGAGAGCTCTGAGCTCAAGGAGGCAGTTGCGGAAGGTGCGGTAGATGGCGGCATAGTCCTTCCCCGGGATTTCGATAGCTCCGTTCTACGAGGAGACGAGGTGAAGATCCCGATCTACATTTGGGGGGAAAGCCTGGCCAAGCACCGCACCATACTTACGGTGACCGTGACGAATCTGATAAGGGAACTGGCGGGACAGGAAGCCCCCGTGGAGATCGAAGCTGTTACGCTTGGAGACCAGGAGAGCATACCCTGGAACGATCGACTGCTTCCCTTTATCGTCCTCATGACGGTGATGATTGCCGCTGTGGCGTTGCCGGGATCCTCGCTGCTGGCCGAGAAGGAGAAAAAGACCGTTGACGCACTGGTGATAACGCCTGCAACCATAGGCGAGGTATTCCTGGCCAAGGGACTGCTTGGCGTTATCCTCGGTGTGTGCTCATGGGTGTAGTAATCCTGCTGTTGAATCAGGCCCTGGGCAGCCAGCCGGGGCTGCTGGTAATGTTGCTGTTCCTCGGCTCAATAATGGCTGCAGGAATGGGACTGCTCGTTGGCTCAATAGCTAAGGACCTCATATCGTTCTACGCCAGCATGAAAATTTTTGGAATAATACTCTATGCTCCTGGGATTGTCTACCTGTTTCCGGGCATCCCGCAGTGGATTGGGAAGGTCTTCCCCACTTATTACATCGTTGAGCCAATCGTCGAAATAAGCCAGAGGGGCGGTGGCTGGCCTGAAATCGCCGCAGATGTCGTTGTCCTCATAGGGCTGAATATAGTGCTGATCGCCCTGGTGGCCTTTACAATAAGCAGAAAAAAGCAGTATGCAGTCTAGCGTAGCGAATCAGATTGGGTAAGTTGGCCGACGTCGGCCAACCTACCCAAGAGAAACCTGCCGCTTATCTCAGGGATACACGAGTCTGCCATCTTCATACTGATAGATTGCCAGTGGGGCGGAGTAATCCCATCACGCCCGCCGATTGTTGTATGCCCGCGGCGGCATAGGGTTATATTCCCCTCAGGCGCGCCAGAATACGGAAAAGAGGAACGAAACTATAGAACTTAGGGGGAAACCCAGCCCGATGGCAAATCGGGGGCAGTGGCGCTTAGAAAGCGAGCCCGTCGGTTTGGAAGGGCGGCTACGCCTGGCCGTCCGAGGGTTGCGGCGTATTGCCTAGAGAACCTCGGTCAGCAGAATCCTGAGACCGAGGCCTATGAGGACTACCCCGCCGAGAACCTCGGCCCACTTTCCCAGCAGATTTCCGATTCTTCGGCCGAAGTAGAAGCCTGCTGCTGTAAAGAGGAAGGCCACACTCCCAATCGAGATGGCGGCAATCAGTAGCCTTGATTCCAGGAAAGCCAAGCTCAATCCGACTGCCAGCGCATCGATGCTGGTCGCTACGGACAGGGTAAGCAGGGCGAATCCTTTGGTGATGTCGGTGCGTTTTGCGTCGTCCTCGTCCGAGTGTAGAGACTCCCAGATCATTCTGGCGCCGACAAGCGCCAGCAACCCGAAGGCCATCCAGTGGGCGAAACTTTCAATTGTGTCAACGATTGTTTGCCCCAGCAGCCATCCCAGAACCAGCATCCCCGCCTGGAAGAGCCCGAAGGACAGGGAAACGCGCAACACTTGGCGGGGGGAAACGCTTTGCATCGAGATGCTGCCCGCGATGGCCACCGCAAAGCAGTCGAGGGACAGGCTGACAGCGATCAGGAGAATTGTGAGTAAATCCACCGCAGCCTAGTATAACAGAGAAGCCAGGGTCGCAAGAAACGCCTCTTTTTGACAACGATTGTGGCCAATGCTACATTCTTGTCCGGCTGTTACTCAATTATGTCAAGTGTTAGCCGGCAACCCACTCAGCAAATATGGCAGCGGACCATTCAAGCAGTTAGATGCTCAGACGCCTGGATGTCTTGACGGTTCTCCTGTCACCCCATGGGGGTTTGGTCCCCCTCCCGATGTGCTGAGTTCGTGTATAATACCTGGGGAGCGGGATTTGCTCAGACAGGCAGGTGAACGATGGTTGAGTTGAGCGACAAGCAAATAGCCGAATACTGGCATCGCAGCTATAGGACGGCGGATGGGCTCTGGTTCATGAAGGTCGAAGAGAAATACGGGTTCGACATGGCGCTGGATATCGACGACGAGGTCTGGAAGGTTTTTCCCAAGACACAGGCTCGCATGATAAAGTCCATGGGAGGACTGGAGAAGGGAATTGACGGCCTCTTCGAAGCTGTTACAACGAAGCTCTCCCTGGAAGGTTTTACGTTTGGGGCTGAAAGAGACGGTGACGGTGGTGGTTTCAGGATAGTGATCAGTGAATGCCCCTGGCACAACATAATGATCACTGCCGGCAGAGAGGGGCTTTCAGGGAAAGTGGGGACTCTCATTTGCAATAGTGAGTATTCAGTCTGGGCCTCGGAATTTGGTGACGATATACGTTTCGAGCTCAGCGACCAAATCTGCGAGGGCTGCAAGTCCTGTATTTTAAAGTTTAGCTCCGCTCCTGCTGGTATCCCCTAGAAACGTATAGGAACCGCTAGTCAGGGCACTAGAAGGCCCTCCATTACCTGCCCTTGCTTCCCTCCTTACAGACTCGGCTCCCTCGATGCATTCTCCCAGGCAGATAGCCTCCACACATGATGTCCCCTTCAGCGCCGAGAATTGTCACTTTCACGGTCTGTGAAATCACCAGAAAGTACTATATGAAAAGCCCCTATATGGTGATGTACACATAGTATAACCCAGTGGATAATATGTATAGGTAGGCATAGGCTTACATCTTCTGCAGATGACGTCGACCATCATCTGTAGAGTAATTCACGTCGGTGACGTGGGAAAGGAGGACGACATGGTCTCTCAAAGACGAGGTTTGAGAGGGTATAGAATAATCATCCTGTCCATAGTGGGCGCATTGCTTGCCATATTCGGGGCATTGTGGGTTGCTGTTATCTTCCCCGCGCTCGACAAGATGCCGGCGAGCTATGGAGAAACCTATCAGTTCGATGGTATGTTTAGCGTAATGAATCCTGCCACCCAGTCAATGGATAGCTTCCCCATCGAGCAGACGCTGATGCAGGAAGCCGTTGGCACTGAGGACGGGGCTCTGCTAATCCACGAAGTGCGCTCGGTGAAGAACGCTGTAACGGGAGCTGATATTTCGGCAATTTACGGCGATGAAAGCACGCTTGCGATAAATCCACGTACTCTTGAGTTCATGCCCCAGGTTGACGAGAGAGGACGGCTGGGGTACTTTGGCCCCCCGAGGCCGCTGGCCGTAGGCGATACCTTTGATCTCTGGCACCCGGGCGCAGGGCAAGCACTCCCTGCGAAGAATGTGGGTGAGGAGAACTTCCGCGGGATGAACGTCTTGGTTTTCGAGATAAATGAAGCTTACATACCCATTGGCACCGAGCCGATGAGTGGAATGGAACTTTATCTCAGCCCGCAGATCACGCTGTGGATCGAGCCATCAAGTGGTACTGTGGTCAATCAGACGAGTGAAACCGTTACCAGCATCGACATGATGGGCATGAAGATACCTGTCCAGATAGCTAACGTTGATTACGCCGAGAGCACGATCGTTAATCTGATGGGGACCGCCCAGAGTGCGAGCTTGATGCTCCTCTGGTTCAGGACCCTTGTACCCTGGATTGCCATCGGCTTCGGGGCTTTCCTGGTCATGACCTCTGCGGTGATAGTAGCAGTCAGGAATCTGCGGAGGGCAAGAGTCGAAAAGCCGACCCATCATCCCAGACCAACGTCGCTTCCGATGGATATCTAGTAGTCACAGGCATCAAAACAGGGTGATGTCGTCCTACCGGTAAAGAAGGAAGGAATATGACTACCCAGAGTATAGCCGGTCAGATACAGGCGATTAGAGGCCTCAGCCTGTCAGCAGTAGGGATTGCGCTGATAGTCCTTGGCGGGGCAGCCACGGTTATCTATGTGCTCTGTATTTCAGGTATTCCGCGTATGCTCGCTGCTTCCCTTGCTGAGCATATCGCCATTATCGCACAATGACGCTACAATGGGTTGCTGCAATAGCCGCAATCATCATAAGCCCCTCGATATCGAGGGGCTTTCTGTGTCTGGGATACAACCCCAGACCTGATCGCAGACTCGATTCAGGTGGGCAACTGCTCGTTGCGCGCTTTCTCGCCAGGCTCTATCCCCATAGTGAGGCTAATCCGCTACCATTGCCACATCAACAGCTTCGCGGAGATAAACGAGCCTAGCATGAATAAGATTGCCAGCACTACTACAGAAACGACTCGGATGTCTTCTCTTTCCACCAAATCCCCTGTCCTTTTATATGAAATTCTTAATGCCCCCCGATTATAGCCCATATGGCTATCCAGAGGCAATATGATGAGCTGCCTGGACTTTTACCAGTTTATAAATACCGTGGTTTAGAAAAGGTCCTTTATTTCTTCCTCTGTCTTTCTCTTGAGTTCGGCTGCATCTCGAAAGCCGAACTCTTTGTATGACTCTGCTGAGCCGTATTCCCTGGTCTTGATCACCACCGGCATCGGCAGAGCATGGCCGAAGATTAGCGCCTGCTGCTTCGCTTCCAGCTTGGAGAGCACCGTCTTCAGCTCGCTCTTCCCGGACACGCCCATGAGCACGCTGTCGATATCCTTCTCGTTGTCCAGAAGGTAAGTCGCCTTGGTCCCGAGCTGGGACATTACCTCGTCGTCGATGCTGCTGGGGCGCTGGTCGATAACCAGGAGGGTAACATTGTACTTCCTCATCTCACGGGCGATAGTGCCGAAGATGGTTTGTTCCGCCACCGAGGGGTTGAGGAACTTGTGAGCTTCCTCAATGGTTATTACCAGAGGGTGCGGTTTGTCCGCTTTTTCTCCCATGGCCATCTCGGTCCTCTCCCGGTACTGGGCGTAGATGCGGCGGGTGAGGATATTGGCTATCAGCATGTAAACAGTGACATCGGTGTATCTTCCGAATTCGAGCACCACATTCATGCCCCTATCCAGATACTCCAGTATTCGCGGTACCGAGTTCTCGCGGGCATGGGGCACGAGGAAAGGAAGCCTCCTCAGTCTCTCCAGGCCGCGCCGTAGGTTGCGGTAGCTGCTCTCGTGGATGTTCAGGTTCTTGAGCAGGTCCTTGGTCTCCTCGTCTCCGCTTAGATTTAAAAAGCCCTCGAGCCAGTGCTCTTCGCCAAACTCGCGTACCAGTTGATAAACCGCCTCTATAGCCGGCTCGGTCAGGTTCAGAGTCTCCCGCAGCAGGGCGATGTCTTCGGGCTCGATTTCGTCGTAGCCTATCTGTACCACGTAGTCGGGGCTCACCTTGCGGCGCCGGGCGCTCTCCTCGTCCAGGGTAAATAATGCTACCTGTGAGGGGAAAAGTTGCTTCAGCCCTTTTACGTTGGGCACATGCTCGCTGGTGCCCTCCCAGCCATACTCGTTGTGCATATCGAAGATGAGGTTGGCCGCTTCTTTCTTCTGCACCATTCCGATGAGGAGGAGCCTGGTCAAGAAGGTCTTGCCGGTGCCGCTCTTGCCGAAGATGCCGTTGGAGCGCTTGACGAACTCGGCGATATTGAGGCAGACCTTGGTCTCCATGTCCAGGGGAGTGCCAACGTAGAAATGTTTGTCATCCTCGCGTCCAAAGACCAGCTCCACGTCCTGTTCCGACGCCTCTCGGACCTCTGAGAAGTGGGCGGGGACAGTCTTCACCGGCTGGGGGCCTTCGAGGAGGCTCACGGCATCACCGCTGATGGTGAGCATGGGCGTAACCTGGAGCTTCCCATAGGTGCTGGTGCCGGTGATAACCTCGGCGATGAACGGGTCGGCGACATCGGGTGGTGTTATGGTAAGTTGCTGATTGATGGTTCCCAGGCTGATGTTGGTAATCATGCCGAAGAAACGGCTCCTCAGCCCCCCGATCACCACGTAGCGTCCCACCGCCATCTCCTCGATCGGAGTGGCGCTGTCCAGCTTGACCTCCATTCCCCCGGTCAGCGAGCCGCCGACCACGATGCCCAGACGTTCTCCCTGTGCATTGGACTCGTTCACAGTCTAATCCTCCTCAGGATAGCATTGAGCCGGTTGAGTTCGCCGCCAAGCAGGACGGCCAGTTCCTTCCCCGCCCTGACCAGGAAAGCGCGGCCGTCGTCGTGGGCGTGGCTCGCCTGACGCAGGCAGGCGGAGACCATCTCGTCTACTGACCCCCCTTCGGAGTTGAGCAATATGCTGAGAAAATCCAGGGATTGGGTGAAGCGGCGCACCTCGTCCTGTTCGCAGAGGTAGACGAAGCTGTGGACACGGGGTGGCCGTGGTGGGAGGTAATGGCGAATCTCATTTTCCTGGCCGTGCCCGATAGCCAGGCTTTCGAAGGTGGTGCGCAGCAGCCTTGAGAGCTGCGGGTGCTGGCGATAGATGTTCTCCTCCTCCGATTCGTCTTTGCCCCGTGCGACGGGACGGCGACCGGGGTCGATGCTCTCCGTGGAAGCGTTGCAGACGATGCCGTATATCTCCACATCACCGTCGGTGGTCCTCACCACACTGCCAAGGGGTGGGGGGGTGTGGAGTTCATAGCATTCGGCCACAAACCCGCCCGTGCTGGCCTCAATAACCTCACCTATTTTAGTTGACAAAGCGGTTCTCCTTGGAAGTTTGGATTATTTTCGTCCATATTCCATTGTACATGGTTGTCAAGTATGTACCAGCGGAGGCGGTTCAATTCGGCTTCATTTCGGATGACGCGTTCGTAGTAATTGCGTTGCCAGACATGCGCGCCTGGGGTGTGGCGCATTTGATTGATTCGTTTGGTGGCGGCGGATTTGAATGAGCGGACGATGGTTGGTAGTGAGCCAGAAGTGGGTTTTCCAAATCGTTCGTTTGTCGGGGTAGGGGCACGGCATGCCGTGCCCCTACGGATGATTTCACCACCGATTGATAAAATCCCATGCAAATGGTTGGGCATGATGATCCATTCATCTAACTCAATATCTCGGAAATGACGGGGGATTTCAAGCCAGCATTGTTCTGCAATACCGCGGATTCTGTCGTCCTCGAAGAATAACATGTGATTGTGGGTGCAGATTGTTACGAAATAGGCGCCTTCCTGTGAGTAGTCATACCCCTTCAGGCGAATGGAACGGCGATGGTGCTTCTGTGCGTTGTATGTCATTTCTTTTACCAACCCGCCCCTACGCGTGGCCGAAACGTTGCAAAGCCTTATAGATAGCGTTGGTGCCGAAGTCCAAGGCCTCCACCGGGATGCGTTCATCGGCGGCGTGAACGACCTGCTTGAAATCGAACCCCGCCGGCAGGTTCATCGGCGTGAAGCCGTAGGTCTGGATACCCAGCCGAGCGAAGTGGCGGCCATCTGTGACCGCGGCCAGCAACATGGGCATGGGCGTGCCGCCGGGGTCTGCCTCGCGCAAAATGCCAGCCAGCGTGTCGAATAGTCCCATGTCTGGTTCAGCGAGGCTGGGATCATGGCGGATTACTTCGAGTTCCACCTCGTCGCCAAGGAGCTGGCGGAGTTCGGTCATGAACTCTGCGGGGCCATAACCCGGGAGAAGGCGTCCGTCCATTTGAAGTACGATTTCACTGGGGATGACGTTGATCTGCACCCCGCCCTGCACGATGGTTGCGTTGACTGTGTTGTGCAAGAGGGGTTCAAAGAGTTGCCCCCTTGTGCCGATCAGTCGGAGCACTCGGTCGGTGAGCCGTTCGTTGAGGAGTAGGCGTAGAATCAAGGTCGAGGGAAATGGCAGGGCTGAAGTCACGCTCTCGATCATCTGGCGCGCCGCGGGGGTGATGTGCGCCGGTAGCTGGCCTCTATCCAGCTTCTGGAGCAGTTTTGCCAGGCTGGCCATCGCACCTCCGCGCATGGGCAGGGAGCCATGCCCGCCGGGCCCGCGCACGGTCGCCCTCATCCAGCACACCTGCTTTTCGGCAACCTGAATGGGATAGAACCTGCTCTTGCCGATGTGGAATGTGAAGCCGCCGAATTCCCCAAGGGCATAGCGAATGCCCTTGAAGTGCTCTGCGTGGTTCTCCACCAGATACTTGGCCCCGTAGTCGCCGCCTGCTTCCTCATCGCTTAAGATGGCAAGCACGACGTCGCCGGCTGGGATTAAGCCTTCCGCCTGGGCCCTGAGGAAGGCAGCCAGCATCATGGCAACGCAGCCCTTCATGTCCAGAGCGCCCCGGCCCCAGACGTAGCCGTCTACCACTTTTCCCTCGAACGGCGGGTGTGTCCAATTCTGGTTGGCCGTTGTTACCACATCCACATGTCCGTAGAGCATTAACGGAGGTGCATTGCCCTGCCCGGCCAGGCGGGCGATCAGGTTGGGGCGGTTGGGGTCCCGGGCGAGGATAATGGTTTCAAATCCTGCCGCGGTAAGCAGCTGATTTATGTAGGCTACGCACTCCGCTTCGTTGCCCGGTGGATTGGTCGTGTCGAAGCGGATGAGGTTCTGCAGCAACTCCGCTGGGCGTTGGTAGACGGTGGCTTTGTCGCCTTCAGAAGACATAGACATTTCCGCAATTACTCCGGAGGTATTAGTTCAATCTCGAAGAGTTTTGGCCACCACTTTCCGGTGACGAACAAGCGGTCATCTTCTGCGTCGTATGCAATGCCGTTGAGAACGCCAACACGCTGAATACGGTCCTCCTCACCCAGAAGGCCTTCAAGGTCTATCCATCCTACTACCTGACCGGTCGACGGTGCAATCATTGCGATGCGGTCTGTCTGCCAGACATTGGCGTAGATTATCCCCTGGACGTATTCCAGTTCATTGAGTCTGGTCACGGGACTGCCCCTGTCAAGCACTTCTACCCGATGGACTTCCCAATAGGTTTCAGGGTCTAAGAAGTGTAGCGTCGATTTGCCATCGCTCATGATTAGATGAGTTCCATCATGGGTAATACCCCAGCCTTCGGTGGGGTAATTGAACTCTTGCAGCAGGGCAAAGCTCTCCTTATCGTAGACAAACCCGACATTTGATTGCCAGGTCAACTGGATGATCCTGTTCCCATAAATGGTCACGCCTTCACCAAAGAACTGGGCAGGCAGCTTGTGAATCAGCAAGATCGCACCGGTTTCCAGGTCCACTTTGCGTAGCGTGGAGTTGCCATAGAGCCCCGTTCCTTCGTACAAAACGACGCCTTCAAAGACCAATCCTTGCGTGAAAGCGTTCGGGTCATGGGGATAGGTATTGACGACCTTGTATGTGTAGACAGGGACCGTATCCAAAGGGGTTGGAGTTGTTGAAATGGTGGGGGCGGGGGATACCGGGGAACTTGTGGGGGCCAGACCTCCTGCTGCAGGCGAGCAAGAGCAGATGGAGACTGTTCCCAGCACTGCCAGGAGCCCCAGAGAAAGAATCCTGAGCAAAAGGTTCATAAAGATTAGCTCACAGCTTGACTAGTCACAGGCTCGTCTCTTGCGATTGCCGCTGGCTAGACGCCTGGCCATCCAGCCACCCAGGCCCCTAAGCGTTTTGACATACTATATGCCGCGCATTGCGCAGCCCCGGGCCTAGTCTGGAATCGGAGCGAAAAGCTCATCCCAGTGGAATGAGACCGGCGTCATCTCGGCGGAGGACGGGTCATCTCCTGTGCGAAAGGCAACGTGAATCATTTTAGAGTCCGGCTCAAGATAGACCGAGTGTTTGGTGATGGCGGGTTGCTGGCACGCTTTGAGAACGTCCTGCATGTCCGAGACTCCGGCTATGGCCTGGCTCTCCAGTACTCCCATTATCGCTTCGTACCGCTCGACGCTGTTCTCGGGAGGAATGTAGTCAGTGGGGCGATACCGACGCAGGTAGTGGTTCGTTGCCACTATCGCCCCGGTCAACTCGTCGCCGTAGAGTACATTGTGGGATGGAAGGCGGGGAGTCACTCCCCCGAAGTCGCTTTCAATGACTACAGCCATCTGGTTATCCCTGGGATTATTCCAGGTGGGCTTCCCCTGGGCGAACAGGATAATGGCTGCGCCACACCTTGGGGGATACCCCTTAAACAACCCCGTGATTCTGGTGACCAGGTCTGGCCCAGCCGCCTGGGATTCGAGCACATCGCGCATAATCACGGCGGGAAAGCACTGGCCGGTTACCTCGACCCATCTACTGGCGTCATCGCATCCCTGAGCAACGACTGCCACCCCGGTTTCGTTCATACCCCGGGAGAGCCCCACCATGCCAATGAACCCTGATGAGACCGTGCTGAGGCCATAATCGGGCTTGCGTACTATCAGCAGGGAATGCTCCTGCAGCAGCACGTCGCCCTGGGCATCGTCCCAGTTGCCACCCACCCTGGTCTCGCCATCGCCGGTGATATCTCCCCAGGCCGCGAAACCTGAACAGGAAGCGAATGGCCTGGCGGAGATGTCTATCAGGTCGCGGCAGGAGTTCATCAAGGCCAGCATGTCAGCCTCCAAAACCCTGGCGCCTTCCTCAATGCGCTCGTGAGTGATCACGGGCAGCGACCCTCCCAGCGCGTCCTTGATTCCCTCGACCATGGCTTCCATCTCCACGACATACCATTCCGGCCAGTAGATCGATTGCTCCATGAGTTCTACCAGGGCATCGTAGGTGATGTTGGGATCCAGCCCTTCGAGCAAGTGGTCGAACAGGTTCTGCTCAATGAGCTCCACCAGTTGGTCGGCGAGCAGGTATCCGTAGGCGTATCCCATCTCCTGGCGGGAGCCCCAGACACGAAGGACGGTAACTCCGTTCAGCTCCTCGATCAATCCGTTAACTTCTGTCGCTCGGGTCGGTGTGGGGGATGGCGTGTCACCCGTTGAGCCGCACCCCGCAGAGGCCGCGACGATCACAGCCAGTATGACCAGGCATAGAAAGGCCTTGTACCTGAGATGCATGTTCATGCTTTGCTCCTTACTGATTTGGCTGAATTTTGATAGACTCGATATTCGTGATTAGCCAGTCTCATAAATCTAAATCCACCGGGTGCGCTTGCTCCTGTCTTTCTCCGAGGTGACGGTTAGCAGCCGGTGCTCGGCAAGGGCGAGCTCGATCAGGTGCCGGAACTGCTCGCGGTCGGCGCCGGTTACCACCGCCTGCTCATGGGACTCGCTGAGGGCAACGGGGTAGCCTTGTCCCCTGCGGCACTGGTCGAGTAGCAGGGTATGAAGCAGGTCGACGAGCCCGTTCTCCTCTACCCAGCGCGGGAACTCCACCCGGGCTATCTCGCCGTCAGCCTTCAGGTAGAAGAAGCGAATCTCATGGTCTCCGTAGTAATTCATGACGGAAGACCCGCTGGCGAAGGTTGCTGATCTCTCACCCGGTTCCAGGAGAGTGCCGAAGAGGTCACGGTCCCTGATGCCGGCAACGGCGTCGCACTCTCTTTGTGATGAGGGCGAGTTCCGAGGGCAGTGGCGGTCGCAGTCGGGCGGGTCATAGGGGCAGATGGCTATTCTGAGCGCATTCACCACCTCTGTGCTCCGGGGGAGGCTGATATAGCTGGCAAGGGCCAACCCTGTACGCAGGCTGATCTCCTTGGTTTTATCCAGGGCCGTAAGAAGGCCGTTTTTGAGCAGTTCCGTCCTGATATATTCCGGGTAGGCACGCCCCCCCAGCCCCCACATGATGAGTGACCCGTCGAGCAGTGCGATCGCCGATGAGCCTGGTGAAAGCGCTTCGCCCAGCTCGGCCAGGGCCAGGCACTCAGAAACCGCGCGCTTGATCCCCAGTAGCCCCCCCTCCACAGGCTGCTCCCCGCTGCCGAGGGGATCGACTATGGTCATGTCCTCCTTGCTTGCATAGAGGGTGGGCTGGCTGCGGAGAACGGCATCCGGGTTCTGTCCGTAGAGTAGCGTGGCGCTGCCGATATTTATCAGGTAGCACCGTGCAGGACTATGGCGGTCGACATCGATATGGGAGCCGTCACTGGCGATTACGGTAAAGTCGGTCGGGCAGGGAAGGGGCCGGTGGTTCCCGGCCAGTTCGTCAGAAACTCCGGCTACCAGCCAAGTGGTCCTGCTGCCCTCGATTTTCTTTCTCAGGGAATCAACGTCGGCGGATTGAAGCTGGAGCATCTCTAAAGCGCGGCCGAGGCACCTTTTCCAATTCTCCTCCTCAGCCTTGAGGCTTGCTGCCATCCCATTGATCTGGCCCGATACCTGATTTAGGTCAAGGGACATCTCTTCGCCTCTCACGTGGGAGTATAGCACAAGGCGCTTTTCAAACAAAATCGAAGGCCGCAGGTATGAGAGGTAGTCCTACTTGACAGAACTGCCCGAACATGTGAGCTTGCCCTAACTTGCCCTGCCCTTAATTTTGCTTTCACGATATGGTATAATTGTAAGGTCGCCCTGAAGGGAAGAGTATGATGCCAAAAATATCTAGAAGCCTGATCATCTGGCTCGTGATCCTTGTGATCGCGGTAGTCATCTTCTTTACCCTGATCTCGCCCGGGGGTGGTGGTGAGAGCCTCACTACAGCGGAGGTGGTCGACAAGATACATAACGAGGGTGGGGAAGTCACCATCAAAGGGACCTCGCTAATTGCCGTGATAGGTGGCGAGACGTATGAAACCAGGATTCCCGAGAGCTTTGACGCATTCGAGGAGTTTGAGACCGAGATCTCCCAGGGGAAGGTGTCACTTAACTATGAGGGGCAGAGCGGATGGGGCAGCTGGGCCGGGATACTTATCAACTTCCTGCCGCTGATCCTTTTCGGGGCTTTGCTCCTGTTCATACTGAGTCGGGCGCAGGGTGGTTCGAGTCAAGCCATGTCCTTTGGCAAAAGCCGGGCACGGCTGGCCAGCGGCGACAGGCCGACCATTACCTTTGGCGATGTGGCCGGTGTCGATGAGGCCAAGCAGGAACTGCAGGAGGTAGTGGAGTTCCTCCAGTATCCTGAAAAGTTTATCGCCCTGGGCGCACGCATCCCTCGCGGGGTATTGCTCATCGGGCCTCCGGGCACGGGCAAGACGCTGCTCGCTCGGGCTGTGGCGGGGGAGGCGGCGGTTCCTTTCTTCTCCATTAGCGGCAGCGAGTTCGTTGAGATGTTCGTGGGAGTGGGGGCTTCTCGTGTACGGGACCTCTTCGATCAAGCCAAGCGCAATGCACCTTGTATAATATTCGTCGATGAGGTCGACGCTGTGGGCCGTCACCGCGGCTCTGGCCTGGGTGGTGGTCACGATGAGAGGGAGCAGACGCTGAACCAGATTCTGGTGGAGATGGATGGCTTCGACTCCAGCACCAAGGTGATTCTCCTCGCGGCCACCAACCGACCTGACGTCCTCGACCCTGCCCTGCTGCGCCCCGGCAGGTTCGATCGCCGGGTAGTCCTGGATCAACCGGACATAAATGGCCGTAAGGCTATCCTCGAAGTCCATGCCAAGGGCAAGCCATGGGACCAGGATGTCGACCTGGAGGTCATCGCCAGGCAGACACCGTTTTTCAGTGGCGCTGACCTAGCGAATCTGGTTAATGAGGCTGCTCTGCTGGCAGCGAGGCGCGACAAGAAGGCAATCGGCCAGGCGGAAATCGAAGAATCCATAGACCGTGTCCAGCTTGGCCCCGAGCGCAGGAGCCGTGTCATTAGCCAGAAGGAAAAGGAAATCGTCGCCTATCACGAGGCGGGTCATGCCCTGGTAGCCCGCACGCTGCCTCACGCTGATCCTGTACATAAGATCTCCATTGTGGCCCGTGGTATGGCTGGTGGCTATACCAAACAACTTCCCACTGAGGATCGCCATCTTTACTCGGTAGCGCAATTGCAGGACATGATAACCACCTTCCTGGGGGGGCGAGCCGCCGAGGAGATTATATTCGGTGGGTCGGAGGTGACCACGGGGGCAAGTAACGATCTGGAGCAGGTTACCGCTCTTGCCCGGAAGATGGTTAAAGAGTACGGGATGA
>SDBU01004451.1_pt1 | contig 17182 bp, 6 predicted proteins | sample 2277071 | NCBI WGS metagenome assembly SDBU01 (sample SAMN10397929, study PRJNA504765) | marine sediment metagenome | isolation source: marine sediment core GS08_GC12, 126 cmbsf | place: Arctic Ocean: Gakkel Ridge, Loki's castle | collected 2008 | reverse complement strand
TTCGATAATTATCCTGCCTCTTTGCCCATTTTTTCGGGTCTCAATGTTTACCTTTGTGGCGAGCTGGCTGCTGAGTTTCCTTTCCAGGTCCAGGATGTGAGGCGGCTTTGAGCGAACGGTTGTCTTGGCCTGGCTGGTGCCGGTAAGATACTTTCGGACAAGTCTTTCAACTTCGCGCACACTCAGACGACCTACCAATGCCCGATTGGCTAACTTGCGGCGAAGCTCGTCGGTCGGCAGGGCAAGTATCGCACGGGCGTGGCCCATAGTCAACTGACCATCAGCTAACATTTGCTTGATTTCCTGCGGTAAGTCCAGTAACCGCAAGTAGTTAGCAACCACAGAGCGGTCTTCGCCAAGTCGTTCAGCCCCCTGTGCCTGAGTTAAAGAGAAGGTGCTTAGATAATCCTGATAGGCCTTTGCACGCTCTATTGGATTGAGATCTACTCGTTGTATGTTCTCAACCAATGACCATTCGAGTAATTGCTTATCGCTTGCGGGGCGAACTAAGGCTGGTATGGTTGTCATGGATGCTAATTGAGCAGCTCGGAATCGGCGCTCCCCGGCAATTAGCTGAAATCGCGACCCGGAAGGGCGGACAATAATCGGCTGAATAACACCGTTGGCCCTGATAGACTCGGCTAAATCAGCCAGCTCCTGCTCATCCCATACCGTTCGTGGCTGATAGGGATTCGGCGATATAGCGTCAATGCTGAGTTCCTGCAAGGAATCGCGTAACTCTTTGTCTGGCGGGAAGTTAGACTCTTCAGGCGGGGCAGATAATAGCTCTTTTGCTTCTGCAGGCACGGATAATATCGGACTCAATAATGACTGAAGCCCTCTGCCGAGACGTTTTGGTTTTTCTTTTTTTTTGGTCATATACATGCTCCTTCACAAACCAAATTTAGGAATTCTTGTTTCATTTACAGTTCTTATAATAATCACAAAAAGTAAGTACGGCTAACAGTAATCCGTTGTGTAACTGAAGAAGCAATTACCGCTCCTTTACAGTCGCGGCTCTGTCTTGGAGAATCGCATATATTTTTTGTGGGGTTGACCCCAATAGTATTTCGGGTTTTTTACTGAAAATTCTGTAGTTTTGCCAGGCAAAAAAGTATTTTTTGTAAAAAATGTTTCACGTGAAACAATAGTGAAGATGCTCTGTTGAAAAGCCACGAAAACTGTCATTCTGTCCGTAAGGACTCCATAGGAGAACAGAGCGCAGCGGAGTGAAGAATCTCTTTATGACTCAAGAGGTGAGATTCTTCGGTTTCGCCTCAGAATGATAGTCCACGTTTTCAACAGAGCATAGTGAAGAATGACAGGCGAGAGCGAATCCCGATGTATCGGGATTCGGATAGGCTCTAAGATTAGATGTTGTGGGTCAAGAAAGTAAGAAACGTTAAAGAGCTTGTTGATTAAGAGCCTATCCCAATAATCCGCTCTATCCCCAAGGGAAGCCCGATGCTTGGCCTGCGTTGTCGGTGAATAAACGTTCTCAACGTGGAGCAAACCACTTATGGCGAGGCTCGCCTGCCGGCGGCCAGGCATTTTTGAACTGCCGCCTTGGCCTCTCCACAGGACACCTAACGGCGGAACTCCGCCATAGGGGGACAAGTTTTCGCTCGGCCTCATAACGAGACGGTTATTCGGATAAGCTCTAAATGTTTTTGGCTGTCATCCCTTAGTTTTCTATGGGTAGATTTGCAATGTGGTTTGATGACTCAGGTTGTTCAAGTTCAAGAAGGAATGTTTCACGTGGAACATCGACAAAGAAAAAGTGTAAGCGAAAAGCATAAGGCTGAAAAGGAGAAAATTGTAGAAATCTGAGGTAAATAAGAGAGAAGAAAGAAAAGAAATTCAGAAGTACTACAATCTGAAATATGGTTTGTTGTATTTACACCAAACTTTATATAGTGTTAAATTATTAGGCGATTAGATGGTTGGTTTTCTGAGGCTTTAAGGAGGAATTCCCAGGGCGAGCGTGGGAATCAGGCGCGACAATATAGATTGCAGCCTGTTCACCAACGCTAAGCGAGTGGATTCTCAGATAGATTTATCTGATTTTTTTTAAGGCCTGGCGATTATAATCAAACTTGCTCTGGTACAACGAACGGCTTGCGGTAGTCCCTCGTCAAAAGTTTGTTCACCCGCTTTGAGAACTTGCCGATGAACCTTTCTTTCCTCGGATTCATCGTTAAGCTCCTGTTATTGTAACTTATACACTATCGGCGCAAAGGCGCATACTCACAGCGCAAAGGCACAAACTCAGCCCAAAACTAAATGAAACAGCAACTGCAAAGCCCGTTGAGAATCTCACATTTTGTAAGGTGTTCGGCGCTCGTAGAAATTCCCCGCAGTGCAAAGATAGATGACTATATCCCCGTTTGTTCCTGAAGAAACAGCTTTTACAGCTTACGCTCTGCCAAGAGTCTTTAGGTATTTCCTTGACTTGCGCAGTCTCATTCTGGATGCCTTCTTTTTTACCGCATCGTTCGGCCGTCCCAGCTTTGCCGCTATTTGGGCAGTGGGATTATTTGGGAAAAGTTTCTTGAGCAGAGTCAACTCACTTTTCGACCATAGACCCTTGATGAGCTTTTTTTTCTTCCTCTTTTTTTTGGCCATTTTATGAATCCTTTCGTATTAACCGGACTTATAGCTTGCAATCCGCTTTGAGGGTATTTTAACGAGTGACGCGGTAACAATCAAACAATTTTCATTTTCAAGAAAAAAATAATCCTTCGGTGGTCAATTTTGCGTACGTGTTTGACAGGTAGGCGACGTGCAGAAGGCAGGTCAATTCAAGGCCAACCTATGGCCGGATTCTATCATTTTAGCCTTTAAGACCAGTAGTCCTATTGCCAGTTGTGGGTCGGTATCTATCGTTTCCCGGCTCGTCCGGCACCAATTATGCTTTGGTTCCTGCAATACCCCTGCCAAAATTTCCGAAGAGCTCGCTGAAGAACGGTTTATGAGTACGACCATCGGGTAGTCAGGGCGTGTTTTTTACTTGTGCGCCGATACATAAGTTGGCATCCCAAATCGTGGTTGTATCCTTGCTATCAATCCTTCTTCTATGAACCTGTCAGCTATTTCGATTGCACTATTCAAAAGTCCGCCTGGATTGGAACGCAGGTCCAGAATCAATCCCTTTAATCCCTGCGTTTCGAGCTGAGCAAGTATTTTATCGAAATCGCCGACTGTTCTGGAATTTGTGCTGGCCGAGTCTTACAGGCATGAAAAGACAAAATCCAAAACATCAACATAATACCGGTATATGCATTTTTTTTTGGCAATAAATTGAGGTTTGGTGCTCCCATCACTCATCAAATTTGACATCTGTGGAGGCAAAATGGTGTCACGAATTTGCCGAAGAATCCTGACATTTTGCAGCTCGCGAAAATGGGGCCTTTAACCGAGCACTTGCCGTACGTATTGCCGGCTGATCTTCCAGCTTTCGCGCAACGGTCGCGTGATCTCGAATTTGTTCTCATGCGCCAACTCGATAACCGCAATCCCACTAAACTTAACATTGCGCAAGGCCTTGGCAATTGCCACATAATCCATATCGCCCTCGCCTAGCGCCTCGGTCCAGCGACCATCTTTGTACTGATCGCGCAGATGCAGAAACACGATTTGCTCTCCGTAGCTTCGAATAAACCACACCGGATCGACACCCCCGCGTACCAGCCAATTCAGATCAGGCCCCAATTTCACATCAGGAATCCGCTCCAGCGTCCCCTTAAGATCATGAAGATCATCTGCAACTTCGTAAGTGTGGTTATGCAGATTAACCGTCACACGGTGCTTCTCGGCAATGGCCATAATCTTGCGCAACAGATCGGCCTGAATATCAAGCTGCTGCACCGTCTTTTTCCGAGGCGCCGCCCCAACCGAAACTCCGAATGTCTTTCCCTTGAGTTTCGCTAAGTACCCAATCACAAGCTCCGCATCCTCCAGGACCGCTTCGTACTTATCTCGATTCCACATATCCCCACTGAACGACGTCCCGATCACCGGCAATTCATATTTCTGCGAAAGCTCCCCGATACGCTCCACTGTCTCGCGTTTCCGCAGAACATTATGCATCAGTTCAATCCCGTCGATCCGGGCGTACTTCAGATCCGAAAAAATCTGCGGCAATACCAGCGTAACGTTATACTCGGGCTGCTTAGCGGCATACACCCAGACATGTGCTCCCACTGTAATCCTTTTCTTGCTCGAATCGCCAACGGCCCCGACTATTTTCCCACTGCAACCGATGGACGCAACTACAACAGAACCCGCTTGAAGAAAACAGCGGCGCGTCAAAACGGACGACGAATCACGACTATAAATTTCCATAACAACTCCTACAAATAATCACATAAGATCCAAGGCCGTATTACACCTCATAGTCATATGGTCCTACATTATCCGGTTCTTCCTACGGCCAAGCCTTTGTTATCATAATAGCAAATCCAATGATAAAGTGCAGATACTTGCTTTTTCAAACTGATTTCGTTCCTTTCTTGTTATTGAGATTTTACTTCATATAGTTGGATGAATGATAAATCATTTCATTTTCGAAAAACGAAATTCAAGTTGATCTTTTTTAGTCTCGTTTTTCGTCTTTAAGCGAATCCGATAAAGAGAGTCATGCCATATTCGCCTCAACTTTGAATCCTTTAATTGGATGGGTTCAATCTCCGCGAAGAGTTTGGACGAATCATATTCCAACAGCATCTGAACCTCTTCTTCTCGATCATTCAAAATCAGCTTGCCTGGTCCGGTATTGGTAACTTTACCGGCAACTACGAAATTCATGATAATGTTTTTTGAAGGCTCTTTTAATGTGTACGAATCCACAACCACGACAGCTTTCCCGCGGTTGAAACGAACGATTCGGTTCCATGATTCTGCACCAGCTGCTTTGGGATACGCTTCCGTGATATCCATTTCGATATGCACGCTGGAATCGCTTTTATGATAAGACACATTTTTCGCGGCAAATTGTCTTCCCGCTTTTTGGTCAACGCCATTAATAGTAGGTAGATTGTGGAAACCCGATTGAAACGCCCAGATTTCATAGCGACGGTTGCTGAAGGTTTGGCGTCTATACGTTGGCCTCCCAATATCGATGACAATCGGTTTGCCATCCGCGAAGATAATAAAACTTCCAACGTCGTTATGGTTGTGGCTTTGAGCGTTGTGCCCGCCCCATGCGGCCAGAAATAAACCTTTTGCAATGCCTTCCTGATCGCGCGAGGCCATCATCTGTATATTGGGATGTTCCAGCCACACATCCTGCAGCATGGGCTGCGAAAGTGGATTATACTCAACCAGCTCCTGTCCGTTGAACAATAAATGCAGAAAACGGTTTAAATCGTGGTTTCTTTTTACACTCTCAAGTAATGTCTCTTCTCTGATGCCATATGCACCCAATGCTTTGAGATGTTCATCACCAATTCGTTTTCCAAAACGGAAGACCAGTTCATTGGGGATGTTTAATCGGGCATCGCAATCGCCCAGGCAGATAAAGTAATCATCCACAATATGGGCGCGATAAATAAACCGGGCGATCTCTTGTATCAACAGATGCTGGTAGTAATTAAACTGCTTGTTAGTCGCGCTGTATAAATGCTCAAACGCATCAAATAAACTCGCCCCTGCGCGCCCCCAATAACTTGGCCCTTCGTCGCAACTGCCATCGTACGGGTAATAGGTTAAAAAGTTATCCAAACAATCCAAAACCTTGTGAACTAACTGCGCTCTGCGTATTTCATCTTTTTCAGAAAGGAGGGCAGAGAGCAAAACGTTCGAGCAAATCCATGGATTCCAATTGTTGGGATAGTGTTTGTTTCTTCTCGCGGCATAACCCATCCAGCCGAACTCTTTGGTTAAGAACGGCGTCAAGATCCGCCGCTCAATTTCCTTGTCGATCCGATCACTTATCAATGGAGACACTGTATCGAGTTGCTCACCCAGCAAATAATTAGTCAACACAAGCGAATTGGATGTCTGTGCCGAAAAGAGGGCAACCACCTGATCATCGGCATCAGGCAGGTCGGTTCCCGCTTTTTGCGGATGGATATGTGCCGGCCAGGTCCAAGAGGTTTCTTCACATATTGCCCAGATCAAATCGGTGATCGAATCAAGAAACCGGCCTTTGTTTTCGATGCATTCCGCCATCACCAATACGTGAAGCCGTTCCCGCCGCTCATACCAAATGTTTTGGTAATTGCTGCGGTTGCCGTTGCGTTTAAACTGTAAATACACAGACGCCTGGAGAACAGGCACTTCGAGTTCAGCTACTTCTTCCGCTTTTTGAATGATGATTTGTTGGATCGCGTCCGGTATTCGTTCCCACGCTTCTCGATCCGAGGCTTTCGGGAACGGATGCCATTCATTTAGAGGGATTAATATTTCCTGCAATTTTTCTTGAGGAAACGATTTGGCCAGCGAAATGTCATTGGCTTGATAAGCCGCGTTTGAAATAGCTGTAAATGAGAAAAGAAAGAAAACCGTGCAAGCGTATACGTATCGTCGAAAAGTAAACATGTCATTCTCCTTTTTTGATTTTGGAACATGGATGAACATTTCATACCCATTAGATATCCATTATAGATACTATTATTACTGATAAGCGGCTTATCCGCGAGATGATAAACTATAATGTATCTTCCGAACCAAATTTTTATAGTAAATCTGACTTTTGCAGTATATATTTCCAGTAGCGGTTATACCCTGACTTTGGGAGTTTAAAACTCGGTTGTTCTGTTTAATCCCACGGAGAACGCGGCGTGCCGGCCTCTGAGGCCATCGGACGCTGGCTGAAGGGCTTCACCTTGCCTGTATGCACGTCATAAAGTACCTTGTGTGTGGCCTTGAGGGCCTGCACCAGTTCGGGATAGGGACGGTTGGTCACATCTACCAGGCCGATATTGTAATTCTCACCGTCCATGCGTCCCAGCACAGGTTGGTCTTGCCACTGAAACCAATGGGCCCCGAGGAAGTAAGGCAGGGCCATGGCCTGTTCCACATAGTAGCGGTAACCCGCGGCCCGTTCAGATTGATTCTGAGTTTGTACCAGGCCTGCACCCAAGCCGTTGGCCGGGACACCAAAATGGAACTCGCCGATCACGATCGGTCGCCCTGCCAGGGCAAAGGTGCGCTTGAGTTGTCGGGTAGGCTCGTATTCATAGACATTGATGCTGCTTACGTCAAATTTCTTTGCCAAACGACAGACGGCCTCTGGCGGACTACCTCCGAAGCGGATGCCGAGATTCAGGTGATTGGCATCGTATTTCTTAATTGCCGCGTTAATCAGATCCAGGTACCTCTCAAACATGGTATGGACAAAGTGCTCGCGGCGTTTCTTTGTGTCGTCCTGGGCCAGATAGGCCCGGAGCTTCATCTTGGTGGCCGTATCCGGTCCGTTGAGGAACATGTCAACGAGTTCGCTCTCGCGTCCGGGCCAGGGGGGTTCATTGCCGATGAACGTGCCGACCAGCCAGGGATCGTCCTTGAGGGATTCACATTGGCGTTGGGCCGCTTCATCCAAACGACGGGCAAATTCCTCGCCGTAGACATCCGGCATACCCAGAAACGAGGGCTGTGTGCGGGGACTGCGAAAGGTCGCTACGTAGGCCTTGCGGCGACCGTCGTCGGATTCCCGAAAGGAGGACCAGTTGCCCACAGTGTTGAGGCCCCACGCAGTCATGCGACGCTCAATCAAATTGGTATCGACCGTAGCAGCGCGCCTGCTCCGACCCCGGATGCAGTTTGAGCCGGTGGACAGAAAAAGGTGTCCGTGGGGATCGACAAACCACCAGATGCCGTCAATCTGCTCAACTCGGAAGAAACCTGTAGCCTTTGTCTGAGTGTTTAGAAAACCGCCGTATTCACAGGTATTGAACGGACTGCTATCGGTCAGAGTTTTGGCTTCTTCTGCCAGTTCCTCAGCCAGTTGTTCGGCGTTCTTGATCTTGCCGGGCCAGTTCGCATGGGCCCATTGTCCCAGTGCATCCAGCACAGGCTTCTTCTCCAGGAAATCCGATCCCACGTCTTCCTTAGTCAGTCTAATCGAGCGGATCTCCAACCTTGGCCGGTTGATGGGGTAGGTCATGGTCACGCCCAGTGCCTGGACCTTATCGATCGCTCCGAACGGTCCCCACAAAGACATCCAAAAGGCTTCCGTGCGACGGTTGTTGGCCGAGGCCATATCATGACCGGATTGGTCCCTGCCCTTTAAATATCTAAGAGGGATAGAGGCCCGTAGCCACACATTCTGGCCGAAGGGCTGGAGCATGATGCGTCGCGGGCCGTCAGCCGTGTAAAGCCAAAGGCCAAACCGCTGCGGTGTGGAGGTCCGCATTTCCAGGACCAAGTATTCATAGGCAGACCAGTCGGTAGTCAGGTCCCGATTTAGTTCCTGGAGAGGCCACTTGTGCTCTGAGATTCGACCCTGGAACGTAACAGATTTAGGTTCCATCGCACTAAGGCGACTCAACAAAAGCAATGGAGCGATCAAGGCAATGAGGATTTGAAATGACCTACAACAGTGCGTTCTCATAGGTTTTATGCTCCTGCTATATTTCCTTAAATGTCATCCTTCATCGGGATCGACCCTTGCGTCGACCTCTTCTTCTACAACGAGAGCGTCTTACTATTGCTCCACAACAGTCCTATGATAACAAATAGACCATTGCGGGGACAGAATAAAAGGAGTACGAGTTTGTGCCTCATAGCAATGTATATCAAATTTTCACTTTTTCATAAATCACTGATATTCAAGGGTTTATGGGATGGGAATTTTTGCGAAATTGGCAGATAACGCGTTTTCGGGTTGTAGAAGAGTTGTAGGCGCCGGCTCACGAAAATGAGGTCGTTTTAGAGGAGCTTCAAGCGTTGCCCGATACGTCTGAGGGCTAACAGGATCGCCCCCAAAGACACTGTAGATGAAGTTCTATATCACGCCGTTAACTGTTTACATTTCGATATTATCTGATAGAATGATGTGTCGCTGTAAGGAAATTCTATTTTTCACAGGCGCGTTTAGGAAGGTTCATCTGGAGCCGTGGTATCATCTGGGAGCAACGAGCTATCTCCGGGAACCTTTAAAAAGCTGGGTGTTTCTATGATTGTGATACTGCTGTCATTCATTCTTAATATTTCTCTCATTTCAAACGCAAAGGTTCAGTCGATGGAGGCCGCCAGATTGCCGTCGTCGGCACCCGTGAGCCGGTCGGTCCCGCTGTGGTTTCCGAAGGCCCCGCCGCTGGCGCCACCGAAGGCAGATGTAATCCGCGTTGTAACTGTGGAGGAACTCTTCGGCGCGGTTGAGCACATCGGCGCAGGGGGTACGATCCTTCTCGGCGAAGGTCACTACAAACTGCCCCGGGTAATCATTCTCCAAGGGAAGAAAAACATCACCATTCGCAGCGCTGCAGGCGACCCGGCCAAGGTCACCCTCAGCGGCAAGGGGTGGGATAGCGAAGCCAAGGGGGACGACATTCTCCGCATCGCCCGCTGCGAAGGGGTCACCATCGCGGACCTGACCTTCGCCGACTGTCGGTCCTACGGGGTTAAGGTGGAAGCGGAGAACGCACCAAAGGACATCTGCATCTATAACTGCCGCTTCCGGAACATCGGCGTACGCGCCATCAAGGGTTCGGCGGGGCAAGATCCGAACGTCCGTGCAGTAAGAGGTTCTGTTCGTTACTGCCACTTCGAGAACACCAAAGTCCCAGAAGCCCATTGGCTGTTCGGGGGCGACTACATTGCTGCCATTGACATGATGGCTTTGGAAGACTGGACCTTCAGCGACAATATCTTCAGGAACATCAAGGGGCGCAATGGTGGCGGGCGCGCCGCTATCTTCATCTGGGTGCGCTCCAGGCGGGTCGTGGTGGAACGCAATTTCATCTTCAACTGCGACAGGGGTGTGGCCTTCGGCAATCCCGGTCAGTCCACAGCCAATGTCTCTGGAGAGCGGCTCGTCTACGTTCACGACAGCGTCATCCGCAACAACTTCATTACAGGTGGGCCGGACTGCGGAATCGAGTTGTGGTACGCCGAGCATGTCAAGGTCTACAATAATTCTATTTGGCGAGGCGAGCGGAACTGGGGCCGCGGCATCCGCATCGGGACCGGGACCTCTCAGACGGACATCGTGAACAACCTGGTGCACGGTGAGATCCGGTTCGACGGAGGAGAAGCACAGCTTCGCCAAAACCTTGCGGGCCGCCTGGACGGTTACTTTGTGGACTCGACATTGGGCAATCTGGCACTCACCCAGGCAGCGACCGAGGCTATTGACCAAGGTATATATCTGCCGGACGTCACCGAGGACATCCGCCGGCGACCTCGGTCTGGACGCCCCGACCTCGGCGCGTGGGAATTCGACAACAAAAGTAAAACCGATGGGTAGCACCGGGCAGCTGGCCAAGAATCAGGCAAATTCCAGAATCCATACATTAGCTAAATATAGGCTTATGACCGAAGGCGGCGGCTCGCCGGTTCTGTAGGCGACAACACCGAACTGGCGTTGGAGTGTCATCTCGCAATACCGGCGAGTTGTCTATCCATTCTATGCCGTTGAACCGTTTTTAGTTTCTCTTCTTTTTTCACCTTTCCCTTATAGGGACGAGCCGCTATCTCTGGCTGCGATTATCAGCTTCGTTTGTCTGTTCGTAGATTTGAGCGATATCGTAGAGCAGTGCTTCGAGTTTCGAGAAATATTCATCTTCAGAAAACTCCTCTTTTGCATCGCGCAGCTTTATTACTTCAAGCTCAAGGCGATCCCGTTGCGCTCGCAGGCCAAGGGATATTTTATTCTCAGCTTCGCTGTGGACTATGTGAAACTGATGGGCGCGGTAGCCATCAAGAGATGCGCTATTCTCGGCCTTTTGTACAGGTCGGATGCCTCGAAACCAATCAGCGCGAGTGCCCAACCCGTCTCCGTTGTCGTCGAGCAGGGCATGCTCCGTGACGAGTCGACCAGCGGCAGAGTAGAATTCATCAACTCGACCAGAGGCGGTCAGAAATGCCTCAAGCAGGGAAGTCTGACCATCCTTGTCAAGGTCCGCTTGCGGCTCGGCGATCGCACCGGCCAGATATTGGCCAAAACGCGTATAGTTCTGTTCATAGCCGCTCTTGGTCGCGGTGATCACAACACGCCCCTGCCCAGACAGCTTGCTTAAGAAAGGGGCGCTCGACGAGGCAGTGTTAATCACTGCAATAGGTCTGAGCAATGGCTTAAGCCATTCGGCCAGATCATCTGCCGAGATATCAGGGCCCCGGAGATTAAATTTCGCCGTCCTGCCGTCGAAAGTTCCATGCCCGATTAGAACCAGCCACAAAGCAGCTGTGGTTTGTTTAGGTTCGTCCGCCAGTATTTTTTGCAGCGTCGTACGATCATTCGAGTCCTCAACTTTATCTAAACCAATAACTGCAAATTTCGCATCACCTTTTGAGCAAGCTTCCTCCCAAAGACGGGCCGATTTGGCGAATTGCCCCCCAAACTCCCTGGTCCCGGCTGCACCGATGACAACTATTACGGTGGGTTGTTGATAGTTTTGACCCCCGTTCCACCGCAAGGTGTCCTGCGGATTACTTTCTTGCGAAAACACGGGGGCGACATTTGCTGCCAAGGCAGCCACATCGACAATCAATATACCGACGAGCAGTATTGTTACGGGTTTCATGGCATCCCCTTCCAACGGCGCAGAGTCCATTCGCCGGCAAAGCACATCAGAATAAGCAGGAAAGTGGCCGGTAATATCCCCCGCAAATCCCACAATGGCTTAATCCAGGTATCCGTAATGGGGGCATCGCGACTGGGCAGGCTGCGAACAAAGCTATCTAACGCATTAAGTTCGATGACCTGACCTCCAGTCTGACGAGCAATTCTTTCAAGCAGCGGGCGGTTCGTTCTGATCGACCGAAACTCATGGGCTTCGAGATCGACAGCCCAGCCGGTCTTTGCGTCGCCGACCTCGACACCATTGGCATCATTCACAGTGGCTGTAGCAAGGTAGCTGCCGTTATAGCGGGGAATGTACGTGGCCTCAAACAGCCCGCTTTCAGTGAGCACGGGTTCGGCAGTCAGTTGCAGATTCTGACCCTGGGGGTCACGCACTTCTATGGCAATTGAAACATTATCCATTGGCTCGAAATTTTTCTTGCGGACCCGAACTTGAAATACAACCGGTTGGTTTACCTGGTCGCGTTTATGTGTGGCTTGTAATGAAATTCGATTCGGTACGTCTGCGACAAGCCACCGAAGTGTCTGTCTCCAGAATCTATTCATGTCATCACGCATTTGGCTCTGCTTCATTCCCCAGCGCCAAATATCACCGATAGTCAATGCTGCTGCTCGCCCGTTACCGTATCTATGTACAACCAAAGCCGGGAACTGCTGGGCCGGATCGTCGCCAACGGTAGCAAGCACTCGCGCACCCGGCTTGACGGCACGCACGCAATTGAGCACACGAAATGCGGGCATCTCCAGGAGCCGCTGTTGTTCATCCTGCTCATTGTCGCACAATCTGGCCCACGGCTGCAGCCAGCCTTCGCGAGTCAGGTTCAAATAAGCTCGAGGCACCGTTTCCTGCTGGGCCAGCCGATCCAGATAGACAGGCAGAATTTGCCCGATAGGTGTGCGATTGAAGTTGCCCTGCTGGAACGATTCTTTTCCACCGAGCATTAAGAACCCTCCGCCGCGCTCGGCAACGAACTCCCGAAGCAGCTCCATTTGGTCATGCGAGAAGAACTCTGCTTCGACGTCGTCGAGGATGATCGCGTGATAGCCGAATAACTCTTCTTGTGTTTTGGGAAATCCATCGCGAAGCTCCGCAGCGTCACGTGTGTTAAGGCGCACGAGAACCGGCTGGTCATATTGCTCGGTCTGCTCCTCATCTTTGTTATCAAATCCGCGAAACAGTGGATTGCTATCCTCACCGACATGTCCCCGCCAATCGTATTTCGGTTCCCGTCTTGCGACACGAAGCAGTCCCACTAATTGCACTTGCTCATCTTCACTAATTGCCCGTCGCAGGAATTTATATTCCCAGTTCGGCCTGCCGGTTACATACAGAATCCGGTACGGCCCTTTGCCACGGTCCACAACAAGTGTGCGTTTATTATTGGCCATTGTCGCTTCCGATGGTGCTTCAACTTGATCCGATACTTTATCCTGAGAGATTTCTTCTGTGACATTAAGATGATAGAACAAAACACCGGTCTTCTCCGGACGCAGACGAAAACGAAATACCTGTTTCTCCTCGTTCTTGGAGATTTTTTGTGTTTGCCGTTCCACCACTTTACCGGAGTTTTCAGTCAAGCCCACTACAACGGTCTTGCCGGCGTATCCGGAGGTCTCAACGTCGGCCTGGATCATCACTGGAGCATCTTCGAAAGACGTCTGGCTGATAGAGACATTTGTTAGAGAGATATCTTTTAGTGGTCGAGGACTACCTATTACGACCGGGTAAACCGGAGGCACACCCGAGAGATCGTAGAATTGCTCAGCCATATCCGTAGCATTGCCGTCAGTCATCAAAAGCACACCGGCCAACGGCCTGCCTTTGTAGCGTTCGGTGATTGTTCGCAGGGACACACCGATTGCAGAAGCCTTGCCGTCAAAAGTCAGCTCTGAAAAGTCCGTTGTTCGGCGTAGCCGCGAATCAAATATGTATTGTCGAATCTGGAAATTGTCGGCCAGAGCGCCAAGCCAATCGGCATTGTCTATTTTCAAGGCTGCTTCAAGGATTTCTCCGCGGCTTTGGGTTGTGCCATGGTCCAGAACGTTCATGCCGCTGCTATTATCAGCAATAACAACAAACAGATTAGCGCCGGACTTGACACGTTTTCCACTCCACAGCGGCTCCATCAGACACAGTACCAGCACCAACACGCCCAAAAGCCTAAGACAAAAGGCGGTCTTGTGGACCGCACCTGTCTGCGCTGAGCGCCGGTACGACCAAACCAATATTATAACGGTCACAATTAACACCGGCACGGCCAGCCAGACCCACGGGCTTTCAGGGATTGTGATTGAACCGAGTAACATCATCAATTATCGCCTCCCAGGTTTTCATAGTACCTTCGCACCAATTCCGCAAAACGGCTGGGTACCGGGTCGCGATCGATAGGTACAAGCGCCTCGTCCGATTGAAGCTGAGCTAACTTGTCGCTGAGATGTTTACGCAATTCGGTCAACGGATTGGTGATCTGCTGCTGGACAAGATCCCACTGTGGCTCTTTGCCGTGACGGATAAATTCAGCCCGGATTGAACGGGCGCGGTCTCGTACTCTTGCCGCTTCATCGCGTAATTCGCGTTCGGCAAGCATTTCCTCCACATCGCGCAGGCGGTCGGACCATTGTCTGAAATCTCTACCGGTGAACGGGCCGTTAGGGTCAATCCTGTCCCATTGCCCCGATTGATTGCCGCCCCAGCCACTCGGATTTGCTCGCCCGCCGGCGTCAGCTAACTGTCTTCGCGAGCCGCCGCGTGGGGAATCCTGCTGTCGGGCGCTGTTAGGATCAGAATCGGCAGGACTATCTCCGCTTGTGGGTGCATTTGCAGATGCTCTGCCGTCCTGTGGCCGATTCGCGGATTGCCTGTCCCGGCGTTCACCCTCGGCTCCGGATTGAGCGCCGGCACGACGCTGCTGATTCGCCGCTGAGTCCGCCGGCTCATTGGGGTCACCAGATCGCTGCCGGCCGGCACGGGCAACCTCTTCATCAACCTGCCTAATCAGCTCATCGAGCTGTTGTCGGGCCAGACGCAGCGATTCAGCCTCGTCGCCGAGCACATTTCCGGCAGCCTCTTCGACGCCTTCCCTTATGTTTTCGATACCTTTACCGGCCCGTCGTTCAATCTCCTGTGCCTGCGGCAGGAAGTTGCGTCTGAGCAGCTCGCCGGTTGCCTCAAGTGTTCTGTCAACATTGTCGGTGCTTGCCCTGCGCAACGTATCGTAGAGCTTTTTCGAAAGCAGCGGCTCGGAAGTCTCCGCCTGCTCGCTCACATTTTTCATCTGCTCAATCAGCTCTTCGGTACTCTTTCTCTGCCCTTCGACCCGCTCCGCTATTTCGCTGTTCACGCCGGAATCCACAAGTGTCTTTCGTTCCGAATTTATCTGCTGCTCTATTTCATCGGCGATTTCTTTCTGTCGCTGATCGAGTTGCTGCGCCTGGTCAAGCATATTGCGCATCTGCTCGGTAAACTGCCCGGAGGTCCTGCGTTGGAATTCGTCACGCATCTGCTCGAACTGGCGCTGTGCTCGCGTGGCGGAAGTAATGGCCCGTGAAACCATCCCCCGCTCCAGCTCCTCAGCGGACTGACGGATTCTTGAGCGGCTCTGACCGAGCTGCTCTCTTGCCTCGGCCATACGTTGGCGGTTCTCAGACCTCTCCATTCGCTGCTGGAGCTCGTCAACGTCTCGAAGCGCCTCTAACTGCTCTTCTCTTAGACGCTTGAGCTCGCGGCGAATTTCCTGCCTCTGCTCCTCGTTCCGGGCCTGCCGAAGCGCTACCTGAGTCTCTTTAAGCTTGTTGCTCATTTCATTTTGCCGTCGTGCCAATTCGCGAAGCCGGTTAAGGACCTGAAGATCCTCACGCTGAGTGGTTTGCTCCTGGGACTGGGCCAGACGTTCTGTCTCGTATCGGTCCTCTCTTTGTCTGAGCTCCAATTGCTGCAATTGTTGTTCGGAGCGGGCAGAAGCGCCGCTATTACTTCTACCGGAGCCCCGGCCGCGTGCAATTTGATGCTCTCGCTCTCTCAATTTGAGCAGCTCTTGATAAGCCAACTGCTCTGCGGCCAACGCCGGCGTCAGCTCTGTTGCCGAAGCGGATTCCACCGCCTCGGTCAAATGCTCCAGCGATGTCTCCATATGCTTTGCAGCTTCCTGCAGCGTTTTCATCGCGGACGCATCTTCGGCTTGAGTCAAAGCCGACTGGGCCTGCTGCAACGCATCATCCTGCGACTCGCGGACGACATCGAGGTCTTCTTTGTGGTCATCAACTCCACCCGACTGTTTGGCCTGCTGCTTAACATTCCACGTAGCGATGATAATCTGCTTCTGCAAGCGTGCGAGCTGTGCGCCTTGCTGGCCCTGCTGCTGTCCACTGTTTTGTTGGTTCTGGCTGCGCTGGCTTTGGGATGACTGGCTTTCGCGGAATACCTCCTCGAAGTGGCGTATCTCGGCAAAGTACATATCGCTGAAGGTTCTGCGGGCCTTGCCGTCCGAACCCACATCGTCGGCCCAGAAGTAGTACGTCAGCAATTGATCCGGCTGGGTGTTAAGCTCTTCCAGCGCCAGCAGGTGCTGAATCTGTTGTTTTTCATTTGATACCACCGACCGACCCAGCGTAACGTCTCTGCTCTGGGTGCCTGCAAGGGTGTAACTCAGCCCATATCCGGTCACGCCATAGTCGTCCGAGACCTCAGCTTCCAGGTTCAGTTCCTCTAAAGGCGACGCCAGCACGTCACGATTGGGAAATATGGGCTTGAGTTCGGGCGGCAGGTTCTTATGGACATCAATTACAAACCGCGGGGGCATCTTGTTCGTCAACCCCTGAGCATCAGCTAAGTACAGCTCGTATCGCTGACTCTGCGTTGCTGTGATTGAGGTGGTATAGATGTTTCCGCCATTAGCGGACTCATCATCGGCGCTTAGATCGAGAACGGATTTGTCTTTGGCGACAAGCTGTGCCGAAGTTACCGGTTTGTTGAGAGTAAAGACAAAAGTAACCTCGGAACCTTCGATTACACTGACCTGCCGTGTGTTTTTGATGACCTTTTCGGGCAGTTTTGTGTACGAAGGATAAACAATCTTCGCATCGGCTCTTTGGAGCGCGGGGTGCTCGTAGGCGCTTATTCTATAGTTGCGCGTTCGCCTGCCCGCGTACTCGATATGGTAGAGAAGGTTGTTATTGACTTCTGGAATGAGGCCGCCGAACACAGGGTCATCAAGGTTCTTGGTCAGAACCATCTGCTGTTTGTCCTGTTCAGATGGGCCTATCCACAGCTTTGCTTCCGGGGGAACGCGCCCGTCGAACCGTGCCAGTATAACTACCGCCGTTCCTAATTCCACGGTCGTGTCTCCCGGACTGACGGTGATATTATAATTTCTGCCAGTCAGCACTCCTCTATCGATTGTGAACAGAGAAGGGACAGACGGCAACAGTTGTAACAGG
>SDBU01004450.1_pt1 | contig 17186 bp, 20 predicted proteins | sample 2277071 | NCBI WGS metagenome assembly SDBU01 (sample SAMN10397929, study PRJNA504765) | marine sediment metagenome | isolation source: marine sediment core GS08_GC12, 126 cmbsf | place: Arctic Ocean: Gakkel Ridge, Loki's castle | collected 2008 | reverse complement strand
CGATGTTCCCGGTATTCTTGGGGTCTTCGAAGTTGATAACCTTGAGATCGGTAAACAGAAGGGCCGGCACGTGGATCTTGTTTCCGGCCTCGGTCATGCACTTGCCGAAATCTTGCGGATCAAGACGGCTTACGATAACCGGGTTTACCGGACACAACTCCTGGTAGACAAAGTAACCCCTGTCGTGGTTTGCCGGCTTCTCGAGCGGCTTCGGAGTCCTGACCGGAGCTACCGGTGGCTACCTCGTCGGCTTCGTCGTGGCGGCCGCATTGCTCGGGTACCTCAACGATAGATACGTGGCAGTGCGCGGATTCTGGCCCCAAGTATACCTGATGTCGATTGCGGTGGCCGTCATCTACGCGTGCGGGGCATGCCAGTTCGCCCTGGTCTGCCACACGGGAATGAAGGAGACCATCCTCTTGGCCGTCCTGCCGTTCGCGCCGGGAGACATGTTGAAAGCCCTCATCGCCGCCCGCATCAGCACGGCGCTGCTGCCGAAGAGTTCCTTCGACGGTGAAGTAGATGCAGCCAGCTATTCGCAAGAGGCTTGAGATCCGGGCGCATCACCTGCTGTGCATGTGTGGATTCAGGGGCCTGGGCTACAGCCGCGCCTTCGTTGACAACATGCGAGCGATCGTGGACTCCTTCTTCTCGAAGTCGGGGGCCGAGGTCGAACTGCTCACGGGGTGCGACGCGATCTGTGCCGCGTGTCCGCACGCGCGGGACGGAAAATGCGCCACCGAAGAAGGGGCCGGTCTCGCGGTCAGGAGCAGGGACGAGAAGGTGCTGGCGATGCTGGGCCTGGCCGCGGGGGACCGGCTGGACTCCCCGTCGCTCGTGCGCCTCGTGGCCGACAAGGTCCAGCCTTCGGATCTGCCCGTCATCTGCGCCGGCTGCCAATGGCTGCAGGCCGGCTATTGCCAGGAGGGCCTCAACAACTTGCGAGGGGGCCCGTAGGCCGATCAGAAGGGGCATCGTGCTGTGGGGTTCCTTCTGGGCGTGGCGGGTTCTCCAAGAGCTTGGTCGCACGACGCGGATGCAGCAAGGGAACACGAGGAAGAAACTATTGCAGCGCAAGGCCTTTACACTGGTGGAGTTGATTGTAGTTATTGCGATTATGGCCATTCTGGCTGGGCTTCTCATGTCGGCGGTGGTGGGAGCGCTGGAAGAAGGCCGTCGTGTCACGTGCTCTTCGCGATTGCACCAGATAGGCATCGCGTTTGAAATGTATTTGGCTGACTACGACCACGTATATCCCTGGGCCGACGATCCGGTGAGCACTGATCCCTACTACTGGTTCTGGATGGGCAGGGGATGGCGCAGCGCCGTAGAGCCTTACATAGACGAGAACCTGCGGGTTCTTTACTGCCCCTCAGACCCGACTGATCCGGAGACGTGGGAAAGCACCTCTTACGCCTACTCGATGGCCTTCTATCACTCACCTGAGCAGATTGACCAGATGACGAGCGCAGCCGACACGTACTCTAATCCTCAGCGGACAGTGCCCCAGAAGGCGGGCAGAGCTCGTCACCCCACCCGCAAGGTAATGGTGGCCGAATGGCTGAGCAATCACTCGCATGTGACAGACGACGCGGGCTGGTGGTCCTGGGAAGGGACCCGCAATTGCCTGTTCGTCGATGGCCACATCGGCTACATCGAGGCGTCCAATGTGTTGCCTGCGAACGACGAATTGCCCGACTTCAACCTCACGATAAATGGTATGAGGGGCCAAGATATAGATTGACGCTGTGGCGGCAGAGGGAAGGTCGTTGCGGGCAACTACAACATCCGGCAAGTGAACTAGCGACCTGACAGAGGTCCGCCAACGTTTTTCATCACCACGAAGAACGCGAAGGAAAACAGGCAAGGGAATGGCCCACGTGGTCTTCTGTGCCTTTCTTCGTGTCCTTTGCCGTCCCGCCGCAGGCGGGTAAGCCCACCAGGGGCGGGCAAGCTTCGTGAACTTCGTGGCTATCGCACGCCCCGCAGGAACTCAAACCAGGGCTCGAAGCCCGTGCCCTCGGTGGCCGACGTCTCGAATATGTGCGCGTGCGGCCGCACCTTCAGCACATCTTCCTTGACCCTCTCAGCGTCGTAGGGGCAGCGATCCAGCAGGTCCATCTTGTTGATGAACACCACGTCGGCCCGCACGAACAGAGCGGGGTACTTGCGGACCTTCTCGTCCCCTTCGGGCACGCTGAGAACGGCGACCTTTATCTTCTCGCCCAGGTCAAAAGCCGAAGGACATACCAGGTTCCCCACGTTCTCGATGAAGAGGAAGTCCAGTCGGTCCAGAGCGATGTTCGCGACGGCGGACGCGATCTGCGCCGCATTGAGATGACAGCCGCCACCCGTTTCAATAGCGTGCGCCTCGACGCCGCAGTCGCGGATGCGTTCCGCGTCGAACGCCGTCTGCACGTCACCGATGATGGCAGCAAAGCTCCCGTCCAAATGACGCGCAGTGTATTCCAGAATGGAAGTCTTGCCGCAGCCGGGAGAACCGATGAAGTTCATCACGTAGACCCCGTTGCGGCCGAAGAGGTCTCGGTTGCGCGCTGCGATGGCGTCGTTCCTTTTCTGGGCCGAGGCCCGCAGATCAATCCTCGCCATTCTCGACCTCAACGTATTGAATGATGACGTCCTTGCCGGCGATGACTTCCCGAAGGAACCCCCCGCACTCCGGACAGGGACTGAACACGTCCCTGGCCTCATAGCGCCACCCGCATTCGCATTGAGCAAGCGCCGGAACCGGCGTGATTCTCACCTCGGCCCCCTCTATCCCGCGCTCATCCAGCATCATCCGCAGGCAGAACTCCAGCGATGAGACGTTCACAGCCGACAGCGCACCCACTTCCACGCCTATGGCCGTGATGCGGTCCCGCTTCTCGCCGCTGGCGTCGAGGGCGGTCCGCACGATATTCTCGGACAGTGCGAGCTCGTGCATAAGGCGCTGAACCCACCGAAGGTCAACCTGGCATTCTACCAGCCCGGCCGCTCTGCCACACGTGCAGGAGGCGCCGGCCGGCTCGCCCGGCGAGGGATGAAGTACCAGCGGAATGGCGGTGCGATGGCATGCGTTTACTGTGGCGTTGAAGCTACTTCAACATCGTATGGATTTCGTTCTGATTACTCTGGCTCACTTGACGCTGAATGAACTCGTCAACGTCTTTCGGGTCCGGGGCCTTTCGCTCTGGCTCGACCACTTCCTTGTAGGTCTCCACATCGTTCACGTCGGTAAAGGTCAGCAAGCCGACTCCGAAGTTCTTGCAGAGCTTCTCCAGTCGGTCGAATTCTTCTCCCCGTGGCTCCGGCATTCGGCACTCCACGACCATGTAGCTTTTGTGAGCAAATACCGCGTGCGAGGCCGTCTCGAAGACGCCGCCAACGTCCAACTGGTCTGCCGCCTTCACTTCGAAGGTAACGACCTCCAAATGCCTGCCAGGGGTGAAGGTATAGGTCTTAACGGCGACGATAGTGATATCCGGACGGGTCCACTTGCCTCCGGTTCGGCGTCCCCCCTGGTTGGCCGTCACCTCAACGATATACTCTTTCACGTCGTTGTCTCCTGCCCAGTAGTTCTTGACATAGTCCGAAAAAGGCTTGTATAGCTGGCTCTCTTTCTTCTTCCGTTGCCCCTTCTTCTTGACTTCGGTGCCCACACGATAGACTGAACCGCCTTGCCCACGGCCTTTGGCAAGTTCCCCGTCCTCTATGAGTGGCTTTCGGATGTCCCAGTAGTCCTGGTCCCCCATTTCATATCCGAACCCTTTTCTCAGCGCCGGTCGAAGCTGACCGATCAGGCTCTTATTCCCTTTCGAGGTTCCGTCTTTAGGAACAAGGCTCAGCAGCACTTGGCCGTACTTTTCCAGATCCTCGCTCGCGAGTGCCATTGGTTTCTCCTCCCAACCGGCTGTTCGAAGTGCACAACACGTACCTTCTTGCCTGCACTAGCTTTCGCATAGGCGCGGGGGCGCCGCACCACGCTGCTACTGCCTGCGAGGCGCTCGTTCCCGCGATCCCGAATACGATTGGTTGCGTTCTGTTCCCTCACGGGTCATTATCTCTCTCGCGCAGTAACATAGTCAAGTGTTGCCAGCCACTTCGAAACCTTCCTGATGTATCTAGTCCGGCAAGTCCTGGTACTGCCAGAGCCGCGAGGGCTCCGTCTCAACATGCGTCACCTTGCCGAGCTCGAACCGGATTGTAACCGTTCCGTAGAAGCGGCGCACCATGAGACTGGCCAGGAACCTGAACAGTTTTTCACCCCTCGGCGTGGGGGCCTTCATTCGCGGCCTCTACGCCGTCCGCCTGGTGGCTCGGCCGGGCAAAATGAGGACGTGGGAGGTCCCCAAATGGGCCCTCTCGGAGATTCTCCGATTCACTTGACCGGTGTCGCCATCCGGTTTAATGTGCATTGTTGGGCTGATTCCGGCTGGCGCCACTGGAGGCTGGGGGCACCGGCCAGTTCGTCTGCCTGAAGTGCTGTTCCACTCGCTAGGAAAGAGCGGCATGTCAGAGGCCAAGTTCCTTCCCGGTGACAGGTTGGTGGAGTTCCTGGGCAGCGTCCCGGGGGACCGCAAGCTCGTCAACACGTCCTCGGAAGAAGGCCCGGTCTGGGGAGAGCTGAGCGAGGCCGAGCCTGCCGAGGTCGCAGCCGGCCTTCGGGCCGCCCGGCCTTTCTATTCCTTCAAGAACGTGCTGATGCCGGCCAGTGAACTGGTGGCCAGGTACGGCCGGGCCGACGACGATCCCCTGGAGGAAGTGAGCAAGCTGACGGTGGCCGTGATCGGCGTCCGGGGCTGCGAATGCCGGGCCCTGGCTTACCTGGACAAGGTGATGTTCGACGAGCCGATGGCCGACCCGTTCTACGCGATCCGCAGGGAGAATTCCTTCATCCTCGCCGTTGATTGCGCCGTGGCCGCCGAATCCTGTTTCTGCAACCTGCTGGGCGAGGGCCCGTATCCGGAGGCGAACTACGATCTGAATCTGTCGCCCATCCAGGACGGCTTCCTGGTCCAGGCCGGCAGCGAGAAGGGCCAGCAACTGCTGGCCGACGCTGGTTCGCCGCTGTCTGATGCGACTGACGCTCAGCTTGAGGAACGGGACGCGATGCGACGGAAGGCGGCCGAGCAGTTGAGCGGCCAGAACACCGACTACGACTTCCCCGATGACTTCGCAGCGGCGCTGGCCCCTACGCTGGAGGAGATGTTCTGGAGGACGGAACTGAGCACGTGCGTTCAGTGCGGCGGCTGCACGGCCGTCTGCCCTACGTGCTACTGCTTCCTGCTGTTCGACCAGGCGACAGGGGAGGGGGCCTACGAACGGGGCCGCGTCTGGGATAGCTGCCAGTTCACGGGCTACTCGGAGATGGCCGCTGCGCCGGGCCTCGCGAAGCCCGACCCGCGGCGCGAGCACATGAGCAAGTTCCAGCACCGGTTCGCGCACAAGTTCTGGTATAGCCCCCTCACGCTCGGCCTGTTGGGCTGCGTCGGCTGCGGACGTTGCAGCGAGACCTGCCCGGGGGCCATTGACCTGCGACGGGTGCTTTCCCAAGCGAACAAGGCGTACGCCGAAGATGCCTGAGAACGTCTACCGGCCGATACGAACTGAACTGCTTGAAGTCAAGCGGGAGACTCCGACCATCAAGACGTTCCGGATGGCTCCGGACGAGCCCATCGCGTTCCGGGCCGGTCAGTTCGTTCAACTGACCGTACCCGGCATCGGCGAAGCGCCTTTCACGCCGTCCTCGTCGCCCGCTGTCCGGGACGAAATGGAGATCACGATACTGAAGACCGGCCTGGTGACCGACACGCTCCACGAACTGGAAGCCGGGGTGGACCTGGGACTTCGCGGCCCGTTCGGCAAAGGCTATCCCACTGAGAAGATGAAGGGACACCCGGTGGTGGTCGTCGGCGGCGGGGTGGGCCTGGCGCCGCTCCGATCGCTGCTGCACCACCTGTTCGAGAACCTCCAGGATTACGAGCGAGTGGACATCAAGGTCGGCGCCCGCAATCCTGCCGAGTTGCTTTTCAGGGACCAGTTCGAGGCCTGGGCCGGGCCGGATGAAGTGTCCCTGGACGTGACGGTGGACGTCCCCGATGAGGCCTGGGAAGGGAATGTCGGCGTAGTGACGACGCTGCTGGCGAGCTTCGATTACGACGTTGAAGACGCTTACGTTGTGAGTTGCGGGCCCCTCATCATGCTCCGCTTCGTCACGCTGGCGTGCCTGAACGCCGGCTTCAAGCCGGAGCACATCTACCTTTCCATGAACCGCAAGATGAGCTGCGGCCTCGGCAAGTGCGGCAGGTGCAACATCGGCCCCTACTACCTGTGCAAAGACGGTCCCGACGTCTGCTACGACACCATCAAGGATTACAAGGATGTCTTCTCCCTCTGACAAAGGCATTCCACGCTGCCTGCTGTGTTCGATGCACTGCCCCGTAGGCGCCCGGGCAGATGCCCTGGGGCACGTGAGCACGGTCTATCCGGCAGACCTGGGGGTAGAGCAGGGCGCCTGTGTGAGGGCACTTACGGCGGCGCGACTGGTGGACGCCCCCGAGCGCATCCTGAACGCACGCAAAGCCGACGAGCCTGCCACGGTAGACGTCGTAGTGCGGGACATTGCCGCATCCTCAAGACGGGACACTTCGCAGGCCGCCGTAATCGTGGATCTGAACCGGCCTCTTGAAGGCGTCCTGGCCCTTGCGGCCCTATGCCGCCAGGGGGACGTGCGCTTCTGCGGATACGCGCCGCTCCAGGACATGCCCCTTGTCCGGGCGGGGCTGGCGACGTGTCCGCCTTTTGCTGAGATTGCTGAGTGCGACCTTGTGGTGGCCGTCGGCGATCCTTTCAGTTCCCATCCTGCCGTTGCCCGTCCCGTCCGCGACATGCAGTTCGGCGAGCGCGGGAACAGGTTGGTCTGCATTGACGTCGCCTGGGGGAGAACGTGCGCCGCCGCGAACGAAGCGTTGGTTGTCGAGCCGACGAAGCTTGCCGGCTTTGTGGCCGCGCTGGCGGTGGCCTGCGGTGCGCAGGCTGTGGGCGACGCGCTCGGTGGGAAATCGGCTGAAGAGATGTGCAGCGCCTTGAACCTGCCGGGGGATAGGGTAGCTGCGCTGGCTTCGGGCCTCAAGGGCGCCAAGGCGGCCGGCATCCTGCTTTCCCATTCGCTGGGCCGTTACGCACACGGGGCGGCCGTGGCCGCTGCGGTCAAGGAAATGGCCGGCGCACTCGGGGCCAGGGCGTGGCCGCTGCTGGTCTCGACGAACTCGGGCGTCTTGCCCCGCTTGAAGAAGACGTTCGGGGCTGTCGAGCTTGGCGAACTGATTCGCGACGCAGAGGCGGGTCGAATCAAGGCCCTGTACGTGTTCGGTGTGGATCTGAGCGTTGCGCTGCCCCAGAAGCTTTGGACGCAACTGAGGGACAAGTGCGAACTGATCACCTGGGCGGGTCCCCTCGCGGGCGCCTTTGCCCAGCAGGCGGATTATGTGCTTCCCCTGGCACTGCCCTGGGAAGAGGAAGGAACCGTCCTCGACGCCGGCGGCCGACCGGTTGAGTTCGTGCCGCCGCTGGCAAGGCCCGCTACGGTCCTGGGTCTGAACCAATTGGCCGGAAGACTGGCGGACGCGGCGGGCGCCGGGCCGACGCCGGCACCTGCCGTGGATGAACTCCTGTCGGCCGGTGCCGAAGGGGCCGCGTTGGACGAGCTGATCGGCCCGGACATCCTCGCGGCGGAGGAGCCTGGCAACGGACAGGCCGTGCTGGTCGGTGCACCCGAGCCCCACGGCTACGCGGGCGGCCTGCCACTGGCCTATTCGAGCTGGCAGCAGCGGATCGCGGCCGAGGAAGCCGCCAGCTTGTCGCCGGATCTGGCCGCTGAGCTTGACTTGCCCGGACCGGGAGCGGTGGAGCTGCATAACGGCGCGGGAGTAACTGTCGCCTGCAAGACGGCCAGGGACGGCAGGGGAAAGGTCGTGACCCTCCCTTCCCACACGACGTCGCTGAGAGACCTGCTGCAGTGGCGGGGGACGGACGGCACCATCCAGCCCGTGCCCGCAGTGGTCAACATCCGCAAGTGCGAGTGAGACGAGGTGAGGTAGGCACATGGCGGACGTGAAGACAGTCCAGGAGCAACTCGTTCTCGACACAAAGCGATGCATCGGCTGCAAGAGCTGTGCGGCGGCGTGCTTCTATGGGCACGTGGAGTTCCCCGCTTTGCGCTACGAGGAGACGCCGGGGAGCGCGGCGCTGCCGGCCATCTGCAGGCAGTGCGAGGACGCTCCCTGTGTGGCTGTCTGTCCGAACGAGGCCATGTACGTGGATGAGGCCGGCATCGTGCGCCGCAGCCCGGTTCGGTGCACCGGTTGTCAGAGCTGCATGCTGGCCTGCCCGTTCGGCGTCATAGACACGGAGATCACCATGAACGAGGTGGCCAAGTGCGACCTCTGCGCCGACCGGACCCCGCAGGGACTGCTGCCCCGGTGCGTTGCCGTCTGCCCCTCGGGCGCGTTGAAGTTCCTGGAGATCGCAGAGGGCGTGCCCAAGGCCGGCTATGTGCTGGTGAGCGGAAGAACCCTACACGGATCGCGTTGACGAGAGGACCATGCAGGCTGTCATCGTCGTCATATTGGGCATTTTCGGGACGGCCTTCTTCGGCCTTCTTTTCCAGTGGGTCGACCGGCTCGTGACTGCGCGCATACAGTGGCGGAAAGGACCGCCGATATATCAACCGCTTGCCGACATCTTGAAGTTGCTCGGCAAGGAGACCCTCGTCTCTGAAAAGGCATCGGTGGGTTGGTTCCTGCTGGCTCCCGTTTTCGGGTTCGCCGGGGTGTGCGTGGCAGCCGGCATCCTATGGGCGGCGCTGCTTACCGACACTGGCTTCGTGGGAGACTTGATCGTCGTGGTGTATTTCCTCATCTTTCCCTCGCTGGTGCTGATACTTGGCGGGTCGGCCAGCGGCAATCCCTATGCAGCGATCGGGGCCAGCCGAGAGATGAAACTGGTCATCGCCTACGAACTCCCCTTCATACTGGCAATGGTGCCCCCGATACTCAAAGCGAACTCGAGCCTCAAGCTCACAGACATACTGCAGGCCCAGAGCGATGGCGTGACACTGGCGAGCGTCGGCGGTTTCCTGGCGTTCCTATGCGTGTTGGCGGTCGTGCAGGCCAAGCTCGGCGTGGTGCCGTTCGACCAGGCCGAAGCGGAGACCGAGCTGACCGGCGGCGCAATAGTGGAGTATTCAGGACCCGCGCTGGCCATGATCCGCCTGATGCGGGGGATGCTGCTGTTCCTGCTGCCCCTGTTTGTCATCACGGTTTTCTGGGGAGGCGTCCACTTCAGCGGCTGGGGATGGCTGACCAGCCCCCTGAAGTTCATCGTGCTGCTGGTCGTCATCGTTCTGATGCGCAACACGGCCCCGCGCTTGCGGATTGACCAGGCAATGCGGTTCTTCTGGTTCATTGTCGGTCCGATCGCCGTTGCCGCCGCGTTCATCAGCGTGTACCATCACGGTACGCCTTGAGCATAGACATAAGGACGTGACCATGTCGGTCGTGGAAAGAATGAAGCTATGGGGCCTGAAGAAGTCCCCGTGGGTTTACCACGTCAACACGGGCGCCTGCAACAACTGCGACATCGAGATTCTGGAGCTGCTGACGCCCCGTTTCGACGTGGAGCGGCTCGGCGTACTGCTGGTGCCTTCGCCCCGGCATGCCGACGCCCTTTTGGTCACGGGCATATGCACCAAACAGGCGCGGCCGCGACTGCAGGAGATATACCGTCAGACGGCCAAACCGTTTTTGGTGATCTGCATAGGCGCATGCGCCTGCACTGGAGGCATGTTTCACGACGCCTGGCATTTCGACGGGCCCGTGGACGAGGTAATCAAGGAGGTGGACCCGGACGCCATGATCATCTACATCCCCGGCTGCCCGCCGAAACCGGAAGCAATGATTGCCGGGATCGCCAAGGCCCTGGGAGACCTTTGACGGAGAGCGCGACGTGGCTGAAGACCTGGAAGCTGTGGTCCAGCATCTGAAAGAACTGGTCGCCGACCTGTCGGTAGATTGGACCAGGCCGCATCTGAACCGGGTGTACATGAGCGTAGAAAAACAGAACGTGAGGGAGCTTGGCAGGATCATCTTCGAGGACTTCGGCGCGCGTTTCGCCACGGCCACGGGCTCGGACGTGGGGGAGGAGCTGGAAGTCATTTATCATTTCGCATATGACGCAGTCGGGTTGATCGCCAACATGCGGGTCAGAACTCCCAAGGGCGATCCGGTCCTCCCGTCGGTTACGCCAGTCGTTCCGGCCGCCGAATGGATCGAGCGGGAAATGAATGACCTCTTGGGTTTGGTCTTCGAGGGACATCCGGACCCCAGGCGTCTGCTCCTGGCCGACAATTGGCCGGAGGGCGTCTACCCACTGCGAAGGGAACACCGAGATGGCGCATAGAACGCTCATACCCATCGGGCCTTACCATCCCCTGCAAGAGGAAGCTGAGTTCTTTCAGCTTTACGTCGAGGGGGAGACCGTGGTGGACATGGACGTGCGCCTATCGTACAACCATCGCGGCATAGAAGGCATCTCGATGAAACGGACCTGGGATCAGGTTCCGTATGCGGTCGAGAGGGTCTGCGGCATCTGCTCGGCCTCTCATCCGCTTGCTTACGTCCAGGCGGTGGAAGAGCTGGCCGGCGTCGAAGTGCCTGAGCGTGCCCTCTACCTGCGCACGATCATCAACGAGCTGGAACGCGTCCACAGCCACCTCCTCTGGCTCGGCCTGGCGGGACACTTTATCGGCTTTAACACGGTCTTCATGTGGGCGTGGCGCTACCGCGAACCTTGCCTGGATGCGCTCGAGATCGCCACGGGCAGCCGCATCAACTATGCCAACCACACCATCGGCGGCGCGCGCAGGGACCTGACGCCGGAGATGGTGAAGGCCATCCGCCAGAGCCTGGACGAGACAGACCGGCCGCTCAACATGCTCATCACCACCTGCCTGGAGGATCCGGTGCTGGCACTCCGGTTGAAGAACGTCGGGGTGCTGACCGAGGAAGCCGCGCGCCGGTTCGGGGCCCTTGGCCCAACCGCCCGGGCCTCCAACGTCCCCATAGACGTGCGGAGGGACGACCCTTACGCCGCCTATGATCGGGTGGACTGGAACGTCATCACCCGTCCGAACGGCGACGTCTTCGACAAAGCGGTTGTGCGACTGTTGGAGGTCGTGGAGTCCATCAAGATGATTCGGCAGGCGCTGGATGATCTGCCCGGAGGGCCGATACAGACCCCGGTCAAGGAAGTGCCGCCTGGGGAGGGGGTCGGGCACGTTGAGGCGCCGCGCGGCGAGACCTTCCACTTCGTTAAGAGCAATGGCGGTCCACGTCCCGAACGCCACAAGATACGTGCCCCCAGTTTCAACAACGTGCCAACGTTCAAGGCGAGTTGCATCGGGCAGCCCATAGCGGACGTGACCATCACGCTCGCCGCGATTGACCCGTGTTATAGCTGCACCGAGCGAATGCTCGTGGCCAGAGACGCCTCAACCGGCAAGGAGCTGATGACGCTGTCAGACCTGGTCAGGTTGTCGCAGCAGAAGACCGAGGAGATCCGTAAGCAGGTTTAGGGGAGTCGCGCTCGAAGCGACAGGAGATTGGCATGGGCCACCACGCGGAGGCATACTTCTTTGCCTTGGAGCTGCTGTTGGTTGGCGGCGCCCTCTGCTATCTCATAGGCCTGTGGAACAGGAAGTTAGCCGGACCCCTGGCGACGTTCTGCTCACTCGGTGCGTTGATCCTTGGCGCGCTGCTTTGGAAGACCGGTAGCGGGGTGCTCATAGATTACGGCAGCCTGCCGCTGGTGGGCGGCCTGTCCCTGGACTTCCGGTTCCAGATAGGGCCCTTCAGCGGCGCCATGAACTTCCTGGCGCTTCTGTTCGGCTTCTGCATCATCCTGTACTCCTTGACGTACTGGCGTCGCGACACCGACGATCCAAGGTTCTACGCCTTCGCGCTATGGGCGGTGGCGGGCACCAGCATGGCGCTGCTGTCACGGCACCTTCTGGTTTTCCTGCTCGCCTGGGAATTCGTAACGCTGCTGCTCTACCTGCTGGTCGGCATTGGAGGATCCAAGGCACGTGCGGGGGCAGCCAAGAGTTTCGCCATGTTGGGATTCGGCGACGCTGCACTGATCCTGGCCATAGCCTGCCTGGTGGCCCGTGGCGGAACGCGAATGCTGGACATCGGCTACCTGCAAGGGTTGGGAAGAGTGGCCGTGTCGAACTGGGCCGACGTCGGCCTCTACTTGCTTTTCCTGGTGGCCGCGCTGGCGAAAGCGGGAGCCGTCCCACTGCACACGTGGATCCCGTCCGCCGCAGAGGGCGCCCCCATGCCCACCATGGCGCTGCTGCCGGCTTCGCTGGACAAACTGCTCGGCATCGTCCTGCTGGCGCGGATCTCACTTGGCTTCTTCGTTCTGAGCCCGGGGCTGCGGACGTTTCTCATGATCATCGGAGTCGTCACGATCCTCACGGCCGTCATGATGGCCATGGTCCAGCACGACCTGAAGCGGCTGCTTTCGTTCCATGCCGTCAGCCAGGTGGGCTACATGGTGCTGGGCATTGGCACCGGGACGGTCGTGGGCGTTGTGGGCGGCCTGTTCCACATGGTCAACCATGCCGTGTACAAGAGCCTGCTCTTCCTGGCCGGAGGGGCCGTAGAGTCACAGACCGGCGACCTCGAACTGGACAATACGGGCGGCCTGGCGCGCGTCATGCCACTGACGACGATCGCTTTTGTCATCGGCGCCCTGGCAATTAGCGGCCTGCCCCCGCTGAACGGATTCTTCTCCAAGTGGATGATCTATCAGGGCACCCTTGAAGGGGGCGGCGTCCTAATGCCCATCTTGCTCGCCGGCGCGGTGCTGGGCAGTGCCCTGACGCTGGCATCGTTCGTTAAGGCCATGCACAGCGTGTTCTTTGGCGAGCGGCCGGATGCGTTGTCCGGCAAGCCCATCCGGGAGGTCGGGTGGAACATGCTGTTGCCGTTGGGCATTCTCTCGGGGCTGTGCGTCTTGCTGGGTATCGGCGGCGGCGTAATGGTCAGGTTCCTGCTCGGGGCCGCTCGTGCCGAGTTCAACTGGGCGCCAGAGTTGGCACTGCAGGCAACTTCTACGCTCTCCCTCAAGCTCGAGTCCTGGGCGCCGTTCCAGGCGGCTCTGCTGATACTGCTGGGGCTTGTCCTGGGTCTGCTGATGTACGCCTTCGGCCGCGCGCTGAAGATCCGGCGCGTACGCCCCTTCCTGGGCGGCGAGGTGGACCTGCCGGCCCCTACGCGCGTGAGCGGGACGGGGTTCTACCTGACAGTGCGCGACCTGCCCGGGATCCGGGGTTTCTACGCCGACGCGGAAAGACAGGCGTTTGACGTTTATCGGTTGGCTGGCCAGCTCGGTTCAGTAGCAGTCACGGCGTTGCGGAAACTGCACACTGGCGTCCTGGAAGTGTACGTCACCTGGGTGGTGGTCGGTGTGGCAACCATAATCGCCCTGTTATTCTTGCTGCGATAGGAGTTACCGATGTCGGAAACGCTGGTTCTTCTCTACGGCGTTATCGGCTTCATGCTCGTGGCGGCCTTAGTGGCGGTCGAGACGCGAGATCTGCTTTCGAGCGTGCTGTGCGTGGGCGCGCTGGGGTTCGGTCTGGCTGTGGTTGATCTGATCGTGGGTGCCCCTGACCTCGCACTGACGCAGGTGGTGGTCGAAGTATTCGCGGTCGTGCTGCTGATTCGAACCGTGGTGACCAGGGAGGACACGACGAAGGAATTCATCCGCGACACGCCTCACGTGGCCGCCATGGGGGCCATCATTATGGGAATCCTTCTGGGCGCCTACGTTTGTTTCCAGCAACTGACCCCGTTCGGCGACCCGCCCATGATCATGGGCACCAGCTACATGCGGGCGGCGGAGGAGGCCGGCGCCACGAACCTGGTGACGGCAGTGCTGCTGGATTTCCGGGCTTACGACACTCTTGGCGAGGCCACAGTGATCTTCGCAGCCATTATGGGATGTTATGCTCTTCTGCGGACCAGAGGAAGGAAAGAAGAACATGAGGGGCATGACGCTGATAGTTAAGACGATGACGGCCTTGTTGACAGGCTTCATCCTGCTTTTTGGCGCCTACGTAATCCTGACCGGTCACCTTTCGCCCGGGGGCGGCTTTGCCGGCGGCGTTATCTGCGCTGCGGGGCTGCTGCTGGTTGTCCTGGCGTTCGGAGCCGACACCGTGAGAGAAAGAATGGGCCATAGGACGGCCATGCTCTGGGAGAGCCTTGGGGCGATTGGCTTCCTGGCGATCGCGGCGCTCGGGTTCATAACAGGGACGTTTTTCGCGCATTTCGTTCGGCACGAGGCAGGGCTCAGGCTGTTCACCGGCGGCTCGATTCTGTACTCGAACGTGGCCATCGGTCTGAAGGTCGCGGCGGGCCTGTTCGGCGCGTTCCTGATGCTTGCCGCGTTTCGCGAGACGGAGCGCACCGACCAAAGCGAGGACGGAGGAGACTGATCATGCTCCACACGGTACTGCCATTTGTGTTGTGCCTGGTCCTGTTCACCATCGGTCTCTATGCCATCGCCGTAAAGAAGAACCTGATCAAGGTCATCATAGGCGTCATCATCATTCATAGTTCGGTCAATCTGTTCCTGGTGCTCATCGGTTACCGTGCGCCCGCGGAGGGCAGCGCCATAGCACCCATCATTACACCGGAGATGGGTCGCGGTGCTATGGACGTCTCAAAACTGCTGAGCCACAGCGTTGATCCCGTGCCGCAGGCGCTGGTGCTTACTTCCATCGTTATCGGGCTTTCGGTCGTCGCGCTGATGGTGGTGATGGCCCTGAGGCTGCATCAGAAGTACGGTACCTTCGACTTGACCGAGATAACCAAGCTCAAAGGCTAAGGGGAGGGAGGACCTGCAGTGGCGTACTTGCTGCCGCTTACGGTTGCTATACCGCTCGGCGCGGCTTTCTTGATCCCGCTGACGCAGTTGATCCGCAGCAAGAAGGGATGCCCGTCGTGTGAGGCCGTTGCGGTCGTGGCGATGGCTCTGCTCGTCGCCGTTAGCCTCTGGAACCTTGCAGTCGAGGGGACTGTTACGACCTGGATGGGCAACTACGAAGCCAAGTCCGAGCTGCTCGGGCTGACGGGAACGACACTGCCCGCCACCGACGACGCGGAGGCAGCGTCAGAACAACCGAGGGGAGTCCTTATCGAACAGGCGGCGCCCGGCAGCGCGTCGGCTGAGGCGGGCCTGCAGGAAGGGGACGTTATTACGGGCTGGAAGCTGCCGTCAGATGAGCGCTTCGGACCGCTACGGAGCATGAACGAACTGCGGCGCCAGAATGCCGCCCTTGAGCCGGGCAGCATCATGATACTCCAGGTAGAGCGGGATGGGAGCGTCCTGGAAAAGACTGTCAAGGCGGGCAAGGCCGTCGCCGGCATCGCTATGGTCTGCGACGGTCTGACACGTTTGCTCCTGGTCGTGATCAGCACCGTCTCTTTCACCGCGGTGCTGTTCTCGCTCAGCTACATGAAGACCTACACGAAGCTGCACCTCTTCTACAGCCCGCTGATGCTGATGATTGCAGGCATGAACGGCATTGTGGTGAGCGGCGACCTTTTCAACATCTACGTTTTCCTCGAGGTGGGAGCCGTGGCCAGCTTCGCGCTGGTCGGGTTCGGCGTAGAGAGCGAGGAACTGGAGGCCTCCTTCAAATACCTCGTGCTCAGCGCCGTGGCCAGCGGCTTCATCCTGTTGGGCATCGGCATCGTCTACAATCTGAGAGGCACCCTCAATCTGGCTCAGATAGCGGAGTTTACGCAGTTCACTAAGCCCAATGATGCCATGTGGCTGGCGTTGGGGTTCTTCATCGCGGGGTTCGGCCTGAAGGCGGCGATGGTGCCGTTCCATGCCTGGCTGCCGGACGCACATCCCTCGGCGCCGGCTCCGGTCTCGGCGATGCTCTCGGGCGTTCTGATTAAGGCCAGCGGCGTTTATGTGATAGCCAGGATCGTTTTCAATGTGATCGGCGTGAGCGTGCCCATTGCCTACATCCTGATCCTGATGGGCTCGGCCTCCATGCTCATAGGCGCCTTGCTTATGTGGGGCCAATCGGACCTCAAACGGCTGCTGGCTTACAGCAGCATCAGCCACATGGGCCTCGTGGTGCTGGCTCTGGGCGTGGGCGCGGAAGTGCTCGCCAAGCGACAGTCGCCCCTGGAGGGGGTCCCGCCGGTGGCCGCCCTTGCGCTTCTTGGCGCCATGTTTCATCTGCTCAATCACGCGGTGTTCAAGTCCTTGTTGTTCCTTTGCTCCGGTTCGATAGTGCACAGGACGGGCACCCGCGACATGAACGAACTGGGCGGGCTCGGTCAGAGAATGCCCTATACGTGCCTCTTCACCCGCATCGGCTCGCTGAGCATCGCGGGGGTGCCACCGTTCAACGGCTTTTTCAGCAAGCTGGTCATAGTCATTGCCGTGGTCTGGGCTGGACACTGGGCGCTTGGCGCATTGACCGTCCTGGCCAGCTTCATAACATTATTGGCGTTCATTAAGGTGCAGCGCTACGTGATAGAGGGCGAACTGCCCGCGAAGTTCAGTCGCATAAAGGAGTCCCCCGCGCCAATGCTGATCGCGATGGGCATTCTGGCGGTCCTGTGCGTGGGACTGGGGGTGTTACTGCCGCTCTACAGCAGTCGCCTGCTCAAACCGGCGGCCGATTCCCTGGCGCAGCTTGCGGGGTATGCGACCTCGGTTTTCGGAGGTTAAAATGCGTAAGAAGGTCTCGGCCTTCATACTCTTGTTCGCCTTCTGGCTGCTGCTGACTTTCAGCGTGGAGCCGGGCTTCTTCGCGGTGGGAATGCTGCTGAGCGTGGTGGTTGTCGTTCTGACGGCCGGCAAACACCCCCGACGGGAGTGGCTGCTGAACCCGCTCAGGTGGCTCTGGTTGCTCGTCTACATACCCTACTTCTTCTACTATTGCATCAAGGCTAATCTCGACGTGGCCTACCGCGTGGTTCATCCTGACATGCCCATCCGCCCGGGCATCGTCAAGGTGCCTACGACTCTGAAAACCAACCTGGCCAAGACGTTCCTGGCCAATTCGATAACCTTGACTCCTGGAACGCTCA
>SDBU01004449.1_pt1 | contig 17187 bp, 12 predicted proteins | sample 2277071 | NCBI WGS metagenome assembly SDBU01 (sample SAMN10397929, study PRJNA504765) | marine sediment metagenome | isolation source: marine sediment core GS08_GC12, 126 cmbsf | place: Arctic Ocean: Gakkel Ridge, Loki's castle | collected 2008 | reverse complement strand
TAAACATAAAATGCAATATCTTTACCCTCCTAATTAAATTTAAATAGTTAAATATAAAGTGTTCAAAATTTCACTATTTCTTGTCATTTTGATTATTTCTAATCAAATTTAACAAAATAAAACATCAATAAATATTTAATTAATAAAAACCAAATTAAAGAAATTCTCTGGGATAACTATACTGTGAGAAATTAACAAAATTAAAAAAAAAAGAAAATTATTAATTCTGAACTTTTAATACTATTTTTAGATATATGGTATATATTGCGTATCTATTACTTAAGCATAAGTAAAGATGTTGATGCGAGCAGTTAAACTATCATTATAAAAGGGGTAACTATTCCCTTGAATTGAAGCTATAATGTTACTTTTTCCTGAGTTAGAACTGTAAAGTATCTTATTTGGATCAAAGCGTACTCTAATAGTTTGGTCATCTTTATATTTAAAATATAAATTATCACCAATCTCCGAATAATTGTTGTATTTTTTCCAATCCTGCTTAGGTTTAATCCGTTCGGCATTGTAAGAGAAAACATTAAAACGTAATTGAATATTTGAGTCTTTAAATGGGCGAAAATTCATATGATTTGAGGAAATTAGAGTAGATATGCCACTTTCAGAAGGATTTTTGGTAAATTTCATTATATCGAATTCAAATGTAATATCACCATTAGAAGAATTTTTATAGAATAAATTTTCTTCAATTTGGATTTTACCATTCATTTTTTTTTCTCATCTTTTCTTTTTATTTAATTTTTAATTTAATAGCTTTAAAACTTAAATAAATTAAATATATCATCTTATTTAAATCTTTCTTAAATTAAATTATCTATTACTATATCTACCTGCTCATAGTGTGATATAATATATGCAACATCTACTAGTGGTATGATAGTGATTAAATACTTCTGAGAGTTGATGATCATATCATTGCATATAGGTAACTGTACTTAGATAGCTAATTGCATCTCTTAATTAGTATTGTCTATATAGATACGATCCCGATCATAGATATTCCTACCATACCAATAGATGTGTATAGAGGACAGTAACCACTGAATGAGATTGGAAAAAATTTTTAGTCAATAATTTTGTTAAAACTATTTATCGATAGAAATCATATTTTAGGGGCGAATTTTTGAGTCAATTTTATTATGAATAAAATATCATTTTTCTAAAATTAAATGCTTAAAAACGCAAAGAAAACCAAAATCAAGACTAATGCTGGTACATTCATAAAATTAATTTTTTGAAATAAAAATCATGATAGTGATAGATAAGAAAGTTAATAATACGAAATAAAGTTGATAAAATTAAGTCTAAATAACTCAATTTATTACAATCAGAATCGCAATTCTTTCAATATATTTATAGATTACCTTGCTTAAGATGCATAATTTCTTATAAGCATAATTTCTTATAAGCATAATGTCTTGTGGATTTCTATAAAAAAATACATTTCCTTAATATATTATTTTGGTAAATTTATTAATTATATTATGTTCTCAATTACTATAAGTAATGTTTATATACATTAAACAGTTCATATAAAATACAATTGCCTCTAATTGATGTTTATAACCTCTATTTAAGGGGTAATCTAAAATTATAAGGCTCTTTCCTTTTTAAGAAGATCAAACTTTCTTTATAAGTGTTAGAATTATAAATTTTTCCATTTCCATTTTTATTTTACAGAACCATCTCTCCCCAATATTAGGCTGAAATTCACCAGAATTATCTGCAAAACATCTTTTTCCCAAAGAAGTCCAAGCAAATAACCTGTCACCACCCTTACCTTTCATAAATTTGTAGATCATCTCCTTATCCTCTTGTTCCTGTGTTTTTTTTTTAGGAAACAAATGTATATCTTCAACTTTAAAAGATCTCTTGAGTGAATTCGATAAGCCTTTTTCTGATGAAATTACGAGATTAAAATTAGTATTGAATGTTTTTCGAATCTGTTTAATGAATTCCATTTAATCTTGATCTTTAGTACCAAGTAAAATTAAATTAGGAGGTGTAATGGAATTAAGACTTTTATTAGTTAAATCCTTTACAGCATAATCAACCTCTTTATGGTTTAATCGAACATCATATCCAATACGAGAAATATAAGTTGTATCATGATAGGTTTCATTTGTTTTACTCAAATACTAGAATTCTGCATTTTTATCTAATCTATGGGCGTATTGTGCTACTTCTTCTAAATCTAATTCATCTTGATAATTTTGACATAAAGAATTAGGACCATCTATAATTACTAACACATTTGGTTTTAATATTTTTAATTTACTATTCTCAGCAATATTTGATTTTATTTCAAGGAGTTTTTTGTCAAGTCTTAAAAAAAAGAAGTTATTTATTCATATTTAAATTCTTTTCTGTATAATTTTTGTGTCCTTTTTTTATCTCAATTTGAAAAGAATTAACGTTCGGGCTTTTTCCTCTTTAATTATATTGGACATATCTACTTTGAAATATGTATAACTCTTTATATTAATTTCTTAGGGAAATTACAATTTCAAATTCACAATAATTAGCGTATTAATGATGAAGTAAAGTTATTATTTATGAGAAATTGATTAATACTAAAATCTTTTATACTGTTTTAGAGAATAATAAATTGTAGAGATAAAATACGCAAATTTCAAAAATTTAGTTACTTATTACTACTAAAATTAAAATTCTTTAATCTAATGTATAAAACTGATATAAATAGAGCCAGGTCTCTCATTGATGAAACAAAAACAATCTTCAAAATGATTAAGAAAGATACGACTTTAGGTGAGATTAAATCTTCCATAATTAATGATAATATCCTTTCAATTAGATCATTAAGTACTAGGCAAGCAGTTTTTAGAAGTTTAAGTAAACGTTTTTTTTCAAGTCCCAGAATTGATATGAACTTAAGAAATTTTCTCAATTCTGCCAAAATTTCTAATTCCGCTAAAAATTATATCATCTTTTATAAATTAGCTAAAGATGATGAATTAGTCTATGATATCACAGTTAAATTATTATATGATATGATGATATCGAATTTACCTACAATTAATACTGAGAACATACAGGATTTTCTTAACAAGAATGAAAGACGACATTCTGAAATTCTAAAATGGTCAATTAATACAAAAATTAGACTAGCAAGACACTATTTATCTATTATGAAAGATTTTCAATTTTTATATGGTTCAAAATTGAAGACTTTAAATAAGCCTGAAATTCCAATGGAAACAATATTTTTTTTAATATTTTACTTAAAGAAAGAAAAGAAAATTCTTGAAAAAGTATTAGATCAAGAAGATTTTAAATTATTAATTTTAGATAAGAATGAGATAATAGATTTAATCAACATTTGTTTTAGAAAGAATTTACTAGATTTAAATACAACATACGATTCATTTGAAGAATTTTATGAAAATAATAATTTAGAGGATTTTATAAATGAGCTTACAAGAGAAATTTAAACGTTTGGAAAATTTACTCCTAAATGATAAAGACACGTTCTATATACAAATTGGTGCACCATTTATTTTATTTGTATACGATCCTTATGAAGAAATGGAATGCAGAAGAAAAACTAAGGAATTATATAGTTTCCTAAAATCTAAAAATATTAAAGTATTAGAAATCCCCCTAAACACGTTTATTTTTAAAATATTAGAAGATTTTAATTCTTTAGAGGATGTTTTTGAAAAAGAAAAAAATGATATGGATGAATTTATTAGAGGAATCTCTCAAATTTACAATCAAAAAATCAAAGAATATATACTAAACCAGATTAAAGACAAAATTGAGGTAATATTTATTACTAGAATTGGTTCAATCTTACCGTTTTATAGAACATCTGATATTGTTGATAAATTGTTAAACTATGTCGAGATTCCTACAATTTTTTTTTACCCAGGTAATTATATTAAAGATTATGCTACAGATGAAGAAGAAATTTTATTTTTTGGAAAATACTCAAGTGATTCAACATATAGAACATATCCAATAGGGTGAGGTTTATTACAAAAATTAAAGATATTTTTTATTACGATATAGAAAGAAAAATTCAATCAGTTATTAAGGTATCAGATGATAGATACATTCTTCAAGAGATAAATGAATATATCTTGACTGATATGTTAGAATCATTAATTATTGATTACTTTGAAGCGTTTACTAATAGTTTTCAAATGAAATCAGATAATGTAGGTGTATGGATTTCGGGTGACTTTGGATCTGGAAAATCACATTTTGCAAAAATTTGTGGTATTCTTTTATCTAATAGAAATATAAACGATATTGAAGCTATTGCCCGATTCAATGGAATTTTAGCAGGAACCCCAAAAGAAAATGAGATTAAAGGCTATTTACATCAGATTAGGAACTTCTCTAAAAACAATATAATTATGTTCCAAATAGGTGCAGAAGCTGGTCAAGTAAGAGAGGATGAAATGCCAATCATTTTTTATAAGCAATTTTTAATAAGTCAGGGATTTAGCTCAGATATTTTTATTGCTAAACTTGAAAAAGATCTAATACAAAAAGGAAAATTTGAAGAATTTAAAGAAAATATCCAAAAAATACAAGGTCAACCTTGGGAAGAATTTAGAAATATGAAATTGCTTATTGAGAGATCGATTGGGGAAGCTTTATATGAAATTTTTCCGGGAAAATTTAGATCCATTGATGAAGCAAAAAGAGAAATTGAAAAAATAAGAGAATTATCAAACCTTACAATTTCTGACATTGCAAAAGAATTAAATGAATTTCTGGTTAAGAAGTCAGAAGAAGATAGCAGCAAAATCCATAATATCATATTTATTGTAGATGAAGTGGGCCAATTTATTGGTAATAGCGATAAAAAACTATTAGATTTGCAATCAATGGTTGAAGAATTTGGGAAAATAGCAGATGGACGTATATGGGTTGTAGTTACTGCTCAAGCTTCTTTAACTGAAATTATAAGTAGTGTAAAGAAAAAAGAAGCCGAATATAAGCGACTTAGAGCACGTTTTGATACAAGATTACATTTAACATCTGAAAATCTTGAAGAGGTTATTGAAAAGCGAATTTTAAAAAAAAAAGAACAAAGTAAAGGAGAATTAAAAGAAATATACTCGAAATTTAAAGGAAAATTAACAAATCTATCAATAATCGAAGGAACAAATCGACCATTAAAAAAATTAAATAAGGTTTTATTTATTAATTATTACCCATTTTTGCCTTATCAAATTCAAATAACTCAATCAATTTTTCTAGCATTAAAACCTTTAAACGGGAAGACTCATAAATTTACAGCAGAGAGATCAATGATCGGAGTAACTCATGGTGTATTTAATCCTAAGAAAACGAATATAGCAGGTGAAAATATCGGACGGTTGGTTACTATGGATGAGATATATGATCAGATTGAGGTTGATCTTCCACCAAATATTAAAACTGAAATTGGGCAGTTAAAAGGAAGACTAGTTGAATCTATTGAAATTTCAAAGATATTAAAAATAATTTATCTTCTTAGCAGATTAGAGTGGATCCCTCTCACATCTGAAAATGTTACCAAAATGTTTAGCAAATATATCGATTCAGATTTTAATAGTTTAAAATTACAAATTGAGGCTGTTTTAAAAGAACTAATTGACGAAAAATACATAATTGAAGAAGATAATAATTATAAATATATTACAGGTCTGAAAAAACAATTTGAAACAAGAGTTGGAGAAGTTAATGTAAAGACTTTAGAAAAAAGACAAACAACAGTTGAATTTTTAAACGAAATCATCTCTCCATTCAATAAATTAAGACATGAGGCTATTAATGAATTCTATTTAACAACTTATTCTGATGAAAATTTAAAAAGTAAAAAAGGAGAGGTCTCAATTCACTTTTTTTCACCCTTAAGTTTAGAACTGGATGATATAACAACTGATAAAGCACTCCAAGAAAGTTATTCAAAACCTTATTCTATTTGTTGGTTATCTTCTGAAAATCAAAATTTTGAAAAAATTATCGATAAATTAATAAGAATCGAGAAAGTGGTCAAAGAACGTAGACTTTCCAATATTAGTTTGGAAGAAGAGCTAATATTGAAAGAAAAAAGAATAATTGCACAAAGATTGAGGAATAATATTGAAACTCAGTTAAAATCGTCTCTTAGAAATGGAAAAATCGTTCACGATGGAGATTTAATTGATCTTACGGGTGATTCTTCTTCAGATCTAAATAATATTTTTTCTAAGAACATATTAGAAATATTATTTAAAATTTATACTAAATATAAGATTGCTGCTTATAAAGTTGATCAGACTTCTATTAAAAAGATTCTAAATCCTAGAACTAAAAATTTGTATGAAGTTGAAGAAGAATTAGATTTATTCGATACAGATAATAATATTAACTTATTCAACCAAATAATAGATGAGATTCTTACATATATTAAATATCAATTAGAAATTTCTAATACTTTAACAGGAAAGGAAGTAATTGACCATTTCCAGAAGATTGAGTATGGATGGAATCCTATTCTCGTCAGATTTATTATATCTTCTTTATTTCGAGCGGGAATTATCTCTATAGAGAAAGACGGTAAAATATATTATGATTCTAAAGTAAAGGCTGTAGAGGGTTTTTTCTTTGATATGAATAAATTTAAAAAACTGCTTATAAGATATGAAGAAGAAGAAGTTATTGAATTAAAAGATAGAAGAAATTGTCTTCAAGACTTAAAAATCATCTTTAATATCGAACCAATGGATACGATTAATGATCTTTCGATAAACATCGCAAAATCATTAAAATCCTTTAGCCAGGATTATAATATAATTAAAGCCCATTTAAAAAGCAGTAAAATAAAAATTAAGGAAAAACTTAGGAGAATTCCAGAATACTATGAAGAAGTAAAAATTTTTGTGAAACCATCAAAAACAGTCAAATATTTTTTAGATACCTCAGAAGAGATAAAAGAAAATCAGGATTATTATGAAATTGTAAAAGATTTTATCAATAAAGATAAATTAATTTTGTTTGATAAAATCTTAAAAATCAGTCCTAAACTTGAAATACGATCAGTTGATATTGATTCTAATTTAATTAACGAATATGAAACATTTCATGAAGAAATCGATTTAATAAATAATAATGCTGAAACTATTGAAAAATGGGGAGACATCATTAAATCTTATAATTCACTCCTTTACATTTATAAGGACATATATCAGGAATTGCATGGAAAAAGGTTCGAAGAATATACTAAACTAATTGAAGAAATAAAAGAATCAGAGGATTTAAAAGATCAAGTCAAACCAGAAACATTCAAGAGTTATAATGAGCAATTATGTAATATATTTAAATGGGATCAGAAATCCTACATATGTGAAAACTGTAAGACAGAAATAAGTAAATTGGATAATCATATTTTAGCCATAGATAGAGAAAGAACAAAATTAATAAAACAATTAAGTCCAAAAACTACTACTGGTCCTAATGTTATAGATTTTAGAATACATTCTGTAATTAAAAAGAAGACAATAAAGTCAAATGGCGATATCGAAAATTTGATTGAAAAAATTAGAAGAAAATTAGAGGAATTATTAAAAAAATACGATCAAATTCATTTGAAATAGGAGTGAAAAACTTGAATAAAATTATATCTCGATTAAAAAAAGAGTTTAATGACTATTTCAATCGTTCTAACTATAATTTGATTTTATGGTTTGATCCAAATAAAGAATGGGAAAATTTTATAAAAAAATTAAGAAACGAGTTTAAAATAATTTGTACTGAAGAAGAGAGAAGTCTTTTTAAAGTTAAATATTTATTAGAGATGAATCCTGAATTTTCAGAACAAGAAAAAAAAATTATCTATTTTAATATTGATATTAGAGAGGATAAAATTCTCGAAGAATACCATTATTTAGGATGGATCTATAAGGAAGATCTTTTTAATTTTCTTGAGAATATTATTGGTGTAAATTTTCCAAAAGAAAAACAAAAGAGAAATAAAATTAAGAAGGGCATAGTAGCATTAGCTAATGAATCTTTAAAAGCAACTGATGATTTCTGGGGAAAAAAATTTGGAATAATAAGTCCAGCAGATTTATTTTTTGAAGATTTTGAAAAGATTTTAGTTGAAATTTTAAAAAATCCAGAAAATGAAATAAACATGTTAGAAAGAGAGAATAAAATGGAACAATTTTTAGATAAATTAAAATTTGATTACGGATTTGATAAAATTCTCGAAAAAAGCGAAGAATTTCCTCTTAATTTTTTATCGCATTTACTTTTTATTCAATTATTTATAGAATTAGAACAACCTAATGATTTTCCCCTTAAAGATCACCTTCCTAATGAAAATAAATTTAAAAATTGTATTTCTTCTTTGGAAAGTATGTTAAAACATACTGAAAATAAAGATTTAGTTATTAATTTAATTTTCATTGTTGAAAAAAAATTTGCTCTTACCAACATTGTAAAAAAATATGTAAAAGAAAAAGATTTCAACAAACTAATTAAAGTTGTATTTCCAGAAATGGATAAGTTAGTTTTTGATAAATTCAATAACGAATTATCAATAATTAGAACTAAAAACAAAAAACTTAAATTTCTTCTTGAAAATTTAGACTTTTTAAATAGTAAGTCTAAAAGTATTTGGGTTAAAGAGAATGAGATTCCAGAATGGGAAATTTTATTCAATTGTGCTAAATTATGTTTACAAATAGATCGTGCTTTGAAGGAAATAGAAAATTTTAATCTTGTTAATAAATTCATACAAAAATATATTGAAAGCTATTGGGAGATTGATTCAAATTATCGGAAAATTCAATCATCACCATATATAAAGAATCCTGAAAAATTAGAAATAATTTTTGATCTAATAATGGAATATTATTTTGAATTTTTAAGAAAACTAAATTTAAAGTTTTCTAGCTTTTTCGAAGAACCAAAAGAATTGAATCTTAGACCTTTAAATTCCATTAATCAATTTTCTAAAATATTTAAAAAAAGTGAAAAGAAAGCTATTTTTGTTATAGATGCTTTAAGATATGAGTTAGGAATGGAACTTTTAAATATATTTAAGGATGATTTCGAAACGGAGATAATTCCATATTATACCGAAATCCCTAGTATTACTAAGATTGGTATGACTTACATGCTTAATCCGTCTAAAATTAATATAAAAATAAAAGATGGAAATCTTAAAATTTTCGAAATTGAATCCAATAATGATTTATCTATCAAATTAAATCGAGAAAATCTTACAAAAACAAAATTCAAAATAGAATCATTTGTCTGGATTAAGGATCTGTTAAATATGAAAGTAAGAGAAGTAAATAGAAAGTATAAAGATACTTTGATAGTTTTTCATACTGATATTGATAGTACTGGAACGGATAGCCAGAGTATAGCTTTTAATAAGTTTTCCTTAATAATGTTAGATATTGCCAAAAGTATTAGAAAAATTATAGATGCCGAATTTGAAAATATCTACATCTTAACAGATCATGGTTTTTTATTACTCCCCGAGAAATTAAAAGAACACCTTAAAGTAGATATTTCAGATTTATCAACTTTAATAAAAAAGCCAAGATATGCGATCGGAAGTAATTTTCCTAATAATGGCAGATATAATCAATTTATTTTAAAGGACTCTCAATTAAAGTTAATTACTCCAAATGGTATTAATTGTTTTATATCTCAAGGAGCCTATAATTTTTTACATGGTGGAATCTCAATTCAAGAAATAATTATCCCTTTTATTAAAATAAAAGTAAAACCTAAAGTTGAAAGAAAAATTAATGTAAAAATTTCTCCATTCGATGCTATTAATAATCGAATTTTTAAAGTTCAACTGAAAAAACAGTTTCCTAAAATAATAACTCCTGAAATTAGAAATGTTAAGGTTTTTTGTGAGTATGAAGGTAAAATAATCTCAACAGAACCTGAATTTCTAGTAGAACAAGATGGTGAAGTCCAATTAAGATTATTAACTATAGATATCCCTAAAGGATCTGAAATTTCTCTAAAAGTTCAAGATGTTGATACATTAGAAATACTTGATTGGATTAATGTTAAATTAAATATTCACTTAATGGAAGATCTATAATATTAATGGTGCTTTAAGTTGAAACAACCGAAATTGGATGACCTTGATAAGAAATTATTTGAAAACTTCGCTGGAAGGGTTGTTCGAAAAGATTTAGTCCGTAAGATGAAAAGTGGAATAAATGTTCCTGTTTATGTATTAGAATACCTTATCGGGAAGTATTGCTCATCTACAGATCCCGAAATCATTGCAGAGGGAGAAAAATATGTAAAAGAAATGTTAAGTGAACATTATTTCCGTCCAGACGAAAGTGAAAAAATTAAATCTTACATAAAAGAAAGATCATCTCATAATATAATTGATAAGGTTAAAGTCCGTTTGGTTGAAACTGAAAATAAGTATTGGGCAGAAGTTACGATTTTAAATTTGAAATATATAAATATTGACGAAAAGGAAGTTAAAAAATTTGAAAAAATGCTTGAAGGGGGAATTTGGGCAATTATTGAAATGGGTTATGATGAAGAAGTTTTTCATAAAGGTGCAAATCGTCCATTTTTTATTAAAAAGATTAAGCCCATTCAATCCGCTTCAATTGATCTAGAGGAAATTAAAAAAAAGAGAAATTTATTTACTAGGGATGAATGGCTAAACATCATTCTTCGAAGTATTGGAATAGAACCAGTAGAAAATGACTTTCCTTTACGATTAAAGCTACTTTTAATCTCACGCTTAATTCCTTTAGCAGAGAATAATTTCAATTTACTGGAATTGGGATATAGAGGCACAGGCAAGAGTTTTGTTTATAGAGAAATTAGCCCTTTTTCAATTCTTATCTCTGGAGGTAAAACAACCGTTGCTAATCTTTTTATGAATTTGTCTACTGGAAAGATTGGATTGGTTGGATTATGGGACACTGTTGCTTTTGATGAAATTGCTGGGTTAGCGTTTAAAAATATTGATGCCCTTCAAATATTAAAAGATTATATGGAATCAGGAAGTTTCTCGAGAGGAAAAGAAGAAATAACCGCGAATGCATCTTTAGTGTTTATAGGAAATATAAATGAGGATGTTAAAACCATCTTGAAAATGTCTCATTTATTTAGCCCATTACCTATTGAGATGCAGGATATGGCTTTACTTGATAGAATTCATTTTTACTTTCCAGGATGGGAAATTCCTAAGATGCAACCTGAATTTTTTAGCTTTCATTATGGATTTGTTGTAGATTATTTTTCTGAGTTATTACGAGAATTTAGAAAATTGAATTATACAGATATAATTGAAAATTATTTTTTAATTGGATCCCATCTAAATCAGAGAGATTCTAAAGCTGTTAAAAAAACAGTTTCTGGACTTTTAAAGATATTGCATCCAGACGGAAATTTTTCAAAATCTGATGTAGAAGAATATTTAATATTTGCTTTAGAAATGCGCCGAAGAGTGAAGGAACAACTTAAAAAAATGGGGGGGATGGAGTATTGGGCAGTAAATTTTTCTTATATTGATATAGACACTAATGAAGAAAAGTTTGTAGAAGTCCCAGAGCAAATTAGTGACCTTTTAATCCCTGACAAAATTTATCCACCTGGTACAATTTTTACTATAGGAACGGATCGCGAAGAAAAACGCTATTGTCTTTTTAGAATTGAAGTTCAAAGTATGAAAGGTTCAGGAAATAAAAAAACAACTGGAGCACCCTCTTCAGCTATGAAGGATGCGATACAAACTGCTTTTGATTTCACTAAAGCGAATATTAATAAGTTAATGATTGAGAAAAATCTTAAAGATTACGATTTACACATCCAAATTGTAAATCTAATGCAATCTAAAGATGGAACCGAGACTGGTGTTGCTTTCTTTGTATCAATGTTATCTAACCTATTAGAAAAACCAGTCAATAAACAATTAGTCATATTAGGTGAAATGACGATTCATGGAGGTTTACTTAAAGTCAATTCTCTAATCGAAAAATTGCAACTAGCTCTGGATAGTGGTGCTAAATTTGTACTTTTACCCTCTATCAATAAAAACGACATAGTTAATATTCCAAGCGACATTTTAGATAAGATAAATATAATTTTTTATTCGGATCCTATTAATGGTGCTTACAGAGCATTAGGTATTGATTAAACTACTAGTGGGGTTACTTAATTGGACCAACAAACCAAAACAAAAATAAAAAAATTATCATCAGATATTGAAAAATTACTTTTTAAGGAGATTGAAACAAGATTATTAAGATTAGGGATTACTAGAAATGAATTTCTCGAAGAAGCGAAAATTAAGCACCTAAATCAAGAGGAAAAAATTGAACGTGAGAAAATTAGTGCCTTTATCAATCGTTTAAGATATATTAGTCCTGATCACTCAATTAGATTCAATCAATTCTTAAGGGAAAGTGTTTTTGTATGGATTAATCGTCTAATTGGAATTAAATGCATAGAGTTGAGAGGGTTCCTCCTTGATAAAAACAATGAGATTACTGAGATTATTACAACGCGTCCAGAATATGGAAATCTTTCTAAATGGTTAAGAGATTTTAGGGTTGATGAACCTGAAAGATCCCGTGATAAAGATGGGGGTTTTATGGCGAGTTTTACAAAAGCATTAGACAAACTAAATTCTGAAATAGGATTTGTTTTTGATCCTAAATACGAACCAGGACTAATTTTTCCTAGATATAAAACGATACTAGAGGTAATTAATCTTATAAATAATTCAATTGATGTTGAAACTTTTAAAAACGATGATTTTTTAGGGTGGGTATATCAATATTTTGATGAAGAGGGAAAGCAAGCAATATATGATCGTTTAGGTACATCTGCAAGGAATAAACTGGCAGATTATGATATAATCCCATATTCACAATTATACACTGATCATTATATTGTAGAATTTATCACTCAAAATGCGCTGGGAAAGTGGTGGAGGGCTCATCATCCTAATTCAGAAGTATTGAAAAAATTGGACTATCTTCTACCATCATTAGAAGAAATGAATGATTTTGAGAAAATGGATCTTAAAGATATAAAAATTTTGGATCCTGCTTGTGGTTCAGGGCACTTTTTGCTTTACGCTTTTAATCTCTTGTACGAGTTATACTTAGAGGAAGGAAAAATTCCCAAAAATGAAATCTCTCGTACTATCTTGGAGAATAATCTGTATGGTGTGGATATTGATAGGCGTGCAGTTCAACTAGCTTCAATTTCTCTTTATCTTAAGGCAAAAGAAATTAATCCTGCTTTAAAAATCTCTAAATTAAATTTATATAGTACAGACATCATTTTCCAAAATAGAAACCGTTTTGAAGATTTTAAAAAGCGAATAAAAGGGCGTAGCGAAGATGAAAAGTTACTAGTAGATTCTATCTGGCAGGGAATGAGAAAAATTTCTGCCTTAGGTAGCTTATTACCCATTGAACGAGAAATTGATTATTTCATAAAATCCCGTAGGACAGGAATTACTCAATATATTGATGAATATGATAATCGATGGGAAAATTGGAAAGATGCGATACTTAACACTTTTAATGATATAATAAATGAAGCCTTAGAAAAACAGGAACCTAATGAATTATTATTCGCTCGTGATGGAGTGAGAGGTATAACGTTTTTAAATGTATTCAGAAATCGATATGATATAATTTTAATGAATCCACCTTATATTAATAGTCGTCGAATGAATAATAATTATAAAGAACTATTGAAAAACTATTATGGAAAAAATTATTATGACACTTCCGCTTGCTTTATACAACGTGCAATAGAATTACTTAAAGATAATGGCATATGTGGAGTGGTATTTCCCCATGCTTTATCTTTTTTAAATAATTTCTTAACACTTAGAAAATTCTTGTTATTAAATGCTCATATAAATAGCTATATTAACTTAGGACCAAATGCTTTCAAAGAAATTACTGGAGAACGTTTTAAAGCTGCAATAATGATCATGATTAAGGGAATGAAGGGAAAAACTTCCTATGTGAATGCATCCACGATAAAAGGTTCCCGAAAAGCTTTATTTGAATTAATCTATAACAAGAAAATCAAGTTAGTGGATTTAACGAGATTTAGTTTTATAAATCTAATACCTTTTCTCTTTGATATCCCAAATAATCTCTTAGATTTAATCAGAGAATGTCGTTCTTTAAAAGAATATGCAACATCAAAAAAGGGGTTATCGACTGGCGAAAATGATAAGTTTCTTCGCCATAAATGGGAAATTGATCAAAATAAAATTGGTAATAAATGGATTCCTTTTAATAAAGGAGGAGGAAAAGTAAGATGGTTTGGAAATCAAAACACATATATTAATTGGGAAAACAATGGAAAAGAAATAAAGAAATTTTCAAAATCTGTAATAAGAAATGAAAGCTATTATTTTAAGGAAGGTCTTAGTTATAGTGTTTTTGGTTACTATTTCTGTGCCAGATATCTTCCTGGTAATTACATTTTTCAAGACACAGGATCTTTAATATTTATAGAAAAAAATATGTTTTATTTATTAGGATATTTAAATTCATCACTTGTTGAATACTTACTTAATCAATTAAATCCAAGTATAACAACCACTATAGCTGATTTATATAGACTCCCATTTATAAATAAAAACGATCAACTTGAAGAATCAATTGCTAATATAGCTAAAAAATGTATAAATATCCAAAAATATCTTTTTCAATTCAAAATCATAGATAATGAATTTGTTCATACAGGTATATACTATTTTATTAAGGAAAAAAAAGTACTTAATCTGTCTAATATAATTGAATACTTCTATGAAATATTAGAAAATAAATTGCTAGAGTTAATGATTTATGAAGCCTATATTGACGAAATCATTTTTGATTTATTTAATCTTACAGAAGAAACACGTGATATAATTATAGATATAAGTGCGAAACGTATTGGGGAATACCCTTTAATGAAAGGAACTCTTTTCCATCAAATTGAATTAGAGCAAGATGTCATCAATTATATTAACAACCTAGATGAGATCATTGTTGAAAATAAAGGTCTAAATGAAGTTAATGCATTAACACTTTCTGGCAAATCATTAGAATATATCTCAAATAATTTCCAATTAAATCCACTCTCAATAGCATTTATAAGAAGGCAGGAAAAGATAATACCATCGAATTTTATGAAAGAATCAATTGAGGATTTTTTAACTGAAATAGTTCTTAAAATATTAAAATCTGATAAAGACGGAATTATCCCGTTAAGTAAAAATACTAGTAAAACATCTCTTGAATCAAGAATAATAAATGAACTTGAATCCTTGATTGGAGAAAAGTCTTATGAAGAATTTAAGAGAGATATGCAAGAAATTTTGAGAATGACTTTGAGTAAGTGGTTAGATAAAGGATTTTTTAAACGGCATATAATTAAATTTGAAAGACGTCCTCCAATATGGCATATTTCTAGCCCGAATCATAGTTTTGGGTGCTATTTGTATTATTTAAAATTAACAAAGGATACAGCTTCACAAATAAAATACAATTATTTATATAATGAAATAGAGTACAACAAAAGATTACTAAAGGAAGTTCAAGAAAAATCCCTATTAGGAAATGGAAATTTGGATGTTTCCGAAAAAAAGATAATTGAGAGGTTTGAGAACATAATAGATGATCTCAAAAAATTTGATAAAACTCTTGAAAAATTAATAAATGTAGATTATAATCCCAATATTGATGATGGGATAAAGGTAAATTTTCGACCGTGGCAAGAATTACAACTCCTGTCCAGTAAAAAAGTTATCAAGTATTAAATTAAACAAATACTATTTATGAATTATTATTAAAATGCATTAGTTATTGTTTCATAATCTATTTTTGATAATTCTCGAATACCCTTAACCCCAAATAAATATGTTTGCCAAGTTTCTTTTCTTTTTATAAAACTTAATTTATTTACTAAAGATTTTATCTTAATTGGCCCTTTTAAAATATTAATTGGTTCTAAATTCAATCGATATGGGTACAATCCTCCTGAAAATATAGGTCTTTTTTCGCTGTTTCTTGATTTAACCTTAAATGAACCCATTATTGAACTTAACGGTCTAATTGAATACATTATCACTAGATCATCCTTTTTAATTAACCCAACTTTATTTTTTCTGTTAGAACCTATAATATTTGACTTTTTTACAACTTCCCAATTCTCTTTGTTAATAATAAACATCCAATATCTAGTAATTTTAAATCAACCTTTAATCTTTTAATAATTATTATTCTATCAGATTTTAATTTATATTTTTCTTATATTATTGTGTTTTAATATGAAGATTTTTTAAAGTTTGAGCTCTAATTTCGTGAAATAACCGAATATTAAATTTAATACGATTTTAGCGTAAGGCTAATTTCAATAAAATTTAAAAGAAATTAAACGTCATAAAGATTTATCGATAAAATATCAAAATGAATTGATTATTTCACCTTTAATATATAAAAGAGAGCTATAAAAAAATGGTATGCCAAATTTGTGGAGCAAAATCTGGATTTTATCCATTATGTAAGAATTGTTTTAATTTAAAAGACCAGGGTAAAATAACAAAATGTGAAGATTGCGGAATTTGGAAAAAAGGTACAAAACCTCTGTGTTATGAATGCTGGTTTAAAAGTAATAAGCTAAAACAAAAATTATCGGATGATTACAAAATCTCAGATATCGAAGCCGAAGAAGAAAATTTCCGATCCAAATTTCCTGCTAATTATAGAACAGATGACGGTCATAAGGTCAGGTCAAAAGCAGAGAAGATCATCGATAATTGGTTATATCGTAATGAAATCGTTCATGCTTACGAAAGACAAGTTCCAATAGAAGAAGGTCTCGTCTGTGATTTTTTTGTACCAAAAGGAAAGGTATGGATAGAATATTGGGGTCTTGAGGACAAAGAATATTTAAAAAGAAAAGAATTGAAGAAAGATCTCTATAAAAAATACGATAAGAATCTAATAGAACTAACAGATAAAGACATCGAAAATCTTGATGATGTTTTACCCAAAAAATTGCGAGCTTATTTCCCGTCTAACTTTAGTTTTGATTAGAAAAAAAAAAATTTCGTGAAACGGTTATCATAATAATTATTGTTGAGCCAAATTATAAGACTTTAAACATATAAACTCAATTCCAAAAGGTATTCAGGTTGATTAT
>SDBU01004448.1_pt1 | contig 17189 bp, 18 predicted proteins | sample 2277071 | NCBI WGS metagenome assembly SDBU01 (sample SAMN10397929, study PRJNA504765) | marine sediment metagenome | isolation source: marine sediment core GS08_GC12, 126 cmbsf | place: Arctic Ocean: Gakkel Ridge, Loki's castle | collected 2008 | reverse complement strand
GTGTGGAGCATGGACTCCTGCCCATTGTTGGCTTCTGTTTTGGTGCTGGTCTGTGGGACCGCTTATGGAAGGCCGTCAAGCTGGCTTCGGTTGCCGTTACCGTGGTCATGGGTGTTCTCACGGTGGTCTTTGAAATCTTGACCCCGCAGACGATTGCCATCTTCAGCGATGACCCGGAACTGATGGCGATTGCCGTACCAGGGATGCGTATTTTCCTGTCAACGCTCATTCTTGTTGGTCCGGCGGTTGCCTTTATCACTGTTTTTCAGGGCTTATCCAAGGGTAAGGATGTCATGATGCTTTCCCTGGTGCGCCAATTTGTCTTTTTTGTTCCCTTTCTTCTCTGGCTACCCAAGGTTATGGGGATAACCGGCGTCTGGGTGTCAATGCCCCTTTCCGATGGTCTGGGTTTTATTGTAGCCGGACTGTGGTTCTGGCGTGAATACAGGATACGGCAGCGAGCACGTCAGCGGTCTGATATATCTGTTGCTGAGGCTGAGCTCGGAGACTGATGGTTACCATGAGGCGGCTTTCACTACTGCTGATTGCCATTTGCCTGGTGTTTTCCCTATAATGGAGCGAGTATGAAAGTGGTTGCTATTGTGGGGATGAGCGGTGCTGGTAAATCAGAGGTGTCCAGGCTATTCGAGAAGAACGGGTTTACCAGAATAAGGTTTGGCGATGTGACTGATGAGGAGGTAAAGAAGCGCGGTCTGGAGCTGAACGAAGAGAACGAGCGCCGCGTTAGAGAACTCCTCCGACAGGGGCAGGGGATGGCGGCCTATGCCAGGTTGAATCTGCCCCGAATTGACACCGCGCTGAAAAACTCGGACGTGGTGGTTGATGGGCTTTACTCATGGGAGGAATACACCTTCCTCAAGGATTATTACGGAGATAGATTGTGTCTGGTGGCTGTTTGGGCATCACCGGCAGCAAGATATGCCCGGCTGGCTGGCAGGCTAAATCGCCCCCTGACGACGGAAGAAGCCACCAGTCGGGACAGGGCGGAGATAGAAAATCTTAACAAGGGTGGCCCCATTGCTATAGCCGATTTTACCATCACCAACGATGCTTCTTTGCAAAACATGGTCCGGCAAACGGAAAGGATTATCTCTAAAATAAGATGAAAAAGTTGACCAGATTGGGTAGTGACGAGTACTTTCTGAAGATAGCTTCGGTGGTGGCCGAGCGTTCGACCTGCCGCCGGCACCATATGGGAGCGGTAGCAGTAAAGGACAAACATATATTAACTACAGGATATAATGGAGCTCCTGCCGGGCAGAAGGACTGCCTGGAGCTTGGCTGTCTCAGGGACGAGCTGAATATACCATCAGGGACAAGGCAAGAGATTTGCCGGGCTATTCACGCCGAGCAAAATGTAATCGTACAGGCGGCTCTCCACGGAATCAGCCTGGAGGGGAGCACTATTTACTGCACTCACACGCCCTGCGTCCTGTGCGCCAAGATGCTGGTCAACGCCAGGATAAAGCGCTTTATCAGCTTTAGAGAGTATGATGACAGCTCATTCGTGGACCTCTTCCGTGAGGCAGGAATAGAGGTGGAGGTACAGAAAAGACCGTCATCCCGCATCAGCTATCTGGATTAGGGGTTGATAATCAGTCGATGTTTTCCCCTTGATATGACCCAGAATAGCCCTCTGTCTCCCCGGTTAGTTGAAAGAAAACAAGCTGCACGATTCTGGCATTCTTTTGCAGGCGAAACCCGCGGGGGTTATGCACCACCATCAGGGATACGGAACGGCCGGAATAGCCGGCATCCCATACTGCGGTATCCACATTGACGCCACAGCGGAGCAGGCTCGACCTGGGTCTGGCCAGCGCCATAACATTATTGGGCAGATGGACAATCTCGTTGTAGGTGATGATATAGCTGCCGGGTAACAGCTCAATGAAACCCAGGCCGTCAAACACCAGCGGGGCTAAATCGGATACCACCCTCTGGCTGTCACTGACGGTTATCCTGCCTGATGTCTGGGGCAGGGCTATTTCCCGCACTGTCAGGTCGAAGCCGTTGGGTTGCACCTGTGCGTCAAGGTCAAGATAGCCTTCCACCAGAGGCGGCTCCTGCTGTAATAACCTTTGAATATCCTGTCGGGATAAAACAGCTGTCATGGTGAGATTTCCTGAGTACTACCGTTTAGTATAGCACTATGTGACCGTCAGAATACATATATTAAGTCAGGTTAATGAGGTTTGAGGATTGTCTGGAGCACTACCGAGAGATAGATTTCAGGTAGATGGGCGTTTCTTGGTTTACACCCTCGTTATTCTTACTACAGAGCGCAATAAGGCAAACCACACGGTACATCGCAAGCTCCCTGACAACCCAAGTCTGTTATGGATACAGCGTGGTCAAGTAAGATACCTTTGGCTGTCAGGCAGTCCTCGCACATAACTTCGTCCTTGTATACATACAACTCAGTTGGATACTCGTTGGGCTGGTCACTGAACTCACGGCCACAATCCTTGCATTTAGCTTTCATTAATTCCTTCTGCTACCTTCCTACACCATTATGGGACATGGTCAGTTATATCGTCAATACTTTGTGCTCACCAGCGAGAGATGGGGAATCCTCTGTTCATAGCTGGAATGGTGAGTAAGGTACCCCCACGAACCCCATCAGGACAGATAGAGTATGGTATAATTAAGTGGTCTTTATGGGGAAGAAGAAAAGTGGCAGCGGGTGGGATTGAACCACCGACCAAAGGCTTATGAGTCCTCCGCTCTGCCACTGAGCTACGCTGCCAGCAGGCAAAATATACCATAATCAGCGATGAGCCGTCAATCTCAAGTCCGTCTGCCCAAGAAAAGTTAGAGGAGAGCGTGTTTGATAGATAAACCCTATAAGCTCCTGGTGGTGGATATTGATGGCACACTGCTAGATAAGAATGGACTTATTGCGTCTGAGGATGCAAATGCGCTGGCTAAAGTTAGTCAATCAGGCATTCGGGTTTCCCTATCCACCGGGCGGGTAGTTCAAGCCAGCCTGGGAATTATCAAGCAACTGGCGCTGGATGGCTATCATATGTTCTTTGACGGTGCTCTGGTGACTAACCCGGAAAAGGGTGAAGAAGTCTATGTTAGGCCCATCAGTAAAGAGTCCGTCAGGCAGATGGTGGAGTATGCGCATCGGAATGAAGTAATCTTTGACCTCTATTCGGTAAGCCATTTCTTTGTTGAGCGCGAAAACTGGGCCAGTGATATCCGCCGCCAATTCTTTGGACTAGAGCCCATCGTAGTAGATTTTGGCGAAGTCTGGCCTAAGGAGAGGATTTTCAAGGGGACACTGGTAGTCCGTTCCGCTGAAGAAAGGGCCAAGGCTAAGAGCTTCGTCCGTCACTTTAAGGGTAGCCTCAACTTCTCCTGGACAAAAACGCCGGCTTACCCCAAGGTCGATTTTATCAATGTCATTGCTCCTGATGTGGCCAAGGGGACAGCGCTGGAAGCACTGGTTTCGTTTCTGGGGATGGCTTTGACCGAGGTCGTGGCTATCGGGGATGGAGCTAACGATGTCTCGCTGTTATCCAAGGCCGGTCTGGCCATCGCTATGGGCAACGCCTCCGATGAGTTAAAAGCCGTCGCCGATTATGTTACCCTTGATGTCGACCATCATGGTGTCGCTGCGGCGATTGACAAGTTCTTGCTGTAGACGGGAATCCCGGTTTATAATATCTGGCAAACAGGTAAGAGGAGTACAGGACATGACCAGAAAAAGGGTCATCCATGGTTTACTTGCGTTGGCATTGATGGCCAGCGTACTGGCTACAACTATCGGGTGTGGTCCTCCCGTAACTGGTTCGGGAAAACTTGAGACCAGGGAAATGGACCATAGCAACTTCACCAAGCTGGATGCAGGTTATGCCTTTCGGGTGGAAATCACCAGAGCGGATTCTTTCTTCGTCAGCGTTACCCTCGACGACAATTTGTTCGATTACCTTGACGTTTCTCAGACAGGTAGCACCTTAAGAATACGCCTTAAATCGGGCTACAGCTATCTACATACTACCCAGAAAGCTACCGTTACTATGCCCGACCTGCGTGGATTGAACCTGTCCGGGGCTTCCAGGGGAGATGTCAGCGGGTTCAGTTCAACAGATTCCCTGGACATTGACCTGTCCGGGGCAAGCTCCCTGGATATCGATGGTGTAACCGCTGGCAACACAGATTTCGACATCTCGGGTGCCAGCAGGGCCTACGGCAGCATCGAAATAGCTGATGGTGACTTCAACGTTTCAGGTGCCAGTACTGTTGAACTGGAGGGTACTGCTACCGATGTAACTATGGATGTATCAGGTGCCAGTACGATGAAGCTGCGCGATTTTGCCGTTGAAGACGCAGATATCGAACTCAGTGGAGCCAGCAGTGCCACTATTAATGCTAGTGGTATCCTGGATATCAACGTGAGCGGTGCTTCCGGGCTCACTTATACAGGCAATCCCACGCTGGATGACATTGAAGTAACCGGTGCTTCCACCATACGTAAGGAATAGAAGGCAGGGAAAGTTATTCCCGGGAACTCAAATACATACAAATCGCACCGCAAGCCGCCACGTTGAGCGATTCTGCTTTTTTGCGGTCAGTGGGGATTCTAAAACGATAGTCAGACGTATTCAGCATCACTTTCGAAAGCCCGGATGCCTCATTGCCCAGCATAAGCAGGAGTTTATTGTGAGAGCCAAGGGCTGACGGGTCTTCCGTGCCATCAAGGTCTGCTGCTACCAGGAAATATCCGTCTTTCTTCAACCCCTCCGCCAGCTCAAGATAGCGGCTCGTTCTTCTGAGCCACACCGATAACACGGTACCGGCAGTCGACTGCACGCACTTTGGCGATAGGGGGTCGGCGCATTTCTCGGTCAGAATGACGCCGGAAAAACCGAAGGCGGCTGCAGTGCGGATGAGAGTGCCTACATTCCCCGGGTCCTGAATATCTTCCAGCAGTAACAACCTGTTACCGGTATCCTCCGGCAGGTGGTCGGAGTATATATCCTGTGGTTGTCGTACCACGGCAATCGGACCCTGGGGCGTCCTGGTGAGGCAGATGGAGCGGAACTGGCTGTCAGTAACAATCCGCTGGGAATAACTGCGATAAACCGGCGGCAGTTCCTCCACCGTTATCAGCTCGATTATTTCCTGCCGGTGACTGCTAATGACCTGCCTGATAGCCCTGTCCCCTTCGACAAGAAACGCTCCGGCTTCAAGCCGTCCCTTTTTTGTGGCCAGTTTCTGGTACCATTTGAGGGGCTTTAGCGGATTGGTTCTACCATTCGATATGTGCAACATCACATCCTCACGTTCTCTATATCCGGGCAACTTTGCCGAACTTCATCTAGCCTAGTCAAGGTCAAGTGGTTGGCGGCACAGTCAACACCCATTATATACCTGATAAGGTCGGATGTGAAAAAACTGCCTGCCTTGACAGCCAGCGGGCAGAGGTCTAACATAGCCTCAAGAGTTGAAACGGCATACCCTGGAAAGGAGAATTGTTATGGATTACGAGACCATAATCCTGGACAAGAAGGAAGGAATCGGCACTATTACGCTGAATCGCCCCGAGAGGCTTAATGCCTTCACTGTGAAGATGGAAGAGGAACTGCGCGATGCCATACGTGACCTGACCATCGATGATGCGGTGAGGGTTGTTGTCATTACCGGGGCTGGTCGGGGGTTCTGTGCCGGGGAGGATGTTAAAGAGCGACCCGGGTACACCCCCGGGCCGAGGAGACCGTCGCCCCGTATTGCGGTGTCCAGCACCAGCAGCAATCTGTCGGTGCTCGGATTGAGGGGCATGCCCAAGCCGGTGATTGCGGCCGTGAATGGGCCGGCTGTCGGACAGGGGTTGGCTCTCCTTCTCCATTGTGATATCAGGATTGCCTCGGAGAATGCCAGGCTGGGTGCAGTCTGGGCGCTGAGGGGTATCCCCCCGGAATCGCTGGGCGCCTATGTCCTTCCCCAGATAGTGGGCATTCCCAAGGCTATTGAGCTAATCTTTACCGGGCGCATAATCGATGCATGGGAAGCTAAGGAAATCGGGATGGTTTCGGAGGTGCACCCGGCAGATAAATTTGCCGAGGCCACGCATCAGCTGGCCAGCTCTCTGGCCAGGGGCGCTCCCATAGCCCTGGCGCTGGCCAAGCGGGCGATATATCAATTCGCCGACTTAGACCTGGATGCAGCTGCGCAGTTCGAGCGCTTTGCGCTCGACTATGCCACCAATACCGAGGACCGTGAGGAAGGGATAAGGTCGTTCCTGGAGAAGCGAGAACCGGACTTCAAGGGCAGGTAGTATTACCGAAGCAAGACTTAGTAGAGGGGGTCATTATGGCAAAGCTCACTGAGGACGCAAAGAAGGCAATCGGGGAAATACGCCCCTCGCTGGTGGCTACGGCGAGCAAGAGTGGCAAGCCCAATGTTTCGGCCAAGGGCTCGCTGCGCGTTCTGGATGATGAGCACGTTGTCTTTGCCGACGTTGCCTCGCCCCGTACCGTGGCCAACATCAAGGAGAATCCACAGGTCTCTATCATCTGCCTTGATGCGTCAGCACGGAAGAGCTGTCGTATCTGGGGAACGGGCGAGGTGCTCAACTCAGGCGAGATATTCGACAAGATGGTTGCCGATTTAGCCAAGATGAATATGACGGTGAAGAACGTGGTCAAGGTAGCCGTTGAGGAGGTAGAGACCTCTTAGGCGGGAGACTAGCCCACTGTCACTTAACATAATTTTGTCAAGCTCTTCCCAGCAGCTCGGATTCCAGCGCCACAATATGCTCGCTCAGGGTTGGTATCATGTTGTGCTGAGTAATATCAATGTGTAGCGGAGTTATCGATATCATGCCCCGGTGAACCGCCCGGATGTCAGTCCCCTCCTCGACCCCCGGAGCGTCTGGCTGGCTCACCTCCCGGCGGTAACTGACACTGCCACTACCATCGACATCAGCCAGTCTGCCCCAGCCGCTGGAGGCCGTCCTGGTGGTTACCATGCCCTTGATTTCCGCCAAAGGCATATTGGGCACATTCACGTTGATAATCGCTTCGGTGGGCATCTTGCCGCTCTTCACTCTTTGCGCCAGGGACTCGGCAACTCTGGCAGCCACGTCAAAGCGCCGTTCTTCTTCCCGATTCTGCAAAACCAGGGACATCGCTATCGACGGTATCTTCCGGAAATAACCCTGCAGTGTCGCCATCACGGTACCTGAATAGGGGATATCATTGCCCACATTCGCCCCGGGGTTAATCCCCGAGACAACCAGCCCGATGCGACCCTCGGCCAGACGGCGCAAGCCCAGGATTACGCAGTCGCTGGGTGTGCCCCCGATGGCGTAGGCGCGGACTCCCCGGATAGGGGACGGTGCTTCCACGATGCTGATGCCGCTGTGCAGGGATACCGACGTGCCCACCCCGCTCTGCTCTTTATCGGGAGCCACCACCAGAGTTTCTCCCACCCGGCTCATCGCCTCCGCCAGCGCCCACAGCCCGGGCGAATCGATACCGTCATCGTTAGTGACCAGAATATTCATTGCTAACTCCCTCTCCCAAAGACGCGCTCATCTTTTCAGGTAGATTCTCTTTGACTTTCTTGCCTGTTCGATGTTCTCTTCAGCAATCCTGTCGGCGACTTTTGCCGTGGAGATTTGCTCTGCTTTGGCCAGAGCTATCACCCTTTCCATGGTGTGGTATATCTCGGCTGTCTGGGCTCTGGCCTGTCCGGCGTTGTACCCTGTCAGCTCTACCGAGATATTGATGACACCGCCGGCATTTACTATGTAGTCCGGGGCGTAGAGAATCCCCCTTTTCTGTAGGAGGTCGCCGTGTTCATCCTCGGCTAGCTGGTTGTTGGCGCCGCCGGCCACTATCTGGCACTTGAGCCTGGGGATGGTCTCGTCATTAAGGACACCGCCTAACGCACAGGGTGAGAGTATGTCGCACTCCACGTCATAAATCTCGTCGGGCTTGACCACAGTGGCACCAAATTCCTGTTTGGCTCTTCTGGCTGCCTCTTCATTAACGTCGGTGGCGATTATCTTTGCTCCCTCCTCGCGAAGATGCCCTGCCAGATGTGAGCCCACCTTACCCACACCCTGAATCGCCACGGTTCGGTCTCGGAGGGAGTCGGAGCCGAAGACCTCCCTGGCGCACGCCTTCATCCCCTGGTAAACACCGAAGCCGGTTAACGGCGATGGGTCGCCACTGCTCCCCCAGGCGAGAGGCAGACCAGTTACATGTGTGGTTTCTGTCCGGATATACTGCATATCGCCTACCGTTGTTCCCACGTCCTCGGTGGTGATATATCTGCCATTGAGCGATTCGATAAACTTTCCCAGAGAGCGGAACAAGCCGGGGCTCTTGTCCTTATTCGGGTCGCCTATGATGACCGTCTTCCCCCCACCGAGGTTAAGCCCGGCCGCAGAGGATTTGTAGGTCATGGCACGGCCGAGGCGAAGCGCATCAAGAATAGCCTCCTCCTCGGATTGATAGGGCCACATCCTGGCCCCGCCCAGCGCCGGCCCGAGAGTGGTGTCGTGGATGGCGATTATTGCGCTCAGCCCGACCCTGGTATCGCAGCAGAAGACCAGCTGCTCGTAGTCGTACCTGTTCATATAGTCTATGATTTTCATCCTACCTCAATCCTCCTGCTTGCTAACTACCTTTGCCAAACAGGCGCTTCCACCACGGCGCTCTATCACCAAACCCTTCCACAACGAAAGAGTTTTCACACTTCCCGCAGCGCCAGGTCCTGAACTGCCTGTTGTAATACGTAGAAGCACTACCACAGCGAGGGCACGTTGTCCTTAATTTTGCTGCCGTCTTCTCATCAAGGTTCTTCCAATAATCTTCATACCATCCAGGTCGAATAGGCATTCTATCCTCCTGATTATCGGTGTAATTCTATAATATCGCCGTCCTGCAGGACGTGGTCTCTCTTTACCATTACGCCATCGTGCTTTCCCGAACCCCAGACTCGGGCAAATTTTAGCCTGGCCCGGAAGTCCTTGTGAACTTCTGCCGCCGCATCCTCCAGTGTGCTTCCACGGTCAAGAATTACCGGGTCAGCAAGGTCGGGCTTTTGCCCTGGTGTCTTGGTGTATACCCGAATAATATCAAGCACCTCATAGATTTTGACCTTCAATTCCTCCAGGCCGATTCTTTCTCTGGCGGAGATGGCGATAGTCGGCAGCCACCCATGATATTTCTCCTGCAAGGCCGTGTAGTTTTGGTCGGCTTCGTCCAGGTCTATCTTGTTGCCAATGAGCAATGCCTTCTTCTGGGTTAATGCTCTACCTTGCTCGTCTTCTACCTTCCCTTCCCCGATTCCTATTCTCATGCCCTCCAGTTGTGCGATGACATCTTCCACCTGGTCCAGAGGAGCATCACTCAAGTCTGTCACAATCAACAGGGCATCAGCCCGTATCAGTATGTGCGGCACCCAGAATTCCACCGATTGGGATACCAGGGGTGGGGTATCAATCAACTGTATCTGTATGTTCTCAAATTCCATCATTCCCGGGATGGCAGTGCGCGTGGTAAAAGAGTATTCGGCTACAGTCGGAGCGGCGTTAGTAATGCTGGAAACAAGCTGGGACTTACCCGCATTGGGCAAGCCGATTACTGCTATCTGGGCTGCCCCTTCTTTCTGAACAACCATAGATGTCCTCTGGGTGGCGGCTTTCTTATCCGATGACTGGGTTAGCTTGGACATCCTACTTCTTAGCTCAGCGCGGAGGTGGTCGGTTCCCTTGTGTTTGGGCATAATAGCCAGCATGTCCTCCAGAGCGGCTATCTTCTCCGGGGTGGTCTTGGCCGATCGGAACCGCTTTTCTGCATCGAAGTACATTGGTGGTAAATTAGCTGGCATTGTTTATCCCAGGTGCTCCTTTATTCTTTTCGCCAGACCGTGGGTCATACCTCTGGCGGCTGTTAATTCCTCTATGGAAGCATTCCTGATAGCTCGCACCGAGCCGAACTGCTTCAGCAGGGCGCGCTTGCGCTTGGGCCCGATGCCGGGGATAGTATCCAGAGAGGAAGCGAAGGTCGCCTTCCTGCGGATTTTCTGGTGGTAACCCAAAGCAAAGCGGTGTGCCTCATCTCTCAGCCGCTGTAGCAATTGAAGGCCGGGTGAACTTCCAGGCAGGACAATAGCCTCTTTCTTGCCGGGGATGAAGATTTCCTCGTTCTCCTTGGCTAAGCTGGCCACCGGCACCGACTCGACTCCCATTTCTTTCATTACTGATAGGGCTGCGCTGAGCTGTCCCTTGCCGCCATCAATCAGGACAAAGTCAGGTAAAACCGCCCAGGTATCCGGGGTGGAGGTGTCACTACTCCTGGCAGTAGCGTGCTTGAATCGCCGCCGGAGCACTTCCTGAAGCATGGCATAGTCATTAACCCCGAACACCGTTTTGATTTTGAAGCGTCGGTAATGGGATGGTTTGGGTTTTCCCTGCTCGAAGACTACCATACTACCTACCGCTTCCTTTCCCTGTATGCTGGAGATGTCATAGCCCTCCATGCGGGAAGGTAAGCGGGGCAGAAACAGCTCCCTTTCCGTTTCCGCCAGGGCCGCCGTTAGCGCTGAGGGAGCAGCCAGCTGCTTAATCCTGATTTGCTGCAGGCCTTGCTCGGCGTTTTCGGTGACAATCTTCACCAGTTGTTTTTTGTTACCCCGGATGGGTACCTGAATATCAACCTTAGCCCCCCTTTTACTCTGCAGCCAGTCCTCAATAGTAGCCCTATCTTCCACGGGGTACTGAAGTAATAGCAGGGGGGGGATGTAGTGGACCGAGCCGTAAAATTGCTTGATAAAGCTGGACATAATCTGGCCGGGCTCTTCAGACCTGGTGCCCTCCAGCATAAAGCTCTCTCGTCCGATCAGTTTGTTACTGCGAATAAAGAAGACCTGGACACAGGCCTGGTCCTTATCAGAGGCAAAGGCAATGACATCCTGCTCGCCGCTGATGGTGGTCGCGATTCTCTGCCCTTCAATAACCTCTTTTATGGCCTGGACTTGGTCCCTGGTTTGAGCCGCCTTTTCAAAATCCAGTCCCTCCGCCGCCTCTCTCATCTTGCTCTCCAGCCCCTGGATTACCGCTTCCTGCTTCCCCTCGAGGAAAAGGATTACCTGCTTCATCACCTCGGCGTATTCTTCCTTGCTCACGACTCCAATACAGGGCCCCAGACAACGGTGGATATGGTACTGGAGGCAGGGTCGTGAGTCAGTGCCGGTGATAGGCTTGACACAGGTGCGAAATGGGAAGATTTTTCTAATCAGCTTCATGGTTTGCCGCAGTGATTTTGCGCTGGTAAAAGGCCCGAAGTAGTGCCCGCCATTCTCTTCCAGGCGCCGGGTAAAGTGCACTCCCGGCCAGTCTTCATCGAGGTTTATCTTGAGGTAGGGGAAGGCCTTATCATCTCTGAGTCGCACGTTGAAATAGGGGCGGAATCTCTTTATCAGGTTGCACTCCAGGATAAGAGCCTCTTGCTCCGTACCGGTAATGAAGAACTCAAAGTCGCTCACCTGGGCTACCATCCGCTGCAGCTTTAGCGGTAGCTTCTGTCCGGCGCCAAAATATGACCTTACCCGGTGGTGGAGGTTGGCCGCCTTGCCCACATACAGTATGCTTCCTGCGGAGTCCTTCATCAGATAGACACCGGGGCTGGATGGTAGCTGATTCAATTGCTCTGTGATAAGGCTACTGGTCAAAGTTGTCCCCCTCTAAACTAATTCTAGCATAGCCCATTGGATGTTCAAAGAGGGGATATTTTTGGAAAGCGCGAAGCTTAGAACCTTTCCTGTTCGGGGGGCACTTGTTTTACACGTCGCCTTGGTTGTTGGCGTGGAGGTTTGCGAGATCTAAGAGTCCGCACTGGTTCGTCAGCTAGTGGCATTGTGCGCTGGACTATCGTAAAGAGTTCGCGAGCATCTCGTTTTCTCATCCCTTGCTCATGAACGGTTACAATTCCGTCATGTTCATTGAAAAATTCAATCCATTTCTGTCTATTTACTAATACCTTACCTAGAGCTGTATAGGGGTCTTGACCTGGGCCACCACCAATTTGGATGATTCTCCCCCCTCTATGATAAATTTCTGGATACAATTCTATTCTCGCTTGCTTATCTTTGAATTTGTCGTGGCACACCAAAATGTAGCGATGTCTTCTGGCCCATCGAAGAATGTCCCTATCGCTCCTTATATTCACGCCGACCCTTAGAGCAAATTCTGGGCGAAACCCAATCGCTCTCAATAACGGTTCGAGGTAAACACTGACATCAGCATCTAACAACAGCCGTTCGAGTTTAGGCAATCGCCTTGTCGAGTAAGTCCTCGTATTCGATGGCTTTCTCAATGGTTCCTCTCGGGATGGGGCTATATAGGCGAGTAAGTTCTCTTAAAGATTTCCCTTGAGCCTTTAATATGGCCAAAATCGATGTTGGAACCCGTGTCCCTCGGATGACTGGTTGCCCCCCCATAACTTCGGGATCTATTTCAACAAATGCCCAAAAATCTTTCGGAACCAGAATAGACCCTTCTTCCTCTTGTTCTGCCAGTTCTTGGAACAAGTCCCCAAAGAGTCGGGTTTCCACCTTTTGCCCAAACTGAGTAGCTGCTGTGGTCTCCCATTCATCTTGCTTTTCAGCGTAAATCCGATTACCCACGAGATATACATGGGTATCCGTCCATCCTTGACTAGGTGGGCCAAGCCGTGCCCACAGGTGCCTGAGAGCAATACCTGCCGATGATAGGTCTATTTGGTCTTGCCGCAAGGCTCGCAGGATTTTGATGATTGTCAGGTCAGCATAGGAATATCCATCTAGGACTACTAGGTCATCGTCCTTGACCAAAACGGAAGGTCTAATAATCCCACGAGATTTCCAATCATATAAGGTCCGAAGCGGAACTCGTGCAAGGCGGGATACTTGAGGAGTTGAATAGAAACCTTGCCATTCACTAGACATGATAACTCCTCCTCTATTAGCTATAATCGAATTGAGTAAGTCCGATTATAAGTGGAAGCCTTCTGCCTGAAACATAAGGCGGATACTTCTCCTAGAGTAAGTGTATTCATTTGTGGCTACTGCTCTTCCTACTCGGCGTCCTTAGTCAGGTTGGCCAGGAACTCGGTATTAGTCTTTGTCTTGCGCAGTCGGTCCAGAACCCGCTCGGTGGCTTCAACGAAGTTGACTGAGTTGGAGGAAATCATGGACACCATGCGCCGCAGTAGCCATACCTGCTTGAGAGTATCCTCGTCCAGCAGTAGTTCCTCTCGCCTGGTGCCGCTGAGCTCAATGTCTATTGCCGGGTAGACTCGGCGCTGAGCCAGGCGACGGTCCAGGTGTACTTCCATATTGCCTGTGCCCTTAAACTCCTCGTAGATGAGGTCGTCCATCCGACTGCCGGTATCAACCAGACAGGTGGCGATGATGGTCAGACTGCCGCCCTCGGCAGTATTGCGTGCCGCGCCAAAGAAGTGCTTTGCCGGGTAAAGAGCCCCCGGGTCAATACCACCCGACAGTGTACGACCACTGGAAGGCATGGCCAGATTATACGAGCGGGTCAGGCGGGTAATACCGTCAAGCAGGATGACTACGTCCTTACCGCTCTCTACAATTCGCTTGGCTCTCTCCAGTGCCAGCTCGGCCACCCGCGTGTGATTCTCTACTGGCTCGTCAAAGGTGGCGCTGATTACCTCTCCATTGACTGAGCGCTTCATATCGGTAACCTCCTCCGGTCGCTCCCCGATAAGGCACACCATCACGTGAATATCGCTGTAGTTAGTCGAGGTGGCATTGGCTATCGATTTCAGCAAGATTGTCTTACCGGCTTTGGGTGGTGATACCACTAGGCCCCGTTGCCCTCGGCCAATAGGGGCAATCAGGTTGAGCAGTCGAGTGGACAGGCTGTCGGTTGGCAGTTCCAGGTTAATCAGTTTATCGGGGAAGGTGGGCGTCAGCGAACCGAAGTGGGGTCGGTTCTTGGCTAGCTCAGGGTTGATATTGTTGACCGCCTCTATCCGAAGCAGGCTGATGTATTTCTCGCCTGCCCTGGCCGGTCTGCCCTGGCCGGTAACCATATCACCATTGCGTAAGCCAAAGCGTCGTATCTGGGACTGCGAAACATAGATATCAGAGGAACTGGGCAGCAGGGTGCTTTGCCTCAGGAAACCGTAGCCATCACTCATAGTCTCCAGAACACCGCTACAGAAGATATTACCCTGTTGCGTGGCATCTGCCTCCAGCAGGCGCATGATAAGGTCCGACTTGTTAAGGCTGGTATGATTGGAGATATTCATCTCCTTGGCTAGCTCCAGCAGCTCCTCTTTACTCTTGTTCTCTAGTTGATTGATGTCCATTGTTGAACCTCCCCCCTGTGGTTCTCTCCTCTTTTTGGTAAATACTCAACATAACTCAGAAAACAATTCCAGCCTACCTACGCACGAATTGCTTTCCTATTTTTATGGTTTGTTGTCTTCCATTATTGAGAGACACGCTGCCAGTCGCTAAGAAAGCGGCTGAGACCAATATCAGTAAGTGGGTGATGTATCATCTGTATTATCACATTGTAAGGAACGGTGGCAATATCCGCCCCCGCCTTGGCCGCCGCCACACAGTGTTGAGGGTGACGAATACTGGCGGCAATCACCTGAGTCGGTAGTTGGTACTGCCTGAACATATCAACGATATCTTTCACTATCTGCATGCCATCATGGCCGATATCATCCAACCTGCCGACAAAGGGGCTAACGTAGGCGGCTCCAGCCCGTGCTCCGAGAAGAGCCTGGTTCTGCGAGAAGCAAAGGGTAAAGTTCACCTGGATGTCCTCTTTGGCCAAGGCTGAGGTCACCTCCAGTCCCTCGATGGTTGCCGGGATTTTGATGACTACATTGGGTGCCCAGGTGGAGATTTGTTGAGCCTGTTTGATCATTGGCTCCACTCCCTCCACCAGGACCTCAGCCGAAATTGGCCCGGAGATGATAGAGCAAATCTCCTTAATGGTGGCTTCATAATCGGCCGCTCCCTCCTTGGACACGAGGCTGGGGTTAGTGGTAACACCGCTGATGATGCCTAGCTTGGCAGCTTGCCTGATCTGGTCAATATTGGCGGTGTCCAGAAAGATGCGCATTTAGCTTTTCACCTCAAGATATTGATTATTCGTCTTCATCATAAATTAGGCTGAAAGAGGCAGGGATGGCTGAGCCCCTTCCCGTAGTACGTCCTTGGCGACACCGATGAAATCACGGAACAGAGGGCTAGGGCGGTTGGGGCGGGAGCCAAACTCAGGGTGGAACTGGCAACTCACCATCCAGGGGTGGTTGGCCAGCTCGCAGACCTCTACCAGCTTGCCGTCAGGAGACAGTCCACTGTAAATCAGCCCCTTCTCCTGCAGTTGGGTGCGAAACTTGTTATTAAATTCAAAGCGGTGTCTGTGGCGTTCGTGAACCAGACACTGTCCGTAGGCATTAGCGGCACGGCTACCATCAACCAGTTGACAGGGATAGTTACCCAGGCGCATAGTGCCGCCCTTGTTCTCTATATCCTGCTGGTCAGGAAGAAGGTCAATAACAGGATAAGGAGTAGACGCATCAAACTCTGAGGAGTTTGGCTTGGTTGAATCCAGGGCATAGCGGGCAAACTCAATTACCATAACCTGCAGTCCCAAGCACAATCCCAAGTAGGGGACATCATTGTTTCGTGCATAGGTGGCTGCCTTTATCATGCCTTCTATGCCTCTAACGCCAAAGCCACCAGGGACTATGATGCCCTGGGCTGAGCGTAATAGAGCATCGTTGTCATCTTCTTCCAGAGCCTCAGATTGAACCCAGGTGAGATTGAGGTCTCTATTGTGATATAGAGCGGCGTGGTGCAGTGCTTCACGAACTGAGAAGTAGGCGTCTCTTAGTTCTACGTATTTGCCCACCAAAGCGATATTAACCGGCTCTCGGGGCTCTTTGAGGCGTGTGACCAGGTCCTGCCATTGGCTCATGTCGGCCTGACGTGACTTCAGTCCGAGTTTATCTACAATCAACTGTCCCAGTCCTTCTTGCTCCAGAACCAGTGGTACTTCATAGATGGTAGATACTGTGGTCAGAGGGATGACCGCCTGTTTATCTACATCGCAGAACAGCGATATTTTATCCCTTATTCCTTCTGAGATAGGGTAGTCACTGCGGCAAATGATAATATCAGGCTGGATACCGATGCGACGTAACTCGTTGACACTATGCTGGGTGGGCTTGGTCTTGAGCTCCTGAGTGGTGCTGAGGTAAGGGAGAAGAGTAACATGAATATAAAGCACGTTGTCCCGTCCAGTATCTTTTCTCATCTCTCTGATGGCTTCCAGAAAGGGCTGTCCTTCAATATCGCCTACGGTACCGCCCACCTCTATGATAACGACCTCAGCCTGGGATTGCTCAGCCAACCTCTTAAACCGTTCCTTTATCTCTGTGGTAACGTGAGGTACCACCTGAATAGTGCCGCCCAAGAAATCACCTCGCCTCTCTTTAGCAATAACTGAGCTATAGATCTGGCCCGAAGTAACGTTGGACTCAGTGGTAAGCTCAGTGTCAATAAAACGCTCGTAGTTGCCTAAGTCAAGGTCAGTCTCAGCACCATCCTGGGTAACAAATACCTCGCCATGCTGATAAGGTGACATCGTTCCGGGGTCAACATTGAGATAGGGGTCTAGCTTCTGGACGGACACGGTAATTTGACGACTCTTCAAGAGGGTGCCGATAGAAGCGACAGTGATACCCTTGCCAACGGAACTAACAACACCACCAGTAACAAAGATATACTTTGACATACAGGGAAATCAAACTCTCAGGCTAAGAAATGACCTTACGTCGGGATTATCTAGAGGGGACGAAGAACAGGTTTCCCTTATTATAGGCAGACAAATACCAACTTGTCAAGTTTTTGTACTTGCCTGTATGATTAGTGGCGCATTAGCTCCTCAATGGGAGTGCTCCCCTCCATTATTCCACGGTAAATCAAGAGATAACGTGTTCCTCTCGCAGCTGCTGCACCTGCTCCGGGGTATAGTGTAGAAGGTTACAGAGGATTTCTTCGGTGTGCTGACCGACGGTAGGGGCTGAGCCGACTACGGTCTCGCTGCGGCTGAGTTTGATTTGCTTGCCGGAGACGTGGATGGTACCGGCGACAGGGTCGGGCACCTCCACCAG
>SDBU01004447.1_pt1 | contig 17190 bp, 12 predicted proteins | sample 2277071 | NCBI WGS metagenome assembly SDBU01 (sample SAMN10397929, study PRJNA504765) | marine sediment metagenome | isolation source: marine sediment core GS08_GC12, 126 cmbsf | place: Arctic Ocean: Gakkel Ridge, Loki's castle | collected 2008 | reverse complement strand
TTAGAAATGACAGACGAAAGAGAAGGATACTGCCTGTTGCTCGGCCTTGGCACCGGCGAACTTCTCTATCAATTAGTGAATCAATCAAAACTACATATTATCGCGCTCGACCCGGACTCCGGGAAGGTTGAAGCAATACGCCGGAGACTTGATGAGGCAGGACTGTATGGAACTCGAGTCGCTGTTCATGTTGGCGATATTACGACGATGCAACTTCCCCCCTATATGGCTAATCTGGTCGTATCAGAAAACCGAAGTCAGAAGTCAGCTCTGTCCTCTGTCTTAGTTGAGCGTGTTTTTCATTCGCTGCGCCCCTACGGGGGAACAGCCTGCTTTTTGGTGCCACAAAGTAAGCATATTAAAATTATGAGGTGGATGCTCGGGTCGAAACTGCCTGGCTCTGAGATTACAAGCTCGGGTAATTTTATTACGTTGAGACGAGCCGGCCCACTAACTGATTCGGCAAATTGGACCCATCAGTACGGCGATTCCGCCAATACTGTGATGTCCAGAGATAAGAGGGTAAAGGCCCCGCTCGGACTTCTGTGGTTCGGCGGTCCTTCTAATGACAAGGTATTGCCGCGTCATGGACACGGCCCATCTCCACAGGTAGTCGGCGGTCGGCTTTTCATCGAAGGGCGGGACATGCTCCGGGCGGTTGACGTCTATACCGGCCGATTGCTGTGGGAAAGAGATTTTAAGGATATAGGCAAGTACTACGACAATACCAGTCATCAACCAGGCGCTAACGAGATTGGGAGCAACTACGTCTCTGTTTCGGACGCCGTGTACGTGGTATATGGGGACAATATCAACGTGCTCGACCCGGCTACGGGCGCGACTACGAAGGAATTCTCTCCACAGGATGCCTTTCGGCAGATGCCGAGTGAAGACAAACCTCGATGGGGCACAATCGCGGTCTGGGAAGATCTGCTGCTTGCAACTGCTTCGCCAATTAACATTCCGTTAACGGACAAACCGGTGCGCACAAAGCTCCCCGAGAACACGCAACCTATCATCGACAAGGGCACCGATTGGCAATACTTAGCCGGTACTCATCCGAATAGTGCATGGACACAGCCGGATTTCTCCGTAAGGAGTCCCAAGGACAACACCGAAACTTGGGGGACTTCAGCGGCGGGTTTCGGCTACGATTATACAGACAACAAAACGGTGCTGGAGGACATGAATGACAATTATTCTGTCGTGTATATCCGCAAGTCATTCAGCATACCTGAGCCGGAGGATATCCACGAATTGGGATTGGTGGTCAAGTATGACGATGCCTTTATAGCCTACCTCAACGGCAAGGAGATCCTCCGCGTGGGTGTCTTCAATGGCAGCGGAGCCAGGGCTTCGGATATAGAAAAACATGAGAGAAAAAACTGGGAGTATTTCAAGATCGACAGCCACCGTAGTCTTTTACGTGAGGGGAAAAATGTGCTGGCCATTGAAGGGCATAATAGGAAGGTTGACAGCCGCGGTTTTACCCTCAATCCTTATCTTGTCGTCCCCCGGGATGAAAAACCTGGTGTGAACAAGAACACCAAACAAACCGACCTAAACAATGTCTTCAGGGTAGTGGTCAACGCAGATTATGCTTCCGGCAGCAAGCTGCTTGTTGCCATGGATCGGCACAGCGGCGAAGTTCTCTGGAAACGCAATGCAGAATACTCCTTGCGCCACAACACCATTGCCGTGGCAGCCAACAAAGTCTTTTACATAGATGGGATAAGCGCGTCCAAGGTGGCCTACTATAAACGCCGAGGACTCAACTTCGAGCAAGAACGCACCCTGTACGCATTAGATGCGTGGACGGGAGAATTGCTTTGGAAGACTAATGAGGGCATTTTCGGCACCTGGCTCGGCTATTCAGTTGAGCACGATATTCTGCTCCAGGCAGGCAGCCGGTCCGGGGATCGGGCAAAGGATGAAGCGAGCAAAGGTATGGTGGCTTACAGGGGTTCGGACGGCAAGGTACTCTGGAGGACTGATGAAAGCTACAAGGGCCCCCCAATACTCTACCACAACTGGGTCATAACGCAAACCGGCGGCGGCAGTGGTTCTGCTCCCGCTGAGGCGAAGGTTTTTGACCTGCTTACGGGCAAGTACGTCATGCGCGAACATCCGATGACCGGCGAGACCATTCCGTGGACATGGGTCAGGTTCAAGGGATGCAATACGGCAATAGCCAGTGAGAACCTGCTTACATTTCGGTCGGCTTCAGGAGCGTTCGTGGACTTGACCAGAGGGCAAGGTACAGCCAGCATCGGCGGGTTTAAGTCCGGCTGCACGTCGAATTTGATCATCGCCGATGGCGTGCTGAATGCCCCGGACTATACCAGGACCTGCGTGTGCAGCTACCAGAACCAGGCATCACTTGCCTTAGTCCACATGCCGGAAGTAGTGCATTGGACTTTTGACTACTACGCCTCTCCGAGTGCAGTGGTCCCAGTTAAGCAAGTCGGTATTAACTTCGGCGCTCCAGGCAACCGCTATGCTGAAAATGGTACGTTATGGCTGGAGTTTCCAAGTATTGGGGGACCGTCACCGGATATTCCCGTTCGAGCCAAATATGAAGACCCTCAGTGGTTCCGCCATCACAGCTCGCGTGTACAAGGCAAGTACAACTGGATAGCCACCTCGGGCGTAACAGGGCTCAGGGAAGTTTCCATCCGTATGTTCCTTCAACCAGGCAGGAATCCATCAAACGTTGACGCCTTCGATAAGCACATCGGCCAAATTCCTACCTGGCAGGAAGAGCAGCTCAAGGGTGCTTTTGAGCAGCCCCGACCTTATACTGTACGCTTGTACTTTGCTGAGGTTGAGGAATACGAGATTGGCCGGCGTCTCTTCAATGTCTCGCTTCAGGACAGGCAGGTCTTGGAAACTTTTGATATCGTAAAGGAAGCCGGTGGAGTAAATCGACCCGTAGTAAAGGAGTTCAAAGGAATTAACGTAAAAGATGATTTAAAGGTCACTCTCACTCCCATAACCGCCGGGCAAGCCAGCTCCCTGCTTTGTGGAATTGAAATTATTGCCGAAGGTTGGTGAATGGACTTGGCCATCCCTAACGGGACTGGAGAAGCACAATGATTGAAAGCGGTATGAATAAAGGAAAAGTAATCACTCCGTTAGAAATAAGTCGAATTCAGAAAGTGCAAAAGTTTCGTGCGGTATTTCTCCGAAAGGAGTCCTTAGGACTAACGGGGTTTACATTAATAGAACTTTTGGTAGTGATTGCCATCATTGCGCTGTTGATGGCGATACTGATGCCCGCGCTGCAGCGGGTAAAGAAGCAGGCAAAAGCGGTTGCTTGTCAATCAAATCTGAAACAATGGGGCACTATTTTTTTGATGTATGCCAATGAGAATGACGGCTCATTTCTTAGCGGTTTGATTGATAACAGTAGCAGTGGTGCCGGTAAGTATTGGTGGATTACTCCACTCCAGTCGTATTATCAGGATGGGAAAATACGTTTGTGCCCAATGGCAACGAAACCTTACACTCAGGGAGGTCGGGTCCCATTAGGGGCATGGATCACCGGTAGAGGTCACGCCGGCAGCTATTCTCCTAATGGGTGGCTTTGCAATCCACCGATGGAAATGAAAACATTACATGGACGTACGACCGAAGATAACTGGAGGACTCTCAACCTCACAGATGCAGGTAACATACCGCTGTTTTTGGATTGCTCGTGGGATGATGCTTGGCCGAGGCAAACCGATGAACCTCCGGCATATAATGGCGATGTGATAGAGTCGCCCAATACAAGTGAAATGAAGCGTTTCTGCATCAACCGGCACGATGGGTTTGTGAATGGTGCTCTTGTGGATTTTTCTGTCAGAAGGATAGGGCTTAAGGAGCTGTGGAAGTTGAAATGGCATCGAGGTTATAGAATAAACGACCCCTCGCCGGTCTGGCCGGATTGGATGAGAAGTTTTAGGGATTACTGAAAGTAAGTTACTCACAACTAATGGAGGTCAACACAATGAAAACAAGTCTTTTTTTATCACTCTCTGCCATTTCCTTTGTCGTCAGCGCCGCCGGGATTTCATACGCCACGGAAACTCGAAAGGATTACTCACCTAAGCCGGACGAGCAGCAACTGCCCAAAACTATGCACTCGGCAATGAAAGAATTGCCTAACATAACTGTTGGTAAAGATAACGCTCACATAATAGGCAATGACAACAGGGCCTTGCAGGCTGCGGTCGATTATATTGCCGGGCTTGGAGGCGGCACAGTTGAAATCGGCGAGGGAGAATACGTGATGTATGATTCACTTCATCTGCGGGCTAACGTGACAATCAGAGGCAAGAAAGGCGGAACGGTTTTACGGAAAGCTGACGCGGCTGTATCTGCTCTGGCCCTTGATGGTGACTTTGGTGAGCAACAAATCACATTAGAGGACCCGACTGGATTTGAGGTTGGTTACGGCGTTGCGATTTGGGACGATAGGGCCGGAGGATTCCATACCACCGTCGCCCGCATTACGGGTCGAAACGATAACACCTTCTCAATTGACAAGCCGCTGATGGCCGATTGCATGGTAAGTAACAAAGCCAAAGCCGCAACAGTTTTCCCAGTAGTAAGCGGCTATCACATCGAAGGGGCGCGAGTTGAAAATCTCATAATTGACGGCAATAAAGACTCCAACGTCCACTTGAACGGCTGCCGAGGCGCCGGCATTTTCCTGTATCGGGCCTTTGGGACGGTCATCAAGGATTGTGTGGTGCGAAACTACAATGGGGACGGAATCAGTTTCCAGCAGTCCAATGATGTTACTGTAGTAGGTTGTATTTGTGAGGACAATACCTATCTCGGCATACACCCGGGCAGCGGCTCCCAGCGTCCGCGTATTCGCGATTGTGTTGCCCGCGGTAACGGAACTGACGGTCTATTTTTATGCTGGCGGGTTCGGCACGGATTATTCGAAGATAATATTTTGGAAGGTAACGGACGATTTGGTATCTCCATCGGGCACAAAGATTCCGACAATCTTCTTCGCCGCAACATTATCCGTCTGAATCATCAAGATGGAGTCTTTTTTCGCAACGAAACACTGGGAATGGCCGCCCATCGCAATCGCCTTGAGGAAAATATTATCGAGAACAACGGCGCAGGTGGAGAAGCAGCGGGTATCCGTATTCGAGGACAGACAAATAACCTGGTTCTCAAGAACAATATTATTCGTGACACCAGAGAAGATGAGTTACAAAGTCAAACTGTAGGTATTCGTATCGAAGAGCAAGTCGGACAAGTAATCCTCGATGGCAATCAGATAAAGGCCAAAACAGCAATTGACGACCGACGAGTGCCAAAATCAAAATAAGGTTCGACAGGCTCACTATCCTGAGCGAAGTCGAAGGAAGGCTTGCTTCACCGATTACTAAGCATGCTCACGCTATCCATGGGCGTTTACGATTATTTGCTTCTGCGATGGTCTTTAGGGTAAGTTCCACATCCTGCTTTATTTGAAAGTCAAACATGCCTAAACAAACGAAGTCTGCACCACCGGCAAACGCAAACTTGAGTCCTTCCTCCGGAGGGATGGCTCCGGCAGCTAAAACCTTGAAGGCTATCCAGGGGACTTTTACATCTTGCATAAACGCTATAGTCTCCTCGTGATTGTTGCACCACAAGTTATCGTGGTATTGGGCATGATTGGGGGACTCCTTCTCGTACATCTCCATGAACCGTCTATTCTCTTTCGGATGAGCAGACCAATACCGGTCATGATGCAGTGTCTTTATATAGAAGTCAGGCACGAGCCCTTCCTTTTCACAAAACACGATTGGCTCCAGGCGATGTGCCCCAATGCCGACGGGAATATCGTATTTCTTCATAATCTCGAAGGCCCTTATGATATTGTCCTGTTTCTTCTGATAGTACCAGATGTCACTGGAACCTCCCCACAAATAGGCTGCTGATGCTCCCAATTCCAGATGTTCAACCAATAGTTTTTCGTACTTGTTGATGTCCGTGGTGATAACATCAGCAATCCATTTCATTTTGCCGCCCCACTGGTCCCAATATTTTGACAATCTGAATCGCTTGAAATTGTGATTCTTCAGAACAATCGTATTGATTCCATGTTCCTCACATTTCTTCAGGGTCATCAAGACTCTTTCTTCGGTGTTGTAATTGGCCGCAAGGGCGCTCACATAATCCAAATCCCTCGCGTGCATATTCATGCTAATTAGATTGCTGCCACTGATGAGACGGCCGACGGAAAGATTGCCGATTTTGCCAACGGGCATTTTCTTTTGCTTGGCGATTATTTTCGGATCATTCAAATCCATAGCCTTGAGTCTGGCATATTCCTTTCTATCAGACTCGACAATCAAAGTGGGGCCGGTTATAGCATCTACTTTGTTTCGTGGACCTCTTTTTGAAGGTGAACATGATGCTATGCCAAGAAAGGGCAAGGTACCCAGAGTTCCGAGTATTTTTCTGCGACTTGTAAGTTTCATCAAACATCTCCCATATAAAACTCATCTTCAATTCAACGGTGCCCCGCCGGCTTTCAACACAGCTTCCTGCACTGCCAGGTCATGTTCGGGCGGATATTCCGATTAAGACCCTTGTCAATAAAAGACTTACATTAAGACTTTGCGTTTTTTTAGAACGGATGAGCATAGTTTCATTCGTTTATCTCCCATTTTTAGGACAAAGCCCTTGCTACCTTTTGAGGAAGGTGAGTGAAGAAAAAGCAGGGGCTTAGTTATGTGTATGATTATAGAACGTTTTGTTAGCGATTTCAATAAAAAAGCAAAAGAAGTGAAGACTATGAGAAAGCACCCCTGCTACCTTTTGGAGCGAATAAGCGTGATATTCGCAAAGAAATGTCTCTTAATAATATTAGCGCACTTTGAGGTGTTGTTGAGAACATACAGAACAATAATTAAACAAACACATACAACGCCTACAGAATCATATCAACCGACATCTCGTTGATCTGGTCCTCTAAATTGTTGCTATGATTTGCTCTAAATAGTCGATAAGATTCTTTACCTCATCCTTGTAGGTAAAAGTTTTTGTTGTTTCAATGAGTTTGAAGGAGCCGTCAGGCTGTCGGACTGGTGATCTATAAGTGATAGTGGTTGGTCCGTCCCAGTCATCAAGAATCTCTTTGAGCAGCAAGATTTCTTCTCGCAAAGCTGCTTTGATATTGAGTGGCTCGATGTGTCCTTTGTCGAATCCGACGCCCAAATAGAAATCCATAGCTGATAACTGGCTCTTTATTTGCTTTTGCGTCTGTTCCTGCTGTTGAAAGGGTAAGGAAATGCCCCCACCGGCTAAATCTCTACCTATTGTAGTCATAATCGCTACCTTTCAATTTATTACAGTGTTTGAATTATTTCGGACAATGTTGTGTATTTTATGTCAACGTCTTTACCTGACATTTCCCATATCAAACGTCTGGTTACGCAACCAAGCTTTCCAATTCCATGATAATATCAAAATCTTGACCTAATTGCGAGAATTCCCTTTTATGAAACTCCTCAAGACGAGTTCGCCGTTTAAATGGCCTGTACTGCTACACGAAAAAAGCCGCATTTCTCAGGTCGGGTGCAGCGATGGATTAGCTTGTGCTTATTTTTCTATCACCCAAATCATTTCACCTTTGCCAGAATAGCCTGACTTATTAAAATCACTATATAGCTTCCATTTTGCAAAAATCTGCCAGCTTTAGAAGAAGCTGGAACTCCTCTTTGTAAATCCATCGAAGAGTCATTCTTGATTTGTGCTCGGTGTCCTTCATTTTAAATCTCCACATAATGTCAGTGATCTGTTCAGCAATATCATTTGTCTGCTTGAAAGACAATTCTATCGGCTCTTTTGTTTCAGGATGTGTATATGTTCCGAATGGCTCATAATCGTCTGAAGGCTGCGAATACTTTAGAAGATACTTTGGATCTGGAGAAAAGAAATTTAACAGCAATCGGCCATTATCATTGAGATGGTCATGGATATTTTTCAAACAGTTAATCTGTTCTTCTTGCTTCATTAGATGCAAAAATGAGCGCGAAGGTATAACTATAGCATCAAATTTTCTATCATAGTGAAAATTGACCATATCTTTTTTGGAAATTCGTTTGCGGATATCTCCGTACGCTCCCTCAACTGCTTTGGCGTAAAGAATTTCCAACATTTCTTCCGCCATGTCAAAACCGTAAATATCTATTCCCTGATCTAGCAGCTTAAGCAAAATCATTCCAGTACCGCATGCAACTTCCAAAACAGGGCCTTTGCAACTTTTCAACTCGGCAGAATAAAATGAGAGTTCTTTCTCATGCCGACCATGGTTTTACTGATCATAGATAAGGGGCCACATCTTGTCTTCGTAATTTGCTGCACGCATTGATTTCTAAGTTCCGTACTTGAACAAGCTAACGTCCGGAATAAGCTGCCTGGGATGGAGTGCGGCGAAGCCGCGCGGAATACCAGGTCAGCTTCATTCCGTGGTTATACGGCCCTATGTACCCATGAACTCTAGCAACAGTCTGATTTCAGCATTGACTAGATCTCGCACGAAGACGGCAAGCCACCGGCCCGCTTCTTGATCGAAATGGGACTCACTAAACCGATTGCGAGCGCGGTCGACGGTGTGGGCAACGTGATTCAACATGTTCAGTGCTTCGTCGGGGTACTGGTCGACCGTGTTTCGGAGGTGGCCGCGAACTGCGCGAGACAGCACTCCGTAAGGGGTCCTTCAGACTACCTTATTGCTCAACCTTTCCGGTGGCTGCCCACTCCACGCCGCGGACGATTATCCTCTGCACATTCGGGTTCATCAGGGCCTTGCGATCGTGACCGAAGGCGTTGTGGACCGTACGACCCTTGCCGTAGTTCAAAGTAAAAATCAGGGGCTCGGTCTTCTTGCTCCAATCGGAGTAGGCCTCCAGCAGCACATTGATCTTGCCGGTCCCCTGCAGCTTTGCGTACAGCTCGTCGTCGGTCTTGAAGCTGCTCATCCCTGCGGTGATGGGATGTTCCTTATTGACCACCTTGGCCTCGAAGACACTTCGCGGGCCGTGGCCCGAGGTGCCCATCACCCATTTCCGCCCGCAGAGCCTGCCGAACTCCTCCCACTTGGCGAACGAAGCGGTGGCCAGGTGCTGGACGAAGAAGCCCTTTCCGTTCTTGACGAAGTTCAGGAGGTTCTCCCGGGCTTGCTCTGGAATCATGGCAATACGTCGGCTATAGATAGTAAACACAATCACATCGTACGCCTTCAGTGCGGTTTCTGATTCGAGGATCAGCGGATCTTCGCACACCCTGACGTCGAACCTCTTCGACTTCACTAACGCTTCCCGCGTGGTCTCGGATATCTCCCGCCAGGGATGCGCTGATACATCGTCGCCGGTAATCAGCAGGACCCTAATCTGGGCGGGCTGCCGGGCCCCATCGGCTGCAATACAAAAACTCAGCGCCACAATACACATCAGAATCGAAACAAAAACTAAACGCCGCATCTCATTTCTCCTTTCTTTCAAAAAAAAACCTGATTTTCTTAAATCCCGGCGCGCCGGGATACCTAACCTAAATTTTGCAGAACTCATTCAAAAAACCAAAGTCAGTGTCCACCCTGCATCCCGTGTGGAACAAAAATAAATACGTGGCCTTTATGTTATAAAGACCATACCATTCAATCCTTGAAAAATCAAGAGATATAGAGGGTAGCTTTATTTTTCAGTATTCTTTCTGATTGCCTTCAATTCATGAAGCATCTGTTCTAACATTTGCTCCATAGATTTTTCAACAGGCTCGTTGGTTGTCAAAGATTCAGAAATTGGATGCAACAATCGTAACTTTTCTCTCAGCTGGTTATGGAGTTTCTCATATTCAACAAGGCCTGCCATGTTTCCTTCGTAACCGGAAGCGGACTGCGATTGACCCGCTGTTTGTATCCTAATAGAACCTATGCCCAAGAGCCGGTCGTATAAGGTCCGCTGCAATATAAAATCAGTAACGGAACGATAAGGAATATTTTGGTGAGTCTTGGTGAGAATCCCCTTGTGAATAGTGACGCGGTCCTCTTGAATCAAATAGGCGAGATTTCTTATCCATAATTTTGCAATCGGATAGGCTATAAGCCACATTACAAGGATGGCAATGACCGCAATCAGCCAAATGACCGGCGGTGCATTTGGGTCCCCATCAGCAATGTAAATTATGAGGTGTACAATGGAAACACCTGCCAAAATGAAAGCGGATATTGTCAAAAGAATCAAAACCGTCTTTGTAAAAAGCTTTTTGTCTGGTTTAATTGTTTCTTCCATGGTCAATTACCTTTCAGATATGGCCACCTAATAATTATAATTTTCTACTACATAATACCATTATCCACAATCGGTGAACAGCTCATCATCCGATCTCTGAGCTTCTTCATAGTAATAGACGCAGCTTACCCTGTCAAAAATCAATAAATCTTTCTGAGTGTCTATTGCTCTGTTGAAAAGCCACAAAAACTGTCATTCTGAACGGAGCGCAGTGGAGTGAAGAATCTCTTTATGGCTCAAGAAATGAGGTTCTTCGGCTTCGCCTCAGAATGACAGCCACGTTTTCAACAGAGCAAGTGTCTATCTAAATAATCCCCTCGTCGGCCGGAGACCGAGCGAGTCGATTGTGGACTCAGAAATTTTCCGCCGATAGGTTGAATTGACGTGACGGAGTGTGCTATAATTAGGGCAGACAAGTAAGTCTCATGATTAGAGAAATGATGAGGTACGTATTATGAAACAAATTGTAGTTTTTTCCATCTGTTTTGGTCTTGTGCCGGCGGTTTTTTCATTTGCCGGAGATACGAGAACCAAATCAACAATGGAACAAATGGACATTAATGTTCGGGACCTGAGCGGGCTAAGATCATTGCGACCGGTAACCGGTGGTATTCCTCTGGCCCAGGGAGCTGCTCCGGAAGGTGCGTCTTTTGTCCTGTATGATGAGAATGACAAACCTGTGCCCTCCCAGACATTGGTTCTTGCTCGATGGAAGGACCGAAGTGCTCGCTGGGTTCTGCTTGATTTCCAAGCTGAGCCTCCTCCTAACAGAACAGCGCATTTTAAGCTGTCCTGGGGCAAGAAAGTCAAGACAGCTCACCCGGAATTTCCAGTGCAGGTAAATGGGCGGGAAAAGCCGTCTATTAGAACGCGAAACATGGAGCTTTCACTGGTGAGAAACGCTCTGCTGCGAATTTCTGACCGGGTCGAGCTCAAACTTTTACTGACGGACAGCAAAGGGCAAAAATGCAGCGCAATCGTTGAATCAGTAGAAGTTCAAACAGAGGGTGAAATCCGTTCCACCCTGCTCTTAAAGGGCGCATTTCACAGCCCTGATGGAGAGCGCATTTTCGGTTTCCGGATGCGCGCTTCCGTTTTTGCCGGGCTATCGAAAGTGTACCTTGAGCCGCAGATTTTGGTCAATTCGAAAAAAGGCGTAATCCAAAATATCCGTAGTTTGAAGTTAGAGGTAATTCCTCTGGATAGAATGCGCTCTGCCTCTATAGGCGGGGCACCTGGATGGAGTGGCCCAGCAACGCTGGGTTCCGAATCACTGCGTTTGTTCCAGGTTGATGATGAGAACTACCGGTTCGAAGGCACTGAAGGGAGAGGGTCAAAAGCCCCGGGATGGGCCCAGATAGACGATGGAAAAGGGACTATAGCTATTGCCGTGAAGGACTTCTGGCAGCAATGGCCAAAGAGCATAGAGGTTGATTCAAAAGGTTTAACGATAGGTTTGTTCCCCGAATTTGAAAAAGGTGCTTTTGACCACATGGAGCCTTGGTATAAGTATCAATATTTGTTCCAGGACAACTGCTATCGCTTGAGAACAGGTCAGGCGCCCCGCTGGCGGATCTGGTTGGATTTCTCAGGAGACGGCACCTCTCTGGTAAAGTCTGCCAATGCTCCCCTGGTTCCATCGGCTGATCCGGCTCAGGCAATTGCCACCGGGGCATGGGGCTATGTTGCTCCTGCAGGAAGCCCGGGCATGAAAGAATATGACGATTGGGCGGAAAATCTTTTCGATAATGGTTATTGCCGCTCAATCGAGGTACAGCGCGACTATGGACAGATGAATTGGGGCGACTGGTTTGGTGAGCGCCGCTGTAATTGGGGCAATCACGAATACGATACACCCAAACATATCCTGATGCAGTTCGCGCGGACCGGGGACCCCAAATACTTCTACGTAGGGGATGCTGCCGCCCGACACACCACTGAGGTCGATGCCATTCATTTTGTCAATGATGACTTAAGGAAGTATTTCGGTGAGGATTTACGCGACCGCCCAGCTTATCCGGCCCGCCCCGGAATGGTGCATCAGCATTGCGTAGGGCACGTAAGCGGTTTTTACAGTGTTGAACGTATCCGCGAACTTTACGTTTCACTTGGAGTTGGCAACAGTAAGAATCCATATCTTTGTCTGTCACCCTATAATTTGGGACATATCTGGACCCATGGAATGGTTTTGGATTATTTTCTGACCGGCGATCCGTGGATGAAAGAGACTGTAGAAAAAATTGGAGATAACCTTGTCAAACTGGTTGAGGAACGCAGGTTTAACTTCAAGACCGGCAGCCACATCGGACGTGTTAACGGCTGGACAATGCTGGCCATAGCCGGCGCTTATGAGCTTGCCTTTGAGGAGCGCTACCTTAATGCTATGAGATTGCTGGCCGATGATGCCATTTCTGCTCAGGACCCGTACTGCGGCGGCTGGCTTTGGAAGCTCCCCTGGGGACATTGCAATTGCGAAACGAAACATGTCGGAGAAGCCGGGTTCATAAGCTCGGTCAGGATGAACGGATTGAGCCGATATCTTCAGCTCACAGGGGATGTCCTAGGGACTCCTTACGGAGAACGCATTGCCGAAGTTATAAAAAAGGGAGTTACACACCTTAATAATGATACCTGGATAGAACAACATAGCGGTTGGCGCTACACATCGTGTCCGGCATCAGGGTCCGGCAGCCAAACCGGCGTTACGATTGCCGCGCTGGTCAATAGTGTGAAGCTGAACGAAGAACCTGAACACCTGAGAATCCTGCAAAAAGCTTGGGACGCAAAGTTTGAACGCCTTCTGATCGCACCTGCGGCAAGACCGGGAGTTGGCAAGACTTACTCGACCATCATGTATGGAAGCCCGGAGGCAATGAACCTCTTCGTCAATGGTTTAGAGCAATAATATATACACCGTTCGTAATCAATGATAAGACCTTATACATCTTTAGATATACAAGAAGCTTTTACCCCAGCGGGGTTTATTTCGCGTTCCCTAACCGGCTTTGAGGTGCGTCCTCAACAAGTCGAAATGGCCGGTGCTATTCAGCGAGCACTTCTGGATGGTCGGCACTTAGCTGTTGAGGCCGGCACTGGTGTTGGCAAGAGCTTTGCATATCTTGTTCCGATTATCGAGCTTGTTTGCCGCACGGGCAGTAAGGCAGTGATTAGCACCTATACCATTACGCTCCAGGAGCAGTTAATCAATAAAGACATACCGTTTATAGCTGATTGTATCCCACAAACGTTCGTAGCTGCTCTGGCAAAGGGTAGAGGCAATTACCTGTGTAAACGCCGGCTTGAATTTGCCCTGCGAAGGCAAAGAAGCCTTTTCGATGATTTCGGTTCTGAGCTCGAACTGATAAGCAATTGGGTTAGTGAAACCGAAGACGGTTCGCTGAGTGATATGCCATTTCTGCCAAAAAATCAAATCTGGGATAGAGTCAAAAGTGAACACGGCAATTGTCGCAGTCGCAAGTGTCCTCATTTTCGTGCCTGCTTTTATTGGCGGGCCAGACGGTGCTTAGGGAAGGCTGATATTGTTGTTGCCAACCATGCCCTGTTGTTTAGTGACCTCGTACTCAGAGAAGAAGGAGTCTCGATTCTGCCTGAATACCGGCTTGTGGTAATTGATGAGGCGCATAATATCGAACATGTCGCCGAGGACCATTTCGGAATCAATATCAGTAATCATAGAATCAGATTTCTGCTGGACGGCCTTTACAATTCACGTACACATAAGGGGCTCTTGGCCTACACGGATGCTAAAAAAGCAATTTACATGGTTAGCCAAACAAGAAAAGAGTTTAGGAATTTCTTGAATCACGTTCGTCACTGGTACGAAGGCATAAAAGAAGAGACCAAAGGCAGATGCCATAAGAATTTTGTCGATGATACAATCTCAGGATACTTGAAGGACCTTGGATCGGAATTAACTAAGCTTGCAAAGCAATCAGAAGAAGTTGATGAAAAACTTGAGATTCTGCGGTACATTGACCGTTGCAGAGCGTTGGTCCGGGATTTGGAGAACTTCTCTGTCCAGAAGCAGGCGGATTATGTCTATTGGGTCGAGGTGAGTGGTGGCGGAGCTGGAACCGTACGCTTGAGAAGCGCAGCAGTGAATGTCGGGCCGGATGTGAAAAGGTGTCTGTTTGATAAATATGAATCTGTGATACTGACAAGTGCAACTTTAAGCACCGGCGCGGCGGGAGAAAAAGGTGGCTTTGATTTCTTTGTCAGCCGAATCGGCTTAGATGATTTTGATGCGGCTAAACTCGGCTCGCCCTTCGATTACGAGAAGCAGGTTACTATTTATATCGAGAAAGACCTGCCGAATCCGAATGAATCAGCTTTTCCTGGAGCTGCTGCTGAGGTGTTGAAAAAATATATACTCAAAACTACCGGCAGAGCATTCGTGCTTTGTACCAGCTACGCAATGCTCAAAGAAATAGCTGGCAGGCTTTCTGACTGGCTGGCTGAAAATGATATTGGGTTACTCCAGCAAGGATCAGATGTTGATAGGACTACCCTTCTGAAGCGTTTTAAGGCTGAAGGCAACAGCGTGCTGTTTGGCACTGATAGTTTCTGGCAAGGGATTGACGTGCCGGGGGAGACGCTTTCCAACGTAATTATTGTTCGGTTGCCGTTCGCGGTTCCTGACCAGCCGTTGCTTGCCGGCAGACTTAAGCAGATAAGAGAGCTGGGAGGCAATCCTTTTTATGACTACCAGCTGCCATCGGCGATTATCAAGTTCAAGCAAGGATTTGGAAGGCTGATTCGCAGCAAGATCGATACCGGCATCGTGGTTATTTTGGACAGCAGAATCGTTAGCAAATCTTATGGCGCGAAGTTTTTAGCTGCGATACCCAGATGTAAAACTAAAATTATTGCTGCAGAAAGGCTTCTATAACTGTTTTTTTACCGCCTGGGCGTGGATTAGTTCGAATATGGCTTTTATGAATTCACCGTCCAGGCCGGTCTGCTGTGCTTTGGCTATGTGGTCCTCAAGAAGGGTCTCCCATCGGTTGAGCTGCAAAACAGAGATGTGGTGCTGTTGTTTCAGTTTGCCGATTTGCTCGACCCAATTCATTCTCTCTGCGAGGTCCTGTATGATTCTCGAATCCACCTGGGTGATCGCCGCACGCAGGCGCGCTATTCTTTTTTTTAGCTGTTTATCTGCAACTGCCGTGTCTCGGGCCCTGAGTCTTTCGAGCAGCTCAATTAATACCTGAGGTGTAATCTGCTGTTTTGAATCACTTAGTGCCTCGTCCGGATTAATGTGGGTTTCTATCATGAGCCCCTTGATTCCGAAATCCAAGGCCATTTGAGAGACCGGTTCTATTAAATCTCGATTGCCGGCTATGTGGCTTGGGTCGCAGATCAAGGGCAAGTTTGGGAGCAGCCTTTTGAGCTCAATCGGTATCTGCCAGTTGGGACAGTTGCGATAATCCATTTCGATGTAGGTTGAAAAACCTCTATGTATCGCAGCGAGTTTTTTTATGCCGGCGTGATAGAGTCTCTCGATCGCTCCCAGCCAGAGGCCCAGTTCGGCATTGATTGGATTCTTTACTAAGATGGGTATGTCAACTCCTTTCAGGGCATTGGCTATTTCCTGCACCATGAAGGGATTTACGGTCGTTCTTGCCCCGATCCAGAGGATGTCAACGTTATTCTCAAGGCAAAGCTCAATGTGCTTTGCGTTTGCCACTTCAGTTGTAGTCAGTAGTGACGTTTCGGCCTTAACGTTTTTGAGCCACGCCAGACCAATTTTACCAACACCCTCGAAGCTGTCCGGGCGTGTGCGAGGCTTCCAGAGTCCGGCTCGAAAGACCTTCACATTGGGAGACTTTGCCAGCTCTCTGGCAGTTAAGATTACCTGCCGCTCGGACTCGGCGCTACAAGGGCCGGCAATAATCCAGGGAATTCTATCGAATCTCAACCATGTTGAGATGTCCAACAGATTCTTGTTCAGGTCTTTAAGCTTATCAGGCATTGACTGTCCGATTGAACAAAACGCTTTGTGCAGGAAAATCCCGTTCAGCTTATCCTGATCCAGACTTCATCCTGTCGTCGCCTTACCCGTTTATGGTCCAGCCGGGGCGGTACTGGCGGCTCAGGAGATCGTTGCCCTGAGCGCTGTTGGTGACACGACCCGCCGCACCGTCGTAATCGAGCTTCTTGCCAACACGGTAGGCAACAAGACCCAGCAGCATCATCTCGATCACCGTGCCGCCGTAGTCGAAATCACAATGCGTCTTCAGGTCGCCCTTGCACGCATTGACCCATTCCTTCTGGAAGTGACCCAGCGGCGGAATCACCTCATCCTTTGTCCGCCTCTTGTAATACGTCAGGTCGGCGTCGTCGCCGAACGGCAGCAGAATCCGCGAATCGTAATCACAGATAACATAACCCTTGGTGCCCTTGAACATAGCACCGTGTCCGATCCTGTTCAGATCGATGTATTTCTTCGGCGATCTCGGCATCATGCCGCCCTGGTACCAGTGGACGCGGATAGGCCCGCGCCAGTCGTTCGCGGGGATATCGAAAGAGGTGTGCAATTCGACGGGCGTGACTTCAGGATTGAATTTCTCGCCTTCGCCTTCCGCCGTCGTCGGAAGATCCGCGTCAATCGCGTTCCACACCAGGTCGATGGTATGACTGCCCATGTCGCCGATCTGGCCGGCGCCGAAGTCCCAGTACATATTCCACTGGAGGCAATTCGAGCCGGGGCCACCCTTGAAGTACCCCGGATTGTACGGATGGAATGGCGAAGGACCGATCCAAAGGTCGTAGTGCAAGTGTTTGGGCGGCGTGCCCTGGGCGGGCAGATAGCCGGGCCTGCGAATCTGCCTGTTGCCCCAGGCATAAGCATCTGTCAATTCACCAATCGCTCCGTCTTTGA
>SDBU01004446.1_pt1 | contig 17190 bp, 13 predicted proteins | sample 2277071 | NCBI WGS metagenome assembly SDBU01 (sample SAMN10397929, study PRJNA504765) | marine sediment metagenome | isolation source: marine sediment core GS08_GC12, 126 cmbsf | place: Arctic Ocean: Gakkel Ridge, Loki's castle | collected 2008 | reverse complement strand
GTTGTCCAGTTCTTAGTTGACCAGTATGGGCAGAGAATATTTATACAATAATTACACGGTTTATTTTGATTACCGTGCAATTCCAAAGAGTAATCCAACCCATTCACAATAATGATCTGTGCTAGTCAGTCGTGAAAGCGGTGCTTTATAAAACTTCATACTATCGTGAAAGCTAATTGACCTCGTATATCTTTGCACCATCTCCAGTGATTCCCATCTGCCCAGGTCTGCAGCCTACTCACGCTCAAACCAAAGCTAGAAAGTTGGCGTTAATTTGGCGTTAAACTGAAAAACACTGGTTACCACCAAAAAGGACGTTAGCTTCAAAACAGTGGTTTGTTGATTGACACAAAAGTTCTATTTTGTATCTAACACCACGCATCGGCATACCTAGCCTGGAATTAGGAAACCGCTGCTCTATCCTCTGAGCTACAGGGGCAACCCATCGAAAAACATTATAGCCGAGAACGCCAGTAGCGAGCAACAGTCTAGGTGAAACGCTCAAAAGCGGATCGTAACCTAAACGAATATCACCCAAACTGGCTATTGCCGAAGCCCTCATTTGGTAAGTTAATATATACTTAGGTTAGGATAAGGACTTGACTTACGACAGTCCTTGTTATATTCTTACGAAACAAAGGCTCTGTTTGGCTAATCCCTAGACAGCAAGAGTGCCAGTAAGCCTTGCGAGCGAAAGGGGGTGACAGTATGGAAACTATATCTCAGGCTAGCACAGAAGTTGAGTATGAGAAGGGGCGCACTGATGCGAATGTATATCGAGATGCGGTGAAGAAAACGATTGAAGCAGAGGTGAAAAACACCCTAGATGAAGAGCTGAGAAAGGCAGCCGAGGAGCTACTGGAGGAGCAGAGGAAGGCAATCAGGCATATGTTAGAAGAACACAGGAAGGTAATCAGGGAGGCAGTAGAAGATGAGAAGAAAGCAATCTGGAAAAGGGTAGAAGAGCTAAGAAAATCAATATCGCAGCTCGGTATAGGATAATAGCCTGCGTTCCAACCAGACGAAGGTAAAAGCTTCGCCTGGGTTGGGATTCGTGGTTTCCTTCTTCCTCACTTGGAAATGTGGGCTTCCTATCTGAGTTTACCTCTATCTTATACAGGTATGGCTTTTCTCATCGTCGCTGGAATAAATTACTCACAATGTTATTGATCGTACGTCAGGTTGCTACTGAAGCATCTAGAGGGATAGCTAGTATCCACTTGGTGGATGTTGTAAAATGCTATCAGTTCGCCTGAAACATCAGGCGAAGCGAGGCGTATACCAATAACATTGCAACAGGAGGACAGGATTGGAGTGGTGGCAAATAATACTAATTATACTAGCCTCTACTGTCGTAGGGGTACTTGTAGGCGGCCTTTTAGCCTACTCGGTTTTGCTTGTTAGCAAATTAAGAATTTTCAAAAGGCGTGAAGCCGCTCTGGTTGGGGAGCAATTTAAAGGCACTGCGTCCGGTCTACTTGAGGAAGTTGAAAGGAGCCGCAAAGTAGCTAGCCGGCCCTGGTTTAGCAAATTACGTCTTGGCAGGAAACGGGACGCTAGAGAGCAGGAGACAACCGCGCTGCGTGAGGCAACTGTACCACACGAGGCAACTGCACCGCACGAGGCAATCGCACCGCACGAGGCAATCGCACCGCTTGAAGAACAATTCGGAAGCACTGCGCCTGATTTGCTTGAGGAAGTCGCAAACAATTACAGGATAGCTGCTGAGCCCTGGGCCGACAAATTACTACAATTTCAAACCCAGGTGTGGGAAGCCCGGCAAGACGAAGTTGATAAATTGCCAGCAACCCTTCGAGAGAACCTGGCGCAAGCTTACATCGATATACGTCTGGCCAACTCCATTGCCTGGCTATCAACGGAATTTGGTCGCAGAAGCCAAAACTTAGATGAGAGTTATAAAAAACTGCGCACCAGCATTGCTGAAAGGCTCGGGAAAATAAAGCCGCTAATCAACGTTCAGGAAAATAAAATTTAGCCTGATAGGGTACACTATCCCAGGGGCAGTCGCTTATAGGATATTAGCGCTTTACCACGTTCAGAATATCAGGATTCAAAGACTGAAACTGTGTAAGCCAATCCAGTCTTTCTCTCTTTAAGTCATAAGATAGTTGCTCTAACTGTTCATTGCTATAATAATTGCCGGGCTCGAATCGTTCGAGTGCGACCCCAGGGATTTCTGAGGGTATATCATACCCCCAGAAATCGTCGCGCTGCCACATAATCTTGTCTCTGGCTATCATCTCGACTATCTTTACCGAATCTCTGACCGTGATTTTTTGTCCCCGAACCATGCCCCCAACGTTTCCCGTGTTAAGGATAAAGCACTGAATGCCAGGGTTTTCCCGCAAGATACCGAGAAACATGTTCCCCTCTTCGGCATGAGAACCAACAATAAACGGGTTGGTTCCAACCACTCTCAACGCCTTGCCGGCTTCAGCCGGATCACCGGCTGAGGTCTCCACCGACTCACCAAGCATAAACGCTGCCGCCGCCCATTCCGGGCTAAGACGGACCACCGGTGGTAGAATGTCATGCCTTCTGGTGATAAAGATTATGAAGTCAACCTTACCCAGGTCTATTTGGTCATCAGAGAATGCAATATCCCTCCTCTTGACCATGCCTCGGCCGTTGGAGGTCAGGGTGCTATCAAAGAAATCCACCTTCCCCGTATGTGGGTCAACGAGAACATTCTCCAGTATCGCCCTCGGGCTCAAGGCGGCGGCATAAAGGAGAGGTTGAGAGCCAGGCTCTAAACCCTCCGTTTTTATATAGAAGGAGTCCTCGGTGCCGATTGCAGTGCCATCCTTATTTAATATGACAACATCATCCTGGCGAATCACCACCGTCTCTGGAAAACCCAGCCAATGGGAGTGGCAGGACAAAGAAGTCTTCCCCGTCCCGCTCAGACCGAACAGTAGAAAGCCAAAGTCCCTTAGCTGGTTTCCCCTCATCACCCTCAGTATCTTGCTTGCCGCATGCAGCCCCAGACTCCCTTGCTTCTTCGCCCAGTACATCACCTGCCGCAGCATGGCCTTCTTCTGCTCTCCTTTGTAGTCACTGCCAAGGACGATGGTTAGGCCTATCTCGGGGAAAACAAGGACTCTCTTTTCCTCCCACTCCGGCACGGCGAGAGAGATAAAATCTGGCTCTTTCCCTTCCGGCGGGAACAAGGTATTACCCCACATCAGTGGCAATCTGGCATACTCGGCGGTGACATACAGCCGGCAACTCTTCTTGAAGCCCGGCGTCATGCACATGGTTCGATCAAGCATTATCACTTCCCTGCCCTTCAGATAGTCCAGTACACTATCAACGAGTTCCAGGTCATCCGGGTCAGGGTCGCCCATTATCACCTCGGTCACTTTCGCCATTCTATGGCGCACCCGGCTAATCACTGAGAGATTGCCGAACTCAGTGATTAGCCCACCATGCTGCAACGCCCACTCTCTGAGGCTTTCGTCAGATGGGTTATCGATTATCTTCCCTGGCTGGAATGACTTGCCAAATATCTCCATCATCACCAAATATGATTATAGCAACAACGTGCCTAGCTTGCAACCCAAGCACAGGTCTGACGCAGCTATTTTATCGCAGTCGCTGCTGTAGCTGGGTGAGGGGGACAGTTTCCTGCTGGGCACCTCTCATGTCCCGCAATATTACCGTGCCGCTCTTTACCTCTTGCTCGCCGATAATCACTGCGTAGTGAACACCGCGGGTATTCGCCTGTCGTAGTTGTGCCTTCAAGCTCTTGCTGCCAACTGCCTCCATAACACCAATGCCTGACCGTCTTAGCCCAGATGCCAGCTTTACCGCCTCATCTTTGGCCTCGTCGCCGATACAGGCGATGAACACCTGGGGATGAGGTAGAACCGGCACGGGAATATCCTGTCTCTTTAGATTTAATACTATCCGTTCTATGCCGACGGCAAAGCCGATGGCAGGGGTAGGCTTACCCCCAAGCACTTCAATCAAGTCATCGTACCGTCCACCGCCACCCAGCGCGTTCTGGGCTCCTTCCTCCTCAGGCTGAACCTCGAATACCGTCCTGGTGTAATAGTCCAGGCCCCGGACCAGCCGATAGTTCAGCTCAAACGGAAGTCCAAGCAACTCCAGGTATCTCTTCACCTGGGCAAAGTGGGTATCACATTGGGAACAGAGGTGGTCAACATTTCTCGGGGCAGAGCCGGCTACTTGCTGGCAAGCCTGGGTTTTGCAATCAAAGATGCGAAGTGGGTTTGTCAACAGCCTGCGCTTGCAATCAGGGCACAAACTTCCCTCATAGCGGGTATAATAACGCTTCAAAAGTTCCACATACCCTGGTCGGCACTGCTTACAACCGATGCTGTTGAGCTGAAGTGATAGCTGCCCAAGGCCAAGAGACTGGAAGAATTGCCAGGCCATATCAATAACCTCGGCATCAAGAGCAGGGTCGCCGTCACCAATAGCCTCGCAACCAAACTGGTTGTGCTGGCGGTATCTTCCTGCCTGAGGTCTCTCGTACCGAAAAACAGAGGCAACATAATACAGCTTGACCGGTTGAGGCCAGCTATGCATCCCGTGCTGTATATATGCCCGGCACACTGGTGCGGTGCCTTCCGGTCTCAGGGTCAAGGAACCCCCTCCCCTATCTGGAAAGGTGTACATTTCCTTGTCGACAATGTCTGTCGCATCGCCCACGCCATGTACAAAAAGCTCTGTATCCTCAAAGGTCGGGCCGTCAATCCGCTCATAGCCGTATAGCTCGCAGATACCGATCACCTTCTGCTCTATAAAGTGCCAAAAGGGCTGCTCCTGCGGTAGAATGTCTGTGGTTCCACGTGGTGCTCGATACAACCTGATCTCTCCCTTCTTAGGCTAGAATACAGTATTGAGGCTGGATTTGTAAAGCAAAAAGAGATCGTTTGGTGACGGGATTGAAAGGGGACGAACCCAAAATCAGTTGTGCAATAATCTGGACAGATGTGGTAAAATGACAGTCTGATGGAGGAGTGTAGCTCAGTTGGCTAGAGCAGCGGTCTCCAAAACCGCAGGTCGGGGGTTCGAATCCTCCCACTCCTGCCAGTTTCAAGCCGAGGTGGTGGAATTGGTAGACACGCCATCTTGAGGGGGTGGTGAGCGTAAGCTCGTAGGAGTTCAAATCTCCTCCTCGGCACCAAAATAGCCTTTGAGCGGGGCGACGTAGCCAAGTGGATAAGGCGGGGGTCTGCAAAACCCCTATTCGGCGGTTCGAATCCGCCCGTCGCCTCCAGTTTGTCTGGCCGGGGTGGCGGAATGGCAGACGCAGCGGACTTAAAATCCGCCGGACCTAGTCCTTGTGGGTTCGAGTCCCACCCCCGGCACCAATCAAGTATTCCCCCTTCCTGACCCATGGACAAATAATATGCCCAACATACTGCTGATTGACACTAATACTACCCCGTTTAATGAAGCCTACCCTGTCTATCCCATCGGTCTGGACTACCTCCAGGGAGCCTTAAAGCAGGCCGGATTCGATAACGCCCAGATACTGGACTTGCGGCAGGTGGGAGGCAATCTGAGTAGCTTCGACCAGAGGCAGACAAGGAGCCTCGATATCATTGCCCGCAAGGTGAAGGAAACAAGCTGGGATATTATTGCAATAAGTATCAGGAACATTGATTCTACCTATCCGCCCGACCCCAGCCAGCTTCACCTCCACTATTACTTGCCGCAGATTAAAGCGTATGTCGATTGTATTCGCACATCTACCAGCAACGCTACTCATATCATACTGGGTGGCAGCGGCTTCTCTATGATGCCCGACGAAATACTGAGCTATCTTGATGGCGACTATTATGGTGTGGCGGGACCAGCAGAAGCAGCCCTGCCCCGGCTTATTGCTGACCTGCTGGACAGTAAACCCGGGCCGAGGGTATATCAGGCAGCGTCAACCGAGATTGGCAAACTGCAAAATCTTGCCTTGCTGGAGAAATATAGAATCCTGCCCCAGAGTATGGGCACAGTGGGGCTGAGAACCAAAAATGGCTGCGGCGAGCACTGCGGCTACTGCCCCTACCCCGGTATTAGCAGCAGCAACATTATCCTGAAGGATATTGCCGATGTCCTGGACGAAATCCATCTCTTGAGTGAGGCCGGATTCAACAGCTTTATGTTTGCCGATGATATATTTAACGCCTCCACAAAGCATGCCAAACAGATATTGCAGGCGCTGCTCAACACCGGGGAAATACCCAGAAGCTGGCACGCCTATCTCAATCCAAAGGATATTGACGAGGAGCTGCTGGAGCTGGTGGTGGCGACAAATGGCTGGAGCTACTACCTCGATACGTCACAGCAGCGAACTATTATCTTCCCGTTTGATTTGGATAGCGGCTGTGACCGAGTCCTGGCCAGAATGGGCAAGAGCTTCACCACAAAAGATATAAGAAGGGCACTGGCCGCATTTGATAATATAAGAAGGCGCTATGAGAAGCAAGCGGAAATACACTCACTTAGCGCTGTGTTTCACCTGCTCCTGGGCTATCCTGGTGAGGATGAAGAAAGCATCAGGGAAAGTTGTCAGTTTGTGAATGAGACGCTGCCGGATAGGCTATCACTACAAATAGGGGTGAGGGTATATCCTCATACCCCCCTGGCTCGGGAAACGGAGGGCATACTGTGGCACAAGCCCGAGGATTTGCTGGAACCCACCTTCGTGCCATTTAGCACGGCAGAAATAAAGGCATGGCTGCTCAGATATCTCAGCCCGCAGTACCACATAGTTTCCGAAGCCGGGAATATGACCCGGTTTATGAAGCAGCCGTAGTGCCACAAAGCGGGTGATGCGATCCACGCCGATCATAAGGGCTCCCCTGCTTGACAAGGGTGGGCGCGTGCTGTAAATTTTGAGGCAGGCTGAAAAATAATCAATGTTGATCGGGGGTCAGCGAGAGACGGAAGGGGAACGGTAGGAGGCATGGTACACGTACTGCGAAGTAAGAATCTGACAACAAAGTTTCAAATCCTGGTAGAGATAGCGGCCGGGCAGCCCAACATACAACAGAAGGATATCGCCAAGAAACTTGATGTAACCCCTCAGGCGATCTCAGATTACATCAAGACATTAGTGAAGGAGGGCTCAGTCACCTCCGACGGCAAATCACGGTATAGGGTAACCAGAGAGGGGGTAGCCGCTATCCTGCAAATGGCTAAGGAGCTACAGGCCTATTCCGCCTTCGTCGGAAAGGTGGTAGCAAATATATCGGTTAGCGCCGCTATAGCCGACTGCGACCTGAACGAGGGGCAACCGGTGAGGCTCTTCATGAGGGACGGCCTGATGTTTGCCTCCAGCGTACTCAACGGAGGAGCCAGAGGAATAGCAACCTGTGACGCCAAAAAGGGACAGGATGTGGGCATCTCCGACATCGAAGGGATAATGGAGCACAAGGTAGGAGGCATAACTGTTTGCAAGGTACCGCGAATCCAGAGGGGTGGCTCCAGAAATATTGACCTTGCCAGACTAAAGGAAGAGCTAGATGGCAGGGTATTCACTGGCACCATTGGCATCGAGGCTGTGGTCGCATTGAGACAGGTAGGTGCCGAACCCAATTATGTTTATGGCACCAAAGAGGCAGCCATCGAGGCCGCTGTTAGCGGCCTCGAACCGCTACTCGTCTGCGTTGAAGACGAGACCAACGACCTGATTAAGAGACTGGACGAAGAAAACATAAGCTATGAACTAATTGACGTTGAGAAAGAGTGAGACTGATACCGCCCCAGCGATTATCCGCACTCCCCTGTAGCACAAGATTCCTGCTTATTACCTCTAAATGACCGTAGTTTACTTTGACAGATGCAGTTTATCCTACTATAATCAAGTTAATTTGCGTATAGTAAAACTCACTTGTTTACAGCCGAAGTGAAAAGTAGGGGCCTGCTTAAGAAAGGAGCGAAAATCATGAAGAGAACGCCTGCTAAAGCTGGTATTAGCGTATTGGTTATATGCGCTCTACTATCAGTGTCATTGCTTACCTTCCCAGTACTGGCGGTAAGCTCTTATCCCTTCCAGGCAAGTGACCCTGAGGTGGCCGACGCCTTAGATTACCTCGGAGATCAGCAGGATACTGATGGCAGCGTAGGCGATTTCTCGACCTCGGCCTGGGTGGCAATGGCTATAGCCGCTGCCGATGAAGACCCACATGACTGGAAGGTGGGGGATAATCCCTCTATCGTTGGTTATCTGGCAAACAATGCCAGTAATGCCACCGCGGCGACTGACTATGCTAGAATGCTCCTAGCCATCGCCGCCGCTGGCGAAGACCCGACCGGCTTTGGCGGCAGGGACTTCGTTTCGCTGCTGGAATCCACCTACGACGGCACACAGATCGGTGATAACTCTCTCCTGAATGATGATTTCTGGGCAGTCATGGGCTTAATTGCTGCCGGCGAGAGCTCAAGCTCAGAGATTGTCACCGATTCTGTAGCCTTTATCCTGAGTAACCAGAATGCCGATGGCGGCTGGAGCTGGGGTATGGGGCAGGAGAGCGATGTTGACGATACGGCGGCGGCGGTAATGGCTTTAACTAGCGCCGGGCAGTCTCCAAGCTCCACCGCGGTAACCGATGCCCTGGCCTACATTAAGCTGGCCCAGATAGACAATGGCGGCTTTGAGTCCTGGGGTTCAACTAACTCCGCCACTGATTCCTGGGCCGTTGCCAGCATAGCAGCTGGTGGCGAAAACCCCACGAGCGCCGATTGGACTTCTGACGAAGGCAATACCCCGGTTGATAACCTCCTCAACTTCAAGAACGAGGATGGCTCGTTCAACTGGCAGTCGGGAACGCCGTCAAACAAATCTCTGATGACAGCCTACGCCATACCGGCGCTGCGGGGTAAACCCTATCCAGTAGCGGTGCTGGAGCAAGCGCCGGAAGAAGAAGGCGAAACCATCAGCGTTAGAATTGAAGGACAGAACACCACTATCTGGAGTGGTACGGTAACCGTCTCTGAGTCAACCATAATTGATGACCAGGGAGGCGAGCATCACCTTCCTGAGCCGACTGCCCTGGGGGCTCTCGATGAAGCGTCTCAGGCCGGGGATTTCCCCTATGTGGTTAAAGACTCATCGTTTGGGCTTTATATCAATTCGATAAACGGTGAGGAGCCAGCAGGGCTGAGCGGCTGGATGTATCGGGTGGATTACTACAGCCCTCTGGTTGGGGCGGATCACTTTATTCCAGGGGAGACGACACCTCCTGACCCGCCACACCAGGAAATCCTCTTCTACTACGGGGAGTGGGGACAGCCGCCGCTTAAGATAGAGGTTGACGAGACTGAAGTGGACCTGGGCGAGCAGTTTACCGCCACGGTAACCCAGTACAGTGACGATACCAATTCCTGGTCATCCTGTGAGGGTGCCACCGTCCACGCTGACCAGGACTATACTACAGGCCCCGACGGGACGGTAGATATCACCATAGATGTGGATATGACCCTCAATATCTATGCCGAAAAGGACGACTTCATTCGCAGCAATAAGGTCACGGTCACGGTAGGCACCGGTACTGGCACCAGTAATGAAGTCGGCCTGGTGGCTGATATTATCCCGGCGATAAGCTTCACGGTTGACCCCAGCAGTATCAACTTTGGTGAGCTGGGACCTGGGGACACCAGCGACCCGCACACGATAACCATAACCAACAACGGCTCATGGACATTGCTGATTACCAATACCGTGACCGATGAGGCCGAAGGCCTCTTTGCCAGCGGACTGAAGCTGGACGGGAAAATATGGACCCTGTTCGACGAAGTCATTGAGCGGGATGATGATCTCGACTGCGCGGCTACACTTACTGTTCCCGAGAACTATGGCCAGGTGGGTGAGCAAAGCGGGACGATAATTTTCTGGGCAGCGCCAGTGCCCTAGCCCGAGCTTTAAAAAGAGGTACTTTGCCTTCGTAAAGCAGAGCTGAGATACTCCTGGCAAGCTTAAAAGCCAGAGGAGACTGTTGTGTTGATTAAGGTAGCGAGGGTTCTCCTACTGTTTGCAGCGTTTTTTGTCTTTCTTCCCGGCCAGGTACAGGCATTGGGGATAGGGGTGGCTCCACACAGGCTGGAACTGGATGCTTACCCACTGGGTTCCTCCACAAGCTCGCTCAATGTTTTCAATACCTCGGATGAAAGGTCTCAGTACCGGGTGTATGTTGAGGGGGAAGGCGAGGAATGGTTCAGTATCGCCCCTGAGGAATTTGTGCTTGACCCACACAGCAGCCGGGAGGTAAAGGTGGTCGTTTCACCACCACTAAGTGCTTCCGGCTATTACAACCCCACTATTTCCATTGTCTCACTCGTGCCCGCCTCAGAACTTAAGGTCGGCGTAGGAGTAAAGATACCCGTCCATATCCGTATAACACCGCCGCCGCCACTGGCAATGATAGGACTTAATCTTACCGGGCCACCGCTACTAGTGGTGCTCGGTATAGCTGCTCTACTGCCTGTTGGCGTAGCTGCCAGCATTTTCATCTGGAGAAGACGCAAGACCCGTGAGACATAGGAAGCTGGCCACCTTGATCGGAATGGGGCTTCTGGCAGCTTTGTTAAGCGGCTGCCCGGCTAATGCATCCCTGCCAGCAAAGAACAGTAGCCCATTTCCTGTTGACCATGGCTTATCGGTTAGGGTAGCGGTAACCCGCGACTTCGGCAAGGTGGTCTTGGTGGAAAAAACCCTGGAAATAGGACAGAATACTACCGCCCTGGATGCCTTGGGGCAGGTTGCTGAGGTTAAAACCAAGCATGGGGGAGGCTTTGTGAGCGCCATAAACGGTATCGGCTCTGAATATGAGGCGGCCGACCGGACTAAAAAGGACTGGCTCTTCTATGTTAACGGCATGTCAAGTAATGTTGGCACTAGCGCCTATATCCTTCGGGATGGCGATATCCAGCACTGGGACTTCCACGACTGGAGCTTTCGCATGTTCATCCCGGCCATCATCGGCGACCTACCGGAGCCCTTCCGCCACGGCTATCAGGGACAGGTCCGCCCGACTGTGATCGTCTACGAAGACGGATGGGAGAAGGATGCCAAAACTTTGGCAGCAATGATGAACGGACTGGGAGTACAAAGCGTCGCCGCCCAAAATGCCAGCCAGCTAACGGCAGACGATAAGCAACACTCCAACCTGGTCCTCCTCGGAACCAAGGACTCAAGACTGGTCTCGGAGTTGAACCAGACATGGGAAAAGTTGGGCTTTTTTGTCCACTTCGAGGGCAGCAAAATGGTGGTTCATGACGCAACGGGAAAAGTAGCTGCCCAATACGGGGCGGGAAGCGGGGTAATCCAGGCGACGCAGAGCCCATGGAATCCCAAGGGTACCGGGGTTGGCGAAAACGTGGTCTGGATGGTATCGGGCACGGACGAGAACGGGCTAAAAGATGCCGTAAGCGCCCTGCTCAATCGGCATAAAGAATTTCAATATGCCTATGCTGTGGTGGCAGCGGGCGGGGAGATAATCAGGGTGCCCCGGTGATAAGATACAGGGACAAGGGAACCGTAATCCACAGGCTTAACCCTTTCGGCAAGATGGCATGGGCTGGCAGCATTCTAGTCCTTGCCCTCATCTTTGACCATCCGCTGTTTCTCCTCCTTTTATTCCTGTCAACGCTGCCCGTGGTGATAACGGCGAAGGTGTGGCGGGAGTGGGCCTCCTTTATGAAGTTCGCCCTTTATCTATCGCTGGCGGTAATAGCAGTAAACACCCTGGTGAGCTATCATGGCACCCATGTCCTGCTCCAGGCCCCCTTTCGAATTCCAGTAGTCGGTACCCCCGTCATAACCCTGGAGGCCATATTCTTCGGCATTGCCATGTCTATACGACTGGTGGCATTGATCTCTGCCTTTGCCATACTCACCCTCACCATCCACCCCGATGACATGATGCTATCGATGATAAAGATGAAGCTGCCCTATAAATCGGTGCTGGTGACGTCGCTCTCCACCAGATTTGTTCCTACCCTGATTGACGATGTTGAGCGCATTACCGATGTCCAGCGCTCAAGGGGATTGGAACTCGATAGAGGGAGTTTGCCCCAGAGAATCAGGGGCCGCATGTCGGTCATAATCCCCCTGCTGAGTAACTCCCTTGACCGAACGGTTCAGGTAGCGGAGGCGATGGAATCAAGGGCCTTTGGCAGCGGGACAAAGAGAACCTTCTATAAGGAAATAACGATGAGCCGCGTCGATGTCGTCACCATAGCATTTGGATTTCTCCCCGCTGCTTTTGGTATCTTCCGTCGCCTTTACGGGGATGGGGTTTATCAGTATTACCCCACTCTAGAAGGTTTGAATCTCGGTGTCCTGGAGTGGTTTACACTATCCGTTCTGGCGGTTCTTTTGTCTGCAATAGTGTTTCTAGCTTGGCTGAAGAGGAGAACCCAGCTTGATTAGGATAAGGGGACTAACCTTTTTCTACAGCGAGGCCAAAGAGCCAGCACTATGTGATGTAAACCTTGAAATTGAGGATGGAGAGTTCGTCCTTATCACCGGCCCCTCCGGCGGCGGCAAATCCAGCCTGTGCCGGTGCTTCAACGGGCTGATACCCCATTTCTACGGGGGGAGGATAACGGGCAGGGTGGAGGTGCAGGGCCTCGATGTATTTAAGCATTCAACCAAGGAGCTGGCCACCAGGGTAGGCATGGTGTTTCAGGACCCCGAAAACCAGCTCGTGGCTATGGACGTGGAAAGGGAGATCGCCTTCGGGCTGGAAAACCTTGCTTTCCCCCGGGATGTTATCGCCAAGAGGATAGAGGAATCGCTGGATACACTGGGAATTTCCAGCCTTCGCTGCCGGCAGGTGCACGAGCTTTCGGGCGGCGAGAAGCAGAAGGTCGTCATCGCCTCGGTACTGGCACTACACCCAGATATTCTGGTACTGGATGAGCCCACATCAGAGCTTGACCCCAAGGGAGCCGAAGAGGTTCTGTCCATCGTTGAGCAGCTGAATGATGAGCTGGGCATCACAGTGATACTGATTGAACACCGCCTCGACCGGGTTGTCCACCTTGTGGACAGGATGATAGTGCTGGATAAAGGCAAGGTGCTCGCTGATGGTATCCCCAGGGATATCCTAGACAACGCAAAGAGCGCCGACATCGGTGTTGGCATGCCCCCCATAATCAGGTTGGTTCAAGTGCTGAAGAGCCGTGGTCTGAGCATCGATAACATCCCGCTTACCGTCAAGGAGGGGAGAGTGATGCTGGAAGGGATTTTTCGTGACGCCAGGAAAACTGTCCTACCTCAGGGCGATGGGGCCAGAGGCAAGCCGATAATCGAGATAGAGAACCTGTGGCATGTTTATCCTGACGGGCCTGCCGCCGTAAAGAATGTGAGCCTGACAATATGTGAGGGGGAGTTCGTGGCCATTATGGGCAGGAACGCCTCGGGGAAGACGACACTGGTTAAGCACATCGACGGCCTTCTGAAGCCGACAAAGGGGAAGGTAGTGGTGGCGGGAATCGATACCAAGGGCACTACCATCGCCCAGCTGGCGCGGAAGGTCGGCCTGGTTTTCCAGAATCCCAACGATCACCTCTTCGCCGATACCGTCGAGGAGGAGATCGCCTTCACCGCAAAGAAGCTGGGATATAAGGGGGCGGAGGTAACAGCCATGGTCGGCGAGATGCTGGAGAGGTTCAATCTAAAAGCCTATAGCGGGCAATATCCACGCTCCTTGAGTGGCGGCGAGAGGCAAAGGGTAGCTCTGGCATCCGTTCTCGTTGCCCATCCCCGGGTGCTTATCCTGGACGAACCGACCAGGGGAATGGAATATAGACTCAAAAGTGAGTTGATGAGCTTCCTGGAGGAATACCGAGCTAGGGGCAACACCGTGATCCTGGTCACCCACGATGTGGAGATGGTTGCCGAGCACGCCGAGAGGGTGATACTGCTGAGTGAAGGTAGGGTTGTCGTCGCCGGTAATAGACGGGATGTTCTCTCACGGGCGCTCTTCTTCTCCCCCCAGATAAACCGCCTGGTGCAGGCGTTTCAAAAATATGGCGTTCCCGATAATATACTAACTGTTGACGAAGCGCTGGACATATTGGAATGAGAAAGAGTTACGTCGTCCTGGCACTTATACTGGCAATAGGCATAGCTGCTTTTGTCAGCCCCATGTTTCCCCCATTTAATGCTCTTATGAACTGGGGACTGACAGCATCCATACTGGTTATCCTGGCTATCACCGCCTTCTTCCTTGAGTTTGAAGCCGCCGCTGTAAGTTCAAAGGAGATAGCCCTGGTGGCCATGCTGGGAACGATATCGGCGGTCTCAAGAATCCCTTTTGCTGCCATACCCGGCGTGCAGCCGAGCACCTACCTCATAATCTGCACCGGATATGTCTTCGGACCGGTGGCCGGATTCATGGTCGGCGCGCTAACCGCCCTCGTCTCCAACTTCTTCCTCGGGCAGGGGCCGTGGACAGTTTACCAGATATTTGCCTGGGGGCTGGCCGGGGTCACCGCCGCCTATCTCCGGCAGCTCAGCCGCAACACAAGATGGCTCGTAGCCTTCGGCATTATCTGGGGTTACGTCTTCGGCGCAATAATGAACGTCTGGTTCTGGACGTCTTTCGTCTATCCTCTCACGCCGAGAACCTTTGTTATAGCCGAACTTAATAATCTGTGGTTTGACACATTCCATGCTATAGGAAATGCCATCTTCCTGGGACTACTTGGCAGGAGAACGGTGACCATACTGGAGAGGTTCAGGAAAAGATTCGAGTTGGAAGTTACACCTCTTATCTAATATGCTCCCGCTCAAAAAACAGCGACAACCACACCGCAATGCCAGACCCAGAAGACGAGTAGAACCTGTTTGATAGACTTGTCATAGGGAATCTGCCCTGTGCTTTAAGGCAGCCGCGCTTCCTGCCTTATGACTCCCTAAATTACTCCGCTCTGGTTGAGCAGCATCCTTATCCCAACCAGCATTAGAAGTACCAACACTGATCGTTTAACTACCGTCTCAGGCAGCCGAGTAAGTAGCTTTAGCCCCAAAAACGTTCCCAGAAAGGCTGTGGGGATAAGCGGGAAGATATACCAGTAGTACTCGGCACCAAGGGTGCCGCTAGATACATACACCGAGATGCGGGTGGCATCTACTGCGACGGCAATAGCGGCGGATGTGGCGATGTAAACCTCCTTCTTGATTTTTGTAGATATGAGGAACATAGAACGAATAGCCCCGCCCAAGCCAATAAGACCGGCAGTTAACCCGGATATGGCACCGCCAGATATAAGTACACCATTTTTGTCTGGCAATGACCATGACGGGTTAATAAGCGAATACAAAGCAAAGACTATGATAAAGCAGGCAAAGGCAATGGAGATAACCTCGACGTTGAGCTGGTTCAAAAGGATGGCACCACCGTAAGCGGTGGCGATACTTGGCAGGCCGTAGAGAAGCGTCAACCGCCAGTCTACGGCCTGCCTCAACCTCAGCAATTTAAAGGCATTGCTGAAGAAATGAAAGAAAGCAACTAGTATAATAGCCTGCTTCAGGTCCATTACCATGGCAGTGAATGGAATGAGGATCGTTGCCGAGCCAAAGCCGGTAAGGCTGGCTACGGCTGCGGCTACGAAGGCTACTATGAAAAACACGATAGCTGCCAGCATCTCAAACTACCACGAGGGCTAAACAATATTGCTGTGAAATCGATACCCCGGTCTATTAACCTACCCCTACCACCTCTCCAAATCTAAAGGCCAGCGAATTAGCAGCTCCATATCCATCCGGGCCTTTACCTTGAGACTTCTAGCGAGAGGAGGGCGGCACGCCAAGCGAGATTGTTCGTACCAATCGGCTATCTCTGTTCAGCGGCGAGTTCAGCCAGCCGCTCCAGCACTGCTTTCAGGGCATCCAGTTCCCTTCCATAGCCGGCCCAATCGCCCGCCTTGAGGTACTGCTGAGCCTTGTTGTAGTGCTGCTGGGCCTCCTCAATCAGGCTGGCTATGTCAGCGGGTACTGGCTCCTCTGGCCCTGGCGGAGCTGGCGGTCTTGGTTCAGCGGGCGGCACCTCAGCACCAAAGATAGCCGCGATACTCCCCTTGAGTGTGGGTTCCATGGCTATCAGGTCGCCGGCAACCACAATAACTCGCTTCAGCTCGGGAAGCCCGCCCGCCTCCGCCTGGAGAAAGACCGGCTCCACATACAGGATGGACTTGCCTAAAGGAATCAGTAGCAGGTTGCCGCGGATAACCCGGGAACCGCCGCGACCCCACAGGGCAAGCTGCTCGGTGATAACGGTATCCTGCCCGATTCGATTCTCGATCTGGCTGGGACCAAACACCAGCCGCTCCTTGGGGAACAGGTAGGCAAGCAGCTTGCCGTAGTTTTCGCCATCACTGCGGGCAGCAAGCCAGCCAATGGTGTTATTCTTGTTCACCGGGGTGAAGGGCAACATGAGCAGGAACTCCTCCTTCTCCTCGTCCGGCAGCCGCATTATGATGTAGTAGGGCTCCATAGGCTGTTCGCTGCCGAAATAGACCTCTCTGGGTACAGTCCACAGGTCTTCCTTATTGTAAAATACCCGGGCATCACGCATGTGGTAGGTCTGGTATACTGCGGCCTGAATTTTGAACATGTCCTCAGGATAACGGATATGGGCCCGTAAGAACTCGGGCATCTGGTCTGCGGGGACGAAGAGTTCGGGGAAGATGGCCTGGTAGGTCCGTATCAAAGCATCGTCCGGGTCAGTGATATAGAAGGTCACACTGCCATCGTAGGCGCTAGTAACTGCTTTGACACTGTTGCGAATATAGTTTATGCCCCCAAGCGGCTCGGAATAGGGATAGCGGTCAGTGGTGGTGTAGGCATCCTGTATCCAGAATAACCTTCCCTCCATCACCACCAGATAGGGGTCGCTATCCAGCTGCAAAAATGGCGCCAGGCGGTTTACCCTCTCCTGGATGTTCCGATAATACAACACCCGGCTCTCCGGGGTTAACTCGCCACTGATAAGGATATTAAGGTCACCAAACTGCCAGGCATAGACCAACCGGCGCATGAAACTGCCCAGGCTAACCCCGTCCTTGCCCTCGTAGTGACCGTAGACATTCTCATCACCCATAGGATAGTCGAATTCCTGGGTATTTGTTTTCACAATCACATACTCATTCGTCTTTTCCCCGAAGTATATCTCAGGCCGCCCAATATCGAAG
>SDBU01004445.1_pt1 | contig 17191 bp, 12 predicted proteins | sample 2277071 | NCBI WGS metagenome assembly SDBU01 (sample SAMN10397929, study PRJNA504765) | marine sediment metagenome | isolation source: marine sediment core GS08_GC12, 126 cmbsf | place: Arctic Ocean: Gakkel Ridge, Loki's castle | collected 2008 | reverse complement strand
TGCGACCTGCTCGACAACGACTGCGACGGGCTGTTCGACGAGGACCTCTACCAGACCTGCACGTCCGAGTGCGGCGAAGGGTTCGAGGTATGCTACCTGGGCGAGTGGATCAACTGCAGCGCCCCCCAGCCCCAGCCCGAGGTTTGCGACCTGCTCGACAACGACTGCGACGGCGAGGTGGACGAGGACGCCGAATGCGAATCGCCCGCCGTGTGCAAGCACGGAAGCTGCGTCAAGCCCTGTTCGGCCGGCGAGTGCGACGATCCCGAACATGGAGAGCATGGTAAGAGGCATACCCATGATGACGTGTCCCCAAACCGCCCCCACGATACCGAAAGGGATGGCACTCATGATGACCAAGGGCTGAGCATAGGACTTCAAGGGAACCGCCAGTAGGGCATAGATCAAGATGAGTGCGATCGTGAATCCGCGCTGCAACCCTCCCATGGAGTCGCGCATCTCGGCCTCCTGGCCCTCTAAGGTGTACACAACCCCGGGATGAGAGGCAAGGATTTCAGGTAACACATTGGCCCTCAAATCGCTAAGGACGACGCCGGAAGTCGTTTGCGTATCATCCACGTCGGCGGTCACATTGACGGAACGTCGGCGATCCACCCGCTTGATGGTGGCATAGCCGCGCGTTAATGTCAGATGCGCCACTTCCCGCAGGGGAATACTCGTCCCCATTGGCGTCGGAAGCTTCATCGCTTCGATTTGCTCGACAGGTATCTCTGCTGCATTCTGGAACTTCACCACCACATCAATTTCCTCGTCTCCGTCACGATAGACCGTCGCAACGGCTCCGTGGAAGGCCGTTCGCACGAACCCCGCTACCTGGAGTACGTTCAATCCATGCAATTGTGCGCGCTCTTCATTGAGACTGACACGCAACTCCTTTTTGCCGGGTGAGAAGTCATCTCCGATATCGTAGACACCCGGAATCCGCGCGAGCACGGCTTTAAGTTCTTCAACAATGGCTTCCAACTGGTCAAAATGCTTTCCCTTCACTTTGACTTCCACCGCTTTCCCAGTTGGAGGACCTCCCCCAAGGTTGGCGAATTCGATACGGTCAAAACCAGCGATAGATTGGCAGCGCGTTCGCAAATCAGCCAGGATATCGAATACGCTTCGGTCCCTGTTTTTCACTTCTGTTAGGTCAATGAGCAGTTGACCAACGTGGGAATTGGTTGTCGTCCCGTGTTCTTCTTCAACGATACCAACGTTGGTAATGACAGCATCTAACTCCTCTTCGGGTAAGGTCAAAGCAACGCGTTCTATCTGTTTGAGGACACGGTCAGTTTCTGAGAGCTTTGTCCCTGGGAACATCCACATCCGCACATAGAATGCTCCAACATCATCATCGCCAAACATATTCACGCCTACCATTGGAATCAATCCCGCACTGGCAACGGCGCACACCAGAACGACAGCTACGGCCAAATAGCGCCACCGCAGTACTCCTTTCAAGGCGCCGGCATAGACACTGACGATTCTTTTGAACCATTTGCCATTGTGTTTGCGCGCGTGAGCCTGTTCACTTTGACTGCTGTTCGGGAGTTTAACCCCCGACCATTCCGAGATATGTGAGGGTAAAATGACCAGCGCTTCAAAGAGAGACGCCATTAGCGCCATAGTCACCACCAGAGGGATGACTTTTAGGAAGGAGCCAATAATCCCCGGCATCATCATCAACGGCAAAAACGCGGCTACGGTAGTGGCTGTCGCGCTGAGCACAGGTGCCGTCACTTCTCGCATTCCGTCTAAAACCGCCTGATTGATGGATTTTCCCATCTGTGCGTGCCGATAGATGTTCTCTGTAATCACAATGGCATGGTCAACAACTATTCCCAACACCAATACCAGACCGAATAACGAGGTACCATTGAGAGAACGCCCCGTCACCTTCATAAAAATAAAAGTCGCCATAAACGTTACAGGCATCCCTATAGCCACGAAGAACGCATTGCGCAGACCGAGGAATATCCCAAGAGCAATCACCACAAAAATGATACCAAAAAGAGCGTTCGACTGAAGCTTTTTTAGGCTGTCTTTGGTGTAAACTGACATATCAATCGTAGTATTGATATACGCTCCATCAGGTAACTTTTCGGATTTATATTCTTCGAGTAGTTCCTTAATCTTGTCTACGATGGCAATCATATTTCCATCAGTCTTCCTGGTGATATTCAAGGTTATCGCCTGTTGTCCATTTAAGCGTGCGAGAGTCTTCGCCTCTTCGTAAGTGTCTGACACACGAGCAACGTCTCGGATACGCAACTGATTCCCAGAAGGATACGAATGTATTATCACATTCTCAATTTCCTCTGTATTCTGAAATTGACCCAGGGTGCGCAGTAGATATTCTGAGCGCCCCGTTGTGATAGTACCGCCAGGAATGTTCACGTTTTGCATGCTCAAGGCATTCACGATTTGTGGTAGTGTCAGATTTAGACTATCTATGCGAGCCTCATCTACCTCGACCCAAATCTCACGTTCGCGCACACCAGCCATATTGATTGTGGCAACCCCTTCTATCTCCTGGATGGTTTCTTCAAGGTCATCAGCGATGGCCTTGAGGTGTTTTTCCGGGAGTTCTCCGCTCACAACCACATTAAGCATCGGCCACATACTACTTGAGCTTATGTTCATAACGTTAGGGTCTTCTGCGCCATCGGGTAGATTCACCTTATCCACTGCGGTTTGCAGGTCCTGAAAGCGTTTGTCGAACTCACTCTCACGGAGGTTCCCCTCGAATTTCACACTGATTACTGAAACCCCTTCCGACGATGTGGAGGTAATAAGGTCAGTCTTTTCGATATCTTCAATTTCATCCTCAATGGGTGTGGTGATGAGTTGTTCTATTTCTTCAGATGCTGTTCCCGGATACACGGTGATAATAAAAGCCCAGTTGAATGAAATCTCAGGGTTTGCTGACCGAGGCAGCGTGATGTAAGAATAAACCCCAATAACTATAATGGTGACCATGATTAAGTTGATGAGGACATGATTCCTTATTGAGAATCGTGCGAGAAACATAATTCAATTCCTCCATAAATTGATTGATGATTTATTATTGATGATTAGTTGCGAAGAACGAAGCAGTCTGTCAATCGTCAATCATCAATCGACAATAGTCAATCCAGGAATGACCTTAACTATCTGCACAAAATCCCCATCACGCAGGGTTTGCGGTCCAGAGATAATGACCTGAACCCCAGCGTCCAACCCCTTGATAATCTCGACCAAGCTGCCTTCCGTTAATCCGTATTCAACGAGGGTTTTTCTGCTTCTACCTGAATCCACCACAAAAACATATCTTTCATGGTTTGCCTCATCTTCGATTACTGCGCTACGGGGGAGTAGAACTACGGCAGAACGTACATCTGTGGGAATAGACACTTGAGCAAACATGCCTGGTTTCAACAGATGTTCAGGATTTTTCACCGTGATTTCCACCTGCGCCGTGCGGCTCATCGCATCCACCGTCGGGCTAATGGAAGTCACATGACCTTCCACTGGTGCATCCAAAGCCACCACCTGAATCCACGCTGCATCTTCGAGAGAGAACTTGCTCAAATCAGATTCCATTACATCGACATTTGCATGTACCATATCCATATCCACAATCTCAAACAAGGGGACTGCTGGGTTCACCATGCTTCCCTCATCCAAATGACGGATGGAAACAATCCCCTTTATCGGTGCTTTTATCGAAGCATCCGCGAGCTGTTTGCGAGCCAAATCACGCATAACTTGGGCTTGAATCAACTGGGTTTCAACAGCGATAATCTCTGCTTTCCAACTCTTGGCTGTCACCAGTGCTTCCGCAGACTCCAGCGCCGCATGCGTTTGTTCTACTTGAGCCTTGGCCATTGAGATCTCCTTCTGCCATGTTTGTTTCTCTGCCTGCGCGTGAGCTAATTTGAACCCAGCTTCTGCCTGTTTTACCTGTGCTTCCATCGCCTGGATGTCCTCTTCGCGAGCACCTTTTTCGACCATATCCCATTGTTGTTGAGCCGCGTTAGATTGAGCCTGTGCCACCTCCAACTGTGTTTGAATTCCCTCATAGGTTTGTTGGCTGATGGCACCCTCTTCAAACAGCTTTTCCATACGTTCACAATTACTCTGAATGTTGGTGAGATTCGCTTTAGCTTGCGCGACAGTAGCCCGAATCTGTTCCCGCTCTTCCTCACGAGCCCCACGTCGAATCTTTTCTAGATTGGCTTTGAGCGCATCCAATGCTGCTCGCGCTTGTTCAATCTGCGTCTCCATGCGTGTTTCAGCCAGGTCACGCACCTGCTGCAACGCCGCTTCAGTCGCTGCCAGTCCCGCGCGTGCTTGAGCCACCTGTGTCATTATCCGCACCTCTGCCAATTGTACTGACTGGTCATAACCCGCCTGTGCAGCCGCCACCACAGCTTCTGCTTGCTGAACCTGTAGCTTCAGTTCTTCATGCTCCACTACAGCGAGGACCTGGCCTTTCTTGACGCGTACTCCTTTATCCACCTTCATCTGCTCAACCACACCCACCACTTTTGGGAACACCATTACGCGCGCGCGGGGTTCAATGGTACCTGAGAATTTCAGTTGGTTCTTGATTTCCCCTTGAACAGCGTGAATGACTTCCACCGGCTTCAAATCGGATGCGATTGTATCACTGGGTGAATATGGAGTGAGTTCCTTGTAAATTTTGCTAGCCTCCTCATGTTCTCCTTTTTGGTTGTATACTTCAGCTAGCTTGTATCTGGCTTCCTGGAAATCCTTGCGATTAGCAATTGCTTTTTGGTAATGCTCCACCGCGAGGTCATACTTTTTTTGCTTCTCGTAAACACTGCCCAGATTATAATCAGCCTCGGCAAATTTTGGCTCGATTGCGAGTGCTTTCTTATAAGTTTCTATCGCCCTGTCATATTGTTTATCCTTCACGTAGGCGTTGCCGATGTTGTTACACTCCGCAGCGTATTCTATGGTAAAACGAATTGGGACCTCTCCTCCAGTTCGCTTGACGATGAAGGTTATGCTCTCCTGCATCAAATCTTTATCGAGAATTTGTTGATAATCTTGTTCGTTTTCAACAGGTTTGTTGTTGATAAAAACAATCAAATCATTTGGTTGGAATCCCTGCCGTTCTGCGAGACTGTTGGCATAGACGGCGGTGATGAGAACTCCCTTATCTGTTCTCAGTTTGGCACTGTCCGACTTTGTAATATCCTGCACCTTTATTCCAAGTAAGTTCGCTCTAGCAACGGATGCCTCGGATATCCCCTTTTTTCCTGTGATGACACGGATACCCAATAGAGCAACTATCACCAAGATAATGGCGGCTACAAGCAACTTCTTTTTCATTCTTTTTCTCCTATTCATCTCCCGGTGGTTCACTCAGAATGCGGCTTTTGCTGCCGCTCAACAGTTTACTTCGTAAACCACCAGGGGGTTATTATCCCTATTTCTCTTTTTTTAGCTTCATGCCGAATAAAAAACGGAATAGGTCTATCCGTTTTATAATTAAATCATACAATGTGATGATTGCGGCAAATGACGATGTACTAATAACTAAGTATTTTACGCTTGCATCCCAATTGGCAAGATAAAAACTAATCGTCACAATTACAGTTTGCTGAATTATATAAAACGGTAAAACGGCTTCATTCGTGTACTTCAACACCCGCTTATTGAAGTTAAGGTATCATAATAAGTTTTTGTAAATATGGAAAAACATGTCGCGGTGTTATACCTTCGAAACCTTCCGCCAATTTTATTGAGGAATATTCCGTGATTTGCATTCCTCAAAATAACCCTAAAATTCCAACGATATTCTTATTACTCATTTTCTTCTTGCATAGTTTTGGGGTTTATGAGATAATCATACGCGGTAGTTCAGCGTAGTGTTCCTTCAGGATAGGATTTCTTGGTACAACGTTTTTTTCGTTTTATTTAGACCTATACTTTCGCACTTTTTGGGTAACTCAGTAACCATCAGGTTTTTCTAATTCGTAACTCGTAATTCGTAATTCACTTATGGTTCCGCTCATCAATTACCTAACTTTAGACAAACAGGAGGAAACCAATGATATTATGCTTATCGGCTAGAATGTTTACAGTACCCGGCAAAGGAGATGAGTTTGAATTAAATTTAGGAGAATTCATCAAACTGGCAAAAGATGTTGGCTATGATGGTATTACGCTACGACGAGGGCAGTTGGACGAAAGGAATACCGAAGAAGAAGTCCAAAGCATCAAAGAACTTTTGCACCAACACGAGGCGGCATGTTCGTTTGTCACAGGCAAGGTTGTGACAGATGAGCAAAGCTATGGTGAATTGTGCAAAATTATAGATTATACGGCGATAATAGGATGCCGGTATGTTCAACCAGCGGTTCGGTCAGATGGCCAAATACCGTGGATGCAAAAATGCGCTGATTATGCCAAAGAACGCGGCGTCTTTTTAGCACCTCAGATGCACAACGCGACAATGTTTGAGACTGTCGATAGAAGCCTACAGACATTGAAAAAAATTGACCGGGAAAATTTTGGCGTTACCTTCGAGGGTTCTCATCTCATCATTATGCAGCAATCACTTCGTAATGGCGATGCCGTCAAGAAGCTTGCAAAACATATATTCGCTGTCTGCGTCCAAAATTACAAGGAAATTAAAGAAACCACCGGGGATGGCGTTTTCAGTTACGGCGGCGCGTACTTTAAACCGTGTCTTCCAGGTGACTCAGAGGGTGTGGATTTGCAAGGCGTATTCGGCGCGTTGAAAGAGATAGGATTTGATGGTTTTGTGACATTTATGGCAGGTCCATTTCTGAGCATGGAAAACAGAGTGTTGTGTGAATTGTATAATCGTGAGCTTCGAAAATTGATGTAAGGTCGCGCAAGCATCACCGACAGTACCTACCTTAGGGCTAAGCGGAAACGCAAGGATAATATGAAAAAAGGCATAATTCCTATCATCGCCGTAGCGTTTATATGGGGCGGGTTCAATGTATTCATCAAAGTGCTGAGTTCTCAATTTGATGTTGTAACGCAAAGCTTCTTCTGGTATCTTTCGGGTGGAACAGCGACATTATTGTTGGCTGCGATTATCGCGCCGAAAGAATTGCTTGCCGCATTCAAAAACATCAAACTCTTTCTTGTTCCGGCTATTATCATCACAATCCATTTCATCTCTTTTATAAAGGGAGTTTACATGACGAATGCGACAAGCTCCGCTTTGATAGCTAAGTTAAACGCGATTTTCGTGCCAATGTTATCTTTCTTATTTTTCCCCGATGAACGTCGGATTATCAAGAACAAAAAATTTCTCTTAGGAACATTCCTAGCGTTTATCGGCGTCGCGGGCGTAATTCTGGTAAAAAAAGAATCTTTATCTGACTATGACAATAGAGGGGCGGCGTTGCTTGTATTTAGCATGTTCTGTGTTGCAATATACGTCATCAAAATCAAAAAAATCGTCCAGAAAATTCATCCTCTTGTGATAATCGCTTGTGTGCTGCTGTTGGCATGTTTCATTTTTCTACCTTTGGTATTGCTGTTCGGAAATCTCCACCAAATATTGGAGGTAGAAGCCAAAACAGTTTTTTTATTGCTCGTCGCAAGCGCGGTGAGTTTCGGAGCAGGGGATTCGTTATACTATTATGCCATCCGACATCTTGGCGCATCTGTCTCGACGAGTTTTCTGCTCATCACACCGCTGATTGCAGGTGTATTGGCGTTTTTTACATTGGGTGAACTATTGACAATTGGACAGATATTTTTCAGCGCTATCTTAATTTTGGGATGTTTGCTCACGATACGTGTAACAATAACAGTTGAAAATTCCGATTTCAAAAACAACGAAAAGGAGAATTTCGATGAATTCTGAATTACTAAAAGTTGGCATTCTTACATGTGGGCCAGCCAGTCATGTGGCAGGTATCTGGGGGGGAATTATCAATCCCACAGATGATAGAATCAGACAAACAGGCATGATTATAACTCATGTTTGGGACATCAACAAAGAGGACATGGATAATTTTGCCGAAAAGTTTGGCGTTCAATCTGTAAAGAATTTCGACGATATGGTGGGCAAGGTAGACGGCGTCATTTTATCGGATTTCGACGCAGTGCCAGTCTTTAAGCATCTGACGCGTCCCTATCTTGATGCGTGTATCCCCATCTTCATCAACCGTCCCTTCGCCTATAACCAGGAAGATGCTTTGGAGATGATAAATCTCGCAAAGAAACAGAATACACCAATTATGTGCAGTTCTTCCTTCGAGTACGTCAAAGAAGTTGAAATCGTCAGGAGTAAGATTAAATCCATCGAACCGATTGTGGGCTATGTGGTGGATAATTCGATGTCCGATTACGCTACTCACGGCATACACGGGTTGTATTTCGCTTATTCGTGCGTCGGTGGAGGCGTGAAAAGCGTATCGTATCAGACTCCCGATTGGAAATCTCCCAACGGTGTCGTGGTTTTGGAACACGAAGGACGTGACGGCAGCAAGCCTTTTTACGGCTGTATTCAGGAAATCTCCGGTGCTGGAACTAATGCTTGGATTAAAGTCTACGGAAAAGGATTCGTAGAGCAGTTCCTCTGGTGGGAAGCGTCAGGTTGGGATAGAGATATATTTCTGTGGCTGCCGATGTTGCTGAAGACGCAAAAGATGTTTGAAACAGGCGAGATGCCTGAAACTTATGATGATATCTACGAAAAAACTCAGATATTTTTGGCGGGTTTCAAATCTCACCTCGTCGAAAACGGCGCGCCCGTTGCCATTGATGAAATAGGAGATTGGACGGCTCCTACTTTAACTCCGGGAAGATATCCGGAAGGATTTAGTGGTTAGAAGGCTGTCTGAAAAATCCCACTTAAAAAGATTGAAAACATGAAAACATGAAAACATGATTTGGCAGAGCAACTTCGCTCGCTGAATTCCAACATATTTTCATCAGATGAACGCAAGGTTCTCATCAGGAAAACATGAAAACAAGAAAACATGATTTGGCAGAGAAACTTCGCTCGCTGAATTCCAACATATTCTCATCAGACGAACGCAAGGTTCTCATCAGGAAAACATGAAAACAAGAAAACATGATTTGGCAGAGAAACTTCGTTCGTTGAATTCCAACATATTCTCATCAGACGAACGCAAGGTTCTCATGCCGATGTTACGTAACGATATGCAGGCACGGTGCAAAGAGGTGAATCAGGGAGACGCGGAAGCGTGGGCGAAGGTGAATTCTAAAGACGATTGGGAGAATTTTTGCGCCCCACGCATTGAAGCCCTCCGCAGGTCGTTAGGCGATTTCCCGTCTGCACCTGAAAATCTGAACGTGCATGTTACGCGTACGATTGAAGGTGACGGCTATCGCATCGAGAATCTGGTCTATGAAAGCCGCGCGAGGGTTTATGTTACCGCAAATCTTTACCTGCCGTCGCCACTTCGCGAAAAGATGCCCGCTATCCTCATCATTCATAGCCATCACAACCCGAAAACACAGGGAGAACTGCAAGATATGGGGATGACGTGGGCGCGACAAGGCTGTATGGTGCTAGTGATAGACCAACTCAGTTATGGTGAGCGGCGGCAGCACCAGCAAGGTCCACGGCAAGACTATCGCTTCCGTTATATCAATGGTATCCAGTTGCACCTTATTGGCGATAGCCTCATGGGTTGGATGGTGTGGGACATGATGCGCGGTGTAGACCTGCTGCTGAATCGTAAGAATGTTGATAGAGAGAAAGTGATCCTCATTGGCGCCGTCGCTGGTGGTGGCGACCCGGCAGCGGTTACGGCAGCGATAGACTCGCGCATAACGTGTGCCATTCCGTTTAACTTTGGTGGTCCGCAGCCTGAAACACAGTATCCACTTCCCGACGATGCTGAGTCGACATTCAACTACATGGGCGGTGCCTATTGGGAATCAACGCGAAATTTACGTCTCAGTGGGCGCGATGGTTTTTTACATTGGATTATTGTCGGTTCAGTGGTGCCGCGTTGTTTAATTTATGGGCATGAATTCGGTTGGGACAGAGAGCGCGACCCGGTGTGGAAACGGCTGCAAAAAGTGTTTGCGTTTTATGATGCATCCGATAACCTTGCTTTTGCGCATGGCGCCGGTGTGTTGTCTGGTAGACCACCCGAATCGACGCATTGTAATAACGTCGGGGCTGTACACCGTAAGATGGTTCATCCTGCTTTGCAACGCTGGTTCGATATTCCCATCCCGCAGGAATATCAGAATCGTCTTTCGGAAGAGGAGTTGATGTGCCTAACGCCAGAACTGAGAGTAAAATTTAATCCACGCCCACTGCACGAGTTGTTCGCTGAGATAGGCGCATCGCGTGCCGCTGAAATGCGTGCCTCGCTTGCTGAACTCACACCCGACAAAAAACGACAGCGCCTCTGTCAGGAATGGGCGAAGCTGCTTGGTGACATTGAACCAAAGGCTGCCCCTGCTGTAAAGTTACGTATTCCTCAAGAACTCGGCAGCATTAGTGTTGAGCGCATCGTGCTTGAAGTTGAACCGAACATCGTTGTGCCGCTGTTGGTGTTGTCGCCATCTCCCAAAGAGGAGGCGAAACTTCCAGTTGTCGTTGCGCTGGCTCAAGAAGGCAAAGATAGTTTTCTCAAAGAACGTTCGGAGGAAATAGTTGAGTTATTGAGCAAAGGTATCGCTGTTTGTCTGCCTGACGTGCGCGGTACTGGGGAGACAAAGCCCAATGCCTCGCGTGAACGTCAAAGCGAAGCCACGTCAATTTCCGCCACCGAGTTGATGCTGGGACAAACGCTGCTCGGTTCTCGCCTGCGCGACATGCGCTCAGTGCTGCGATACCTCCGCACACGAAGTGATATGGATGTTCAGAGAGTGGCGCTATGGGGTGATTCCTTCGCACCGACTAATCCCTTGAACTTTAGCGACCCACTCATTGACGAAGGCGAATCGCCGCATCAATCTGAGCCGCTTGGTGGGCTGCTCGCGCTATTCGGTGCATTGTATGAGGAGGATGTGCGCGCTGTGTCGGTGCGCGGCATGATTGCCGGTTATCAGTCGTTATTGCGCGAGCAGTTTTGCTATGTACCACATGACACCATCGTACCCGGTGCATTGACAGCAGGGGATTTGTGCGATGTTGCGGCAGCACTCGTACCACGCCCATTACGGTTAGAAGCATTGGTGGATGGACGCAACTGCCCGATGTCAGTTCAAGAGATACAGCATCTTTTTGAACCGACCCGGCAAGCTTATCGGGTAGCAGTGGACAAATTATCCATCATACCGGCGTTGAGAAACGACCTGGCGGTGTGGTTGGCGGAGTCGCTGAGTGAGTGAGTGAATAAAGCAGGAAAACGAGAAAACGGGAAAACGAGCCATGTGGTCATATTTAGCAATGCCTGACATTTCTATTGACATGAATCAGTAGACGTATATAATATTACTTATTCACCAAACCGTTGGACAACAGTAGTTCATCACAATAATTCAAGGAGGATAAAATGTTTTTTGAACTTCGACAATATCGAACCAAACCCGGACAGCGGGAAAATTGGGTCAAGTACATGGAAGAAACAATTATCCCTTTCCAGGTCTCTAAAGGGATGGTCGTCATAGGCAGTTTCGTTGGACAAGAGGAAGACGATTTGTACATCTGGATTCGCCGCTTCGAGAGTGAGGAACAACGAGAGCAACTTTACGAGGCAGTTTATAGAATTTAGCCACAAAACCTCGCACCCTTTAGGGACGGGGATGTAGTGGCGTTGAGTGTTAATCACTCTATTAGTTTAAATTGACATTTTCCTTGGCAAATATGGTAAGTTAATGATATACTTACCATACCATGAAAAGAATAACGTTCAAAAAAATAACTCTAAACATTTCAAAAAAACAACACGAAATTTTTCAACAATTAGCTCAAGAAGAACAGTTACCCTATTCGGAATTAATCCGTCGAGCGCTTGATGAATATATTGAAAGGAGATACCCAGATGTATCGCACGATACGGATAAATCTGCCGAAAGAGTATAATCAACTTCTAATGACGCTTGCACTCATAGCAGGTCGTATCTACTCTAAAACTGTTTCTTTAATCCGAAAAGTTCATAAGAAAAAAAGGGTTTGGCTTTCTATTGGTGCGGTACAGAAATATTTACGGTTGCGAAACTATCCACTGCATTCTCAAACTATGCAGGCTCTGGTTGAACAGTATTTCGACAATCTCAAATCTTTTTTTGGTCAAAGCGGTGATAAAAAACGGCCACCCTATCGGACATCTAAATATCACTCTATACCGTTTAAGCAGTCGGCGATAAAAGTAAAAGATGGCAAAATAAGACTTTCTCTCGGTAAAGGACGAGAGCCTTTGATTTTTAACTTGCCAAAAGAACCCAAACAAAAGGTTCGTTACGCTGAAATTTGTTGGGATAGAACCCAACGAATCTACTATCTTGTCTTAACGGTGCGTCAAGATGCCGTTAAAGCGACACGATTCACAAAAGTTGTGTCAATAGATTTAGGAGAAATACACCCAATAACAACAACCGATGGTAAAGTAACAATAATCTACAATGGACGGTTAATCCGTGCAATCAAACAATATAGAGAGAAACTCAAAGCTAAATTTAGCAATATGTTAAGTCGCTGTAAGAAATATTCAAAACGCTGGTGGAAATTGACAAAGAGTAAAAATAGACAACTGCGGAAACTGAACGCACAAATCAAAGATGCAATCCACAAGATAACCCGGCATTTTGCTAACTGGTGTAAAAAGAACCGAGTTGGTGTTGTTGTAATCGGCAATCTGACGGGTATTCGAAAGTCAATTGACTACGGAAGCAAAACAAATCAAAAACTCCACCAGTGGACATTTGCCGAAATAACCAGGCAATTAAGATACAAGCTAGCAGAATTTGGCATTGCAGTGGACGAACTATCTGAAAAAGATACTACAAAAACTTGTCCGTCCTGTTCACTTCGTTCACCGACGCCTGGCGCTTCGCTGGGCTTACGGAACTACTGGCAAAAAGAATAGCACTTCCAATCGTAACTACAAATGCACAAATCCACTGTGAACTACCGCTTCGCCCGACGCCTGGCGCTTCGCTGGGCTTACGGTAGATTTGAATACCATCGTGACGGTGTTGGGTGTTTGAATATCCGAGACAAGTATCTTGGAGAAGGTGTCTGGAATCAACAATCCACACTTTTTCCAAGTAGTTGGGGTGGATGGCAACCCCCTCAAGTGGAAGGCGTCCGCTTTAATTTCCACTTGAGTAACCCTATCAGTGCTAAATACGGACTTTTTAGCTGATAGAATCGGTTTCTAACCGATTAAAAGGAATCCTCGCTCCGTTTACGGGCGGGGAGGATGTCAAGAGAGTGACGAGTGGAAGAACGAGATTTCTCCTCGCGTCGGTGAATTACTAGATAGGAACCAGATTAACGTCATCCGTATCGAAGCAACCCCGAAGTCGGTCATTCAGTAGATTTGCTCTCATTTGTGGGGCAATTATGTTTTTGACTCATGTAAAAACTAAGTGCCAAACCATTTTGTAGAGAGAAGGGAAAGAAACCGAGTTTTAACTCTTTTTGTCGCAGAAGTCCTGTTTGCTTCGCTTTGCTCGCAACGGCGTCTGAAAAGGAAAGTTCTAATGCGGTGATATACATTCGAGTCCTTCCGCGCCAGATCTTTCCGTTCAGGAGGGAATGAATGCCTCATAACATCAATTGGGAGGCCTGTCTGCCTTCCAATTGTTCCATTTTCCATTTTCCGTTTTTAAACATGAGCAGGAGGATTATGTATGACACCAATCGAACGCGTTCGCACAATTCTCAGCGGCGGCACACCTGATAGACCGGCTTTATTTGACCTTTTGAGAAACAACGCAGTTTTAGAATACTACAGCGGAAAATCGTTAGCCGAAGATATGTCAGGTGCTATCTACGGCGCGGCGCGCAATATCCTAGATTCCACCCGCTCGATTCGCTTCCCAAGTGTAGAAGGGGAAGAACGTCGTCCCGACGGCACAGTTATCGTCACACGCCAGTGGACAACATGGACAAAACGACCTCGGTATCCCACAGTTGACGAAGCGGAAGCAAGCCTTCAGGGAAGCATCCGTTCTTTAGAGAAACGCCTGGGAAACGGCAGTTCATCTGATAAGCAAGATGCGCAGAATATCCGAGCGAGCGTCGAAGGAATTTTGGATAAACTCGGTTACGATTTTGCGTTCTTTGCGCCCGGTTATAGTCCAGGCCTGATGGTTTATACTTCCTATGGGCTTGAAACTTTTTCGTATTTGTTGGCGGACAACCCTGAAGTAATTTCCCGTTACCTTGAACTGAACACGGAATTGAACGTCCGGCGAATAGAACATCTCTCCGTTGTGGACATCTCACCGGGCGTATTCGTAGGTGAGGACATAGCCTACAAGGGCACGACTATCTTCTCTCCGGTCTATCTGCGCAAAGAGTTCATGCCCCGACTTGAAAGAATTGTGGATGCCTATCACAAGCGTGGATTACCGGTGATGTTTCACTCCGATGGCAACCTGATGGAGATAGTAGACGATTTAGTAGCGGTAGGCGTCGATATTTTAAATCCCATCGAAACCATCGCCGGCATGGACGTGGCCGAAATTAGAAAAAAGCACAAAAATTTGGTATTCGCCGGCGGCATTGATGTGAGTCAACTGCTCCCGTTCGGAACACCCCAGGAGGTTGCGACAGAAACCCGCAAGCTCATCGAAATAGGCGGTCCAGGTGTACTTGTAGGCTCATCGACTGAACTGCATAACGATGTGCCTTTGGACAATTTCAAAGCGATGGCGGATACAGTGCGGAACTATCGTTATTAACCTTTGGTGCTAGTCTTGAGAAAACGGGCAAAAGCTACGAGTGGGGACAAGCCACCACTCCCTACAGACTACAGATAATCTAGTAGTCTAGCCCCTTGTGGGCGTTGAATTTTGCGAACTAGCACTATTGGTTATTAGAACTATCAACAGCGCGTATGATAGCATGCGAAGGAGGAAAGCATGAAAAAACGAAAATATGGTGAACTCATAATGGAAGCTCCACGGCACCTCGCTTATTTTGGCAGCGAGGCCTACCTCGCGGCAACAGGCGTCGATATGGTACGGTACGTGAGAGCTAGCCATCGCTCCGACACCACCGATTATATTTTGGAAATGTTTAGCCGCGATAATGGGCAGACTTGGACAGAACCCAAGAAGATTGTCGAATCGTGGGAAGAGGATGGAAATCTCCACACCCGCGCCACCACGTCCACTTTTATCGATGTCGAGCGCGGTATTACAATACAAGTGGGCACGGAAACCCGACAGGACGAAATGGTGGTTATCACTCACTTAAAATATACTCGCCCTATCTACCGATTCAGTTTCGATGGCGGCAAAACATGGACGGATACAAAATATTTGATTCAAGACGGCGATGAATACGACCTGAATCACTACGCCGAAGGTATCACCCACGGCAAACGCATGGCCGCTTATCCGGGTACTGGCATGATTAAGCTAGCTTCAGGCAAGTGGCTCATGCCCTACCAAACAGCGCCGTTGGACGAAAGTGGCGAAGATTTCTACAATCCTCACGGTGCTTATGGTTTCTTCAACATTGGCATTTTCATCGGTACATGGAACGAAGCCGGCGACGATTTCATCTGGGAGAAAGGACAGGAACTCACTATCGACGCTGACTTGTCATCCCGCGGTTTGACTGAGCCAGGCATTGTGCAGTTCAAAGACGGGCGCATCGTGATGGTAATGCGCGGCAGCAACTCCAAGATAGAAAGCCAGAAAGGCGTCAAATGGGTTTCTATATCAGAGGATGAGGGCAGAACATGGGCAACGCCTTATGAACTCACTTTCGACGACGGCTCCACGATGTATTCGCCTGCGTCCATAAACAAACTCATCCGCCACTCCAACGGCAAAATTTATTGGTCAGGAAATATCGTCCCCCAGAATCCCGCCGGCAACATGCCGCGATATCCTCTCCAGGTAGCTGAGTTGGATGAGGATACCCTCACCATCAAGAAGGACACAGTGCAAATTTTAGCCGACAAGGAAGAGGGCGATTGCGACGATATTCAGTTCTCCAACTATGGCATGTACGAAAATCGATCGACGCATGAACTTGTATTCACAATGTGCGCCTTTCCTGAAATCGACTATAAAGATTGGACAGGGCACTTGTATCGCTACCGGGTCAAAGTTTCATAGAAAACCGAAATTCTGAGAGGAGGCGTCAGATGATAGACAAAATCGCAATCACCACCTGCGAGATTGATGAAGATTTAGAGAAAGCGTTACAAATTGGCATTGAATGGGGTATCCGTAACTTCGAATTGAGAACGGTATGGCAGAAACGCGTTCCTCGATTTACGGATGAAGAAAGGAAAAAATTATCGGAACTTGTCAAGAAGTACGATGTTAACATGGTTGGTATTTCACCATCGGTATTTCGTGCGGGCTATTCCGATGAAGAGATTGCTGAAAGTTATGATATTTTGGAGAAAACTTACATGCTCGCGGAAGAACTAAACTGCCGAAATATCGTAGTTTTTTCATTCCATAGAGCGGATGATACAACTCCTGGTACTATACCTGAACCTGCGGTAAAAGCTTTACGTGATGCCGCCGATACAGCACAGCAGAAGGGTATGGAGTTACTCCTCGAAGCATTGCCAGGACATCATGGGGATATATCTCCTCACTTATTGCAAGTTGTAGAATCGGTGAAACATCCCTGCTTTAACATCAATTGGGACCCGGGAAATGTATGCAATGCAGGAGAAGAAAATCCTTACCCAGACGGATATAATATTATCAAGAAATTCGTCAGACATCTGCATTTGAAAGATTGGTTGCCGGCAGAAGGTAAATGGACAATTCTGGGACGCGGTTGCATCGACTGGGTTGGGCAATTAGCAGCATTAAAACGCGATGGTTACGCCGGTTATCTCACCATTGAGACGCATTTTAGCCCGCTGGCTGAGAACTCAAAGGCAAATTACGATTGGTTAAAACGAATTACGAATTACGAATTACGAATTACGAATTAAACCACGAAAGAAAGATTAATCGCATTCATCCCCTCCTGTTCACTTCGTTCACCGACGCCTGGCTGGTTTCGATACGGCTTCGCCTACTCAACCCAAGTCGCTGGGCTTACGGA
>SDBU01004444.1_pt1 | contig 17192 bp, 16 predicted proteins | sample 2277071 | NCBI WGS metagenome assembly SDBU01 (sample SAMN10397929, study PRJNA504765) | marine sediment metagenome | isolation source: marine sediment core GS08_GC12, 126 cmbsf | place: Arctic Ocean: Gakkel Ridge, Loki's castle | collected 2008 | reverse complement strand
TTTGTATTTCAGAGCAAACGTAGAAAATTTACTAAAGGAACATTTTCAAGTGAGCGAGAGAAATACAAATAAGCGAAGCTATTTGTATTTCAGAGCAAATGTAGAAAATTTACTAAAGGAACATTTTCAAGTGAACGCAGAAAACGTACCTCCAAAATGCCTTTTTAATGCCCACGGGCTTACGAAGGGATAATTATGTAGCATTTGACACTCCTTTCCGCAAGCCCCGGCGCTTTAGGGCGGGGAGGTTGACACCTTGCCAAAAGTCTGAGGTTCATTTTCAATGAACAGATTTACCCTATTCTATTGACGGCCGTCAATAGAATAGGGTAAAATTAAAGTAATTAGAATAGTATCAAAATGTTATCAAAAATCATTATTTAAAAAATCATTATTAAAGATTATGAAAAGGAAAGAGATTAGTAAAAAAGTTTTAAGAATTAGCGAAGGTGTTTTTTCATCTTTAACAGATTTGATATTATGGAATATATTTTATTTTATAGAAATTTCGCCTTTAAAACATTCTACTAATTTAAAAAAGGCAGAGTGGTTGGCTTATAAAAATTTAGAAAATTTTAATTATCAAAGCATAAAAAGAGTTTTTCAAAAGGCAGAAGAAAATAATTGGATAAAAAAAGATTTAACTTTAACAAAAGAGGGGAGAGAAAAATTAAGAAAATCAACCTCGGTTTATTTAAATAGAAATAAATGGAATGGCAATTGGTATTTAGTAAGTTATGATATTCCAGAAAAAAGAAGAAGAGATAGAAATATTTTAAGATATAATCTAAAAAGATTAGGATTCGGCGAGTTGCATGCTAGCTTGTGGATTTCCCCTTTTAATTTTTTAACTGAGGTAGAAATATTAATAAAAGAAAATCAACTTTTTCCTTTTGTAATTTTATCTGTTTCAAATAAAGTCGGGAAAGAAGAGTCAAAAGTTTTAGCTAATAAAGTTTGGAAATTAGATAAAATTAATAAAGATTACAAAGAGATAATCACAGAAGCAAAGAAAGATTCTTCTCAAAAGTTAGTATTTAAATATTTTTCTGTTTTTAAAAAAGATCCCAGACTTCCTTTGCCATTACTTCCAAAAGATTGGATGGGAGAAAAGACTTATTCTATTTTTAAAAAATATATTCCTTAAATTTTTTTGTTTATTATATTTCATTATATTAATTCGCCCCCTATTCTATTGACGGCCGTCAATAGAATAGGGGGTAAGGCGTGGTAAGGGTATGGTAAAATGTGTTGTAAATATTTTAGAAATAACAAAGTTGTAAATATTTTAGAAACAACAAAAGGGACGATTTGTTCCTCTTTTTATTTTACTTAGAATAAGATAGAATATAATAATGGTGTCTCAAGAAATAATAAAATTAATTGAAAAAGCGATTAAAAGGGCTCAAAAACAAAAGAAGTTGTCTAAGTTTAAAATACCTGAGATTACTGTTGACCATCCGGAAAATGAAGAATTCGGTGATTATAGTGTTAATGTAGCTATGAGATTGGCTGGGGTTGTTAAGAAGAATCCAGTAGAAATAGCCGAAGTTATAGTTAGTAATATTTCTGATTTAGATTTAAATAATTTCAGCCAGGTTGAAGTTGTAAGACCTGGTTTTATTAATTTTTTTCTTGCTAATGAATATTTAATTAAAGAACTGAATAGTATTATAAAAGAAAAAGAAAAATACGGTTCTAGTAAAATAGGTAAAGGAAAAACCATGGTTATTGATTATTCTGGTCCTAATATTGCTAAATCTTTTGGTATTGGCCATCTCCGTTCAACTATTATTGGCCAGGCAGTTTATAATATTTATGAATTTTTAGGTTGGAAATGCATAGGAGATAATCATCTTGGGGATTGGGGCACTCAATTTGGCAAACTATTATATCAGATTAAAAAAGATAAAAAAGATAAAAATCTCAAAAAATTAACCATAGAGGAATTAGAGAAATTATATATTAAATTTCATAAAGAGGCAGTAGAAAATCCAGACATAGAAGAAGAAGCAAGACAATGGTTTAAAAAGTTAGAAAAAGGGGATAAGGAAGCTAAAAAAATCTGGCAGGTTTGCCGAGATTTAAGCTTAAAAGGATTTAATGAGATCTATAATTTTTTAAATGTAAAAATTGATTATTCTTTAGGGGAAAGTTTTTATCAAAAAAAATCAGAGGATATAATTGAAGAGGCGAAGAAGAAAAAAATAGCAAAAAAAAGCCAGAACGCTTTAGTTATTAAATATTCTAAAGAAAAATTACCTCCTTTAATGCTTTTAAAATCAGATGGAGCTACCACTTATGCTGCCCGAGATTTGGCAACAATAAAATATCGCCTTAATAAATGGAAGCCAAATTTGGTTATTTATGAAGTTGGAACCGATCAAATTTTACATCTAAAACAGGTGTTTGAGGTAGTAAAACTTTTAGGTTGGCAAAAAAAAGAAAAATTTATTCATATTGCTCATGGTCTTTGGCGCTGGAAGGATGGTAAATTTTCTACCAGAAAAGGCAAAACCATTCTTTTAAAAGATATTTTAAATGAAGCGATTGAAAGGGCAAAAAAGATTATTCAAAAATCAGAAACAGGTAGGGGATTCTCTACTAAAGAAAAAGAAGATATTGCTGAAATAGTTGGTATTGGTGCGGTTAAATATAATGATTTGTCTCAGCACCATAGTAAAGATATAATTTTTAGCTGGAAAAAAGTTTTAAATCTTGAAGGCAATTCCGGGCCTTATCTTCAGTACACTTATACCCGCTGTCAGAGTGTTTTTAAAAAAGCTAATAAAAAAAGCACAAACATATCTCTTACTGACTTTAATCAAGAAGAAAAAATTCTCTTAAGAACTTTTTATAAATTTCCAGAAATCGTTCAAGAAGCAGGGGATAGCTTTTCTCCTAATTTAATTTGTAATTTTGCTTTTGATTTAGCTCAGAAATATAATGCTTTTTATAACCTTCATCCGATTATAAAAGCAAAAACCTCTCAAGAGAAAGAGGTTAGGTTGGCTATTACCCTAGCTACAGCTCAAGTTATTAAAAATTCTCTTACTCTTCTTGGTATTAAAACTTCAGAAAGAATGTGATTCCCGTGATCCTAACTTAGTTGACATATACTTTTGATTGCCAAAGCACTCAGAGCGCTGAGTGCTTTGGCTGTTGAGTACAACAGGTTGACTTTTTGGTTGGACATTAGGTTTTAGTTGTGGTAAAGTAAGGTAAAGGTTAATAAAAATATAATTTAAATTTATAAAAATATGAATCTAGACTTTTGGAAAAGTGTAGTTAAGGAAAATAAAATTATTATAATTATAGCAATAATTCTTACTCTACCATCTAATTTTTTAATATTATATTGCGTATTTAATTGGTGTAGTGGAGTTAATTATCTTGCTTTCCTTTGGAATTTTATAGTTTTAACCCCTCTTTTTATATTTTTGATTTATAGAATGATAAAAAAAGATAGTACAAAAGAAATAAATTCTCAAATTACAAAAACTCAAGGAAGACGACCAGAGACATTACCAAAATTATTAGGATGGATAGGAATTATAATAGCTGCTTTACCAATTTTTTCCTTTGGCGTGTTGGTTATTCAAATGTTATTAGATATATTTGTACTTATATTTATTGTTTTACCCCTTTTTATCACTTCCATTAAACTTTTTAAGATAAAAGAAAAGCCCTTAATAGCTGGTATTTCTATGTTAATTACTGGAATTATATTTATTGTATTTGCTCCTTTCTCTATGTTTTTTCAAGGTATAGTCGTACCATATTATATATTTATAATACCTCTATTATTATCTTTCCCTTTCTTAACTATTGGTGGGATATTAACGATATTACGTAATAAGAAGATTTTAGAAACATCTTAAATTTATTATAGAGGTTCTAACATCGTCGCACAGACGGAGGATTTTGTAGGGTAGTTTTATTGGATTCGGCGGACATATTCTCCTGTTTCAGTATTGATTTCAATAATATCTCCCTCTTTTACAAAAAGGGGAGTATTTATTTTTATCCCTGTTTCTATAGTAGCTGTTTTAGTGCCAGGTTGAGATCGGCTTCCCTTAATTCCTGGTTCGGCCTCAGTAACTTTCAAACAAATTTTTATAGGTAGAGCGATATTAATAATTTGATTTTCAAATATTATTGCCTCTACTATCTCATTAGACTTAAGGAATTTGGAACCTTCGCCGATCTGGTCATTAGTTAATTCAAAGCGCTTAGAAGGATTTTTTTCTTCTGAAAAGAAAAATTTATCCCGATGATTGTATAGGAACTTTGCTTTTAATTTTTTTAATTCTGTTTCCTCAAACTTATCTGAGGGATGAAAAGTTTTAGCAAGAATATTGCCAGTGATAAGATTTTTAATTTTTACTTGTAAAACCGAATGACCTCTCCCTTTAAAAAGATGAGAGGCTTCTAATACTTCATAGGGTTGTTTTTCAAGAATTATTACTGACCCCCTTTTAATTTCGTTATAAGAAAGCATGTTCATTTTATAATTTTCCATTCAATCTCTGATTCCTTATCAGCGAATTCCAGCCATTGATTATCTTTATCAATAACAAACCATTTTCTTTTTGTTTCTGACCAAACCATTGGATTTCCTCTATAAAAAGGTTTTTTAACTATTTCTTTTGGCTTTAATCTATCTAACTCCAGCCATTTTTTGAAAACTGTTTCAATAGAATAATCTAAATTTCTTGATCTAGCCCATTTAGCTACTGTAGTAATGGCTTTTTCAGCTTTTTTTACTGAACCAGCTAATTCTAAAAGCTGTTTTGCTGGCCGGGTGAACCGGGAATAAATAATTTTTTTCTTTTTAGCGTCTTCTTTGATTTCTTTCAAGTTTAAGCCCTTAGTGTAAAAATAATGATTAACAATTTGTTGAATTTCAGTTTCTTTTTCAGTTTTTGATTTTTTCTCTGCCATGTTTAAATATATTTTTTTACTTCAAACTTGTAAATAGTTGAGTTTTCTTTTTCTGGATTAATTCCTGCTTTTTCACAACAAAAAAATATTTGCTGTTCTATTGTTTTAATGCCTTTTAAATCAGGCAATAGAAGTCCTTTCTTAATCCCGCTTTCTATCATTATACCATACTTTTGAGGATTAAGATCTCTTATGTCTGTGACTTTTTCTAATTCTCCGAGGACATAAACAGTGTAGGAAAGTTTGGGCAGTTCTTTTTCCTCAATTGGCAAGAATCGATTATCTTTAGTAGCAGCACTTATGGCATTATAGATTATTTCTTCTGCAATATTTTTTCTTGTTGCTAAATAAGTGCCAATACATCCCCTTAGTTGCGCATTTTTTTCAATAGTAATAAAAACACCAGCCTTTTGGTTTAAAAATTCTTTAGCAATATTTTCATTAGGAGTAATAATTTCTCCCTTTTTAATATATTGTTCAACAGTTTTTTTGGCTAAAATAATATAGGGATTCATTATTATATTATAACATTAAACTATTCAAATAATAATTTTTTTAAAAAAAATCAGGGAAAAATTGTTTGATTTGCTGGTATAGAACGCCACTAAGGTGGTATTCATCAAATCAAACTTTCCCTGAAGGGGTGTTTTCACCCAAAATGAGCTGGTTGCAGATTTTCACAAACTTGCGATCGCGTGAGGGGATGAGTGAAAATCCACGACCAATTCATAGTATAATCAATTAATAGTATATGTCAAGGGTTTTGAAAAGAAAAAAGACGATTAACATAATCTTCCATTAGGGGTAAAATTACGCTAATCGCCACAGTATTAAGTATAATTTTTAAATTTTAAAATATTATCAACCCCTTATCTTATAAAATTATGTTATTAAAAAAATAGGCAGGGAGCAAGAAGAATTTATATCTGTCTACTCTCTGCCTAACTTCGCGGTAATTGAATAAATCGAACCGAGTAAAAAGTCTTTATTTATATAGAGGAGGTATAAAGACGGGATATTTCGTTCGGTAAGATATACCAATCACCTTTACGAGTTTAAATTTTATTATTAGTTGGAATTGACAGGACTTCAATCTGTTTAAATCCAACCAATTCAAAAATTTATTGCTAAAAAAGAGCATTTCATTTTCATTTAAATATTTAACTTACAGAAGATAGTGAAGCAGTTTTTAAAATTTCCCTTAGTGCCCAAATGAGAAAAATACATATCCTTTTCTCGGTCGTCGCCTTTAATATAAACAGCGATACTTCCCATCATCTTTTTTAGTTCTTCTATTTTCTTTTTACTTAGGTTTTTCATAAAAAAGACCTTTTAATTTTAATAGAAAAAATTCTCTTATCTTCTTTTATTTTAAGCTAAATCAAATAACATGTCAAGCTCTATAATTTTAATTTAGGGAAAAATCAACAACTAAATAGCCAATTCCAAAAGGATTTTCATAAGAAAGAATTTTGGGCTGCCAGATAATTTCTGAGGCCTCTAAAATTCCTAAAATAAAAGCAAAAGAGCGTAATCCGCATTCTCCAGCTTGAGGAAAATATTCATTTAACATTAAGAGTTTTTTAATATTTTTTTTCTTTAGATAATAAATTAAGGCCTTGTCGAATTTTGGGCCGTCAGAATGGAAACCATAAGTACCTTCTTTTTTAAGATAGTGGGAGGTGTCGCCAGATCCGATTAAGGCGTAGTTTTTATCTTTTTCTAATTGGGCATAAGTCTCTTTTCCTTTTTCAAAATAAAAGAAAGGCGGTTCGAGTTTAGTAAGTAGAGTTTCTTTTTCTCCTTCAAATTTAGGGGATAGAAAGTGTAAAGGTACATTAAAACCCCAATCAAGATGGGGCGAAGAAATAATAATTTTATCAGGATTAATAGTCCTTAGATTTTCTCCTAAAAACCTTAAATTTTCAATTGTTTTTCTAACTTTTTCTTTATCCCTTGGTTCTCCAATACTTGGTAGGAGCAGTAAGGGATGAGGAGAAAAGCAAGCGAATTTAATCATAATCAATAATATTTAAATATTGATTGCACTGTCGGCATTTTCCATCTTTATCAAAGCGTTTTATATCATAACCCTTTCTTTCTATGGCTAGTTTTTTACATTCTGGACAATAGGTGTTTTCGGTTTCTAAACCCGGAATATTACCTGTATAAACATATTTTAAACCAACTTCTTTGCTAATATTATAGGCAATTTTTAAAGTTTCTTCCGTTGTGCCTTTTATATGTTTAAGTTTCCAAGAATACTCGCCGAAAAATTTAGAAAAATGAACAGGTGTTTCAGCACCTAATTCATTTTCTATAAACTCAGCGCATTTGCGAAAATCTTCTTGAGAATCATTTAAAGAGGGGATTATCAAGTATGTAATTTCCACCCAGATTTTTTTCTTAGATTTTTTTATACGTTTTAAAGTTTCTAAAACCGGATCTAATCTGCTTTCGCAATATTTTTCATAAAATTCATTAGAGCAGCCCTTAAAATCAACATTAACAGCGTCAAGGTAAGGAGTAATTAGATTAAATAATTCTTCGGACCAGAATCCATTAGTTATCCAGATGTTTTTTATCCCTTCTTTTTGAGCTAACTTCATTATTGCTAAAGCATACTCTGAAAAGATAGCTGGTTCAGTGTAGGTATAGGTAATACTAGTAAGGTTGTTGCCCTTAGTGATTTCAATAATTTTTTCCGGTAGCAGTTCGTCTCCTTTTATTTTACCATCAAGCTGAGGTCCTTGGGAAATTAGCCAGTTTTGGCAGGCAGCACATCTAAAATTACATCCCATTGCAGCGATTGATAATGATTGAGTTCCTGGGGAAAAATGGAATAAAGGTTTTTTTTCAATAGGGTCTATATTAATAGCAATAGCTTTAGCATAATTTAAACTATATAGTACGCCGTCAATATTTTTTCTAACCCTGCAGAAACCTCTCTGGTCTGGGATAATTGTGCAGTAATGAGCGCAATTCTGGCACTGAACAACCTTATTTTCCAATTTTTTATATAATATTGCTTCTTTTCTCATTTGGTGTATTATAGCATATTTTTAAGAGGAACAAGAGTCAAGTGTTTAATGTTTTAAGTGCTTATTGAGTGATCTGCCTGGCAAGGCAGGGCAGACAAGTTAAGGCGGGGCGAATAAAATATAGAGTTAAAACCCTTGGCCTCTGTGCCCGGGGTTGGAACCCTTTATATTTATGCTATAATAATTTAATGAAATATCGTATATTCATTGCTATTAATCTGCCAAATAACATTAAACAAGAGCTTTTGTCTTATAAAACCAAATGGCCGGACTTGCCGATTAGATGGGCGGGCCCTGATAATCTTCATATCACTTTAATTTTTGTCGGTAGCGTAAAAAACAATCAGATTTCAGAGATTAATGAGATTATTAAGAGTGTTGCTGGGAATTATCAGCCTTTTTTTGTAAAGCTTGAGAAAGTTTGTTATAGCCCTAAAAATGTCATTCCTCCGCGGATGGTTTGGGTTGAAGGAGTAAAAAATGAGATTTTAGAGGGTATAAAGACAGGATTAGAAAAAGGATTATTAAATTCTCGAACCTGCAGCTTTTTTCGTCCCGAAAAAAGAAGTTTTACTCCTCATATTACTTTAGGTAGAATCAAAGAATGGCTTTGGCGTAGAATAGAGCTAGAAGAAAGGCCGGAAGTGAATGAAGACATTGATTTAAGTTTTGAGGTAACTGCGATTGATTTAATGGAAAGCAAATTAACTTCCCGAGGAGCGCAATATACGATTTTAGATTCAATAAAACTTAAAAAATAATATGATAATCGAAACAAAAAATATTCATTTTATCGGAATCGGTGGGATTGGGGTAAGCGCCCTGGCTCAGTATTATTTAACTAAAGGATATCAGGTTTCTGGTTCTGATTTGGCTTCTTCAGAAGTTACGGAATTATTAAGAAAACAAAGGGTTAAAATTTTTATTGGAGAACATAAAGAGAATAATTTAGCTAATAACGTGGTTAAGGTTATATATAGTCCAGCGGTTCAGGAAAACAATCCAGAGTTATTAAAAGCAAAAAAATTAGGGGTTCAGGTTTTAAGTTATCCTAAGGCGCTAGGGGAGCTGACAAAAGAATATTATACTATTGCTATTTCTGGGACTCATGGTAAAAGCACTACAACATCAATGGTGGCTTTAATTTTAATTAAAGCTGGCTTAGATCCGACCGTTATTGTGGGCACTAAGCTGGAAGAATTCCAGGGGACTAATTTTAGGATCGGTAAATCAAAATATTTAGTAATAGAGGCAGATGAATACAAGGAGTCATTTCTAAATTATTGGCCTAAAATTATAATAATAAACAATATAGAGGAGGATCATTTAGATTATTATAAAAATATTAAAAATATCCTTAAAGCTTTTGAAGAATTTGTTGGACATCTGCCTCAAGACGGAAAATTAGTTATTAATAAGGATGATAAGAATATAGCTAAGCTCAAAAAAGAGTCAGCTGAGATTATTAATTTTTCTTTAGACCAGCCAGAGGCAGAAGAATTAAAAAAAATCTTAAAGATTCCAGGAGATCATAATATTTATAATGCCTTAGCTACTTTAATAGTGGCTAGGATTTTAAAGATTGATGATCAGGTTATTTTTAAGGCGCTTTCAGAATACAATGGATGTTGGCGTCGGTTTCAAATAGAAAAATATAAGATACCAGATAGCGAATTTGAGGTGCCCCTTATTAGTGATTATGCTCATCATCCTACTGAAGTTAAGGCTCTTTTATCGTCTGTTAAAATTAAATTTCCTAATAAGAACATCTTAGCAGTTTTCCAACCACATCAGCATCAGAGAACTTTTTATTTATTTGATGAGTTTGTTCAGGCCTTTGATAAAGCGGATGAGGTCGTGATAACTAATATTTATGATGTGGCTGGCAGAGAGCAAGAGCAGATTTCTCAAAAAGTTAATGGTGAAAAGCTGGCTAAAGCCATAGAAAAAAGAGGCAAGAAGGTTGATTTTATAGAAGATTTTAAAATGATTCCTCAGTTTTTAAGAAGAAAAATTACTGAAGATGATGTGGTTTTAATAATAGGCGCTGGTGATATATACAAAATTGTTGATGAATTAAAGGTTTAATGGCGTGAGATCCGAACCCTTAGTTATCCACAGGTTAATTATTGAAAAAAGTGCTATAATCCTACAAAGGTCGCTGACTTTAATTAAATTTTATAAACTATGTTTCAAGACACAACTCTTATAATCATATTTGTGATCGCAGTAGTCGTAATCGCAGCGTTGTACCTTATATCAAAGAAAAAAGGCTCTGCTGGTCCAGTTCAAAAGACTTCTGCTCCAGAAGTTCCAGAAGAATAATATTTTTTCAAATATTCTTCTGCTCGCTGCAGCAAGCAGAAAAAAAAGCCCCTTGAAAGGGTGGCTTTTTTTTTACTTTTTAATCTGATATAATGGAGTTATAAAATTATGAAAAGAATATTAAATACAGCGGTTCTAAATAACGTAAATAAAAAAATTAATGTTTCCGGCTGGGTCCATATTAGGCGCGATCACGGAAAAATTATTTTTGTCGATCTTAGAGATAGGAGCGGTTTTTTGCAATTGGTTTTTACTCCTAAAAATAAACCTCTTTATCAATTAGCAGAAACCCTAAAACCAGAATGGGTAATATCTGTTAAAGGAGAGGTAAAGAAAAGGCCCCAAGGAATGGAGAATAAAAATATTCCTACTGGCGAAGTTGAATTAGTAGTAGATGAGTTAGAAATTTTAAATGAATCCAAGACCACCCCTTTTGAAATTAATGCTAATAATCAAGAGGTTAAAGAAGAAGTGAGATTAAAATATCGTTATTTGGATTTACGGACAGAAAGAGCGAAAAAAAATATTATTCTGCGCCATAAGGTTATTAAATATATTCGGGATTTTATGACTGATAAAGATTTTGTGGAAGTAGAAACCCCTATTTTAACACGATCTACTCCAGAGGGGGCCCGGGACTTTATTGTTCCTTCCCGTTTTTATCCGGGTAAGTTTTATGCTTTACCTCAGAGTCCTCAACAGTATAAACAGCTTTTAATGGCTGGGGGTTTGGAACGTTATTTCCAGATCGCTCGTTGTTTAAGAGATGAAGATCCTCGGGCAGACAGACAGGCGGAACATACTCAATTAGATATTGAAATGTCTTTTATGGAAGATAAGGAGGAAATTATGGATATTTTAGAAGAATTAATTATTAAAATAGTGGCAGAATTTAAGCCTTTAACTGGCAAAACACTATTTAAAAAACCATTACCTCGCTTAACCTATAAAGAGGCAATGGAGAAGTATAAAACTAATAAACCTGATTTGCGGAAGGATAAAAAGTCTGATGAATTGGCTTTTTGCTGGATTATTGATTGGCCGTTACTAGAATGGTCAAAAGAAGAGAAGCGCTGGGATCCGCTTCATCATATGTTTACAATGCCTAAAAAAGGGCATGAAAAGTATCTTGACACTGATCCAGCGAAAGTTATTAGTACCCAGTTTGATTTGGTTTGTAATGGTTATGAAATCTGTAGTGGAAGCTTAAGAATCTATAAACGAGAGCTTCAGGAAAAAATGTTTGACTTAATAGGTTTGGGTAGAAAAAAAGGCAGAGAGCAATTTAATCACCTTTTAGAGGCCTTTGATTATGGTTGTCCTCCTCATGGCGGAGCAGCCCCTGGTATTGATAGATTATTAATGCTTTTATTGGGCGAGGAGAATATTAGGGAAGTGATAGCTTTTCCGAAAACCGGTGATAATAGGGATTTGATGATGGATTCGCCCAGCGAGGTAGAAAAACAACAATTAAAAGAATTACATATTAAAATTGTTAAAAAATGAAAATAACGCTAAAAGTATTTTTAGCTTCCATTATTATTAGTTTGCCTTTTTGGTGGACTATGAATATTTTAGGGGCAAATGTAGAAGGTTTTTTCTTAGCTCAAATTACGGAATCTATTCCCGACCAGGCTTTAATTGTTAATGAAAAAGAAAATAGAATAGAAATTGAAGATCCCGAAATTAACGCAAAGTCAGTAATTTCTTTAAAGATTAATAAAAATGGAGGAGAGGAAATCCTTTTTGAAAAAAACAGCGATCAGAAGCTGCCGATAGCTTCTTTAAGTAAATTAGCAACCGCCTTAATTGTTTTTAAATATCCAGAATATTATGATTTATCAGAACCCATCACAATATCTAGCCATGCAGTAGGCCAGCAAGAGTTATTTGGCGATTTAAATGTAGGTGAAAGGATGTCAGTAGAGGATCTTTTATATATTATGCTTATGGAATCTAGTAATGACGCGGCCTATAGTTTAGGCGAAGTGCTTGGCAAGAAGGCTGGGCTATTGCCAGGCGAGAGGATAGGCCCTTTTATAGCTTTAATGAATTTAGAAACAGAGAAAAACATAGGCCTTGAAAATTCTGAATTTATTAATCTTACTGGGCTGGATACAATGGATCCGAATTCCCCTGTTAATTCTTCTACTACTAAGGATTTAGCTAAGCTCTCTGCTTTTATAATTAAAGAATATCCTCAAATTTTTGAAATTTCTTCTAATTTTTCTCATGAGATTTTAGGAGAAAAGGGCGAGATTCATCATTTAGCAATTAATACTAATAAGCTTTTAGACCCTAGTTCTGAGATATGCGCTAATGATGAGAACTGCCAACTGATGGTTAAAAATATTGTGGGCAGTAAAACTGGTTATACTAAAAGGGCTGGCGGATGTATGCTTTTAGTTTTAAAAAATAAAAAAGGGGAATATTTCATCAATATTATTTTAGGAGCGGAAGATAGTAATGCCCGCTTTTATGAAATGAAAAAAATAATGGAATGGTTGAAGCAAGCAGGACAAATATCTTAAATAATTACTTATGACTCTTTTTACACTTAATGTAATTAAAATTTTTCTTATTTCTTCAGTTACCACAATCATAGCGATTTTTTTCGCCTTTTTTTTAATTAAATTTTTACACCGGATTAAATTTTGGAAAAAAGAAGCTCGGACCAAGACAATCACTGGTGAAAACGCCGATGTTTTTTATTCTTTACATAAAGAAAGAGAAACCACTGTGCCTAGGGGCGGGGGAATAATGATTTGGTCTTCCGTATTGATTATGGTTTTTCTTTTTTATTTAATTAGCGCTTTATTTCCTAATATCTGGTGGCTGGAAAACTTAAACTTCTTATCCCGTGAAGGAACCTGGCTTCCTTTATTTACATTAGTTGTTGCCTCTTTAGTTGGTTTGTCAGATGATATTTTACAGGTTTTTGGCGGGGGAAGGTATATTGCCGGAGGAATGTCTTTTAAGGCAAGAATGTTAATAGTAATTTTAATTGGAGCAATCGGGGCTTGGTGGTTTTATTATAAATTAGGATGGAGTTCTATTCATATCCCCTTAATGGGTGATCTTGAATTAGGTTTTTGGTATGTAATTTTATTTATTATTACTATGCTGGCTTCTTGGAGCAGCGGAGTTATTGACGGTATAGACGGGTTAGCAGGAGGATCTTTTGCTGCTATTTTTGGAGCATTTTCAATTATTGCTTTTTCTCAGGGCAATATAGATTTAGCTGCTCTTTGTATTGCTATTGTCGGAACCTTATTTGCTTTTCTCTGGTTTAATATTACTCCAGCAAAATTTTATATGGGTGAAACAGGTATGCTGGGATTAACTACCACTTTGGTAGTGGTGGCATTTTTAACGGATTCAGTAATTGTTCTTCCGATTATTGGCGGACTTTTAGTACTTGAATCTGGTTCAGTAATTTTACAACTTTTATCTAAAAAAATTAGGAAAAAGAAGATTTGGCTTTCTACACCTATTCATCATCATCTTGAAGCTAAGGGTTGGCAGCCCCAACAGATTACAATGAGGTTTTGGATAATAGGGATAATTTTAGCTATTATTGGCACTACTATCAGGATGATTGGTTAAATATTGACTACCTTCTAATCGCAAGCCCGGGTGCTTTAGGGCGAGGGAAAAACTATTTAGCTTGTTCCCATTGGTGCCCGATGATATACAAAAAGATAGATAAGGCGCCAATGGGAACAAGAGAAGGGCACAAGCTCCGTCCTTTAGGGCGGAGAAGTTGACAAGCCATATTCACGAATTTAAAATAATCTCTTATTAACTGGGCTTTCCCAGTTTTTTATTTTCGAGTGAGCGAGACCGAGCACTCAACGCCTTGAGTGCTCGGCGAGCGAACGCAGAAAATGTACCACAGAAATACCTTTTTAATACCCCGACCATTAAGCGAAGGGGTAAAAATACAAATCTTTATGTAGGGTTTGATACCCCGCCAAAAGTCTGAGGTTCATTTTGATTTAAGCTGGATTTTAAGCTATAATAAGGATGAAAAATGGCTCAAAAGCAATTAAAATTTAATAATTTGAGAAAGAAATATTCTTTATTTATTTATCAGGGATATGATTATAAAATTTCTAAAAAAGGATTAGAGATTTTTTTTGATTTTGAAATAAACTCTATTAATGCTAAAAATAGTATTCATTTTCATCCCAAAATAGTAGTCAAAAATATTGATCAAAAAAGATTTAAAAAAATAGGGCATGGGATATTAAATAATTTTATCTTCCATCTTGGCTTGATGGAAATCCCTAGTTATTGGAAATCAACTTGTTCCTCAAAAATTGAAATTAGGGCTGGTTATTTAAGTAAAGAGCAAATTAGATGGTGGAAGGATTTAATAATTAAAGGAATGGGCCAGTTTTTTTATGAGAATAGAATTGATTTTAGCCAAAGGAATTTTTTGAAAATCACTACTAGTAAGAAGGGGGATTATAAGGGAGTAAATTTAAAATTAAAAAATAGATTTATCATTCCAATGGGTGAAGGTAAAGATTCTATAGTCACCTTGGAATCATTAAAAAATAAGAAAGAAGTTAATTGCTTTATTGCTAATCCTACTAAAGCTCATTTTAAAATTTTAAAAATTGCTAAAATAAAGAATCCTATTCTTATAGAAAGAAAGATGGATTCTACTTTATTAAAATTAAATAGAGAAGGGTATTTAAACGGCCATACTCCAATTACAGCTGTTAATTCTCTTTTAGCGGTTTTTTGTGGAGTGTTATTCAATTTTAGGAATATTGCCTTGTCTTGTGAAAGAAGCGCTAATGAAGGAAATGTAAAGTATTTAAATAAGATCATTAATCATCAGTATTCAAAAAGTTTTGAATTTGAGCAGAAATTTATAAATTATTCTAAAAAATATTTGGTTAAGGATATAAATTATTTCAGTTTTTTAAGACCATTATACGAGATTCAAATTGCGAAAATTTTTTCCTCTTTACCTCAATATTTTTCTGTATTTTTAAGTTGTAATGAGGCACAAAAAACTCATTCTGGAACCAAGAGGCCGACTTATAAATGGTGTTGCGCTTGTTCTAAATGCTTATTTATTTGGACTATCTTATATCCTTTTATTAAAGAAACAAAAATGGAAAAGGTTTTTGGTGAAAATTTATTTAAGAAAAAATCATTATTGCCAATTATGCAGGAATTAATAGGGGAGAAGGGGTTTATACCTTTTGAATGTGTTGGAACTCAAAGAGAATCCTTAGCTGCTTTTTATTTAAGTTATCAAGCTGTTTCTGGTAAGTTGCCATTTCTTTTAGAATATTTTGAGAAAAAAGTTTTACCCAAATATCCTAATTTAAAAAATGATGCAGAAAAGATAATGAATTCCTGGAATAAAAATAATAATGTGCCCCAAAATATTAAAAAAATATTTAAGGATAATTTAGAAATAAATTATTTAAATCAGTTTCAAGATAAAAAAATATTGATTTTAGGATTAGGCAGAGAGGGGATTGATAGTTATAAATTTTTAAGGAAACTATTTCCTAATCAGGTTTTAGGATTGGCTGATAGATTAACGATTAAAACTTTTGACAAAGAAACTCAGAAATTATTTAAATCTAATAAAAAAATTAAATTACATTTGGGCATAAATTATCTCAAGGCGCTAAAAGATTATAATATTATTATAAAATCACCAGGTATACCAATACATTTACCAGAAATAGAAACAGCTTTTAAGGTTGGAAAAATAATCTCTCAAACTGAAATTTTTTTAAATAATTGTCCTAGTAAAATTATTGGGGTTACTGGAACTAAAGGAAAAAGCACCACAGCCTCCTTGATTTATTCAATCCTTAAGCAGGGAGGAGAAAAAGCTTATTTAATCGGTAATATTGGAAAACCAGTTTTAGCTTCTTTGTTAAAGCCAAAACAAAGCGATATTTTTGTTTATGAATTATCTTCCCATCAGCTATATAACCTTAAGAAATCTCCTCATATAGCTGTGTTTTTAAATGTTTATCCAGAACATCTGGATTACTATAAGAATTTTCAGGAATACATAAAAGCCAAACAAAATATCTGCCTTTGGCAGAATAAAAATGATTATTTAGTTTATAATTCTTCTAATAAGATAGTTAAGGAAATAAGCAGGAAATGCAAAGCAAGGAAAATTAGTTTTAATTCTACTAATTTAGTTATTAAAAGTCAGCTTAAAGGACAGCATAATTTAGATAATATAAAAGCAGCTGTAGCTGCGGCAAGAATTTTCAATATTTCTGACAAGAAAATTACCAAAGCTGTTCAAGAATTTAAATCCCTGGATCATAGATTAGAGTTTGTAGGGGAGTATCAAGGGATAAAGTTCTACAATGACTCCTTATCAACTATCCCTGAGACTACTATTAATGCTTTAGAAGCACTGGGTCAAAATGTCCAAACATTAATTTTAGGCGGGTTTGATAGGGGATTAGATTTTAAGGACTTAGCTAAAGAAGTTAATAAGAGAAAAATAAAAACATTAATTTTATTTCCTGAAACCGGAAAAAAGATATTAAAGGCAGTGTCTTCTCAAAGCAAAAAGAGTTTAGGAGCGCATTTTTTCGCGAATAATATGAAGCAGGCAATAGAATTAGCTTTTCAAAACACTAAAAAAGGCAAGATATGTTTGCTTTCTCCAGCTGCTCCTAGTTTTGGTATGTTTAAGGATTATCAAGAAAGAGGGGATTTGTTTAAAAAATATGTTAAACAAATAGGGACTATGTTATAATGGAAAGATGAAGAAGATTAGAACAAATCCGCCAGATTATTTTTTAATCGGTGTTACTCTGGCTATAATTATAATGGGCTTGTTAATTTTAGCTGGGACATCTGTTTCTCTTTCTCAAG
>SDBU01004443.1_pt1 | contig 17192 bp, 14 predicted proteins | sample 2277071 | NCBI WGS metagenome assembly SDBU01 (sample SAMN10397929, study PRJNA504765) | marine sediment metagenome | isolation source: marine sediment core GS08_GC12, 126 cmbsf | place: Arctic Ocean: Gakkel Ridge, Loki's castle | collected 2008 | reverse complement strand
TGGTTCACCCCAGGAGAGAAGCAAAGTGCCATCAGGGGAGAACTTGTGTATCCGTGCGTTGCCATAACCATCGGTTACATAGATTTCACCTGATGAAGACACAGCTACACCATTCGGCATATTGAATGGCGGACCACTTCGTCTTATCAACGCCACCATATCATCGGGCTCGAGGAGTTCGGCTTGTGCCGGGAAACTAGTAAAACCAGTTTCTGAGGGCTGGTCTTTGTTGCCCAACACCAGGAGCAACTTACCTCCAGGAGTGAATTTGGACACTGTATGGCTACCAGCGTCCCCGCAGTAGACGGAACCGTCAGGACCAAGACAAATACCGTGAGCCATTTTGAATTGTTCCCCCCACGAAGTCAGCAAGTTCCCCTCACAGTCGAAGATCATTACCGGATGGGCACTTCTGTTAAGTATATATACCCTGTCTTGCGAATCGATGCACAAGCCGCCGACATTTCCGCCGAATGAGTACCCTTCAGGGTACTTCGCCCACCCATCAACTAGCTCATAGCTATATTTGCCTGTGCCGTATGACATTTTTGCATACCTCCTTATAACGAAGGAAATCTTTTTACTCTCTAATGTAACTGACCTGCCCCAATAGTGAGGGTTTTACTACTCACACTTTACGACATCTATTTCCACATCATAGCTTATTAGTAGCGAGTCGGTACACCTTCGTAGCCGTATGGTGGAACAGGGCATCACGCTCCTCCGGAGAGAAGTCTTCGGAGATGCGCTTGAAGGCATTCCAGAGAACGGTGTACGAATATGACCTCTTATCTACCGGAAAATCACTCTCGAACATGCACCTGTTGACCCCAAAGTGTTCAATACACCAATGAAAGTAAGGTGCCATGGCCTCAGCCAGCTCAACTGAGCTTGGCGGGACTGCCCACTCATGCCAGCTAAAGCCACAGGACGGTATCCCAAGCCCACCCAGCTTTATGACCATATTGGGGCACTTTGCTAACGTGGCAATACCACTCTTCCACTCCTGGAACATCTCCTCATGCTTCCCAACATAGGGGCCAGTGCCCAAGGGGCCCCCGGTGTGGTCCACAATGATGGGTGTGTCCGGGAAGGTCCTCGCCAGGTCTACCAGTTCCATCAAATACGGGTGGAGCTGGTGGACATCAAAAGTTAAATTGTACCTCTGCAAGCAAGAAAACCCCTCTCGGAACTTTGAATCCAACAGCAACCCCTGAGAGGATAGGTACCGAATCCCACGGAACCGGTTCCTGCTGGCTGCTATGTGTGCCTCGAGCACCCGTGTCACCTCGGTACCTAAGGTAAGATCTGCAAAACCCACAATTCCAGCAGCGACGGCGGTTATCCCATATTGCCCACTCGCGCTCTGGGCAGCAATGCCCTGCACAAACTCCGTCTCGCCTACAGGTCGCATTTCCTGGGACCCGCCCTTCCTATACATCGCCTTACACTCCACAAACACAGTCTGGACAATGTGGTGACCTCCTCCAGTGTCCTGCAGCAACTCCTCGAGCAGGTAGCGAGGTGCGTGTGTTATGTAGGCTGGGACGCGGGTTTTGGAGTAATCCCATAAATGGTGGTGTGAGTCACAGATTGGCAACTCAGGATCCATAGGGTCTTCTATTGTCAGCTTCAGCCACGCTTCATGCTTAGTCTCCATCTAGTTCTCCTTTCTTTAATTTTGCCCACTGCCCGAATTATCCAAGGGAATTTCCTGTATCAGCTACAGTGTAGCCATATTATATTTTTTAAGATTAAATTTTAGGTTGAAGGTCGTTATATTTGCCTTAGGGTAACTTGCCTAAGTTATCCAGCTTATCAGCCACATCTTTTAGCCCCAGCTCTTCAAGTTTAGCCCTTGTTGGGCAGCCGGTAGTCTTGTCCCAACCCCTGTTTTCGTAGTAACTGTCAAGAATCGTGTCAAAAATAGCCATGTCTAATTTAGTTCCATCAGACTTCTCTGGATACTCAAAGAGCCATTCGGCACTTGAATCAATCTTTCTTGACCTATTGTAGTTCCTTATATGGAGTGCCCTATCTAGATTTTTTATTCTTTCACCAGCTTTTTCTAGGTCAGAAGTGGATATATCCAGCCCGGTAAGGGGACCGAACAACTTGGCTTCGGCATCTATATCGCCATAGTAATCTTTGGCTGCTTTGAGCTCCTCCTTTGACTTAAATCCGCTAAGAACCCGCGGGAAACACCAATCGCACAGTAGAAGAGAGTCCTTTAATTGAGCCCGGTTATTGAGCCATATGGCAGCCTTGGTTTTACCATCTATATCCCCAAAACCGGGTTCAATAACCTCTCCTGACCCAAACACCCTGGCATAAGTAGCTTTTAGCTTATCAAAATCGGTATCTGGAGAACCACGTCCATAATGGGGCGGGAACCAGAACTCAACAAAGGAAGATTGATGATTAGAGGCCATAGGGTCTCTTGAATCCATGATCCATTGTAGCATGGTATATATCCATATCGGGCTTGGCTGCCATTCAAACCCTCTTCCCAGTCTATGGGTGCTGAACCCCCATATTGGCTCTTGCCAACTAGCATGCTTTCTAATTATTTCAGGTAAATCGAGCCTATCACAAGCTCTCCTCAGGGAATCAGCAAGGATATCGCCGATTCCTTCTCTGTAGGCTATTTTATGCAACAAATCGTGCCAGAATTCAGGGTTATCTGGATCCAGTTTATAGCCATTAAGCTCTGTTACCCCGTTATCAATACATGACCAGAACCAAACATACATATTTAGATAGTTCCAGCCTGACAAGCCTAAACCTTCGCCTATAACCTGTAGTTCAGTGCCTATCTTTATCCCAAAACCCTTGGTGGCTCGGGTGTGTATATCCCCAGTATAGCTATCCTTAGTAAACTTAATTGGGTACTCAGTTTGATTAATACCCAAGTTGTACATGGAGTTAACGCAGTGCCCCATCATGGTTCTAGTACCACTGCCGACCTCTAACCCCACTGGAATATTTTTAAACATTGCTGAGCATCCAAGAGGACAAGCATGGGTACAAGGCATGCTCTCTGGTCCCGGAGGACTGCCAATTGGCTTAAACGTTGGTCCGGCACTGATTAACTCGGTTACCTCCTGGCAAGCGCTAAGAAACTTAGATGGGTTAGCTACCTTTACTCCGCCAGTTCCTCTTATTACAATCCCCTTTAGCTTCTTGGCCCCCATTACAGCCCCTAAACCAGCATTCCCAACTGCGTTGGATAGCCGGTGTTGAATGGTAGCGAACAAGACCCGATTCTCCCCAGCAGGTCCAATGCATAGTACCTGGGCCTTCTTTCCGTATTCAGCTTTAAGTGATTTCTGGGTAAAGTAGGTATCTGTTCCCCAAAGAGCTTCTGCCTCCTTTATCTCAGCCTCTCCATCGTGTACCCATAGATACACTGGTTTACTGGAGTTACCTTTAATAGCCATGCCATCAAATCCAGCATATTTTAGTTCAGAAGCCCAATTTCCACCGATGCCTCCGTAGGTAAACCATGGGGTCGGGTAGGGCCGCGGAGACACACCACATACGATTCCTCTACCTGAGGTTGGAGCTAATGTGCCAGCAAATGGGCCAGTCATGAAAATTAGAATATTTTCCGGGTCATAAGGACCCACGCCGGGCTTCAGTTCGTCCCAAGCTATCTTAGTAGCGATTCCCTTGCCACCGATATAATCTGGAACATACTTTGAGGTGTCTTCGGTGGTAACACTATCGGTTGATAAATCTACCCTTAGAATTTTCCCAGCCCAACCACACGTCTCACCCATTCTATTTACCTCCTTCAACAAAGGTTAATGCACCTCGGGGACACATTTCTACGCATATTGACCCACCGTCTCTACCCTTACAGAGGTCACATTTAAGAGCAACATTCCTCTCGGCATCAAAATTGATTCTCGGTGGGTCAAACGGGCAAGCTTCAATACACATCTTACAACCAATGCATTTGTCCACATTGATGTATCTGGCACCGGTTACGCTATTGATGCATAGAGCTTCATCCTTCAGAGGACAGGCAAAATAGCAACTTGGTGAATCACACTGAGCACAAAGTTCCGCTTTAAAGATAAGATTTAGGTCGTCGGCATCTATGTGTATTCTCGATAGTTGAGAACTGCATATCCCCTCATGGTAGAGTGAGCATGCCACCTCACATATTTTGCATCCACGGCACAGCTCTGGATTATGCACAATCCTTCCCGACTTTAGAATCTCTACTGGCAGTTTAGCCTCCTGCTATTTGCTCTAGTACTTCCCATCTCGAATCCTCTTTGTAGGTCATGCTAAAAATAGATAGCACCCGCATAACTTATTTTGCTCTTCGCATCCCCTCCTTCAGCTATCTTTTTTAATCATAAAATTGCCACCTTCATTTCCCAGCCCCTATTTTGTGTAATCTATCAAATGCTCAGCCGAGGCCATTCTCGGTAGCTCTACACCATTGAGCTTGACACTGGCCGGCGTGCACTCCCCTTCAGAGCAGACCCTCCTTTACTATTTATTAGAATGATAGCTTCTCCAGTCCAGCCACATCTCGCATCAAATTGATGTAGTAGCAGTAGTTCTCAAAGGTTACATCCGGCGGCACGGCATGGTCTACACCCGGGAAGTAGCCTCCCTGTTCCAGTAAGAAGGGTACCTTGGACATAACTTCCTCCCGTATTGCCTCCTTCCCCTTGGCAAGTGCTCGTTTGTCAATGGTGCCACTCATTATTAAATTCTTCCCATACTTTTTCCTTAAAGCAACAGCGTCATTGTGTGCTGCCACCTCTAGTGGCCAGACAAAATTGATTCCTACCTCTAGCCAGAGAGGGATAAGCTGGTTGATGTTGCCGTCACTATCTACAAAGATTACATCAACACCGTAACTGTGCAGAAGGTCAGTAATCTTTTTGTAGCGGGGCATCATAAACTTCCTTACCATAGCTGGTGAAATCAGCGGGCCAGACTTATAGGCCATATCCTCCCAGAAGGTAGCCTGCTGAATCTTGATGTCCTTTAGCGTGCGTTTGATAACCTCAGTTTCCATGTAGAGCATCTGGTCCATCATGTCCTCAATGAGGTTTGGGTCATCGTAAAACATATAGAGTATTCTTTCCATCCCTATCCACTCCCTAAGGTAGCCATAAAAGCCGCCTACATCCAGCCTTATCGGGGTCTCCTCACCCAACTTGTTCATCTCTTGAACATAGGCGTTCCAATCGGAGGGCCATCGCTCGGGGGTATTAGGGTCGAGCCGCTTCTTATGCTCATTCCAGGTAGCCCTATCCTTAACCGGCCAGTCAAGGTACATGGGCATCCCATGAGGGTTGTCCTTAAGATACTTGACTGTCTGGCCCCCGCCATTTCTTAAAGTAAAGGTGCGTTCATCCTCTGAGATAACCCTGGGCTCATAACCTGGAATGAGTGGTGCACCTGTTTTCGTTGTCACGTGCACCGTGGTACCATGACCGATGTCAATTTCTATGGGTACTTCCTCCTTACCCGTCCCGAGACCAGACTTGATCTCAGTTAGCTTGTGCAGGGAGCCATCGAGTTGAAAGTAGTCGTTGACAAAGTGACCACCCAGTGCCAATTCCTCAGACGTGGGTATTATTTCCTTAGGGGCACCTTGCTTGACCCACTTCTCTAGTGTTTCTGGCCAGAAGATACCACTTAGCCACAGGTCACCTCGTCTTTTAAAATGACAGATATCTAAGAACCGTTGCTTTGGTGAGATATTCATCTTAAACCTTCCCTTACTATAGTGCCATCAGGCGGGCGGCTTCATCTACTGCCGATGCGCAATCTTCGGCAAAGCCCTCTGCTCCAATCTCGTCAGCATAGGCTCGGCTAACCGGCGCCCCACCAATCATTACCTTGACCTTGTTTTTCAGCCCGGCCTTTCCCAGAGCTTCAATAACCGTCGGGAAGTAGGTCATTGTGGTGGTGAGTAGACCAGACATCGCTACGATGTCAGCATTACTCTCTTTAGCTGCCTTCACAAAAGAATCGGTAGATACATCAACACCCGCATCCACTACATTGAAACCGTTGCTCCCCAGCATCATCCCAACCAGGTTTTTGCCGATGTCATGGAGGTCGCCTTCTACAGTTCCCAGTACTACAGTTCCTTTCTTGTGAATATCGACACCGGCAAGGTGAGGTTGCAGTTCCTCAAGGCCCTTATTCATGGCACGCGTTGAGATTAGTATCTCCGGTAGATATACCTGCCCATCTTTGAATAGTTGCCCCAGGGCTTGCACACCGGGTACCAGCCCCTTATCCAGGATATCTATGGCGGGCAGGCCTTCCGCCAGCGCTTCTTTTACCATCTGAATGGTCTTCTTGGCATCCCCATCCTGAACCGCTCGAGATAGAACATTAGAAAAATCTTTCATTATTTAATTTCCTTTATTAACTTGAGGGGTGGGGTGAATTCCCCCCACCCCTCTTTTTGCCCCTTGGGAATTGGTGTTATCCCTCTAGGCTTCAAGAACTAAAACCCAGTCTTGGAAAATCGGCGCGCTAGGAACGGCCCATTCCCCTTCAGGCGTTGATTCTACATCGCCAACAGGGAATTCCTTACCGGTAATTGGATCCAAATAGTAGGCGTGGTATTTAATATTCGGCTCAAGTTTACGGACAGTGTAGCTTTCTTTCACAAATTGAGGAAAATAGAAAAGACGAATCTCGCCAGGAATACCGGCGGCGTACGGCTGAAAACAATCTTCATCTTTTGCCACCGGAAATATCCATTCTAGGTGAGGTTCGAAGCGCCACCATTGGTAACGCTCCAAAAGCTGTTTCCCCACTCCGACATGCTTTGAGCCAGCGTAGCCAGCTGCTTCTTGCCAGGCTTTGCCTCCATAGCTAAAATGGCCCGGGGATTCAGGAACAGTAGGTTCTTCCCTATTAAACTGGTAGACACCGTTAGCTCCGTAGCAATGCCCTGCCGCTCCAGAGAGCATACACACCCAGAACATGGCGCGCTGAATTCGTTCTCTGCACGCCCCCCCCCCAATTCCTTCATAAAGAGCCTCGCCCAGCATCACGGGACGGTCTGGATAGCGCTCTCTGGCAGTTCTTAAATCGGAGACAACAAGTCGAATACCCTTGTATTCCTCATGGGTGGATTGGGCCATGATGAAGTCAATAGGGTTCATATTAATGGGCTCAATTTCCCCTGATTTCGGATGAACCGTAAGCAGGCGGTGAAAGGAATCAATTTCCTTGATGTAGGGAGTGGTATCATTCAAGATCTTTTTCTGCTCTTGGCTAGCCTGTTCTCTATCATCTGCTAAATTCCACGGCATACCAGCTTCTCCACAGAGCGTCCATACCACCGGATAAGCACCATAGCGAGCGATCAGGTAGCGCCAGTGCTGTTTTGTCTTTTCGAGACCCAGCCAGTTCACATGAAATCCCCAAAAGCCAACAATGTCCGGAACCAGTCCCATCCGCACCAGCTCCTGAACTCTTAAGTCAGTCAGATCAAAGTATGCTGGGTTGATTCGCTCATAGTGCTGCTCCCAGGAATAGCCAGCCTCGTTGGCGTCCTTGGGAGAAAAGGCTTCTGCAAAGGCTTCTGCAAAAGGGGAGGGACCTACAACAACCATGATAACGTTGAAGCCCTTAGCCTTACGGTCTGCCGCCAGCCACTTGAACTCTTCTGGCCAGCCTAGCCGGCTGCTCATCCCGAGCCACCAGGTGTCAGCGAGCCAGAGAAACGGTGTTCCATCGCCATACTGGAGGTAACGTCTATTCTCGGAAAGGCGAAGAGCGCCTCGTCTTAGCAGAAGGTTATCGCCATCATAGGCTGTAATTTCTCTGGCTATAATTATACCGCTATAGTTACTGAGTAAATCGTCCTTACCCTTGGTTACTTCTACCCTGAAACGATGCTCCCCGGGAACTCTCGGTGAGAACCTGAGCTTCCATTGATTCCCTCCAGACCAGAAGCAAGGAACCCGGTGCTTTACTCCTCCAGGCTCATCCACCAGTACATCTACTTCCAGATCATTAAAAGGGTCCTTATGTGCTCTGTTTGCCTCGAATTTGATTTCTGTTACTACATTTGTTACCGCTTTGTATTTTTCCATAAAAGTATCCATCCTTTGGATTGCTGATGGGTTTAGGTCATAACCCATCATCCCATTATTTAATTTCCTTTCTTAACTTGAGGGGTGGGGTGAATCCCCCCCACCCCTCTTTTTGCCTCTGGCCATTAATCCCATATCGGGAATTGCCGAAGCTCTTCTGCTACCTAATATCCCATCTCTGCCTTCAGGTCCTGGTCAATCCATATCCGAGCTATTATGGGCGCATCGTTCCTAGTTCCAGCATTAATCTCACCATAGTAATTCTTTAGCCACGGCCAAGCATAGTGATATTCAGGTCCCTGGGCGAAGCTTATTATGAGAGCCAGATCAATAAAATGTATGGCTAATTCCTTTGTCATGGCGATTCGCTTATTAAGATCCGGCTCGGCCAGTGTCTTCGGATACATCTCGTTCCACCATTCGTCACCAGGCCACCGAGAGGCGTTTTGTCCTCCAATTTCTATTGGACTGGCTGCCATCAAAGGCCAAAATACAGCCTCATTTGTTATTCCAGCTACCATAATAGTATAATCCTTCTCGGCTCCCTCACGATAAGCCAGCTGAGCACGCTGGACAGCCCGCTCCATAGGCACCCCAATAACCTCAACGTTAACCTTAGCCCACTGCTCTGTAATCAAAGATACTAGATCTTCGAACTCGGGGTCTCCGGCTGCATAACTCAATTCTAGCTGAAAACCCTCGGTATAACCAGCATCAGCCAGCATCTGCTTGGCTATTGTCGGGTTATAGTCATACAGCTCTCGAGCTGACTCAGGAAGTTCTTCCAGTGGGATGTACTCGGCACTCGCTTCACTATGTGGAGAGCTGTGTATGGTGCCCAAACCGAAGTATAGGAAGTCATTTATGGCTTCCAGGTCCGTGGCCCTCCACATAGCTCGGCGAACGTTAACGTCGTCGAAAGGCGGTTCACTGACGTTCATCCAAAGCGCCCGATTTCCATCGCGCCTGTGTAAGAACTCTTCAAGATCGGGACTGGTTTCATTTAAGCTGTCCCGGTATTCCGGAGAAACCCTCGGGTGGTATTCAAGCTCCCCCGTCCGCAGGGCGGCTATCTGGGTAGATTTGTCCAAAATTACGGGGTATATAAGCTTCTCTATGAACGGCAGTTGATATTCCTTGCCGTTGATGGTTGTCGTATCCCAGTAAAGAGGGTTCCTTTCGTAGGCGAAGTAAGAACCGGCAACGTAATCCGTTAGGATAAATGGTCCGGTGCCAACAGCGTACTTCCAGTCATTTTCTTTGCCGGCTTCATACAGTTCAGGAGGAGATATTACCCAAAGCCAGTCGTGAACCCAAAGCCAGCCGGCATCGAATTGACTGGTTTTAATAACCACTGTGTATCTGTCTGTGGCAGTTACGGACTCCCAATAGGTCCAGAGCATAATCCCCCCCCATCCGCCGAACTCCTTCCACTTGTCCCAAGACCACACTACGTCGTCGGCAGTAAGTTCCCTGGGTTCCATTATGCCTTCTCTGCCTGCCCACATCACGCCTGGGCGTATGTTGAAGACCATCTCATCGACAGTAATCTCCCAGCTTTCCGCCAGGCCACCTTTCCTGACTGTTTCAGGGGTATAGGGGATCTGCGAAAATGAATATTCATTGGTGCCTCTCGGCCCATACTTATCTATGTCTCCAATAAGTAGAGTCTCCATATAGGGGAAGTGCCAAGAGCGCATGGCGTCACCTCCAACGGCGAAAGTGACCCAGCCTTCGCCCATATGCATCCACATGTTGCCCCAGGTGAGCGTCCCACCATATTGTGGCTCACCTACTGCTGGCTCCTCCTCTTCCTCCTCCTCTTCCTCCTCCTCTTCCTCCTCTTCCTCTTCTTCCTCCTCCTCTTCCTCCTCCTCCTCTTCTTCCTCCTCCTGCTGCCCTGGTGCTACCTCAGCGCAAGAAGCCAGCACTAAAGCCGCCACTATCAGCCAGCTAAGCATCAACCAGATAAATTTCTTTTTCACCAGTTTTTTCTCCTTATTTTGATTTTGTTACTCCACCACATCCTCACCTAAAGCTTTTGTTCCATAGGCATCAACCTCCTTTTTTTGCCTTTTCCACTCTCACCCCGTAGCGCCCGACACCACCCCTCAACCTCGGGTCCAGTATATCTCTCACCGCATCGCCAAACATATTTACACCATATACCACAATACTCAGAGCAAGGCCGGGCCATATAGCCATCCACGGAGCCATAAACATATAGGAGCGCCCAGAGCCACTAAGCATACCCCCCCAGCTAGGAGTCGGGGCAGGGACGCCAAAGCCGAGGAAGCTCAGGGAAGCCTCCATTAGAATTATCCCCGGCACTGCTGTCGTAAACAGGATAATTATAGGAGCCATAATATTGGGCAGGATATGCCGGGTAAGTATTCTGGTGGTGGGACAGCCAATAGCCGCCGCTGCATCTACATACACGTTCTCTTTGATGCTTATAGTAGCGCCTCTTACTAACCTGGAACCATAAATACCGAATAGCATCCCCAAAGTAATGATTAGAGGCCACATACCCACCCCGACGAGGCTTATTACGATCATCATAAGAACTAGACTAGGAAAGCAAATCACGGCATCAACAAACCTCTGCACCACCAGGTCGAATTTACCACCTAGGTACCCGCTCGTAATACCTATAGTTACGGAGATAAACGTAGAAATAGTAGCGGTAGCAAAACCTACAATCATCGAGATACGAGCCCCGAAGATGATACGAGTGAGCATGTCTCGCCCCAGGTTATCTGTGCCCAACCAGTATCTGGCTGACGGTGCAACCATCCTATCGGCGATGTGCGATTCGTTCATTCCATAAGGGGCTATGAAGTCGGCAAAAATGCCAGTGAAAAGCAGGAGCAGGGTTACAACTAGCCCTGCAGTACCCAGTGGCTTCTCCTTCACCAGCCTTATCGCTGAACCGACCAGAAAGGAGTGCCTCTTTCCCTCAGCTACCCTCTCTGATGACCTATCAACCATACCCATCACCATTTTTTTGATTTTTCCTTTATGTATAATGAATCCTGGGGTCCAGATAAGCATAAGTTAGGTCAACCATTAGATTGATTAACACCATGGCGACTCCAAACAAGAGCATTACTGTGCTAACTACTGGGTAGTCTCTTCTCAAGGAGCCCTCTACCAGGAGGCGACCCATCCCGGGCAGGGAAAATATCTGCTCTATAATAACCGTGCCCCCAATCAAGATAGACAAGTGAAGTCCTACTATAGTGACTACCGGGATCAGTGCATTCTTCAGGGCATGCCTTATGATGACTACCCTCTCCCTGAGCCCCTTTGCCCAGGCCGTCCTGATATAATCTTGCCTCAGCACCTCCAGCATCATGGTTCGGGTCATCCTCATGGTTATCCCCGACAGAGCCATGCCTAAAACGATAGCTGGGACTATGAACATTTTCAGATTGCCTATCGGGTCCTCAGTAAACGAGATAAGCATTAAGGATGGCATGTAACCCCACCATATTGAGGGAAAGACTATGACCATCGTCGCTAGCCAGAAGCCAGGGACGGCGATACACATTATGGCAAAGCTACGGGCTATATAGTCACCCCAGGTATCCTGCCGTAACGCTGAATATATACCTATGGGCAAGGCTATTAGTTGGGCTATTATTAAACCCATGAAGCTAAGTTCAAGGGTTACTGGCCACCTAGCCACTATGTCCTCAATCACGGGAGTCTTTGTCCACAAGGAATTCCCAAAGTCGCCGTGCAGAAAAATATCCCCTATCCAGCGTCCATACTGGGTAAGGATTGACACATCCATCCCCAGCATGCGCTCAATGTCAGCCCTGTCCACAGCAACCCCAAAAACTGAGTACTTTTGAACTATTAGGTCTATTATATTGCCTGGAACTAAGCGTACCATGAAGAAGACTATGACACTGACCAGAAACACGGTGGGCATCACTAGCAATAATCTTCTGATTATATAACTACGCATACCACCCTTCCTTCATAAAAGCTAAAAGCTGTTGGAGGCAGGGTGCTGACCCAGATTACAGTCATGGTGCCACGCTGGACGGGAATGAAACGCGGGAGATTTTAAAGCCCGACCATGACTTCCCGAGCACCCTGTCCTTAAATAGCATAATATAGCTTGCCATTTTGTCAATGTACTATAACCTTCTTCATAGTATAACCCTCTCTATTTGTTTGTCAAGCCCTTTTAACTGCTTTTTGTCACCCCTTCCAGAACTGAGCTTGCTTTTCACCAGCTAATCCTCCGAGACATAGAAAAGGTCGTCAAGTTTATATCCGGGAAAGGCTTTTAGCGCCCCAAGGATAAATGTTCCGCTAATGTTACGGTCACCTCTCCTTACCCGGTAAAATAGGCCGTAAGATATCCCCATCGCCTGGACTAGCTCAGATAAGCTTTGGTATTTCCCGTTACATAACTCAACGACCCTTGTCTTCAGTTTCATTGCCCTCTCACCTGTTTTCACCTTTTATTCTCTGGCGGACCCTGCCGCTAAGCCGGATTACAGTCAGGGCTCGCCCGCCAATTACTTGTTTTCACTCCTCAGAAAGACCTCCTGCCACAGACTTCAAGATAGTTCCAATCATGCCCCACTACCTAAGTTGTGAAAGAGTACTGAAACTCTTCGGTGCGATGGTCGCTTACAAATGTCATGCCCGGCTTAGCTGCTATTGCCAGCGGGGGCTTAGCCGCTTTAATCACGTTCATGGCCGTCACCGCACCTGGCCAAGTAATACAAATCTCACCTGGTTGTTGAGGCAGAGAAGGAGAGTCTGCAGAATATGGATTCCATATATCAGGGTGCATAAGGTCAATGCCAATTTCTACTGGGTCTCCGATATGTATTGGATAGCCGTGAGCAACCGGAAGTTGGCAAGCTATCTGGATAGCCCGGACTGCATCTAGACTAGTCGGAAACAAAAGACTGACGACAATCATATTATCGCATCTAAACCGCCCGAATGGGACACCTCCGATATTACTTGTATAGGCACCCATAGTGCGCCACTTGACATGTCTATCCCGCAGCACTCCCACGAAAGGCTGAATGCATCCTGTAAAGAAGGCAACCATATCATTCTGCCAGTACTTCTTTACATCGGTAGGCTCATCAATAAGAATGCCATCCTTATAAACATTGTACTGCCCACAATCAGTGCGCACATCCGCACCGGGAGCTAAAAACGACGGGTGAGGTGACCCAAGTTTGCAAACATCGGCTACAGGAAGAGCTCGGGGATTATGAAGACAGAAGACCAGAAATTCGAATGCATAATCCAGAGGCAGCGCCACTACACCGTGTTGGGTATAGCCCTGGCAGTAATACTGACAGGCTGCTGGATCGAGGTCCCATCGGTTTTGGCTGACCATCTGACGGAAATCCCTGGGACTCATCAGTGCTAATTCATCTCGACTCAGCTGTTTTTTGCTTAGAACCATTTTTGGTTTCCTCCTTTTTCATCACTTTGTTGCTCCCAAATGAAGAAAGGCTTAAATCTTATATTGTTCTCTCGCAAAGTTAGATAAGTTTAATTCCTCAAGTTTTTGTAATGGTGCAAGCATTGAGATAGTTACAACTCCAGGCAATCTGCCAATCTCAATAGCGCCGGTAATGGTTACTCGATTTTTTACCTCTTCCAACGACATGCCTAACAGCTTGGACGCTCTAGAAAGACCGTTATCAGTAGCTTCGTTGAGGTTAGCTCCTGACCCCACTACTTGTATCGGAGCTGTTCTCTCCAAAAATCTTTGCTGATGCTTGCGTCCAAGTCTCTCAGCACTTTTATATTCTGCTTCTCTAACAGGTTTAACCAGAAATGGCAAGTCTTCCTCTAGTGGTAACAAGATTGGTCCATCTAGGTTGAGTCCTTTTACCACATGAACTTCTAGTACTGCTTCACCACTGACATCAGTAGTGTGACCGGCTATCTCGCCATCTCCTTGCATTGCATGCATATCGCCGACATAAATTCCACCGCCATCAACCTTTATAGGGCAAATTAAAATTGCTCCCTCCCTAACTGAATCTATATCCATATGCCCGTCAGTTCTGAGTTCTAGTTTCTCCTTGGGGATACCATATTGATGGGGAGCATCAATAAGAAATTGTGCAAAGTCACCGGCGTTATGGGAAACAGGCATGTCAATTGCCGGCACTGTTCCGATGTTGCCAATAAAGGGGCGCAAGCGAGCTACAACTCCTGGGATATTAGCCACAGCGAACACAAGGATTGAATGCTGCTCAGATTTATCTGGAAGCTTTGCGAACTCTACGGCATGTTTGGCAATATTATTAGCTTCTTCTTGCCCCACGGTAACTCCAATGCCTTTATCATGATCAAAGACTATGATATAACCGTTGGGCATTTTGAACGGTGTGATTTCAGCACCGCAAACCTCACAGCGAATAGCCTCTTGACCAATCCCCTCTACTCTTGTAGATGGACTTTCAGTGCCACAGTTTGGACACTTCCTGGCAACGAAGGGGTCTCCAGTATATCTGCCCTCAACAGGTGAATCTATACCAGAAGCTGTTGCTAAAGAGGTGACCTTGATAGATTTGATTTTAATAGCGATAGCATCTCCTACTTTAGCTCCAGTGACAGCAACAGGCTGAGTAACTTCGTGTGCGCCTTTGAACTTGGGCGTAATCATCGGCCCCCAGCAGCCTGGAGCTGTTACAACTTCAATAGTTCCTCCATCCGCCACTGGCCCCAGCATGGTTTGGCTGGGACCGACAATACCAGGATAAGTAAAAGTGCTAACTCTGACTCGTTGATTGTTTTTGCCTTCCATAAAAACTCCTTACTTCAGATTTTCTTGAAGTTAGTGCTGATTAGTAAGATAGGCCTCCTTTCTAAGTGACCTCGAAATTCAACTGCTACATCTTAACTTACTTTGGCAAACTTTTGGATGCGATCGACATCCGCAATCTCTACCACGTAGATGTCGCCATGGGAATCTACGCAAATGTCGTGGCAGACCTCTAGCACTCCCTTACCCTCGCTTTCCCGCCCCTCCCACGCGGAGACAACTTTGCCCTTCAAATCACGGATGGTGACCCTAGACTTCTGACTCGGCTTGGAAAGTGCGCGCAGATTACTCTCCACCACATAGATGATGTCGTTCTGCTGGTCAATGTACAGGTTATGTGGATTCACGAAGTCCGTCCACATGGTAATGAACTCGCCGTCTAGGGTGAACAGCTGGATACGGTCGTTCTCCCGGTCACATACGTACACCGTCCCATACCTGTCCGCAGCGATGCCATGGGGCCACTGGAACTGGCCGGGGCCATGACCACACTCTCCCCACGTCTTAAGCAGTTCCCCCTCGGGGGAGAACTTGTGTACCACGCAGCCGGCGTAGCCATCGGCGATGAACATTTCCCCTGATGGTCCAAGCGCCAGACAAGCCGGCATGCAGAAGGGCATGCGGAGGAGAGGGGGCATGCCGACGTTTCTAGTCCCGAGTCTCATGAGAAGTTCGCCGCCGGGTGTGAATTTCTCCACCGTGTGAGCCTGGTAGTCAGTGAGATATATTGAGTCATCGGGGCCGATGAATATCCCGTGGGGACCTCGAAAATGACCCTCGCCCCAGCATGAAACGAAATTGCCATCCCTGTCAAAGATAAGTACTGGGTGGTTGCCACGGCAGAACACGAAAACTCTGTCCTGCGAATCGGTGGCAACCCCTGCGGGACCAGTGGGAATGCCCGACGAAGGATCGCCTAGCGAGAAGTATTTAGGTATCTTGGCCCATTCTTCCACTCGTTCGTATTTGTATTCACCACTTCCTAGAATCATGCCTTAACTCCTTCAAAAATAGTTGGTAACTACAGTACCATAGTATGCCGGGCGCCTAGCCGTCGGCCAGAGCTTTGCGATTATCAGCAAGATGGTATTTGCTATTTCAATAAGATTTCTCAATCAATGCTCGACACCTCCTTTCTTCACTCTCGCCCCATAGCGCAAGTCGACAAACACACCAGCCTGTGTGGTCGGAGAGTCATCAGGTTGGAGCAACATTCGCAGGTAACCAAAACGCGATAACACAAGAACCATCACCCCTCTCAGACCACAAATTCAACTTCAGTTGGTAGCGGTTCATACTCTACAATCTTATCTAGGCTTACTCCCATAGAAGCATCGGTTTCCCTTTCCACTATAATTTCAACAATTGATGGTCGATTTGATTCTACAGCTCTACTTAGGGCTGGTTTTATTTCATCGGGTTTCTCTACTCGTTGACCATAGGCACCGTAAGCCTCGGCAAACTTGACAAAGTCCACCATCATTCCCTGATACCAAGTAGAGACCTCAAAATTCATATCATAGATATGTTTCTCCTGCTGGCGAATAAGACTTAGATAGCCGTTGTTAATTATGATGACAATAATAGGGATGTCATACATTACTGCCAAAGCCATTTCCTCGCCGCAAAATCCCAGGTCATAGTCACCGGCTATACTAACCACCATTTTGTCTGGTCGGGCAATCTTGGCGCCTATAGACGCTGGCAAGCCCCAACCTAGGGGTCCAGCGCCGCCAGGTAAAAGGTAGTGGCGAGGCTCGAATATCCTTTGAAATTGTGATGACCAGATTTGATAAAGACCAATAGTGGTGATAAACACCGTGTCTTCATCAAAAAACTCATTTATTTCTTTAAATACCCTCTGTGGCTTAATGGGAATCTGGTCAAAGTCTAGCCGGCGCTCAAATTGTAACCGCATTTTTGGTATGGCATTTTCTCGCTCAGTAGGCTCCCTTTGCGGAGTCATCGTTTTTGCCGTTTCAAGTAATGCTGGTAAGGCGAGTTTAGCATCAGCTACAATACCTAAGTCTGTAGGAATAATACGACCTATTTGAGTAGGCTCAATATCAATATGAATGAATTTTCTATCTTTGGTGTAGACATCCAATATGCCCGTATGTCGGTCAGAGAAACGGCAGCCAACTCCCAACACCAAATCTGATTCGAGGAAAATTTTGTTGCCATATGGAGTATTGCACGAGGTTCCTACTTGTCCAGCATAGAGTGGGTGGTCAGCGGCAATGCCGCCCTTGCCCATAAGCGAGGTAACC
>SDBU01004442.1_pt1 | contig 17192 bp, 18 predicted proteins | sample 2277071 | NCBI WGS metagenome assembly SDBU01 (sample SAMN10397929, study PRJNA504765) | marine sediment metagenome | isolation source: marine sediment core GS08_GC12, 126 cmbsf | place: Arctic Ocean: Gakkel Ridge, Loki's castle | collected 2008 | reverse complement strand
GCCGGCTTTAACGGCATCTGGATGACTGAGCTGGGCTACATCGTCAGGCTGGGAAATGCCAGAGCGATATTCCTCTCCGCTGATGAGTCAGCCAATGTGGTGGGGAACACTGCCCATATACTACTGGAAATAGATGAATCCCAGGATGTGAGCCAGGAAAAGTATACCAAGGAGTTCAAGCCGATGGGAGCCACCACCAATGTCACCACTGTTCACTATGGCACCACCTGGGACGATTCTACCCTGCTAGAGTGGACGCAATATCACTTTCAACTACAGGGATAGCCCCTTCTATATATACCCTATCGCCGTCTATTCTTACTTTAACCTGTAGGGCTTCAAGGGCAAATCTCTTTTTCTCAAAGGTGAAGTCCATTAAGTTTTCCTTTGCTAGTTCACAGAACTTTTCTACCCCTTCTAGGTCAACCTCGTTTTCCTTCGCGTCCTCTATTTTTTTCTCCAGTTCGGCTTTACGGGCTTTAAGGTCTGCTCTAATACGATTGATTTTCTCGTTTTCCATTACGACCGTTTCCTCCGGAAAGCCCTTTAATGCCCATTGGAGCAAACGCTCTTGTTCTTTGTCCAATTCCTGTAATCGCCTTAAAACCTCGGTTAATTCATTTTCAATCAAATCTTTCTGGTTCGGTTCGTTCTTCATCCTTGCTAGCTCGGAGAGTACGAATTGAGGATTAGATAGAAGTTTCTCAACTTGCCTCCAGACAATACCTTCAAGATAGTCAGCTTGGTAACCCCTGTTATCACATTTAATTGGTGTGACTATTCTGCGTCTTCCCATGCAGTAGTAATAACGCTGATTGGATTTGTCGGGTTTACCATTCGCCCACCTTGAGTATCCCCAGTATTTTTTATGACACAGAGCACAATAGATGTGTCCTCTTAACAAATATTTCACCTTGCCGTTTCTGCTGGACATTTCCCTGTTTCTTTTCAGAATGGCTTGAGCTTGGTTGAATAATGTCTCTGTGATTATGGCCGGTGTAGCACCTTCAATAAGTATCCCGTCACTATAGGGCTTTACCTCAATACCACTCTTTCGGCTCTTTCGAGTAGGTTTGTAGTGTTTAGCGGTTTCCTTGTGCACCTGGTAATAGCAATAAGTCTTACCCATATAAGCGGGATTGGTAAGCATCCGGTAGATAGTTGAACGTAACCAGTAGCCGCTTCCTGATGGTGTCGATATGCCTAATTCTCTGAGCCTGTAGGTGATACCATTGAGAGTCTCCCCATCTAGTAACCACCTGAACATGTCCCTGACATATTTGGCTTCGGCTTCATTTACATGTCTTACCCCGTCGCTGTAAGTATAGCCATATAATCTGGCTCTCCTACCACTGGGCATTTTGCCTGCTTTGACCCGTTCCCTAATTCCTCTTTGCGTCCGCTCTCGTATCTTTTCCACTTCCAGTTTGGCAGCAAAGCCTTTAATGTGCACTATCAACTTACCCATGTCTGAACTATCTAAATCCTCGGTGACAAGGATTAACTCAACGCCCGCCCTCTCTAACTCTTCCTGTAGGATGATGAAGTGGACTGGGTCACGGGATAGGCGATCTAATGTATAAGCAATAACAGCATCCACCTCTCTATCTCTGACCCACTGCCTCACCTCATTTAGCTTGGGGCGGTCAATGGACAAACCAGAGTAGGTCTCCTCAGTAACAAACTCCTCAACTACTTCGTAGCCCTTCTCTTGTGCCAGCTTCTTGCAAGCATCTAGTTGACTCTGAAGTGATGTGCCTTCTCGCTCTTGGTCTTCGGTTGATACTCTACAGTAAATTGCTGCTTTCATATCCCTACCTAACCTTTCGGGGTCTCCCCCTTTTCTGACCTCTAGGCTTATTCCAATATGGGCTTTTACAGTGTGGGCACATCTTAGGCTGTTCTTGTTTACTGGGCCACTCATGCCCACACCTTAAACAATTGAATATCCTTATCACCATGTCTAAATTATATACCTCTGAGGTAAGTTTATCAAGCCCCTAGTTGGGTTCAGACACCTTTTCCCTCGGGAATCTTGGAAACGGCGAAGACGGACACCGTTTTCTTTTTATCCTTTAAGAGTATATACCCGTTTGCACCGTTTCATCCGTATTTCCGTTTCCTCTACTAGTGTATTCTTCTTGGTAATGTTCAATCAGTCGCTCAAATAGCATGCTATCCCGGTTAAAGCGTAGGGTAATCGGCTTGAGGTCGGTAGGTGTGTCTTTTACCTTGACGAAGTGGAGCGTCTTGTCGTCAGCTCTAGGGAGAAACTTCCCCAGGTTGTCCTTGGGCTGGTGGGCTCTCTCCAAGAGAAGAACGGTGGTAGCCGCCTCAACGTATTCACTGGCTCCCTTAACCTCAAACTGAAGGTCGTCGGGCCGAACCTTTACCCGCTTGTCTGGCTTTCTGATGTGGTGGATCAGGATGACCTTGGTGCTGGTCTCGTTCTGTACCCTTTGAAGGTTCTTCAGGAAGGTATTGGCATCCTTAGGAGTGGTGTAGTCACCAGGGACGAGGGGACGGAGGGGGTCTATAATCACGACGTCTAACCCGGTAATTATTTCCTCTAACTGGCTTATGCCAGCCTCATTGAGAGTAATGGCAAGGGTATGATGCCAGTGGATATTGTCTTCGGTATCAGGAAAAGAGGTGGAGAGGATATCAAAGCGGTTAAGGATTTTGCGGTCTGAGCCTTCCATTGAAAGATAGCCGACCTGGCACTGCTTGGTCTTGTGACTAAGGAACGGTGTGCCTGTTGCTAGGCAGTAGAGGATGTTGAGGGCAAGGAATGTCTTGCCAATGCCTGACCTGCCACAGATCAACATATAGGCTGAGGAGCTATCAGGCAATAGGTCTTGGATAAGGTCATTGGCTGGTGGACGGGCAAGTATCTCGTTACGGACTTGGCTGAGTAGCTTCATCGCTTACCCCCCTTTTTGTTATTGAGTTGTGGGCTTGGTTCTAGCAGAATACGCATAAGCCTACGAAAGGCCGGAGTCAGTTCTTTAGTATGCTGCCAGTTGACTTCTAATTTCATCTTCTTATCTAGTCTGTTTCCCATGACTCTTCCACTGCGTAACCCAAATCAATTAGCTGGGCTATGTCTCGAAGTAATTGCTGGGCTATAGACCGAGCACAGTTTGGGTGCAAATAGGCTATCTCCATAGCTGCTGTCAGTGTAACTGCCGGCTTTGCGTTCTCAATTACAAAGCCACAAGCCCAGCACTTCTTACCCCCGATCTCCTTTTTTAGAATTAAGGCCATATCCCCCTCCTGTTCCTGGAAAAAAATAGGAAATACAAAGGGCAGTAGACCAATTGGTCTACTGCCCTTGGGTTTTATCCCCTCTACTTACTATAGACGAAAACGGGTTCTAAAAGTTAACCAGCTTCTAGCAGTATTTTTTTTCAAGTTCAGCTAGAAACTCCAGTTCTGCTCTTGTACCTCTACCCCACCCTCGCTCATGTTCCTGTCTTCTCCAGGCATTGATATATAGCTGTCTTCTGTAGATTGGGAGTTTGGGAATCTGTTGGGCGCGCTCTCTCCTTCACTCTTCTTCATTCTCCTCCTGCTCCCTCCAATCTTCCAACACTTGCCTTGTTTTTCTAGGGTTAGGCCAGTAACCTTGACAGGTATAGCATACCTCTAGTAGGGCTAGGCTATCTGATTCTCGCAGGTCTGAAAAATAAGCCTTAGTTTCGGGGGCCTTTATGATATTACGATACAATATATCTACTGGTTGCTGCTTCTTTCGGTCAATCCTTGCCTCTACTTTAGAGCAGGCAGTAGCAAGGTAATGTGTCAGTAAAATAATCCTGTCTCTCTCTACTTGAAGCTTATCCCATCCCCAGGAACTTAGCCACTTCCTAATCACCTTTGAGACATACGGTTTGGTGACACTAAATTCAACCGCTATGTTAGTCACACTAAATCCATAGAAATAATACCGGATGATTTCTTGTTCCCTCAAGCCAGGGATTCCATTGATTAAAGCAACTATGCACTTATATCTTTGCCATCGCTTGTCTCGTTCACTCTTTAGGAGTCTACTCACCATTCCAGGCTTGACCCTGGCCCCCGTTCCCCGAAATTTGTTAAACAAATAGTCTTTTGCCGACCAACTGCATGGCAAGAGCCAGCCCACACATTTCCCCAAAAAGCATAACGCTCTGAGCCATGGGTGTTCTGGATAGTGTATTGCGGGGAGTTTTAGAAAGTCCCGACCTAGATACTTCTGATTAACTTTTACTCCGTGCCAGCCTCTGGTCGTAGTCTGCACATCCCCTTCTTCACCCTCGCTAAAGTATCCCATCCCCTCATCAATCCAAGCCAAGTCTTCCTTTATCTGGTTTTGGGGTATGACTTCCTCTTTGCTTGTCCTGCCATAGTCAACAACGGCATTGTGTACAAGCATCTTAATATATGCCCATGGGTGATTAACCTTAAATGGGGCTGTGCTTCCAAGCCAATCGGCAGCTTTTTGAATGGCTTGCTCAATGGCACCTTCATCATCGATGCCCATAGGCTTAGCTATGCCATAGGCATATTTCCTAAGCCTATCAATTATCCGATTAAATCTAGCACTATCGTGGCTAGTTAGCACAGCTAATAACTCTATATCTTTTTGGCTATCGCTCATTAGGCTTCACTACCTTTTACGATACCAGGACTATCCGTATGTATTCCTGTCTAAGCTGGCTCTTAACTCGGTTACGGCTGTTTTCGCTTCCATAGCTTCTTGAGGGTCTTTAGGTCATTCCCTCCTTTCTATTCCACAAGCTGAAATCGGCATTTTAAGTAGTTTAATTTTCCCCAATCTAAGTATTTATCGTGCTGAAGCCTACCGACTATAATACCGGGCGCTATCCTGAGTTCTCCTGCAAGCTCTCTTATGCTATCTGCCGTGAAAATATCTTTTTCGGTGAAACGATTATAAATTCGCTGTGGTATAAGATGATTAGTTGCAAATTGATCTGCTTCTTCCTCTTGCTGATCCTGGGTCTCCCTATCTGTCCCGTCAATAAACACCAATTTTTTACTGTGCAGCTTGAGATGGGCTGCTTCGTGGAAAAAGGTAAACCACAAGTGGTCATCTGTCTTATATCGTAAACTCAGAGCCATCATAGCTTTGTTCGCAGACAGCCACTTAGTGGCACCACTAAGATGTGTGCTTGGCAACTCATTAATAAATACAAGTGCCACTCCCGCTGAGGCCATAAGGTCCACCATTCTAGATTCGAAATAGTCTGGGTCTTCACAGCTTAATCCTCTTATTTCATCCAACGCCTTACCCATTTTCTCTTTGTTGTATGGTTTAGTATCGATAGCAGCTGCTTTTATTTCACCTCTTCGAACCCATGCTGCCAATGCTTCCCTCGATGGTTGATAAGTAGCCGCTTTTCTCAATCTTACGCACAGGTTCCCATACTTTTCTTCCCATGCCGCAACACTCCCAACGCCGAAGTAATTCAGCAATAAAGCGACATTTTCAGCTAAATTGCTTCCCGAGGCCATCCAGCAACGTCTCACCATCTCCTTAACAGGAAATTTATTTAACCAGTCTTCATGTTTCTCTAACTCGCCAAAATCCTGCTTCTTTGCTCGAAATAGCCTATAATTTGCCTCCAAATTATTCCAAATGTTAGCAGACATACCCAGTACACGCTCAAACTGTATCGCTGTCTCAGAAGTCACCGGCGCCTTTCCTGCTGTTATTAGGCTAATAGTCTTAGGAGAAAGGCCGCAACGCTCGGCTAGGTCTCCTTTGGATATTTCCCTCGTCTCTAGAATCTCTTCTAATATATCGCCGGGTGCTGCGGCATAATCTGGGCTATAGTTATGCTCAATCATTATGGTAATCCTCCACTTCAAGTATTTTTATATCTGTGATTTTCCATAAATCCAACCCCCCATCTTTTCGTAAAGGAAGTGGATTGTTGTTTGGTTCAAATATAAGGCGGTAATTCCTAGTAATATCTACGGCAAACTGACCTTTTCTCCTATGGGATAACTCATGCCTCCGACATGGTTTTTCTACTGGCACCTCTCCGAGACAGGTCGCCGCTCTCAGAACTGACATCCTGTTTATTATTCTCTTACCTCTTACTTCCCCATAAACTCTAATAATATCTCTACTAGAATCGAGTATTCCCTTGAGTTTTCTAGTTTTGAAAGTAATTATCATAGTCAGATTATAAATTACATTACCTAATATGTCAAGTATTTATTAACATATTATTTCATCGAATGCTAAACTATAGTGTGAGCGAATGCATGACAAATTGAACAATCTGACTATGTCAGCGATGTTATAATTGACTTGTGGCCATCAGCTGCCGTTTTAGTGTGGATAACAGTAACAAAAGACGTTCCTACATGGGGGGCAATAGGTATGCTTATAGGCATCATATATGCGATTATCAGCGTGCGGGTTAATATAAAGAATTATATAGGGGTTGGTATGAAGACGTTTATAGGAAGAATTAGAAGCAAGAGAAATCCCAAAGAACGTTTATATATTGTTTCTATATTTATTCTTTTCGCTCTTCTGGGCCTTGCTGTTCATAGGATGGTTGAGGTATTTTCTTGAGTATTAGCAGTTAGAAGTGATTAGGATTTTTTAGTTAAATACATAACAAGCGTTTTAGAGTCTGTAGGATATGACCCCCCTACCCCTATCACCCCAGAGTAACATTTAGGGACACCCCCCTGCTGAATGTTAAGTTTTGTTAGGTTTTCTGAGGCTATAATGGCTAACTCTATATATATATATCTACCTACCTCGCGCGCACGCGCGGGGGAATGTTGACTTTTGTAGACATTTCTTTGCCCACTAACTTCAGGCTTATTCAGGTTTTCCTGACCATGATTTCCCCCCTTTCTTAGCTTCCAGTCTAACATTAAAACTGGACTCCTTTTCGGGGGGCAGGTCAGTAACATCTTTGCCAGGGAAACTACTGAGTGAGATTGACAAGTTGCGATAATTATTGTACGCTTTTTCGCATGCGAGATGGTACGCAAAAATGTATGCCGACAATTGGCTTGCTCGCCTTGAGTACGTCAGGGCGCAGCACTAATCGTGCTGACGAGGCCTATAAAAGACTTCAGCAGTCCATTATTACCGGGGAGCTGCGGTCCAACCAGCGGTTGGTTGAATCACAAGTTGCCCGGAAGTACAAAATGAGCCGGACTCCAGTGCATGAAGCTCTTATTCGGCTGGAAGCAATCGGCTATGTAACGATTCTCGAGACCGGTGGGGCGATAGTTACTGACCCTTCGCCTACCCAGCTACGTAATCTGTACGAGTTCCGGGAAGCTCTGGAGACCAAGGCGATGAGCCTGGCTTGTCAGCGGGCCACCCCAGAGCAGATAGAAAGAGCGGCGAAATACCATACACGTAGCTGTGAGGCGGTTAGTAATCGTGACTTAGACAAGTTCATCGAGTTGAATGATGCTTTCCATGGTGAGCTGGCGGCGGCCTGTGGAAATGAACAACTATCGTCGCTTCTCCAGACCTTGAGGGATCAACCCTTCGATAGGCGGATAGTCCGTCTGTCTACCAATAGGGAATTGCGAGCTATGCTCAGGCACCATGAACAGATTTTGGAAGGGGTACGGCGAGGGGATGCCCGTTTGGCGGAGAAGGCAGTACGTGAGCATGTGAGGGTAGTCCTCAGAGTTGCGTTGGAACGGCTATAAAAATGTGTAACGTCAGACTTGGTACAGCTAGAAGACTTGCCCTGATGAGTCGGTAAAGTCTAGCCTTGTTGAATCGGTAAGGCCTTACCGGGGTAGCATTAAGTATCTTGAAAATGTGTTAGGAACAAGTGGGAGGAGTAAATACAATTATGCCGTTAGAATTTGCTGGGCAACGCGAAAGCTTAAACGGGGAGAGAAGAAAGAGGGTGTTAGGTGTACAGGAAGCGACCCCTATACGGCTTTTAAGCACTGAATTTATAGAGAAGATAGTGGAAGAGGCTAAGGATGTCCTGGAGAAGACCGGGGTTTGGGTGCAAAATAAAGAAGGCTTAGAATTACTTGGCAATGGTGGTGCCCAAATTGATTGGGGGAAAGAGAAAGCTTTTATTCCCAAAGAACTGGTAGAGGAATCGTTAAAGTCGGTTCCATCATCAATCCAGTTCTACGATCGAAACGGTAACCCTCACATGAATTTGGAGGGAAACAATAACTATTTCTCCTCTGGCGGGGATGCTATTAAGATATGGGACTCGGATCTGAACAAGCTCAGGGAGCCTATCACAGAGGACCAAATCAAGTATGTCAAGCTGGTTGATGCCCTAGGCAATATAGATGTAAACGGCGCTGCCCTTATTCTTACTGATGTTCCTAGGGAGATTGTAGACCGCTACCAACTGTTTCTTTTCCTGAGGTATTCAACTAAGCCTTTTTTCGCTGGCGCACACAGCAAAGAGGGCTTTCAAGTCATAAAGGACTTCTTGGTAACCATCCGCGGCAGTGAAAAGGCTCTTCGGGATAAGCCCTTGGTCTGGTATGCAATTTGTCCTTCCCCTCCTTTGAAATGGAGTGATTTTATCTGCCACGACCTACAACGATGTGCTCAGAACGGGATCCCAGTAGTGATAACACCAATGCCCTTAACCGGGGCTACTAGTCCAATCACAATGGGGGGAAGCATAGTTCAGGCTACTGCCGAGGGTCTTAGTGGGGTAGTGATAAGCCAGCTCGCCAGCCAAGGTGCACCCCTCATTTGGGCAGGTGGCCCACTAGCCTTTGATATGCGCTGGGGCACTACACCTTTTTCGGCTATTGAGAGTATGATGATGGGTATGGCGTGTAGTGAAGTGGGGAAATATCTTGGATTACCAACCCGGACCTATATGGGATGTAGCGATGCCAAGCGCCCCGATTCACAGGCGGGACTGGAGACGGGAATCGGCACTATCTTGGCTGCTCTTGCTGGGATCAACCTAATAATAAACTCGGGGATGCTGAATTTCGAATCTGCTCAGAGCCTGGAAAAGCTAGTGATTGATAATGAGATCTGCGGCATGGCCCGCCGCCTAGCGCAGGGGATTACTCCAAGAGGGGAACGCCTAGCGGAAGACCTGTTTACCGAGGGACTATATGAAGGAAATCATTTCCTGCTCTCCCCAGCTACCATGAAATGGCTTAGAGTGGAGTTTTCCTACCCCGGGCCTGTAATCAGTAGGGAAGACGACCAAACCTGGATGGAAAAGGGGTCTACTACGGCGGAGCAGAGGGCAAAAGAAGAGGTCAAAAGAATTCTGGCTACACATGAGCCGGAGCCCCTTGATAAAGACACTAACAAAGAGCTTATAAAAATCATGACCAAAGACGCTGAAAAATACGGCATGAGCAAGCTGCCCCTGCTGCCGTAGTCGGAAAAGACCTTAATTATGAGGTATAACTATGGACTTGTTTGAGAGCATTAAAGAAAGCATCATAGGCATGGACAAGGAAAAGGTGGTTGAGCTCACCAGAAAGGCACTGGGTGAGGGAATCAAGCCAGGCAAACTTCTTTATGAAGCCTTAACCCCTGGTATGGATATTGTTGGCAAGGAGTATGAGAAGGGCAATAAATTCATACCAGAGATGCTCATGTCAGCCGAGGCCCTGAGCGGAGCTATGGAGCTACTCGAGCCGTTTTTTGCTAGATCAGAGTTGTCCCGAGCGGGAAGGGTGATTATAGGAACGGTTGAAGGTGATATACACGACATAGGGAAAGAAATAGTTTCCATGATGCTGAAGGGGGCAGGGTTTGAGGTTTACGACCTGGGTGTTGATGTGCCCACAGAGAAGTTTGTGGAAAGGGTAAGGCAAGAGAAGGCTGATATTGTTGGGATGTCGGCTTTCCTAACCACCACCGGGCTTCGTTTCCAGGATGTAATTGAAGCGCTGCAAGAAGCTGGCATGCGGGAACAGGTGAAGGTAATGATCGGTGGAACCGCGGCTAGTAAAAAATACACAGAGACGATTGGCGCCGACGGCTATGGAGCCAACGCTAGCGCGGCAGTAAGATTGGCCAAGTCATTTATGAGTAAGCAATGAAGCAGCCACTACCGCTGCTAAAAGATTAGAGAGAAGGATGAGAAAGGATAAGGATTAAAAAGGCTATGAAAGTTTTAGTTTTTGGCGGATCAGGCAAAATGGGTAGTGCAGTTGCATGGGATTTAGTTAAGGATAACGAGGTTGAAGCAGTCGGAATCGTAGGTAGGGAAAAGGACACCCTTGAAACGAAAAAAAAGTGGATAAATAGTGATAAGGTGATGCTACATGTCCTTGACATCACCAACAGGGAAGACATTAAAAGATTGATGAAAGAATACGATGTTGGTGTGATTTCGCTACCTGATAGGAGGGCGAGTTATAAGATTGTTGAAACGGCGATTGAAACCGGATTAGATATTATTGATATGCTGGAAGAGTACCATAGAAGACCAGACGTTTATGAAATTGAGGATTTAGAAGTCCTAGACGGAATGACCCTTGAGGAGTACGGAGAATGGCTCCATAAGAAAGCCATAGAGAATGGCGTGATATTTCTTGATGGGTTGGGTTTTGCACCGGGTTTAAGTAATATCACACTTGGTGAAGGCATTAGAAAAATGGACGAAGCAGAGTCAGCAATAGGAAGGGTTGGGGGTATTCCCGCAAAGGAAACTGCTAAGAAACATCCACTAAAATACATGATAACCTGGGCATTCAAGCATGTTTTAAGGGAATATATGGTTAAGGTGAAAGTGTTTAAGAACGGTGAGGCTGTAGAAGTGGATGCGATGAGCGACCGTGAAAACTTTCGATTTACCAAATTTGGTAAAGATGAAGAATTAGAGTGTGCTATTACACCTGGTATGCCCTCTTTCCTTTATACGAGACCACAGCTTAGTGAATTCGCTGAAAAGACTATCCGGTGGCCGGGTCATTTTGAAGGGATAAATACGCTGAAGGAATGCGGAATGCTTAGTCTTACACCTGTGGAGCTTAGTGGTATGAAGATAACACCTCGCGATTTCTTGTTATCTGTTATAGGCCCCAAGCTTAGCCCATTAGAGGGCGATACTGACGTAAGCGTTATGTGGAACACGGTGATCGGAACAAAGAATGGGCAAAAAATGAGAATTGATTACTATATGTGGGATGAGGCGGATACAATAAATGGTATTTCCTCTATGGGCAGAGTTACCGGATTCTCTGCGGCAATAGGTGCGATACTCATAGGGAAAGGCGAAATAAAAAAGAAAGGCGTGATGGCTCCCGAGGACTGTATAAAAGGGAAACTCTACGAAAAATTCATGAATGAATTAAGTAGAAGGAACATAACCGTTCTCGAGGTTTCCACAATAATTGGGCAGACTCATTAAAAATATTATGGGCAACGATGAAGTTTTTGTAGAGACTACGAAGTCTAGGCAAAGAGAGAAGGTGAGGTGATGTTATGTAATGAGTAATATTGGAGAAAAGGTTATTAAAATTTTAGAAAGGAGGTTTTTATTCATGAAAAGGAAAGTTTTGCTGATTTGTTCTCTTGTTATGGTATTAGTGTTGTCATTGGTGGCAGCCTGTGCACCACCGGCACCGTCACCAAAAATACTAAAGGTTGCGGCTGTGGGTGCCCTCTCTGGAGACATTGCTGACTGGGGTATCCCCATCCAGGAGGCTCTCTTTTACTGGCGAGATGATGTTAACGCTCGAGGTGGGATTACGGTAGGTGGGAAGACGTATATGATCGAGGCCATCAGCTATGACGACAGAGGTGATACTTTGGATATGCTGGACGCTTTCAACAAACTAATCTATGAGGAAAATGTAAAATATATACTTCCTCTCTTTATTGGTTCTAATGCGTATGCGGCTTTCCCGATAGTTGACGAGAACAACGTCATCATCATAACCGCCGGTTATGGTTTCGATGACGTGTTAAGCCCTGAGCATCCGACGTGGTTCCGGAATTTTACCAATCCTCACGAAAGAAATCCGGCAATCCTAAAATGGGTGAGCGAGAATCGCCCGGGAGTAACGAGGTGGACTGACATTGTTTCGGACGATGAGGCTGGGGCCTCAATAGAGGCCGTCTCGAGGAAGGTTGGTCCTGATTATGGCATTGAGATACTGACCACGGAGTACGTGGAATGGGGGATCGTTGATGTCACCCCCATAATGACCAGGGTGGTGGCTCAGAACCCTGACATGATTCTCCTTGGTAATATAGACCTGGGTACCCAGCCCCTGATGATCAAGGCGGCTCGCGAGCTCGGCTATACGGGATATATGGGCACAGATAGCAGTGGAATTGTTGACGAAGCCTTCACTGAGGCAGCAGGCGGTGTAGAAAATGTAGAGGGATTTTTTGCCATGAGCCTCACTTCTTATGGCGAGGGTGTAAAATTTGTAAAGCCTGAGTACGCAGCTTTCCAGGAAAGGTACGTGGAGGACCATGGTTTCTTTAGTGATTGGGGTGCCGACAATTACATGTCCCTGCAGATTCTTGAGCAAGCCATTATCAGAGCCGATAGCATCGATACACTCAAGGTGGCAGCTGCGCTAACGGGAGGTAAGGATTTCAAGACGCTGGTAGGCACGTCTTACTTTGGTGGTTTGTCGCACTACGGGCGGGCAGCCCAGCTCCTTCCCCCTCTGCCATTTGCCGAATTCCAAAGCGGACATTTGGTGACAGTAGACTTGGTAGTACTAGAAGACTTGCCCTGATGCTAGTAAAGTCTAGCCTTGAGATCGGTAAGGCATTGCCTGGATGATAGGCAATGCCTTACCGAGACAGCATTAAACATGCTAAAAATGTGTTAGGAACAAGTAGGGACCAGATACAATTATGACCTTAGAATTTGCCGGGCAACTTGTGGTTAACGCAATTGTGCTTAGCAGCATATATATTTTGGTAGCGCTAGGGATTACCTATATTTTTAGCATTCTGCGTGTAATCTCCTTTGCCCATGGCGAAATATACATGTTAGGTGCTTATGTGACTTGGCTGTTAGTCGCCTGGACGGGAATGAACTATATAATCTCATTGGTAATAGCCATAGTGGTAATCTTTCTCTTCGGGTTAGCCCTTGAAAGGGTGTTTTGGCATCCTATCCTAGATAAGCCGATGGCATGTTTGATCATGTCTCTGGGATTGCTTCTTATCTTACAAGGTGGTGCTGCATCAATCTTCGGAGAAAGGGAGAAAGTAATAGCCACACAATTTCCTGGGGTTCTCAATATGGCTGGCGTTTACCTCTCCGTGGAAAGAATTGTCATAATCGTGGTTGCTATAGTTCTAGTACTCGGAGTACTTTTTTTCCTGCGAAACCACAAGCAAGGACAGGCGATGCGTGCCGTTACCGCTAACCCTGAGGCAGCTGCCTTACAAGGGATACAGGTTCGCCGTATGCAGATGCTAGGTTTCGGCATTGGTTGCGCTTTGGCAGCAGCTGCCGGTGGATTAATGGCAAATATATTCTCTATTACCCCTACTATGGGGCTAGCGCCGCTATTCAAAGCTTTTATCGTGCTAATACTAGGAGGGCTTGGCAGTATTCCTGGAGTTATCGCCGGGGGTTTTATTATAGGATTCATTGATGCCTTTGGCCTTACGCTGATAGGGAGAGCAGCAGGCTTGCTTGGTTTTGCCATCTTCATTCTGGTGCTGCTCATCCGCCCGAGAGGACTTATGGGACATGAAGCATAGGGTTATCAAAGGAAGGCATGTCGCCTTTATAGTCTTGTTAGTAATTCTTGTGCTACTACCTATATTCCTCAAGAGTCCGTATGCTAGGCACATTCTCATTACGATTATGATGGGCAGTATTGCTGCGCTGGGTTTTCGCCTGGTCCTTAATATTGGCAAAGTGTCTCTTGTGCAGGGTAGCTTTGTAGCTGTGGGGGCGTATACCTCTGCCTTACTGGTCACTAAGTTGGGCCTGTCTTTTTGGCTTGCTCTACCTTTGGCAGGACTTGCTGCAGCCGTATTTGGAGGGCTGATCGGCTACCCAGCGTTGAGGCTAAAGGGGACTTACTTTGTACTCCTTACCTTCGGCCTTGCTGAGGCAATAAGACTAGCTCTGCTAAACTGGAGAAGCCTAACCGGAGGGGCATTTGGCCTTACCGAAATTCCTCCTCCGGACCCAATTGTCTTGCCGGGACTGCCACCCTTAGAATTCATATCCAAGGTTCCCTATTACTACTTAGCTCTGGCCCTGCTCGTCCTTACGATGGTGGTGATGTATAGACTTGATCATTCTCGCATAGGCAGCATCTTCAAAGCCATAGCGCAGCGTGATAGCTTGGCGGAGAGCGTAGGGATTAACCTGGGGTTTTATAACACTCTGGCCTTTACTATATCTTGCCTATTCAGCGGGTTAGCTGGCGCCTTCCTTGCTCACTATGTACGGGTCGTAACCCCATCGAGTTACGCCCTTTGGCAGGGACTAGACTATCTCATCTATGCAATTGTTGGAGGCACAGCCAATATCTTTGGCCCGATAATTGGTACCGTAGTGCTGGACTTACTCAGCACCCAACTCATTGCTTTTGGCCAATACAAGACGATAATATATGGTGCTATCCTGATTATTTCAGTGATGTTTTTACCTGATGGTCTGCTAAGCATACTCAGACGGCGACCAACTCGTTTCCCAGGTCTTCATAGAATTCGTGGCATATTTCGTAGTTCAGGGAGGGCTTAGCATGTCTGATTTAGGAGCAGCTAGCGAGTTTGGAGGATAGGATGGCATTACTTGAAATTCGAGGACTGACTAAGCATTTCGGCGGGTTGAGAGCTGTCAGTGAACTAGATCTGGATGTTATCGAGGGAGAGATATTAGGGCTAATCGGCCCAAATGGTTCCGGAAAAACAACCATCTTTAACGTGATCTGTGGTTCTCTTCAGCCCACTGGTGGTAAGGTTATGTTTAAGGGAGAAAATATCACTGGTCTTAAGCCCCATAGCATCGCTCGAAAGGGAGTAGTGCGTACCTTTCAGCTCATGACCCTCTGGCCTGATTTCACTGTGATGGAAACCATGCGAGTTGCCCTTCATATGAAGTCTAAGGTTAAGTTTTGGGGGGCTGTGTTTAATACCCGCTCTACCATGATAAGAGAGAAGAAGGTCAACGAAAGGGCGATGGAAATATTGAAATTTGTGGGTATGGATCATTTAAAGGATCAAGTTGCCGGAACTTTGTCTCATGGCTACCAAAGGACGCTCAGCCTCGGCATAGGTGTGGCCACCAGTCCATCGCTATTATTGCTGGACGAGCCAGTAGTCGCTTTGAGTCCGGAGAGGGTGAACAATATACTGGATTTGGTCAAGCAGGTCCGCGATGCGGGAAGCACAGTGATAATCATTGAGCATAATATGAGGGCTATCTTCAATGTCTGCGACAGGATCGCTGTTCTAAACTATGGAACTAAGATCGCCGAAGGGGATCCTTCCGAGGTTAAAGCCGACCCGGTTGTCATTTCAGCTTACTTGGGGGTAAGAAAGGGTGTTACTTGATATAAAGAAAATCCACTGCCACTATGGAACGTTGGAAGCGGTAAAGGGCGTTTCCATGGGAATCGCTGCGGGCTCTATAGTGGCGTTGCTTGGTGCCAATGGCTCGGGCAAAAGCACTATCCTGAAGGCGGTCTCTGGGCTGATGAAGCCGACTCAAGGTGAGATCTGGTTCAAGGATAAACGCATAGATGGAGCGGCTCCCCACGAAATAGTTAGTAGAAGTATCAGTCTAGTTCCAGAAGGTAGAGGGATCTTTGGTGACATGTCTGTGTTCCACAATCTCAGGATGGGTGCTTACTTGCGAAAGGATAAGAAGGAGATAGCGGAGGACTTGGAGAAATTTTACGAGCGCTACCCGATACTGGGAAAGAGAAAGAACCAAAAGGCATCATCCTTAAGCGGTGGTGAGCAGACACAGTTGGCTATTGTGCGAGGTTTGATGTCTAGGCCAAAGATGCTCTTGCTGGATGAGCCTCTCCAGGGGCTTGCTCCTTTAGTTGTTGGGGAAATTGAAGAAATGATCCTGGAGCTTAATAGGGATGGCATGACCATTCTGATGGTGGAGCACAACATTCACATGGCTCTGGGCATGTCCCACAAGGTCTATATCCTTGGGATTGGCGAGGTCATTATGGAGGGACGTCCTAAAGAGCTTTCAGAGAGCGAATACGTGCAAAAGGTCTATTTGGCTGAGTGAGCGCTAGTTATTGAAGGAAGTGGTAAATGAGGTAGTAGATTAAGTTGGACTTCTCGGAGACTAAAATCCTGATACAAAGGAGGTGGAGAAATGATTAGCGAAATTGAAAACCAGATATTGCGCAGTATATCGGCTGCTAAGGTCTATCAGCATGTTGAGAATTTTGCTAAATTCGGGAATAGGTTGGCGGGCAGCGAAGGAGACAGTAAAGCTGAAAAGTACTTTGGAGAAACGTGCTCAGAATATGGTTTAGACACCTACTTTGAAGAATTTGAAGCAGATTGTTTTGACTACTCCATTTGTGAACTATCAATTAATGAACCCCTGAGCAAAGACATTGAATGTCAACCAATGATATTCTCACATTCTACTTCAAAGGAGGGTATAACTGCAGATTTAGTTTATGTTGGAACTGGAAAAGAAGAGGATTATAAGGGGAAGGATGTAAAGGGCAAAATAGTACTATTTACGCGAGGTATAGAAAAACATGCCTTCTTTCCCGAAGTTTGTGCTGCTAGTAAAAATGGGGCTTTAGGCGCAATTATGGCTAACTACCACCCATGGCCTTTCATTGGGACAATAGAAGATGTTTGTTTTAGCCTTAAAGAGCGAATCGTGCCAATTAAGCCAAATCCAATCCCAGCTATATGTATTTCTTCGATAGATGGTGATTATATGCAATATCTTCTCAAACATGAAAAGGTAAAGGCTCATCTAAATTTACAGGCAGTTACCGAAAAGCGTGTGACTCACAATGTAAGATGCATTTTACCTGGAACTTCATTGCCAGAGGAACGAGTATTGTTCTGTGGTCATCATGATACTCAAGATAATAAAGGTTCAAACGATAATACTTCGGGTTTAGGTGTACTGCTTGAACTAGCACGGGTTCTGTCGACCAATCCATGTAAGAGAACTATTGAATTCTTTGCACCGGGAGCCGAAGAGATTCTTTCAATGGGTTCTTTGGAGTACTGCAACCGTCACAAGTCT
>SDBU01004441.1_pt1 | contig 17194 bp, 12 predicted proteins | sample 2277071 | NCBI WGS metagenome assembly SDBU01 (sample SAMN10397929, study PRJNA504765) | marine sediment metagenome | isolation source: marine sediment core GS08_GC12, 126 cmbsf | place: Arctic Ocean: Gakkel Ridge, Loki's castle | collected 2008 | reverse complement strand
TGGCGTACCAATCATAATTGTACTGGCTCCACCACGATTGTCAAAGATATTAGCAGATGGAAAAGCAACAAGTAATTCATCAATGGTCATATTGTTACAATATTCAGTTGAATCACTACCTACAGATGATGGATCGTTTAAAAATATAAGATAAACTGCACCTCTATTTGTCCCTCCATCGTCATCATCAAACGCTGAAACCAACAAGTCTGTAAAACCATCATTATCAAAGTCATCAATACTAACAATTCTATGAGCAAAGTGATCAAAATTATCTAAGTTGGCTGCAAACCCACCTTCAGTATCTGATATTTTCAGATGCGATTTTACGGTTCCATCGCTATTCAAAAAAAGAATATACGCTGCTCCGATGTTTAAACCACCATCGTTATCAGAATCGGCGCCAACTATGATATCAGGATTTCCATCTAAATCAAGATCACCTATTCCATGTGCTGATACACCAAAATGGTCACCATCATCAAGTTCACCCTCAAACCCTCCCTCATCATCAGAAATTTTTTGAAAATCTTTCAAAGTACCATCAGCATTCATGAACAGGATGAAAACTACACTTTGATCCGAATCATTTGTTTCTGTACCAACGACCAAATCCGTTACCCCATCACCATCCAGATCTCCTATGGGACTTACTGTATGTCCAAAATTATCACCATCATCTAACTCTGTTCCTATACCTGGTGTATGTGCAGAAATTTTGTTAAATGATTTTACTGTAGCATCATTATTTAAAAACAGGATATTTAACGAACCAGATTGAATACCATTTTCAACATCACGGGTTGCTCCTACTGCTAAATCTTTTATGCCATCACCATTGAGGTCACCAATAAAACTTACAGTATGTCCAAACCAATCAAAATCATCTAGCTCGCCTTCCAAACCTCCTTGAGTATCTGATATTTTCTGATGCGACTTTACGGTTCCATCGTTATTTAGAAACAGAATGTATATAGCTCCCTTGTCTGTTCCTCCGTCATCGTCCAAATATGCACCCACTACAAGGTCTTCTGTTCCATCACCATCAAAATCCCCTAACCTTCCACCAGTAGCATAACCAAATTCATCCCCCATTTCCAAATTTGCGTTAAAACCACCTTGAATTGCTGATATCTTTTGTTCTGATTTTACAGTTCCATCATTATTCATAAAGAGGATATACACAGCTCCTGTGTCACAATATACATAATCTGGACATCCATCATCATCACCATGCGCCCCAACTGCAAAATCGGGCACACCATCATTATCAACATCGCCAAGATAAGCTACATCTTTTCCAAACCAATCATTATCTCCGAGTTGACCTAATCCTCCCTCTGTATCTGATATTTTCTGATGCGACTTTACAGTTCCATCATTATTCAAAAATATTATCCATACTGCCCCCTTATCGATTCCTCCGTCATCATCATATAATGCTCCTATTGCTATGTCTTGGATCCCATCACCATCAAAGTCATTTAGATTTACTACAGCGTGGCCAAACTCATCTTCATCATCTAGCTGACCTGCAAACCCACCTTCAGTATCTGATATTTTCTGATGCGACTTTACAGTTCCATCATTATTCATAAATAGAATGTATGTTGCACCCCTATTTTCTCCTCCATCATCATCATCATTAGCATCAACTGCTAAATCTAGAACATTGTCTCCATCAAGATCACCAATCTCAACCATGGTGTGACCAAAATGATCACCATCTTCAAGTTCCGCGTCAAACCCACCTTCAGTATCTGATATTTTCTGATGCGACTTTACAGTTCCATCATTATTCATAAAAAGGATATACATTGCCCCTCTGCCAGGTCCTCCATCATTGTTGTTATGAGCACCAACTACCAAGTCGGTAATTCCATCATTGTTTAAATCATTTATAATGGCAACAGAGTGCCCAAAAGAACCAAATTCATCTAAATCGACCCCAAATCCACCATCAGTTTCGGAAATTTTCTGATGCGACTTTACAGTTCCATCGTTATTCATAAAAAAAATATACACTGCACCATTGTTACAATTTAGATTTATAATGGAACAGCCATCATCATCACCAGGTGTTCCAACAGCTATATCTTGCACCCCATCTCCATCTAGGTCTCCTAAAGCAGAAACACCGATAGCAAGTCGGTCTTCATCTTCAAGTATCGCGTCAAACCCCCCTTCCGTATCTGATATTTTCTGATGCGACTTTACAGTTCCATCATTATTCATAAATAGAATGTATACCGCTCCCCTATCAGTTCCCCCGTCATCATCAAAAAAAACTCCTACTGCTAAATCTTGTATCCCGTCACCATCCAAATCGTCTATATTTGTTACAGCATGACCAAATCCATCATTAATATCAAGAACAGCGTCAAACCCACCTTCCGTATCTGATATTTTCTGATGCGACTTTACAGTTCCATCATTATTCATAAAAAGGATATACAATGCACCTTTGTCACAATCAGAATTATTTGGAGGACACCCATCATCGTCAAAATCTGCACCCACAGCTAAGTCTACGACTCCATCACCATCAAGGTCATCTATATTTGCAAGTCCATGAGAAAATCTGTCACCATCATCAAGCACATTCAAAAAATTTCCACTAGTATCTGATATTTTTTGAAAGCTTTTAACAATGGTAGTATCATGTGCAGCTTGAGATTTTTGGAATGTTCCTAAGATGATTATTATAGAAATAAAGATGATTATTAATAATACATTTTTATTCATGCCCTTTTGCCCATAAAAAAATCTGCAATGATTCCTATAAACTTTTAAATAGATTCTAAAAAGTAAGATTTGAATTATTTTCATCTAAATATATTCTAAACTTTTGCTAAACTCTAATGTGGTACAAAAAAGTCAAAAAAATTTTTATTTTAATTTTAGAAAATTTGAATCAATTTTTCTGCTTTTTCTTAAGAATTTTGTACATTAGATGAAATAATTTTCTATAAAATGAGTTTTTGTTGTAAAGGGATATGAGAAGGTTTTCAACATCGTATAAGCTAATATCTTTTGTTTTTGCTCCTTCTTTAGAAAGTTTCTCATAAGATTCAACCGGCTGGTGTATGTCTTTGTAAGAATCTTGAGTTGACGTATAATCTTTAGTAGCATGTACGACATATCTTGGAATATCGTCCCCAAGTAATTGTACACTTTTGCCATAAAATTGTATATTGTTGAAACCAGAATCCTTTAACAATTTTTCTAAAGTAAATTTGTTTGTAAACTGGCAAACATCTCCAACAGGTCTTTTAATACTCTCTATCAAAAATGTTCCTTCGTTTTTGTCTATAATGCCAACTTCTAGAATAAGCAATCCATTTTTTTTTATTTTTTCAAAAACATTTCTTAATATTTGTAATTGATTATTTTTAATATAATGAAACGCAGCTAAAAAAAGGACGATATCAAATTTATAATTTAGTGAAGGAAGAGAGTTCCAATCTTCGTTCAAAAAATTTACAAAACTTGAAATTTTATTTTTTCTTTTAAGAGCTTTTTGAAACCAATTTTTATCTAACTCTATTCCAATTACCTTAGCTCCTCTTTTCTCACACTCAAAACTAAAAAATCCTTCATTACATCCTAAATCTAATACAGTTTTACCATTCAAATCTGAAGGAATTCCTAATTTTTCCAACTTCAAAGTTGACTTTGAATTTGTGTTTATTTCAGAAGAAAACGATTGATAAGATTCTTGTCCAGTGTAAAAATCTTTTTGCAATTGTTCTTCAACTTTAGCAAGATCCGTAAATTCTTTTCTTTGATAAAGATAAGGACTTTTTTTATTTTTTTGTTTGTAAAAACATCCAAGAAAAATTACTTTTTTACATAATTTTTTTATTTTTTCTCGAAAATTTTTTTCTTCATTAAAATAATAACCTTCAATGATAAAAAATTGCTCTTTTTTTACAATGTATTTTAAAACTAAATTTAATATTTTTTCAGCAAAAGCTTCTAAAGCATCTCCATTTCTTCCCAAATCAATAGCTCCTTCATTAAAACCAGATTCATAATTTACAAGAGGTGACTTGTTCTCGATAAATTTTTTGTAAAAATTTTTAAAAAATTTTTCATTATCAGTAATTAATTTATCCAAACTATCTCTAAATCCAAAAAAATCTTCAGAATTTTGAAATATGCCAGGGTGTGAGTCACCTGTAAATTCTATTGGGGAGTTTTCCCCACCAATTCTTTTTCTAACATATTCTGATATGATGTTAATTACTCCATCAAAAGGAATTAGTTTTGTATTCAGATTTTTTGATAAAATTCTTGCAGCATATGTTTTTCCATTTCCTGGTAAACCATAAACAACTAAACATGTAACCATAAAAAATTACTCCTTGTTTAATATTGAGGACAGCATTGAAGTAAGACAAGCACGTGCTTTCTCTGGGGAATGTTCTTTAGCTAAATCGAGACTATTTTTTGATAAAGAATTCCATAAATTAGAATCTTGGTATAGTTTAATGGCTTTCTCTGCAAATTTTTCTGGTATTTCTGCTAACATCACATTTTGATTATCTGTAAAATTAATTCCCTCAGCTCCTATGTTAGTTGTAACTACTGGTAATCCCAATGACAGACTTTGTGTTATCTTCCCTTTTACTCCTGCTCCATATCGTAGAGGTGCTAGCATAACTTTACATTTTCTAAAATAAGGAGAAATGTCTTCTATGAATCCTGTTATCACTATATCATCTGAAGAGTATTTTTTGATATCTTCAGTTGGATGGGAACCAATGATGTATAATTTCACTCCAGGTAATTCACTTTTAATAATAGGCCAAATTTCACATACAAGATATTTGACAGCATCAATGTTTGGTTTATGTTGAAAACCACCAAGAAAAAACATATCCTTTCTTGCCTCAAAACTCTCAACATTTTCGTTTTCTGAATGTATGTTAGGCAATATAGCAAGTTTAATGGAGTTATCCTCTTGATGTAGTAGTTGACCCTCAGCATAACTAGTAAGAATTGTTATGTCAGATTTTTTCATTAAGTTCCATTCTAATTCATGCATTTGACTAATTTCCTTTTCAGATATTTTTTTTTCAAAAGTTTTTTGTCTACCCATCCTTAAAAAATGCAGATCGACTGTATCATAAATTACTTTAGCATTAGGAATATGTTTTTTAATCGCATCAATATAATTTTTAGAAACACTAGGTCGAGAAAGAATTACTACATCATAAAGTTTTTTTCTTTTCTTCAAAAAATTATTAAAATTTTGAAGACCATAAATTACTTCGATTCCTTTCTGCTGAAGTTCTTTTACATAGGGATGACTATACTTGAGACTATCCGGCCAAAGTGTGACTTTATTTTTCATATGAGATAATATACACAAAATTGAATAGGCTCTTAATGCGCCTGAATCTTTATCTGGTTCGGGAACCACATCTCCAATAAATAATACATTCAATCCTGTTCTTCTATTTCGTTCAATAAACATATTTTCAGGAGAATCATCAAGATGATTATTTAGTTCAAATTTCCATTTTTTTTCAAATTTCTTTTGATTTACTATCTGAAATGATTTCAATCCTTTTGAAGTATCAGTTCCTTGAGTCATTCCTTCGTAATGGGTAAAAATTGCAAGAGGTTGATACACAACACGATATCCTAATTTACGAATAGAAAAACAATGATCTGTATCTTCCCAATATGCAGGATCAAATGTACTATCAAAACCTTTCAACTTTTCAAAAATATTCTTCTTAACAAATAAACAACAACCTGAACAATAATCCACATCTCTAACATAGTTAATTTTCGGATCTTTTATGTCAAAATTTCTTCCGTAATTCCTTGCATGACCATTTTTCCATACTATTCCTCCGCAATCCTGCAATTTTCCATTTGCAGAAACTAATTTCCCACCAACTGCACCTATTTCATCATTTAATCCAAGTGACAAAAAAGCTTCAATCCAATAAGGCGTCATAATCTCTATATCATCATTTAAAAAAACAATAAATTCTCCATCTGCTTTTGATGCACCAAAATTATTCATTGCACCAAATGAGTATTCATTTTGAAAAATATATACAGAATGTTCAACGGTTCTAAGAAACTTTCTCATTTCTGAATTTTCATCTAGATTGTTAGTAACAATTATTATTTCGTAATTGTTGTACGTTGTTTTTGATTCAATACTAAGTAAATTTTTTTTGAGAAAATCAACCTGATTGTAAGTTATTATTATGATACTAATCTTTGGATTTGTTATCAGTTCATTTACATTATTGGATCCAAATTTAATGAATTGTCTTAATGATTTATCGATTAGAAAATTTCCTTCAACATTAATTAAATTTAAAATAATATTTTTTTTATTCCAATTAGATTTTTGATAGACTTGTGGAATTTGTTTTGAATTAAAATTAAATCTAATCACATTGTTTTTAATTTTATTTATAATTAATCCTAAAAGAGACCCTAATCCATGAATTTTATAAAAACGGTATATACTGCCTATAAATCTTAATGCTTTTCCACTTTTAGAAGAGCTTGAGGCAAATTTGTTTAAAAATTGTAGATATTTTTTTCCAAATAATTTTTCAGTTTCTTCGATTTCTTTTTCTTTATTATGATTATTTTCCATATTCATATAACATCCTTTTAGTTTTTTATTCCGTATTTACAATTTTATAATTAATACTGAAATATTTTTTTGCTCTACTAGTTTCATATCATCTTTTTATTTTTCCATAAATTCTATACTTAAATTTTATAAGGTTTAAATTCCATCAATATCCCAATTTACGAAGGGACTCTCCCATAATTTCTTCCATAACACTTTTTTCATCTTCATTGAAATTTTCTTTCCATTTTCCTGGAGTAGCACTTCTTCTAAATTTTCCTTCGCCTTTCTCATCCTCAGAAATGTTTTCAAATTTAAATTTCTCAATTTTTTCATCTAAAACATTTTGTTTAATTTCAATATCACAAAACTGGTAAATTTTTGGTAGTAGATTATTTGTATTTTTTAGTAAATCTTCATACTTGATTAATAATCTTCTATTTTTGTCATGAGAATTGTAGGTAATCATAAGAATATCTGTAAGAAGATTCCAGTTTTTTGAATATCTTTTTATGTACTCCATTCTTTTTTCTGAAGTAAGCTCCTCATGACCTCGTTTATTTTCCCATCCACCTTTTTTCAAAGCATCTAATGATGAATCTAATGTATCTCTTCCGTCTCGTAGTAACACAATTATTTTAGATTTGGGAGTAACATTTGAAAAAATATCACTAGAATAACTACCATTTGGTTCTTTAATTATTATTTTATGTTCTAAATCTTTGAACTGAGCAAAAATTCTATTAAGAATAAGTTTTCGAAGAAATTTTTTCCATGTTTTTTCATATTTTAAGGAAAAAAAATAATCTTTACGATCTTTTTGTATATCTATAATTCGTTTTGGACCACTAGAAGTTTGTTCGATTCTACCAAGATGCATTCCTAGTAAAGGTTCATCTAAAAACAATGTTTGATAAGATAATAATTCACTTGCTAACCATGTTGTGCCGCTTCTTCGTGATGCAAATATCCAAATTAGATTTTTTTCTAAAATGAATTCTTCTTGATTAGAAAGTTCAGTATTTTGAAGTGAATTTTCTAAATTTTTCACTTTACTAAGAATGCTCTTTCTTGATAATTTCATAAGACTTATTTTTATATGCTAAATTTAACCGTTAATCAAATTTGTTTGTTAAAAATGGTAGATAGTTAATTAATATATTAATTGATAATAAAAAACCTGAGATGATTGAACACAATAATAAAAAACCTGTTTTACTTCATTTTCATATTTTCAAAAATGCAGGTAATACTATACAGTGGATATTTGAGAAAAATTTTTCAAGTGATGTGGTACGAATAGATATCGAAAATGGAAAATTTATGTCTCAAAAATTTGTTTTAAATTACTTAAAAAACCACCCAAAATTAAAATTCTTTTCCAGTCATCAAATTAGATTTCCTTTACCTGAATCTAATATCTTCCAATTTATTCCAATATTATTTTTGAGACACCCACTAGATCGGATATATTCTATTTACAATTTCAATAGGACACGCCCGCTAGATTGGATATATTCTATTTACAATTTCAATAGGATACGCCCGCTCAAAAATAGAATTAGTATAGAAAAAGCTAAATCTCTAAACTTTAATGAATTTGTTGAATGGCTTTTAAGAAAAACAAACGATATTTCGAATCTTCAAACACGCTTTGTTTCTAATCGAATGGATGAAGAATTAAATGATAACGATTTTCAAATAGCTAAAAACCGTTTAAAGAATTGTACTATTTTAGGTATTGTAGATCGATTTGATGAAAGTCTTGTATCATCTTTGCCATTGCTCTCTAAATGGTATAAGAATTTAAAAATGACATATGAGAGTCAAAATTTTACTAAAAATAGAAATGAGAATTTTGAAGAAAGATTAGAAGAAATTAAATCAAAGCTAAAAGATGGTGTAATAAATGAATTTTACGAAAACAATGATTTTGATTTTCAACTATACTCTTTAGCTAATAAAGAAATTAACAATCGTATAGAATCAATAAAAGATTTTGAAATAAAGTTATTAGAATTTCAAAAAAGTATTAGTAAGAAAAATTTTTTCCTCTCAAGGCATTCACATCATAGAAGTAAGCATGTTAGATACTCAAGTGAATCTAATTCATATTATTTCATAAATAAAATGCAACAAAAAATCTTTATAGAATAATTAAAAACTTGATTCATCTTTATCGTTTAATTCTAATTTTTAATAAATAATCAATTATTTGTTCAAAAAACTACTTAGTAATGGTTTTAATAGATATTAAAAATAAAACATATACATGGATTTCAAAAAACTTTTTAAATCTTCTTATGATAAAAAAAATCTTATAAAACCAATTTTTATTTTTGGTCCTCCAAGAACTGGAACCACAATTACATATATCATAATGTGTGCACATCCAGATTTGGCATGGTTTTCAGTGAATGATATACATCGCTGGATTTCTAAAAAAAACATTTTGAAAATCAAAAATACTCTATATTCAAAACGTCTTCAAGGGGATTTTCGGTTAATGTTAAATGGGCCTGACAAACCTGAGAGTAATACGAGTAGGCTGCCGTCAGATCTTCAACCTATTGAAGGAAATTCATTTTGGAATAGAATATTCAATGAATGGCCTAAACAAGACATTCCTAATAATTCAAAACAAGAAATTAAAAAAGTAATTTCGGATACTGTCAAAAGACAAAAAAAACTACGATTCTTAAACAAAGCCCCATTACATAGTACTAGATTATTTGTTTTAAAAAATATTTTTCCTGATGCAAAATTCATCAATGTTATTCGAGAGCCATGTGCAACAATAGCATCAATGTTAACAAGACACGAAAGAGAAGGGGAATTTATAGATGATTCATGGCCAATTATAAATAAAGTAAAATACAAAAAATTGGATTTAATTCAAAAACATGCATGGATCTATGCGGAAGTAGTTGATACCACTTATGAATTTCAAGAGAAAAATTCAAAAAAAAATTTCATGACAATTATCTATGAAGAAATTATGAAAAATCCTATTGATATTTTGCCAAAAATTTTAGAGTTTTGTGAACTAAAACTTCCAGATTCTTTAGAAAACATGGTTCCTCCGATACAAGAAACAGCTGATAAATGGAAGGAAAGATTTTCAAATGCTGATCAAAAAAAAATTTATGATATAGTACAACCATCTCTACAAAAAATGAATTATCCCTACCAGTGCTAAGAAATTAAATCTTATAACCATATTCACGAAGGTTATTCTTCATTATTTTATTCATCATTTCTATTTCTCCTTTAGTAAAGTAATCTGTAAAGCCCCCTGGTTTTGCTTTTCGTTTGCCTTTATCTTCGCCCTTATGCTCCTTTGGAATGTTCTCAAAACTAGTTTCGTATACCATCTTCTTTATTTCCTCATCAGGTAAATCATATCCTAAGAATTTGTAGATTTTTTTAATCTCGTTAAAAGAATCCAGTCGTAGGTCTTCATATTTTACAAGTAATCTTAATTCTGGGTTGTGATAATCATAAGCCTTTCTTGTAATATCACTCATCATATTCCATAACATAGCAAAATGTTGTATTCGAAAGCTCCTTTCCTCAGGAGTTTCAGGTCCATCGAACATATTTCTTGGATTTTTGGCTTTTGACTGTCTTGAATCAATAACATCTCTTCCATCACGAACAAGGAAAATAAGTTTAGAGTTTGGAAGACAGTTCATTATGATATCTGAACCTTGACCTTCATTAGGAGCTTTTATTGCAATATAATCAAATCCAGAAAAACCAAATTCAGCTCCAATCCTTTCAAGAATAAGCCGTCTTAATGAGGGCTTCCATGTTTTTTCAAATTTTTTTGAAAAAAACTTTAATTTATTTTCATAGTTCTTACCATCCAAAATGCGTGTTAGTTTTGGACCTTTTATCCCTAATATGATGGCAAGATGAATGTTAGGATCGTTAGTAAATGCTCCAAGCTGTAAACCAATTAGCGGTTCATTCCAAACTAATGCTTTATACTTTAACACATCGTTTGCAAGCCAAGTGCTTCCACTTCTTGGACTTCCAAAAACCCAAATGAGTTTTTTTTCTAATTCGTTTAATTGTTCACCTGTTATCATTTTAATCAATTATTAATCAATAGTTCAACATATCCTTTACTGACCAACTTTATTTTGTTGACTTCATCTCCTCATATTTTTTAATTACCTCCTCAGGGTTTCCAAACAATACAATCTTACCTTTTTGTAGCAACAAGATCTTATCAGATATGTCTGATAAAGTTTCAAGATTATGTGAAGAGTGAAGTATAGTTTTATTAGTTTTTTTCATTTCATACAATGTTTCCAAACTTTTTTTTCTGAAATTTTTATCCCCTACAGATAAAATTTCATCGAGCAAAAGAATATCTGACTTTATTTCCATCGCAATAGCAAATCCAAGTCTAGATTTCATTCCAGCAGAATAATGTCTTAATTGTAATTTTTGAAATTTTTCCAATCCTGCATATTTAATAATTACATCTATCTTGCTCTCAATAAAGGATTTTGTAACTCCTAATAATAACCCATTTGAAATAATGTTATCTTGTGCATTTAATTCATTTTGAAATCCAGCACCAATTTGCATTAGTGGTGAAAGTCTTCCTTTTATCTTTACATATCCTTTATCGGGTTTGTAAACTCCTGCAATTATTCTCATAAGAGTTGTTTTTCCACTTCCATTAAGACCAATTATTCCTACTACTTGACCTTTTTTAACAGAAAATGAAACATCCTCTAATGCGTTAAAATTTTTGTAAAGCTCTGGATTTTTTCTAGTTTTAATAATACCCAATATTCCTTTGGGTGTATCCATCTTGAAAGTTTTAGTAATGTTATTTACTTCAATTGCAATATTATCCATATCATAACTCCTCTACAACTCTATCTTCCAATCTATGAAAAACAAAATAACCAAGTAATAAAATTCCAAATGAAAATAATATTGTATACAACCAATCATTTAAAGGAGGAATTTCTCCATCAATTACAAGTTTATGAGAAATGTCAATTATTTGTCCTAAAGGATTGATATTGTGTATCTGTAAAAGTATCCCATCAATATTTTCAGGCTTCCATAATATTGGTGACATAAATAGAAGAGTTAGAACTATTACTGGCCAAATATTTTTGATATCCTTAACGAAAACATTGATTATTGAAAGAAGATAGGTTAAACCCAAAACTAATACTAGTACAAGTAATATAGGAATTGGTAACAAAATTATTGTCCAACTTGGAATAAATTGAAACACTGGCAACAGTGCAAAGAAAACACCCATTGTAATAATAGATATTAATCCTGCAGCAACTGTAGTTACTATAGGGAAAAAATCTTTTTTGATTTTTATTGATTGCAAGATTCCACCATTTTGTACTAACACTCCGATTCCTCCGTTAGTTCCCTTTGAAAATATTTGATAAATCATTATTCCAGTTAAAATGTAAATTGCAAAATCTTCTTCTCTTTGCCTTATTGTGGTGAATACAATATAAAGTACAACAAAATATACTAGTGGTTCAAGTACAGCCCAAACATATCCAATATGAGTATTTTTGAATCTAACTTTAATATTTAACTTAGCAAAATAAAAAATTAATGATAATCTATTCTTGAGATCAAATTTTGAAAAAGAAACCAAATTGTTCAATTTTTTTGAAAGGTTAATCCATATTAGGATTTCTCAATCTACAGTGAACAAATTAGAAGTAGACACAAAAATTTCTTTAAAAAATCATTACTTTGTGTATAACCCCACTAAGCTTGCTAGAATCCCATAAACCTGAACCTCAGAAGACGGGTGAGGGATCTTTTGGATGCGAAAAAAACTTTCAGAATAGAAATAAAATTGTTGAATTTAAAAAACATTAGTTTGACAAATAGTTCCTATAATCCCAAAATCGTAGTAATTTTATGGCTTTATAGCATCAATGACACTAAGATAGTACCTAATTAAAAAATAAACCGATAACAAATTAAAATTAACGAAATATCTTAATATAGAGATTAAACTTAAATTATTTTTTAATCATTTTTTTTTCTAAAAGATTTTTTGTTGAAACTACACGTCTTGAATTTACTTTTTTACGTTTTTCTAATACATATTTGAAGTTCTTCAATGGCCATATTAAACCTCTTATCAAAATCCCAAACGATGGTAAAGGAGCAAATTCTTGTGAATCATGAATTACAGAAATTCCAGTAGATTTTCTTAATAGTAAAGAGAAAAAAAACTTAATCAAACTACTAATGGCATAATATAATTCAAAGTTTGTAAAACGCATAACAAGATTATTCTTTACACCATGAAATTGTATTTCAGAAGAGATTGTTTTTACAGTTTGACCACCAACATGATAAACAATCGAATTAGGGACAACAACTACACGGTATCCCCATATCCATGCTCTCCAACCAATATCAACATCTTCAAATGATACAAAAAATTTTTTATCAAAACCTCCTAGCTCAATAAAAATATTTTTTTTAACAAGCATTGAGGCACCCCGTGGACTAAAGATCTCTCTAACTTGTTCTGGTTTTTCTTTTGAACTATAGGCTCTTCCAAGTGTAGTTAAAAAATCACCACTTGAATCTACAGTTCCATCTGGTTTAAGCAAAAGACTTTGGCAAATTGCAATTTTTGGATCATTCTTTATCACTTTGATCATTTCACTAATAAAATTAGGTTCCACGGTTGTATCATTATTTAGAAATAGCACTAAATCTCCCTTAGCTTCTTTCACAGCTATATTATTTGGTTCAGCAAATCCCAAATTATCTTTTAATTTAATTAAGCGAATTGATGGATAGAATTTTTCTATAAATTGTATACTGCCATCTGAAGAATTATTGTCTACCAGAATAATCTCATAATTATTATAATTAATTTTCATTAATGATTCTAAACACTTTTCTAGATGATTTTTACCATTATAATTTACAATTATTACTGAAACTAATGTATTTTCATCCATTTGTTAATACCTCCTTTGTTTTGAGTAATTTAATTTCACAGAGTTGTTCAAAGTTTACTTTTAATAAAGTCAATTGGTTTAATTGGTGAAGGATCTATGTTGTTCAATACTGCTAAGTAAATCGTTGTATAGTCAAGTAAGTAAATTAAATTTATTAATTTTGTCAGTATACTACCTTTAACTGAATTAACTATCTTGTAATCTATACCCCTTTCTTGAAAAAATTCTTTTAAAATATCCCATCTTTCTTTAGTCTTTTCATAATCATCTTGTCCTTGAATAAAAATAGGTTGAGCATTAAATTGTCTTTCCCAAGAAACAATTCCGTTATGACATGCTTCTATAACGTCTTCTGCAAATGCATGAAATTTTGCATTTTCTTGAAGACAATTTTTAAATCTTATTGCAGCTGCTTGAAACCCCCATGGATAGTAAATAACAGGTAAATCTTTAATCCATTCTGCTAAAGATAGTGATGGATTTGTTGTAGTTAAATTTGATGAATTAATTTTTGTTGCAAGATTATTTAATTGAATAATCGAATCATTGATATCATCTTTCTTGATTGGAACAACTGGTTCTAGAACTTTGATCATTGAATATAAAAAAGTTGTAAACGATGCACGTGGTGAATGAATTTGATTTATCTTTCTATATTCTAAATTATTTTTTTCACAATATTGTTGCATTTTTCCTCCAGATGAGAAAGCAATTATTTTGCAATCATTTTCTTTTGCAGCTTGTAAAACTGAAAGTGTTTCAGTTGTGTTTCCTGAAATACTTGTTGTAACAATTAACGATTTTGAATCTACTATCTTTGGAAGATGATAACCTTTTACTACACTTACGTGAACATTTTCTTTTGATAATATGGCACTGAATAAATCACCAATAGCTCCAGATCCTCCCATTCCTGCAAAAACAATATGATTTATAAATCGAAAATCTATTGAATCCAAATTCTGATTAACAGATTTTTCAGCAATTTCTCCCCATTTATCATAAACTTCATACATTCTTTGAGGGTCGAATTGATTTAGTTTATCAATATGCAAGATACTGAATTGAATTTAAATTAGAATATAATAATTTGTAATACAAGAAGATTTAAACAATAATCCTTTTTTAGACTCAGAGATTCTATGACAGAGAGAATTAAGGCTAAACATAAAAGCTCATCTGCACTAAGTTTGGCTGTATTTATTGCTTCCACTCAGATAGTTTTACTTAGTATTGTCTCAATAATTTTTCCTGCTCTAGTTGGGAGATCCACAAGTCCTATAGCAACATCACAAGTTGATGTGTGGGAACTAGGCGTAATAGCCATTCCATTAATTATAACTAATATTATTATGCTTGGAATTGGAATAGCATATTTTACTAATAAATTCCCATTTAAAATTTCAAACGCAATTAATTTCATTTTCAAATTTGAGGTTTCTAAAACAGTTGCTTTCCTTACATTAGTTGTCATGCTTGGGATTTACATATCATTTACTCTAGAAGAACTTGCTGAAGAAGAACCTTGGGGAGACTTTACAAATGTACAAAGAAAAGTAGACAATTATAAGATCGGTGACGTACTTGAGGGCTTTGACCTTCATGCAAGATATTTTCTTCTTTCAAGCTCAGTTGCCATTTTTGATAATATGAGGGTAATTCCGTTTATTGCAAGTATATCTCTTCTTGTTTTAACATATTTCTTAACACTTCAAATTTCCCACAAACGGTTTGCAGGTTTGGTTGCTACTGCCATCTTACTTCAAAGTCCCGTCTTTTGGAAGTATGATACTACAGCTACGTATGAAAATTTTTGGACAGTTTTCTATGTTTTTTCACTTTATTCAATTCACAAGTTTTGGCCGTTATCCCCAATATCGTTTGCTCTTTCTGTAGCATCAAAAGCACTTTCTGCAATATTTTTACCATTTACTTTGTTTTTCATTTATCAATCACCAATATCTAAGAGAAAAAAAATAGCTGTTGGTTTAACCTACATTGTTATCTTGCTTATAGGCATATTGGCATTTACAGTTCTAGGTCTGAGCCTTCCTGGTGCTATTGGCGAAGGTAGACAAGTCGAGTTTATTGACAGGTTTTTCTGGGACGGGTTTACCTCCTTTGCATATCAGCTTAGATTTGACTATCTTGTGCTTCTATTCTTACTGCCTTTGACCTTCGGATTATTCATGGCCTCCAGAAAAGGAGTACTGCAAGCAGATTCCATACTTGTTTTGATCGCTGGAATTTTATTTTCTGCTCCCCTACTCACTGGCTTTACAGATATTACAAACCAACCCTATAGATTCATTCCATTGGTAGTCTTTTTTGCTATAGGGGTTGGCACCGTCTTATCGAAAAGGGCCCACGAAATTAGGAAACAAGCCTAACAAATGTCCAGTTAATAGTTAATTCATCTCCAGATATTACTGGATATCCCTCATGCAGAAAAAGTGCCAGTCGCTTATATTTATCATCCTTTATAAAAATCCCCAAGGCATCCCATCCACGAAGATCCTCGGATGTAAAAACCTCGGTAGTTTCAATACTTATCATTTCGTGTGTTTGGCCACCAATATCAATTAAAGTAGCATTGTTACCTTCCCTTTTTTCCTGATCAAGTAATTGATGAAGAAATTTTTGATTCATTAGATGAATGGAATAGTTTTCTTTATACACAATGAGTTCGCCATTAGCATTTCGTAATACACTTTCTGCGTAAACTAAAGGAAAATCATTAATTTCATCATCAGACTGTGCAAATACTGATAGTGGAAAAATAAAACCTAGTAAAGCAACTGAAGATAAAATCAATATTTTTTTCATAATCAGAACCTGTTTTTCTAATATTTATTATGTTATTTGTCTTTTTTTTCTAAATTCATATTTTTTTTAACAATATTTTCATTTTAAACAACATGATTATTTACAGATTTTCTCTAAAAATGTATTTGATAAAGGACTTGATGGTATACCTTTGTTAATGTTGAGGTATACCCAAAAAATAATTTTGGTATACCTTAAACCCTTCTTATACTTTATTATCACATGAGAATTTATTTTTTAACAGAAACAAAGAGATAAGGAAATTATCTGTCTCAATTATAGTGAATTATTTATCTTGGACCAACGCCTGATTTCAAATTCCTAAATGACTTTTACAAATTCATTATGTTTTTGTACATGATGAAGTCCCATCAATAATTTTCCAGCCATATACTTTTACACTATCTCCTAGAGCACTTTGGAACTATCTCCTAGAGCACTTTGGAACTATCTCCTAGAGCACTTTGGCACTATCTCCTAGAGCACTTTGGCACTATCTCAAGACTACAAATTCGATTTTCCTAGGTCTACCTGTTTTTTCTAGTCATAAAATTGATCAAAAACAATTTCCCTCTCAAACCTTGTAATTGTGAATAAAATTTTTTAAAACAATCTAAATCCATAATGATTAGTTATTTTCATGCACTCGCCTACACACAACAATATCAAACATAGTTAATCTTTTCACATGTACACGCAAATACATTCACATCATAGTGAATCGTTGATGGTATACCTACCAATATCACTCATAACCAATCTG
>SDBU01004440.1_pt1 | contig 17195 bp, 21 predicted proteins | sample 2277071 | NCBI WGS metagenome assembly SDBU01 (sample SAMN10397929, study PRJNA504765) | marine sediment metagenome | isolation source: marine sediment core GS08_GC12, 126 cmbsf | place: Arctic Ocean: Gakkel Ridge, Loki's castle | collected 2008 | reverse complement strand
ATCCTCTCCATTCAGGTATGGGTGATAAAACTTTCCACCGGATTCCACTTTATTAGTAGCCGCAACAAAGCGTTTGTCAGGGATGTACTCCACAATGTCGATGTTACTAATCGAATGTATCTCAATAACCCTACCCCACACGAATTCCTTGCTTTCTCCGTTACTAAGTGTAATAAGTTTCATTTACCCCTCCTTCTCAAACTCTTTGTATTTACCTTCATAGCCGCATTTACGGCATACCCTGGTATCTTTCTTAGAGCGGACATCTCTTGATCCGCACTTGCATTGAAGTTTTAATGCCATTGTCTTACCTCCCTCCCATATTTGCCAACTGTTTGCCAATAGCCTCGTTCAGTGCATGGATTTCTTCTGGGGTGGCACAGTTTTTACAGACCACCCCGAACTGTGCCTTGAGGCTATCCAACCCATGTAGAGCTCGTGAAGTGGTTGTAACTAAACGCCCACATCGTTTACATGGCTGCTCTATTAACTCGATCTTTCTCCTTGGCATTGTCCTACCTCCCCTTATTTGATTTGGGTTTCTTCTCCACAGTGGACACATTGAAGCCACTTGAGACTACTTGTGTCTCCCCACTGATGCTTGCACGTCTCTCTGCGCAGTTCTTTGTCAATTGCGAACCAAACGTCATAGGCAACAGGTGAATCAATCTTGTAGCTAGCCAGAGCGTGATAGATAGCAAGCAATTCGCCTTTCGTTATGTCCTTAATGATACAAGGATAGCCCATACGCTTATCTACCTTTGCCATTGTCTCACCTCCCTATATAAATAACCGGTATCTCTTCTATTCCTAGCTTTTCAGCAACCGCCAATCTATGAAGCCCATCCCAGACTACCATTGAGCCATCTTCTCTAACCCTTATTGTGATAGGTTCGGTTATTCCGAGTTCCTTTATCTCCAGGGTTAGATTATCCATATACTCCCGCTCATCCTTCCATAGCAACTCTAATGGTATCCTCATCTCTAGCTTCAATACTTCCGAGGTTAGCATTGTCTATCCCTCCTCATTTAACCTATCCTCAATATACCACACACACACCCACAGTCAAGGGAGTTATCCACGAAATTAGGCGGAGTTATCAACGAACTACTGTTCTAAAGGTTAAGTTATCCACACAATTTGAAGCTAACTTCACATAATAAGGAGCTCGCTTATAGTTTTGATACCTCGTGTAATCAAAGCGTGATGATTGGGGCAGAGAAGATATGTTTCCCGATACCCCTCATGGTGAAGATCAACAGTGAGGTCAAAGTCACAAACTTGGCAACTTCCGGTATTTCTCTGAGAACGTTCTCGTGTCCTCATAAGTCTTCTTGACCTATCTCGTTGTGATTCTTGACTGCAATTCCATGAGCAATACTTCTTCCGGGCGTTTATGGTATCGAAAGTTACCCCACATATAGCACATACCCTTGTTTCGCTCTTTCTCATAATATCTACCTCAGTGATATGATAACACGTTGTTACTACATAGTAAAGTTATCCACAGTTTGACATTCAAAGCCCGTTGTGGTAGTAATACAATTATGGAATCACCAACGCCAGTGAAATACAAACGGGGCCAGAATCCTATCTCACAAAAGAACCTAAAGCCCTTCCCACCAGGCGTAAACGGTAATCCCCACCCTGGCCATAGTCTCACGTTGGCCCTTAAAGATGCTTTGCATAAATCACCTGAACTTCGCAAGCAACTCATCGAATCTCTTATCAAAGGTGCTATCCTAAGAGAACCTACACCATTCCGTGAGTTGTGGGATCGTCACGAGGGGAAGCTACAGGATACCAAAGCTGAGATCACTATAGACAACCGGCAGCTAATAATAATAGTCCAGGACCAGGAGACCAAAGAGCTACTTGAGAGGGTGGCTGAGCGTACGAGGGTGATAGATGCCATTGAGAGGCAAGGCTAAAGCTGAGTACATGAGGAACTATCGTACTTCTTATATGCGGCGTTATCGTGCGCGGGGCAAGGATGTCAGTAGAGACCCCTTGGTAGAGACCTTGCCTATTCCTGGTAGAGACCTTGTAGAGACCTCTATACCGCCTGGTAGAGACCTCAAACACATACATAGCCTCATTGTTGACGGCAATAAGATAGTCGGGGTTGAGGCTGTCAAACCAAGCGAGGCAACTGAGGAAGTTAGACCCTATGACCCACGTCAAACCTACAACCCTGGCGACAAGGTCTTGGTACAGCGTGGTAAGAAGATGATAGAGACTGTGATCCTTGAGCTAGATGCAGATGGCCAGCCGATATATGAGTAACCGAAGGAACGGCCACTATACTCAGAGAACGACTAAGCAGCAGGCACTCTTACGTGTCCACCCTAAGACAGGTAGGCGTAAAGCGGAGGAGTTGGTATGGCTAAGGAACAGACCTACAGCTTGAACTGTGATAAATGCGGAGGTGTATTCCAAAGCGAGGAGGGTTTCCCCAATCCGCAGCTATGCCCTACGTGCCCCAAGAGAGCGGTGACTTGTATTGAAGATGCTTGAGGAGAAACTAACCGAGATACTTAGGGACTGCATTGAGTGCCCACATAGAGGGTATTGCGTTTATGATAGGTGTATCCTAGAGGTCTGTGGAGCCAAGGTTGACAGGGTATCGAGGGAGCAGGCTGACCGTGACAGGACGCATACGGGGAGAGTGCTAAGCGAAGGGAGAATGTATACATAATGGACACAACTGAGCAGTACGTCAAGATGTGTGAGAAGGCGAAGGAGATACAGGAACGCTATAATCCTGATGAACATAATTGTCTTTGGGATGGCGCCCTAAGATGGGATTGGGATAGAGAAAGACTAGAATATGATGGATACAGAGATTATGGTGGAAGTAAGTTACATATCTTCAAATCGTATGATAGTTACTTATGGCATTGTATCTGGCTCCCCCGCCAAGACCAGTTGCAGGAGATGGTGCTGGGCTACTGGCGAGAGATGGGGTGGGAAGTTGATACGCGTCGTCTAATAGACGAGTTCAACTATTTTGTTGGCGTGCAGCTTCTTTCTGTCGTTAGAATATCCTCAATGGAACAACTCTTGCTAGCCTTCGTGATGAAAGAGAAGCACGGGAAGACGCGGGACGGCACCGAGTGGGTTAAAGAGAGCACCACAGCGTCAAGAGAGGCGGTTGTTACATAATGCCACATAGAGACTACAAGAAGGAATACAAGGACTTCCACGGAAAGCCCAAGCAGATTGCTGACCGGGCGGCGAGGAACAAGGCACGGGCTGATTCAGGGTTAAAGAAGGGTGATTCCCGTGAGGTAGACCACGTTAAGCCGTTGTCGAAGGGTGGGTCTAAAGGGAAGGGGAACACGAGGGTTGTGGGTAAGGGCACGAACAGGGCGAAGGGGGCGAAGTGATATTACTGACCGATACGGAGCTAGAGGCATATCAATCCCCCTGTGTTAAGGGAGAGTGTCCTTTTGGTCATAGTTTGGCGGCATCCCTGTCTGACTCCGACCCTATCTGCGATTTATGTGATTCAAGGGCTACAGCCAAAGCTCAGCTCAAGAAGGTACTTAAGGAAGCAAAGACAGAGGATTTGAGTTGGAAGTTTAGGCGAGGCTTGATGAAAGAGGTGAGATGACCACTAAAAAGAAAACAATACTGTTGACTGGCGAGGAGATACAGGAAGTCAGGTGTTGGCCAGACGATGTTGTTGGAGACCACAAGCCAACGCCTTGTGATTACATTGAGGCAGGGTCGAAAGCCCAGCTCAAGAATGTGGTGGAATGGGGGGAAGAGAACTGTATTGAGCTAGGTCATCAGGGTAATGGGCGCTCAAAGCGGAGGCATTGTTATCACTGCTGGCAAGCCCTACTAAAAGAGGCGGAATGACCACAGAAGTTAAGATGCGGACCACGAAGGTATTCAAAGAGCTACTGAGGGCGTGGGTAGAAGAGCAGCGGCGCGGTCTGCTTGAGGGTGGTACATCGAGCAGCAAGACGTATTCAGCGCTTCAGTTCTTGATCGTGATAGCTCAGGAAGCGGAGAGCCCGTTGCTAATATCTGTGGTTAGCGAGTCGTTACCGCATCTAAAGCGTGGTGCTATTAGAGATTTCTTCAACATCCTGGGGGAGTCTCAGGATAATAACCCAGCGTGGTCTAAGACAGAGTTCACATATCGGAGGTGGAAAGGGGTTATCGAGTTCTTTGGTGCTGACGATGCGGGAAAGGTGAGGGGGCCTCGGCGTGATGTGCTGTTTATGAACGAGGGGAATAACATACCGTGGGAGACGGCGCGGGGGCTAGACATCAGGACATCGAAGTTTACCGTTGTGGACTGGAACCCTGTCTCGGAATTTTGGGCGCATGAGTTCTGGAAGGGTGAAGAGGGTAACGCTTATTCGCACAGCACATATCTTGATGCTCAGGGTGTGTTACCGGAGCAAGTAACGGCGGACATTGAGAGTTATCGGGACAAGGACCCGAACTGGTGGAACATCTACGGGCTGGGTTTAATTGGGAAAATTGAGGGGAGAGTTCACCCGTACTTCAAGCAGGTGGATGAGTTGCCGATGGGTGCTGCCTTCTATGGCCTGGATTATGGTATGACATATGATAACCCCACGGTGCTAGTGAAGAATATAATTATCGGAGACAACCTGTATAGCCAGCAGATGATTTATGATAGATCGGGGCTGACCAACGATGATATAGCGAGAGAGATGACGCTGCTTCGCATTGGGAGGGGGGAGGAGATATCCGCGGATGCAAATGAGGAGAAGAGTGCAGAGGAGTTGAGGCGGTTAGGGTTTAATGTTCATGCGGTGGATAAGGCGGTTAATAAAGTAAGGTGGGGGCAGCAGAGGGTTAACCAGTATATTCAGCATTGGACAAAGGACTCGTTGGACTGTATCAAGGAGCAGAGGAATTTTCGATACATAAAGAAGAGGGAGCCGAGCACAGGGCGGGAGTACCTGAGCGAGGACACAACGCATCAGTGGAGCCATGGGATGGATGCGAGGCGGTATGGGGTGGTGTCGTACCAGTTTGGGGGAGATGAAGCGCCTGAGAGTAATCAGGCGTTTAGATTGTAGTCTTCGACTCTGCTCAGACTAAAGGAGGTAAGAATGCCTGACTATTTGAAGTTAATCAAGGAACAGAACGAAGAGCAGGGGCTAATGGACCTACATACCCGCATGGATAGTGATGCGGCACTTCGTAATCTTGATTCCTTCGTGATGAAGGATGTAAAGGGGGATCCGATACCTGACGTAGTCCATGTCACTCTTGACCGGCCGAGGCTGATTGCGGAGCATATCATTGCTGCCCTGGGAAAGGCGAGGGAGCAGATTGTTGTCGAGAGTGAAGAAAAAGACGTAGACACGTTTGAGATCGAATCATTTCAGAAGGCGATGTTTAAGATGGCAGATGCTAGGTTGCGGGAGCAGGGGCAGTGGCAGTTAAACCCGTATGCAGATAATCAGTTTTGTATGCGTGGCCGGGCAGTACGTCTTGTGGTGGTCAGGGAGGAGGGTGGTATCTTGATCCCTGACATAGTTTCTTGGGATGCGCGGTATTTCAACTATGAGAGGGGAGACGGTGGCTTTAAGTGGGGGTCATCTACGGTAAAGAGGGGGAAAGCCGCTATAAATGGTCAAGAATGGGCAAAGTTGAAAAAATTCACTCTTGGGAAAAAGGATGGAATAGTTACGGAAGTATGGGATACGGAGGGGAGCTTCATCTGGGTGGACAAGGAAAAGATTTGGGAGCAGGAACATAGCTTTGGGTATTGCCCGATAGTTATGCAGACCGTTTCCCTGGGTTCCATGCTAGACGATGGGAATGCGGAACAGCATGAGGGGGAGAGCGTCTTCTTCTTATTTAGAAAGGCGATACCCCAGTTACAGAGTTTGATTAGTATTATGCAGACGTTGAATCTGATCTCGATTAAGCCACCTGCTGAAGAACAGACGAAAGAGGGGACAAAGGCTGGTCTGTACAAGAAGCGAATGGCGCCAGGCTCTATGACACCTACTCAAATTGGTGGAGGTATCAAGACAATAGATTTCGGGGATGCGAAGAGGGCGGCGGAGTTTGCCTTGAGCATGATAGATAAGGCGATACAAGAAGGTGGACTGACGAGTATAGACTTGGGGAATCTCGGATTTGAGCTCTCTGCGATAGCCATAGTTCAGATTGGAGAAGGGAGGAATCAGGTACTTAAACCACGGTGGGATGCGAAGGGTTGGTTGAACGAGGATACTGCTGCGATGTTTACACGGCAAGTAACTCAGTTGGGGCACAGTATCGAAGTTGGGACACCTGGGCATAAGAGGACTTTTGATATTGGGAAACTAGAGGGCGAGTATGAAGTGACCTATAGCTATGTTCCCATAGACCCTGTTCTCGATGTAGCAAGATATACAACGGCTCAGGCTGCGAGGCCATGGATGTCCGATGCGCAAATACTTGAGAAGATTGTCAAGGATGAAGACCCGGCGGGGACACTGAGGAAGCGGAATAGGCAGGAGGCTAAGGCACTCAGTCCCACAGTAATGAGGATGGAGGTCATAAAGGGTCTACTTGAAGAAGCCGAGGATGGGGATGAGTGGGCGGAAAGAGAGGCCGTAGCGATGGCGCTGGAGGTAGGGATGAGTATTGAGCAGGTGATAGCGGGGAACGTACCGCAGCTACCGGAGGGCAGAGAGGAGCCTTCCGGTGATGTGATGAAACTATTTGGTTCGGGGGGGAAGCCAAGTTCGGCACAGAAGGCGGCGGATTTACAGAAGAAGCCTGAGGGATGAGGATAATAACGTGCGATGTCTGTGGGCAGGGTGGCGGCACCTTAGTTTGCACTTCTAAGGGCTACAAGCATCAGGTTTGTCCTGAGAAGCCCGTTAGGTCGGAGCTGGTGGTTGCGAGACCAAAGTTGGTAACGTTAGCAGAACATGCTCAGGATATGAAAAGAAGGGGGGTATAATGCCACGTAAACCTAAGTTCACAAAAGAAGAGTTCTTTGAGATGTTTGACGCTAAAGTAGCGGGGCCGGCGAAGACAAGTCTTCAGCAGGTGCAGGAGGAGGCGAGGAAGCGAAAGGCTGCGTCAATGATTAGAAGGGGGTGATGCGCCGTGAACAGCCCGAGAAAGGGTCTGACATATGGGCAACCCCTGGGGGCTGACGCATCCAGGTTAAAAACACGCAGAGGGTAAGAAGGGAGGTATAGATGCGATTCAAGAAACAAGGACATCATAAGAAAAAGGGTAAGAAGTGATGAAGGATACACCTGGGCAGAGAGATTTCGAGCTATTTCAGAAGGTGTTCAAGGAGTACCAGAAGCTCTTCGGGTTGACTGGGTATAAGGTCTATTTCGAGTATGAGCCGCTGGAAAACGACTTTGCAAATATAACTATAGATTCGAGTGCTATGAAGGCGATTGTAAGATTAAGCAGTAAGTTGCCTGAGAAGGATAAGCCGTATAAGGACATAAGGGGGAGTGCCAAACACGAAGCTTTTCATCTTCTTACCGGTAGACTTAACGGTTTGGCGTCAAGCAGGTATATAACCTCTGGGGATATTGGCGAGGCCGATGAGGAGATAGCACACAAATTGGAGGGATTGATTTAATCCCGATTAAATACTTGACACAGGAGAGGGGGTAAAAATGACGACAGAAATTCAAGTAAAAATTCCCCAAGGCAAAGAGTTGGAGGAGCTAATAAAACTTACCAAACTTATTCATGAGCAAAATTTCCGTTGGTTTATATCACGGCCAAAGTATTCCCGCTCCCTTGAGGTCTAGCAAAATGCGTCTATTATTTGCATCGACCCCTTTGATTTTGCCGAGAGATATTTTGGGGCAGAGGAGTATGTTGTGACTCAATGGGTAGCGTGGTTACTATTCAGCTTGGGGATATGCATTGCTGCGACATTAACATATCATGAACTGCGTATGAAAAAGCACAAATTAGAAGTTCAAACAGCCAAATTGCAACTATCCGTTCCAATACCTGTTGAAAACCCGCAAACAGAATTTGCTAGAATGAACGATGGTAGCGGCCAGCGATTGCAGTTTTATTTGTGGAGGGTAATATTAACGAATACACAAGTGAATTCAAAGGCAACCGATGCAAGAGTTAAATTAGCGGAATCAAAGCCAAATCTCGATTTTTTGAAAATAGACTTACATAAAAAGCACAATAACCACTTGCCATACAAAACGTTGCATGATGTTGTTTGGGGGGAGGAGCCACAATTTGATGTTATAGGTAAAGCTATAGACAGCAATGACCTATTTATTTTTAGGAGCGATGCTGGTAATGGTGATTATGTTTTTCAAGTTGATGTGGATATAACTGAGGGGTTATTGCTAAAAATAGAAGCGTTTTCTAATCCCCCTAGCATACGTACAGAGAAGTGGTATCGGGCATCTATTAACGAGGATGGTAGGTTAGATTTTAAAGTTTACGAGGATACTAAATCACGAAAGGGAAGGTTCTCGATTAAATAATGGTAACACCTATCCGCCCGCCGTTCTTCACTAGGGCAGATGTGCCTCGCAGACTTCCGAGGAGGCCCCCGTTCTTTGAGGACATCAGTAAAGGGCCTCCGAGGGACATAGAGAAGGTCAAGGCTTTCATCAAGGCGAGAAGACCGAAGAAGGAACCTTTGCCTTTCCCACTTCCGGAGGATGTCGAGGCCCAGGAGTTCTTTGAGCAGATTCTTTCTCCCGAACAGGTAAAAGAACAGTTCGGCATTGATATAGACCCTGAATTCAAGGGACGGTCTGTTGAGGGCGAACTGCGTCTTATCTCACCTCTAGGCGAAGACCTCGATCCGGATGATGTTATTCAACTCCCTGGCGGACGGTGGGTTAGTCAATTTCAGGCACAGAGAGAGTTGGGCGTCTCGATACCTGGTTTTGTTGAGGGAGAGCGACAAAGGGCAGATATTGGTGCTCCTACTGCTCCATCTCTCAAATCACCAGAGGCTATCCTGCAGGAAGCCATACAACTACGTAAACAATTCCAGGACATAGGATTACAAGCAGCGGCACAGCAGATTCTCAGTCCCGAACAGGTGCGTACCGATTCTGAAGCCCTCGTGGATAGTTTGGAGCAGGCAGAGAGTAGGGCGGAGGCTATCGAAATACTTCAGAACACCTTCCCCGAAATAACAATGGAGCAGATAAATGAGATAATGCCTCCTCGGCTTACCCCCCTAATGGGGACACCCGCCCCTCGCCCTGGCCAGCCCGTGAGCGGGCCACGTCCCATTGATTTAGAGTTTCTTGATTTCCTTCTTGACCAGACGCCTGAACTGCAAGAGCAGTACATTGAGAGCCTTCAGGTTCTACCAGCGTCACCTCAGTTGGTGACACAATATCCTGAAGGTATACCATTGACGAAACCTGAATGGTTGATCTCTGACGAGGACTATCTCGAACTAACCAAGAGTCCTGAGTGGTGGGATTACCGGAAGCAGAATCCCGAAGATATACGGGCTCAGTTGGGTGAGTTCACATGGGATGACGCCATCAGAAAGGCACGGGCTGAGGAGGAAGCCAGTGTTTTACATAAGCGAGAGGTTCAGTGGTGGGAGAGTTTACTTTTCTTTGAGTTGCCGTTCTTTGCAGTGGCGGGGACGGCGGGTGCACTTAGTAGGACTTTAGGAAACATCGCAAAGAAGTTTGGCCTGAAGAGTGTTGAGGGCATTGCGGCGAAGACGGGTCAGGCTGTCCTCGCACCCTTAGTGGCTGTGGAGACTGCTGTTGATGTTACGTTAAGGTACGGTGTGGGGATACCACTGAAGTATTTTGCCGTTGATTTACCCTCGCAAGCCCTGAAGACAGCGTTTGAGAAGGTGCTGGATACGGGACTCGATAAGTGGTTAGCGATTCAAGGTAGTAGAGGGAGTCATGCCAACGGCGTTGTTGCTTACTTCTTGAAGAAAAACAAGGCGTGGCTCTACAAGCGGGCACAGGCTAACATAATCAAGAATAGAGGGAAGGGTTCGGCGGTAGACATTGCAAAGGCTGCTGCCGAGGATACGATTGCCGATGCAGAGATAAGATTACTCGCTGCGGTACGGGAAGCTTCGACCACCCTGGCGACCAAGGACTTAGGTGGAGAAGCATCAACTGCCTTGACTAAGCTTACTGATGCCGTACAGAAGGGTACTATAAGGCCGACTGAGATACCCTTTGAGAGATTATTCCCAGAAGGTGTGATACCCAAAGAGCCAAGGGGTCTCATGTCAGAGCTGGTGAGGCAGGGCGTGTCCCCGGACGATGTGCTGAAGATGACCAACGAAGAAAGGGTGACGGCGTTTGTTGAGCCATTCGCTGAGAAGGCTGTAGCACCAGTTGAACCTGAAGGAGCTGCTGAAGCGATATTGCCGCCAGATATTATGGAGCAGTTAAGTATTCCCGAAGTTGCCAAAAGAGCTACAAGACAAATAGAAGATAAGATGCAAGCCCTAGTTAACCGTGGTTTTGAACTAGAAGCAACTAAAAGGGATTTTGCTGACAAGTTGGTTAAACAAGGAGTAGAGGAACGCCTTGCTCGTTCTATGGTCAATATAGCAAGTGAGAACATTAAGTCCCCTACTGTCCCCACCGCCGAGCCTGCTGCCCCCACAGCAGTTACAGAGCCAGTCGTTCCACGACCCGAGCCTGGTGAACCTGAAGCAGGGATACAGAGAGGCTTTGAGCGGGATGTAGAGGTCAGGCCGAGAGGCAGGGGTGTAGAGAGACAGGCATCCCTTGAAGCATTTGGCGAGGTTGAAGCGAGGAAGGCGGCGACAAGAGAAGCTGAGATTGAGAAGCTACTAGCTACCCCTGGGCGGCTACCAAAAGGTGAGGGTACAAGGGGCGAACTGCAACTTGAGCAAGCGAGATTAGAGGCCGAGAAGGAAATAGCGGGAGTTGTAAGAGAATCAGGGAAATCGGTTGAGGAAGCAATTAAAGGCATTGACTCATTGATTAGAGAGGTGGGGACAGAACTAGGTAATCGAAGTTTGCCGTTTCATGGTAGAGCAAAGAATCTTTTCCCTGGCCGGACAACGAAGCAATTAGACCTGATGATAGAAACCTTTGAGAAATTCAGGGCGGGGATAGAGCCGCCCGTTGAGCCAGAGGTTAAGGCAATCTCAATACCTCCATCCGTGGAAGGCATAGCTCCGGTAGACCCGTTCCTGCCCACTACGCTAACCCCAGAGCAGATAGGGCTTACGCTGAATCTTTTCAAGGGAGTTCTTCAAAGTCCGGCAGGTGCAGAGCAACGTGCGATGACACTGGAGCTCAGGAAGCATGTCTTGGCACGAAGGGCTGCCAGGCTGAGGGATCGTACTGAGGAATTGATTATCGAGGGGAAGCCTGCCGAGGAAGCGATAAATCAAGCTACACAGGAAACTATGTCAGGGCAGTTACCCCAAGTGACATCGCAATTCTTGGATGAAGTTACTGAAGAGATGCGGGACGTACTCTTTGCCAGAGTGTATCAGGTCTTGAGCCAAGAACCGTTTGAACTTATGTCAACCGTGGATGCTCTGAGCAACGCTCTTCAGGGTAGGTCCATTCCGAGGATTCCTGGGATCAAGGGCGGATCGGCGTATAGCAGGTTGCAACGTGTCTTTGGCGACCAACCTGAGATATTGAAGGCCCTCGATAAGGAGATGCCTCTTCGGGATGTTGTTGATGCGGTGTTGGTTGACGTGCCTCCCACTCCCGTACCTGTAGATGCAGAGTTGGCAGAGTACCTACGCAATCTAGCCACTATTCCTCACGGCCAAGCTCGACTCGGGGAAGAGTTTCGAGAGTTTGAGAGGCTAAAGGATTTACGTACTCGGGCGGAGAAGGAACTTGCCGCTGCTGAAAGTAAGCTCGGTATTCAGAAACTTAGGGGAGATATAACGCAGGGGGAATATGAGATTAAGTTATCCGTAGAACGGGAGAAGGTACATCCAACGATTGTTCAACTGGATAAGCAAATTGCGGAGTATCTAAGGGGCTTGTCTATAGTACCGACAGGAAAGTCATCACTGGATATAGGAGTTGAAATACTCACCAGGGAATATTTGAAGGCTGGTTATGGTGAGCCGTGGGAGTTTACAAGATTAGAGGACTTACGGACTCTGGCCGAAAGGGAACTTGCAATCACGGAAGCTCGGTTGGACAAGCTCTTCCTTGATGGTGTAATAGACAAGGGAACTTTGGAGATAGAGAAGTCTGTGGCTCGTGAGAAAGTGCATCCCATGATTATACCGCCGACTATGCCCCCGGGCTGGCCTCCGAGTGATGTAGTCCTTGGAACGCCCTCCATGATACCGCCGAAGCAAAGGCTGTTGATTGTCAGGGCATTGCTTGAGACTGGTTCTTCAGTTTTAGATATGGGTAACTTCATGCGAGCTAACATGGCATCGTTTGACTTTTCATGGTGGAGGCAGCAGGCTCCGTTAATTGCTGGTAACTTGGGTGCATTTATGACAGGCAATGTTAAATCGTGGAATGCTATTTGGAGCCAGAAAGCGGCGGATGCTTCGTGGGAAGCCATTACCCGTGACCCGTTATATCAGTTATACGATGAGGCGGGCTATGATTTCCTGAGACCATTGACTCTACCAAAAGGTACAGCGCGGTGGAAGGGCGTGGAGGAGTTCGGTTTTCTTCAGAGCGATAGGCCGATACCTCGGTTTACAGAAAAGATACCGTGGGTCAGGGTTTCGCAGAGGTTGTTCGTAACTGGTGCCAACGAGATGAACTGGAAGATATTCAAGCAGTATTACGAGGCAATGCTTAAGGTCAATGAGAGGATAGCTACGGGGCAAGTTAAGTTAAAGGCAGGTGAGGCTTTTAGTGTAACAAATGAGATGAAGGATTTTGCCCGATTGCTCTCTGACTTTACGGGCAGAGCTGTAGTAGGAGAAGCGCTTGGTAAGTTAACCCCTGCCGCTAACTCCCTCTTCTTCTCTCTCCGGTTGAATATGGGACGAATACTTACTCCGCGGCATCTCATATCTTCTAATCCGAGGATAAGAAAGGCGGCATGGAAGAACTTGCTGCTCTTTATTGGTTCTATCGGTGGATTTATAGCGGCAGGTGAACAATTGGGATTATGGGATGTTGAGTGGGATCCGCGTAGTGCGAACTTTGCCAAGATACGAATAGGGAATATACGTGTAGACCCGTGGGGTGGCTTTCAGCAATTCGTAGTCTTCTTCTCTCGTGTCATAAAGAGAAGTGGCCTTGTTTCTAGCACAGGAATGGAGTATCAGGTAGACCCGCTTCAAGCATTCTTTAAGTTCACACAGAGCAAGTTTAGCCCTCTCGCTACCACCTTTAAGGAATTTGTAACAGGCAAGGACTTCTTGGGAGACAAGGTAGATTGGGCAGACCCGGGACAGTACATTGAGAAGGTAACTCCATTTGCTGCCCGTGATATGTGGGAAGCCTTTGTTGAACAGGGACCAAGTGGTGCTTTGATAGGACTACCAGCGATAGTCGGCGCCAACGTCCAGACCTATAGCGGGGATTGGAGGGAGAACTGGAAGAAGCTGGGGCTCCCGAAATATGATGACAACGTAGCGTATAGCATACGAGACCCGAAGTATACTACCGAGGACTTCTGGGCGGATACCGCTTCAGAGTTTACAGGTGTAGACCCTGAGACTTTAACGGCACAGAAGGGATTCCCGCCGCACATCAGGGCAATAGTGGAAGCGAAGCAAATACTTGAGGAGATAAGCATAATCCCGAATGTCAGGCTCACCTCGATTAACGCTGACCTTATGAAGGGTGATACCTTTGTCCAGTATTACCAGCAGTGGCAGGAGCGTTTACAAATTACCGATGAAGAGGAACTGAAGGCGTTTGATGCTGATGAGAGAACACGAAACGCAGAACTGGGGAATATGACACAGACCCAGTTAGCCTTGCTTACGGAGTATCATTCACTTCCTGAGTCGGAGCAGAAAGCGTTCCTTGAGGAGCATCCCGAAATAGGAGAGGTTCCTCGCAATGAGTGGCTGAAGTCTCACCCGAAGGAAAACGCCCAACTCGCTGTATGGGGCAAGGCCAAGCTACTCACCCAAGCAGCTTACGATGAATTCCAACGTCTAATCAAGGAACTTGATATACCGAGCAATGCCATAGAGAAAACAACACTTCCTCCACCGGCGGCGATAGAGTCCTATTTCAAGTACAACGATGCGGTAGCGGAGTTTGCAGCGAATAGCGCCGAGGCTTTGGTAATCAGGGCTGAGAACGAGGCGCTACAAAAGTGGGGAGCAGAAGTCTTTGGCTGGCAAGAGATTGATACGCCCTTAGAGTCCCTGAGAATCTCTGTGCAGTGGAGGGAACAGTACGAGGGGTTTGCAGCAATCGACCCAGACGATGACGAGGAACAACGCAAATACAAGGTAGATAATTGGAATTGGGCAAAGGCGGACTGGAAACGAGATGCCTATAACAAAGGATTTGAGGATGTAGACGGTTATGTTGCTCGTGCCGAAATTGTGTTCAACACAAGTCCCGGCAGCATTGAGACACGAGAGTTTATGCTTGAGCACCCTGATTTGATTCAAGAAGGTTTGGACCTTGAGGTGTGGACTGAGGACTTCAAGGATGATAGTTTGCCCGCCCTAAAACTTCGGATACGGCATAAGGACAAGTTCGCCGCCTACGATGCGATCGATTCCGAGGATACGGAGGCAAGAGATGCTTACCTTGAGAAGAATACTCAATTCAGGGATGACCGCCGAAGAATAGATATGTTTGAATGGGAGGCAACGGATGAAACGCTCATCGAAAACCACGTCGAATACAGCCAACTGGAAGGTATCGAAGCCTCTCTCTATAGGTTCGATAATCCGGATTATGATGCTTTCCGACAAGATACCGAAGTCCATGGTGATAACGCACTCAGGCCACTCGATGAGTCCAGGATTCCGATTTGGAGAATAGACGTAGAGTTCCGAGAGCAGGACGAGGAGTACGATGCCCTCCAGTTTGATGACCCAGTTGAGCAGAGAGAAGCGAGGGACGATTATTTAGAGGATAACGAGGACTACAGGGTAGCTCGAAGGGAACGTGAGGCTTACGAGTACGGCGTAACCGACACAGCACTTGTTGAGGCTTACGTTGCATATTACGAGCTTCCTGTCAAGGGCTTCAGGCAAGAGAGATTCTTGAAGGATAATCCTGGGTTTTATAACAAGGTCTATCGGGATAAAGACAGGATGGACAACGCCGCCGTGGACTTCACCAAGATACCCGATGCTAGGTATGATGACCTTTCCGAGAAGTGGTCAGAAGAACTTGAGGAGTGGGATGCCATCTCGATCAAGCATAAGGGCGTTGCGGATTCTACAGATAGGGCAAAGCTCATTGAGCAGGACCGCAAGAAACTCCTTGCTGCTAACCCTGGACTCTTCGGAGATATGCTACGGATAGAAGCCTATGCCATGTTCTTCCCCCAGGCTTCTATTGAAAAATACGTTGAGTATTATTCCATTCTTGAGAAGGAACGTCCTGAAGGATGGCGGTCATGGGAGGACGAGCGTTACCTTGCCGAACATAGAGGCTTCTACGAAACCGCCAAGGATATTCTTGAGTGGACAAGAGTTATCGATTGGGACAAGATAGCCACTAAGACGTTCGAGACTCTTTACAACGAGACCTACACACAACTGAGGAAGCCTAACGGTTCCGCTGACAGTGATGCCCGGCAAGCTTTGCGGTGGGAGACACGGGACGAGAACGAGGTGAAGTGGTTCGACAAAGAGGGGTTAAGGCTTGGTATCTTCTCCTCACCTGTTCGCCCCTTACCAACGAGTGTCATTCAGAGGCTAGAGGAGCAGGGACTTTTGGAGGAGTTCAGGAAGCGGTTCAAGTAGAAGCTTGACAAAGCTTTGGAAAAGTGATATAGATATGCTGATAGAGGTTTCCGAAAAGGAAAAGGAACTACTGGAGCTCTGTCGAGAGATAGAGTGGGGTAAATTTGAGGTAATTGTTAAGAATAAGCAACCCGTGATGACGAAGCAAGGTGTGAAAGATCGTCAACTGGGGGGCACGTTTACAAAAGAATAGTTATCCTGCGGTAGTAAGGGTGGTAGTGGGATGGCGGAATAGGTAGACGCAAAGGCAATAGTGCTAGTGAATGAAGAGGCGTTCGGGGTACTGCTCGTCAATGACCAGTGAGTGGGCGCACACAAAACATACCCCACTAGCATACAGTACATCTGAGGTGTAAATCCTCAGTCCCTAGAATCTACCATTCTTAGTCCCGTAGGATAACTGGCAAATCGAGAACGATAGCCAACTTTTAGCTTGAAAGAGCAAGGGTTGGCTTCTTTTATTACCCCTTCGGGGAGAAAACAAAAGGAGGCTTAAATGTCAGAACCTGGGAAGCCAGAGATTGCCGAACCCGAAATAGAGACGGAGACAATACCCAAGGGCGAACTCGAAACCCTGCGGAAAAAATCTAAGGAACACGACAGCTATGGGGGGCAGAGACGCACTTTGGAGGCCAGGGAACAGGCTGTCAAGGAGAGTGAAGCAAGATTGACACAAGAGCAGCAGGCTAGGGATGTGGCGGCACGAGAAGCTGCCAAGGATAACCTTGAAGAACTGAGTGCTTTAGAAGCAAGAGTGAAGGCACGGGATGCTATAAAAGAGCGAGATGAGATAAAACGGGAGAGGGATCGGCTCGCAGAAGACTTGGGAGAGGCCACTAAAGGCAAGACAATATCAGAACAGGAACAAATTGCAAAAGAGATAGCCGAAGCTGCCAATGTCGATCCCAAGCCCCTGATTCAAGCATCTCACAAGCTCGATAAAGAGGAACTTGCGGCACTCGCAAAGAACTTGCCGCCACTGACCGAGGAGAAACGCTTGATAGTCAATACCGCCCGCGGAGGCGGGGGCGGGGGTTCCGAATCCCTTGAAATACTGATGGGCAAGGAGCTTAAATCAATGAACCAATCCGAACTTAAAGAACTCAATCAAGCGCTAAAGAAGTTGAATAAGGGTTCATTGTTAGGAAGGAAATAAGAAATGGCTACAACTGCTGATGCAGATATGACTGCAACAACTATGTCGGCCTATTTACCCGAAGTGTGGTCGAAGATCGCCACCGTAACATATAGGAGCAATGTGGTAATTGAGCCACTGCTCGATCATACATGGGAACCAGAGGCGGGTGTTGGCATGGGTGATACGATAAA
>SDBU01004439.1_pt1 | contig 17201 bp, 16 predicted proteins | sample 2277071 | NCBI WGS metagenome assembly SDBU01 (sample SAMN10397929, study PRJNA504765) | marine sediment metagenome | isolation source: marine sediment core GS08_GC12, 126 cmbsf | place: Arctic Ocean: Gakkel Ridge, Loki's castle | collected 2008 | reverse complement strand
GATCCATTCGGAAATGCCCTCTTGGCCTATCTTCCCCTTTTGTGCCCAGCCGTAAACGGCTGGGCAAGTAAACAGCTGGGCTGGAGTAAGCTACCCGTCCCTCTGATTCAACCTGTTTTCGTAAACAAATTGCTGGGACAGGACCCTAAGTGGTAATAAACAACGGAATGTCCTAATTTAAGGTAGTGATCTTTTTACTTGACTTGTCTTGCTGACGGTAGTAATATCTCATAGCATCACAATATAAGGTAGTCAAGTTATGGACATCATAGAAGTTTTCGAGCAATTCCCAGATCAAGATAGTTGTATAGAATATCTTGAATCTATGAGATGGCAAGAGAAGCCCACCTGCCCTTACTGCAAATCTACTAACTCTACGACTCTTCCGAAAGAGAAACGTCATCATTGCAACAACTGCAATACAAGCTATAGCGTTACTGTGGGGACTATTTTCCATCATACGCATCTACCTATGCAGAAATGGCTGTTGGCTGTTACGCTTATTCTGAATGCCAAAAAGGGCATATCCTCAAGACAGTTGGGCCGCGACCTTAAAGTCCATCGGAATACTGCATGGCGAATGGGGATGAAGATACGAGAGGCAATGTTAGATAAGGGACAACGCGATTTATTGACAGGGATTGTTGAAATGGATGAGACTTATATTGGCGGGAAGCCACGAAAGGGAACATCAAAGGATATTAAACGTGGACGCGGCACAAGCAAAACACCAGTTGTTGGCATGGTTGAGCGCGGAGGGGATATTGTAGCGAAAGCAGTTAAACGGGGTGATCTTACTTTCAGAAAGTTATCAATGCTTGTCCGCGAGAACGTGGACGTGGACAACGCACTCCTAATAACAGACGAATATCGGGGCTATGTAGGAATCTCAAGGATTCTCCCTTACGAAACCATCAATCACCAGGTTTGGTACGTCGATGGTCTTCGCCATACTAACTCCGTTGAATCTTTCTGGGCATTATTGAAGCGGGGAATAGTCGGACAATATCACAAAGTAAGTGTTCGACATTTACCTAAATACATAACAGAGTTTTGTTTCAGGCACAACAATAGAGATATAGATAATCTCTTTGAAGTAACAGTCGGTAAAGGATTAGGAGTCTAGCTATGTCAGAAAAGATATTGAGAGCCAAATTTGGATCTCCAGATAAGCCCCTTAAAATCGGCGATGTTAAAATCCCATGCTATGTCCTTGAGGATGGCACAAGGGTCTTAACACAATATGGATTCTATCAGGCAATAGGTAGGTCGGGGAGACCTGCTAAAGGTCGTGGTTCTTCCTTCGAAAAGATTGCCCCATTCTTAGCGCTCAAGAATCTTAAGCCATTCATAACTGAGGAGTTAATAGAAGAAACGAGACCAATAACATTTCGAATGCCGACGAGCGGTATCGCTTGGGGATACAGAGCGGAGGTATTGCCCCGGGTATGTGATGTTTACTTGCAGGCCAGAGCCGAAAATGCCCTTCTTAAAAGTCAGGAGAAATTTGCTGTCGTTTGTGATATTATCAAGAAAGGGATGGCTCATGTCGGAATTATTGCTTTAGTAGATGAAGTAACTGGCTATCAGGAATTCAGGGTAAGACACGCACTCGAGGAAATTCTTGAAGAGTTCATTGCAAAAGAGTTACGTCCTTGGACCAAGACCTTCCCCGACGAATTTTATGAACGAATGTTTGATCTTAAGAAGTGGCCACATCACCCAGGTTCAGTAAAGCGACCATCAGTAATTGGAAAATATACAAACGATATTGTTTATGAACGGCTCGCACCGGGCGTCTTAGACGAACTAAAACGAATCACGCCCAGAGATGCAAAGGGTAGGTTAAAATATCGTTATTTTAGGCGCCTCACCGAAGATATTGGTCATCCTAAACTCAGAGAACACCTTGCTGCGGTTATTGCACTAATGAAAGCTGCTACTACCTGGAGACAATTTAGAAGCATGCTGAATCGTGCACTGCCCAGATGGGATGAAACTCTGCCATTGCCTTTGCTAGACGAAAGGAAAGAATAGGCTTAAATGCAGAAAGATATTGGCGTTACGGCGAGGGGGGGGTAGATATACTACTGCAACAACTTCAGACTTATCCCATCTATCTTTGATTCTAGGCGACTAAAGTCCTTTTGGATGCTCTCCCGCAGGATGCCAATTTCCCTAATGATGGATTCATCTCTCGTTTCGGCGACCTTTTCGCTTTCTTTAGTTAGCATATCTTCTTGGAGATTCTTCACGTTTGCTGTAAGAGTACCAAAAAGAAGAGCAACGGATGCAATAATAACAACCAATGTGAGTCCATTCGCGAGATTGAAACCATTGTTTTTCAGAAATTCAGACAAGTAGGACTTTCCCTTCTACTATATCGGATGGTATCTTGGAAACTTTAGCCACTATATTACGGTATGCTTATACGTCTCAAAAGTTCCGCTGGTGTACTAACCAGTGGCATTGAACCATTTAAAGTGCGAAAGCAGTATACGAGAAATACCTGCTAATGTCAAGATTTAAGTTTCCAGATATTTCTAATACATCCAATCCAATAATGTGGGCTAAGATCACTACCTTATACTAGGACATTCCGATAAACAATATGCCTCTGGACAATAATACTTAATCCAGCAGGACTTCCCCCGAAATAGTTAACCTTCTTCCTGGTGCTGGTTAATCGTGAGGCTCTGTGCCGTTGTTTCCAGCCTCACCCCCGGCAGGGTCAATCCGGTACCACGATAGTACCACGGTCCCCGACGGAGAGCGTAGTACCGGGGCAGGGGGTAGGGCCCCGCCGTTGGCGGGATACGGGAGTGGCACACGGCCGGCCCGGCTGAACCAGGAGGGATAAAGGCGTTATGAGCTGTCAATTCCATAACGACCGAAAATACGATCCGGGGAGCCGGTTGTCTTGCGCCTGGTGCGCGGGGTGCGCGAAAAAAGCAATCAGTCCGCCAGGGATGCGAACCCATAAATGAGTTCGCTAAATCAAAGAAAGAACGCTAAAGCGTCCTGTTTTAAATTGACAGCGCCCTTCAGGGTGCTTTTTTTGATTCAGCGATGGGATTTATCCCTTCGCATTCTTCACCCGATTATCCCGAAGGGATCCCTTCGGGATTTTGGGGGAACTCCTGTTCGCTCTTCCTCTTGTACAGCCACTCAGAGTAGTTTAATTTGCCTTTGCGCGAACGAGCACCCTTAGTCAGGTGCGACATCTGCCTATGGGTATCCGTGGTTGGTAAACCTCGGGTGGGAAGAACTGTCTTTCCCCTCTGGATTAATCCTCACGGATACCTCGAGGTGCTGGATAGCGCAATGGGGTGTGACGAAGAGGGGTGAGGTAAAACACGCCGACTGCTATTGCACAGCAAGCCAACAGCAACCTGAAACGTGAAGGATAATCCTATGAAAAGAGTACATCACTACTTCGTTCTCTGCTTGTTACTGGCAGGCGCAGCCCATTACGCTGGAGCCCAACCAGACGACCCGGCCCTCATCTGGACCTTTGAAGGGCATAAAGGTGAGGTTCGCTCAGTGGCCTTTTCTCCCGATGGCCGCTATGCCCTATTGAGCAACGAAATTGCACGTTCACTCGGAAGTAATGATGAAATCCTCAAGCTCTGGGAAGTAGCCACCGGCGAATTGGCCCGGACCTTCGGTGAAAAGTATTCAAACAAGGTTAACTCCGTGGCCTTCTCCCCCGATGGCCACTATGCCCTACTCGGAAGTAATAATAAAGCCCTCAAGCTATGGGAGGTAGCCACCGGTAGGCTGATCCGGACATTTGAAGGGCATAAAAGCAATGTTAACTCCGTGGCCTTTTCCCCCGATGGCCGCAATGCGCTATCAGGGAGCTGGGATGGAACCCTCAAGCTCTGGGAGGTAGCCACCGGGAGGCTGATCCGGACCTTTGTAGAGGGGTCGTCCACCAGTGAAGGGCGTAGAGGCGAAGTTTATAGAGGTGCAGGTCCTTCATATAGTGTTTACTCCGTGGCCTTCTCCCCCGATGGCCGCAATGCCCTGTCCGGAAGTAAACATGGGGCTAAACTATGGGACGTGTCGCCCTGGACGAAACCGGCTGAGGTGCCGCATGAATTTGATTAATGAGATCTAAGTAGACAATAAAAATGGTTGGGACAAAAATGTCCCTATCTCCTCGGTGCAGGGACAAATATGTCCCAATTAAAGCATAAATGAAAGATGACCACTATGATGCAAAAATATTTCCTTACCCAAAGAGTTTCTATGTTGATGGATATCACCCAAGAGTTAGGCGATACACATTATGCATACTTGGAAGAAGAGAACCCAGATTCTATCACTCAGATCCTACTCGCACAAGTTGGTGTTTGGCTTAAGTTAGAGGGTCCGATCTCCCAATTTTCTTCCGAATAGTTTATGCTGGGAATTGAGCAGCGACTAGCGAAGTTAGGCAAGTTCGACTGGTTAAGATTCAGAGATGAGATAACGGGATTACCAGATTGGGAAACAATCGAATCTGAACAGGAGCAACATATCTTTAGCCAGATCTCAGCACATCTAAACTACGCAACGGATAAAAGTCTCGAAGGACCTGATGAACCGATAGTGTTTTTTACATTTCAAGCAGGAAAAGAAAGAAGTGTGACCAGAATGATCTATAACTGAGGATGATTCAATGATATTGTATATCGATAATCCAATAGAAGAATATTTTCATAAGCTGGAAGATTCTCGCGAAAAAGTGGTTAAAATCGCGTGCCCATTCATAACTAGTTATGGTGCTAGAAAGTTTATCGATCGGTACCGAAATAAAAAGACAAGCTTTCTAGTCCTTACCAATCTATCCGAAACCAATCAGTTATTATCGTTTACCAACCCGATTAAACCGCTCAGAGAATTATTGGAAGCACTCTGTGAAAGAGTCGTGATAAAAAACAATTCATCATTGCATGCAAAACTGTATTTACTCGATACTAAGTCTGCTCTTCTGGGTTCCAGTAATATGACTAAGGGTGGGATGCAGATGAATGAAGAACTAAATATCGCATTGTTCAATAATAAGAAAGATGATAAAGAGCAGATTTTGAACCTCGATGTTTGGTTTGATGCTCTTTGGAAATCTTCAGGTGATCCCATTAGCCGTCTCAGATTAAATAGTCTTGAAAAATGGTGGGAATTATCGAATGGACTGGTAAAGTCACTAATGAAGAGATTGATCCCTGAACCAAGGCTTGGTGGGGAAGGTAAATATTGGCAAAAAGTTAAAAGATTAATAAGGCGAAATAAATGGAGTGTCAGTGAAATAAAAAAAGATTTATTCCCGATAAATCCGAGTGCGAGGTTAAACTTTTTAATGAATCTTGGGATTATTGAATATGATGGCAAATACGTAAGCAATATTGACAAAAGTATCACGAACAAAAGTATGTACAAATTGTTAAATAATTGTTTTCCTGTAACCTTGGAATCAATATTAGCATTAGTAAATAAGAAGCCAGGAAGCAGGTACCCTGAATTATACAAGAATTTGGGGTTATCACAAGATAAGGGCGATGTCCCAATCCTGTGGCTGGAGTCACTTGGGTATTTGAAGTCAAGAACCAAATCACGGCGGAAATGCTTTTATATTACTCCAGCGGGGAAAGAATTATTATAATTTGCACAAAGGGAATTGATTGAATAATAGTCGAAAGGAAACGTTGGAGCAGGGGCAGAACCGATACAATAAATTTGTAAAGTTATTGTACATTAATTCTTTTTCCCTTACCATCCGGCTCGACTATCTGTGATTAGATAAAACAGATGAATGCAAATAAAGAACGGGGAATCGTGAGAGAGGGTTGGAGTTGAAAATATTCCATACATTAGCCTATCCCTCCCTGATATGGTACTCCATCTTCGGAGGATATGATGAGTATAGATAAGCATTTAGAGCCATCCTTTGATTTAATATCTAAACTTTCTGCCAATCCCGAATTTGAGATTTCTGAATCTAATACTGTTCTGGATGGTTGCAACATCTCTCTAGATATATCTCGGGATGGTATCCGCTTCAGAGGAGTTAGAAATCAATACTTAAAAGATGACAATGCGAACTCAGTGAGTGCTGTACTTACGAATAACAAAATAGTAATGAAGGTGGAAAACCTTATTGTCTCATCAATATCATTGCATGCGTCCAAGACATCGTTGAAACATTCATTTTCTGGTGTAATTAACAGCATTAGCAGCAATGCTGGTAAAGATGTTGCCTTTTGGCGATTGATGATACCGTCGGGGAAATCCAATAATTCTAATGAACAATACTTTGAAACCTCTTTTTTTAGCAGCGAGCAGTATGATACCATACGTGGACTGGTTAAAATATCGATTGACGCGCGGGAATTTCATTTCTACGAGTATACTTATACAGGAGAACAGTATTTCATCATCGACTCCACGACGGAAATGAAATTTTTGGAGTTTTCAAATATTGCGTATTCAATAATAATGGGTATCGGATTTATAACTGGCGTAATGCCTGGTGATATAGCTTGGTACGTGTCGTCTGAGGATAATGATTATGGTATCGACCTTCGTCTCCGATGCTATGTGATGCGGGAATCCATCAATTCGGTGTATTGTTTGCTGCATACTAATCCCCATTCATATATAAAGGATCATTCTGAGGCCCAAAAATATTCTGACGTTCTGAAGCCGATACCTAGCCAGGTTTTCGTAAATCTATGTAAGAAGATCCATGATAACCACCGTCTCAGAAATACTGTTATGGTATTTATCGAAGCAAATAAATTGCCACTCGAAATACGATTATTCTCCTATGCAGTCGCCCTTGAGGCGATGACGGGAATCATCTCAGTTGATTATGAGACTAAAATTCACCCCATTAAAGATAGAAGTAAGCGTAAACGGATCGTTAAAAAATTAAAAACTGCACTAAATGCGATGATGGATGAGATCGATGAAGAAGAACAAAAATTTGTAATGAACAGAATCGATCAGATATGTACGCCTCGAAATCAGGATAAGTTGATAAAGCCCTTTGAAATCCTAGGTATCCAGTTATCGAGCGAAGAAAGGGACATCCTTGGAATAAGAAATATCCTTCTCCATGGTTCTCCCGTAGACCCGAAAAAGGTGCCGCTTCAAAGTGCTGAAAACTATCAAGCAGCCTATTATGTAGCGCTTCACCTTCATTCTCTTGTGTCTAGACTAATCTTAAAGTATATCGACTATAATGGATATATTGTGAATTATTTAAAAGTTTATGAAAAGATAATAAAATATAACGATAGACAAAATACATTTTATGAAATATAAGATGATCCACTTCCTGATTTTAAAATCATTAAAAGATGTGAATCAAGGTTCCTTCAGCGCTTCCGATGTTGCCTTGTAGTTGAGCCTGCCTCTCAGGGCGTAGCCCAACGGGCGAGCCTGAGCCGCGGCGAAGGGTCGAAGTGCGACGAGACAAAAGGCAGCCGGCTTAACGGCTTCTCTCACCAGCCTCAAGCCCCAAGGCTTGTCCTGAGCGGAGTCGAAAGGGCGCAAAGAGGGGATGAGGTGGAATTCGCGCACCAGGCGCACCAGGCGAAAGACAAACCGCTGCCGCTAGCTTATATTCCCGCCCTATGATAATGCCGCTGCCCTATCGCCCCGCTGCCTCTGCCGTCTTAAATCCCGCCAACGGCGGGGCCACAGGTTTTGGGGCGGATATATTTTTGGACAGGGCGATTTTCGCCTCTCGTCGGGAAAAAACTTTAAAATGCGGAATTTTGTACGGGTTTTGTCTAATTTTGCACCGGTCATTGCTTCCCCTTTTACTCCCGGCGGGGTTCCCCCGCCATCGGCGGGGTTCCCTCTCTTTTCTCTGCCAACCTGTCTACGTCCGCCGGTTGGCGAACTACGCCAGGCAAGCTGCCACTGCTACTGCCCCTGGCTCCCATTCCCTCTTGCTTTTTCTTCTTTGATCTTTGCGCTCTTGGCGTCTTGGCGGTTTGCTCTTTTTCTCTTTTCCCTGCCAACTGCCACTTTCTTCCCTCTTTGTCTTTTGTCTTTGCGACCTTGGCGTCTTGGCGGTTCAATTCTCTTCTCTTTTTTCCTGCAACTGCAATTGCCCCTTCTTCCCGGTCAGTGGGGTGCCCCAACAGGCCCCGACGCGACCCCGTTTTATCGGACTTTTCGGTGGAACTCCTGTTAATTTAGGACTTGACCCTGGGAGAAATCTCTGCATGGAAACGCTAATACCGGGAATCTGTATAACAATGAAGATCACTCCCTAAGAGCTGTAAATCCACAATGACGATTTTTCATAGGAGAGAAGATAATGAAACTTAAAGTAATAGTTCACGAAGCAGAGGAAGGCGGCTATTGGGCCGAGGTCCCTGCCATACCAGGGTGCGTATCCCAGGGTGGAACCATCGATGAGCTACTCTCTAATATCCAAGAAGCGGTAGAGGCCTGCCTGTCAGTAGATGCCAAAGACTATGAGACATCGGATAAAGATAAAGTTCTGGAGATAGCCGTTTGAAAAGCGTTTCCGGTAAGGAGTTTGCCCGTCTGTTGGAGCGAAAAGGTTGGGAGCTGAAGCGCATTAAAAAGGTAGCCACCACGTTTACGTTAAGTATGGCAACCCTGCGCGCATTTCAGTTCCGATACATGGCAACCAGCCCCTCAAGATTGGATTGCTAAGACACCTGATGAAGCTTGCCGAGATTAAGGAAGATGAATTATAGGCAACGGCCTACGAATGCCAATATCACCGGCCTGGCAGTCAGGCTGGGAATTTCAACCGTCATGAGGATAGTATGCACGATTGGGACCTGATTTTAAAATGGAACAAAAGGGGGTGGAACTCATGAAGCGGAAAAGCGCTCGTTGGAGTCTGAAGAACACCTTATTTCTTTCAATGGAGTTTCTGATGTTGCCAGCAGGTATAATTCTATGTTCTTGCCAGGGAAGCACGGCAGAGGTGCCCGAACATCTGGCAAAGGTTGTCGAAAATGTGAAATCAATCCATGCGCCCGATTCCCGCGTGGAACTGTTTCGGGTCGAATTACAGCGAAAGGGGAATCAAATCGTTGTATCCGGGGAAGTAACCGATCACCGGCTGCGACAGCTCCTGCTCGATTCACTCCGCAGTACGGCTGGCGATTTTACTTTCCTTGACTCCATCGTTGTGTTGCCGACCGAAGAGCTGCGGCCCGACGTGTACGGGATCGTTTGCGTGAGCGTGGCCAATATGCGCCGGGAACCGGCCCACAGGGCGGAACTGGTCAACCAGGCGCTGCTCGGCACGGTCATGGAACTGTATAAGCAGGAGGGGGGTTTTTATTACGCCCGTAACTGGGACCGGTACCTCGGCTGGGTGAGCGAATCATCGCTGGCCGTAGCGGATTCCCTGGCTGTGACCGAGTGGCAGCGCGGCCCCCGGGTGGTTTGCACGGCCAACTACGGGCTGGTCAGGGACGCGGCGAGCGTCGCGGGGACTCCTATGATTGACCTGGCGCCAGGAGCCGTGTTGAAAAGGGTGGGACAAACCGGAAACTGGCTGAAAGTTGAAACTCCCGACGGGCGGGTCGGCTACGTGGAAAAGAAGCTGGTCGTTGATGAGGCCACGCTTCGCCGCGCAAAGGCTGATCGTGACCGGATGGTATCGGTGGCGAAAAGCTACCTGGGGATACCGTACCTGTGGGGCGGAACCTCAACCAAGGGGTTTGATTGTTCGGGTTTTGTGCAGGCTGTGTTCGGGATGAACAACATCCACCTACCCCGCGATGCCAGCCAGCAGGTGCATAAAGGCGAGCTGGTTGAACCCGGTGAGCACTTCGAGAACGTCCTGAAGGGTGATCTGCTGTTTTTCGGGCCGACCGCGGAAAGGATTACCCACGTGGCCATTTATCTGGGCGACCAGCATTTTATCCATAATGACAGCCTGGTGCGTATCAATAGTTTGAACCCGGAAGACCCGCTCTACAGTGAGTATCGGCTGAATACCCTGCGGGCAATAAAACGAATTCAACCCGGTTAGCAGGAGGTGAATCCTATGGCGCCGGGAATTTCTCGAATGGCCTGGCTTGCCAATGTTGGCTATGGGTGTCATTCCTGACTCCTTGTTGAAAGCGAGCTTTACGATGGGAAACAAGACGACGAGCCAGGGCTTACGACTATCGCATGAGATCGAGAAGTTGCGGCTGAAACACCCCTGGACGATTGCGCGCGGTTCCAGCGAGTCAAAGCAGAACGTCATCGTAAAGCTGGAAAAGGATGGTGTGGTCGGCTATGGCGAGGCGGCGCCGAACGTGCGCTACGGCGAAACCCTTGAGTCGACAATAGATGTGATCGAGAAAGCCATTCCGCTGTTTGAAAGGGAGGATCCCTGGAACTTCGTCGAGCTGGGATTGGCCATCGGGGAGCTGGATCCCGCCCAGACCGCAGCCAAAGCCGCCCTGGATATCGCGCTCATGGATTGGGTGACCAAATCACTGGGAGTATCCCTTTACAGATACTTTGGCCTGAACAGAGATAAAGCCCCGGTGACGAGTTTTTCCATCGGCATTGATACGCCGGAAGTAATCGGTAAAAAGGTGCAGGAAGCCCGGCAGTACCCACTTCTCAAGATAAAGGTCGGGACGGAAAACGATGAAGAGATTATCTCCGCGATTCGCGCGGAAACTGACAAACCCCTGATGGTGGATGCCAATGAGGGTTGGAAAAATAAGGAGGAGGCCCTGGAAAAGATCAAATGGCTGGTCTCCCGGGGCGTGGAAATTGTTGAGCAACCCCTGCCCGCCGGTATGCTGGAAGAGACCCGTTGGCTGCGCGAGCGAATCGACATTCCCATCATCGCCGACGAAAGCGTGAAGACCGCCGTAGACATCCCGTCGTTGGCGACAGCGTTTGACGGCATCAACATCAAGCTGATGAAGGCCGGCGGCCTGCAGGAGGCCCTGCGCATGATCTGGCTGGCCAGGACGCTGGGGCTGAAGGTAATGCTTGGCTGCATGATCGAAACTTCGGTTGCCATTTCCGCGGCGGCGAGCATTTCGCCCCTGGCGGACTACGCCGATCTTGACGGCAACCTGCTCATCACCAATGATCCATTTATCGGGGTTACCGTGCATAAAGGCCAATTGACGTTGAGTGACAATCCCGGCATTGGTGTGGTGCCGAGATCATAACTATTGATTTCTGCTAATATAATGTCCTCATGTAAGGGCGTATTGCGATACGCCCTTACAGCCGTTTGCAGCAGGACTATCTTTTTGCAGGATGCAATAATTGCTTTCCAGCAATTTCTGACGCTTTCGGTAGACCTAAGAGTAAATCCCTGAGTTCCACCAGCCATAGATTGAGAGGTACCGTCATGACAAATAAAACAATCCTGATCCTGGGAGGCTACGGCACTGCCGGTCTGGCCATCGCCCGGCTCTGCCTGGAGCATACTGACGCCCGGCTGATATTAGCTGGCCGGAACCAATCCAAAGCCGTGGAAGCCGCCGCACAGCTCAACAGTCAGTACGTCCCATCGGACACCGCCGGGAAAGGTTCCCGGGTGTTCGGTATCCAGGTCGATGCTTCCAGCGGGGACGATCTGAAACGGGCCCTGGTGGGCGTGGACCTGCTGGTGGTGGCTTCCAGCACGGCCAGGTACGCCCGGGAGGTGGCCTCGGCGGCCCTGGCGGTGGGGGTGGACTATATGGATATCCAGTATTCCACGGCCAAGGTGAAGGCCCTGCAAGCGCTGGCCGGCAAGATTGAAGGAGCGGGCCGTTGCTTTATCACCGATGGGGGCTTTCATCCCGGGGTGCCGGCGGCGTTGGTGCGCTATGCCGCGGGTCGGATTGACCATCTGGAGCGGGCCGTGGTGGGCTGCGCTCTCAGGGTCGATTGGAAAGCCTTTGCCGTCGGTGACGAAACCGCCGAGGAGTTTGTATCCGAAATGCTGGACTACCAGTCGCTGTTTTACCAAGATAGAAGGTGGCGCAAGGCCAGTATGTGGCGTATGAAGGACTTTCTCAGGATGGATTATGGAGAGCCCTTCGGCCGCCCCTACGCCGCTCCCATGTTGCTGGAGGAAATGCGCGGTCTGCCGGAGCTGATCCCCACCCTGCGGGAGACCGGGTTTTACGTCACCGGCTTCAACTGGTTCGTGGACTGGGTGCTCTTTCCGCTGGGCATGCTGGCTCTGCGGCTGCGGCCCAAGGCGCTACGGCCGGTAGGTAGGCTTATTTTCTGGGGGCTGGAGACCTTTTCCAGGCCGCCCTACGGCATCGCGCTCCAGCTGGAAGCCGGCGGACAGGCTGATGGCCGGCCCAAAGCCCTGAAAGTGCGCATTACTCACGAAGACGGCTATTTCCTCACGGCCGCCCCTACCGTGGCCTGCATCATGCAGTACCTGGACGGGACGGCTTCTAAGCCCGGCCTGCACTTCATGGCCCACATCGTGGAGCCGCGGCGGATGCTAGAGGATATGGAGAAGATGGAGGTGGCCGTAGAGATCAAAGAGAAGGCGGAGGAATGAAAAAGTCACTGCCGGTCAAAAGGGTGATATGGATGTGGGGGAGGCATGGTGTTCTCGCATTCTGGCTGGGCCTTTCTGCGCTGCTGTTTGTGTTGGCGTGTGATTGGCTGGGACCTGGTGATGAACCGGCGAATGTTCGGAATCTGGTGGTACTGTACACCAATGATGAGCACGGTTGGATGGAGGCAACGGAAAACACCGGCGGCGGCGCAGGGATCGTGGGCCTGTGGAAGGAAAAGGAAGGGTGGGTACAAGATAGCTCCTTCCTGATCCTCAGCGGTGGGGACATGTGGACCGGACCGGCCATCTCCACCTGGTTCCAAGGCGAGTCCATGGCGGAAGTGATGAACGCCATGGGTTACGATGCCGCCGCGATCGGCAACCACGAATTCGATTTCAGTGTGGAAGGGCTCCGGGCGCGCCTTGAGCAATCGGACTTTCCCTTCCTCTCGGCCAATATCCGCGAGAAGACCACCGGCGACATCCCCGATTTCGCCACACCCTACGCTATCCAGGAGGTAAACGGCGTGCGGGTGGGGCTGATCGGATTGACTACCACCACCACGTCTACCAGTGCCTTTCCTGAGTACGTCGCGGATTACGATTTCATCCCGTACGAGGATGCCCTGGAAGAAGTGGTGCCACAAGTAAAGGCGGGGGGCGCGGAACTGCTCATCGTCCTCGGACACATCTGCCACTCTGAAATGCGGGCCCTGGCCCCTGTGGCTGCGAATTTGGGCATCGCGGTCATTGGCGGGGGGCACTGTCATGAACGGGTAACCGACGAGTTAGACGGCGTGGCACTTATCGAAAGCGGCGAACACCTGAAGGCCTACGCCAGGGTGGAACTGACCTTCGATATTAAGGCCGACACGGTGGTGGCGATGGAAGCGAGCATCCATGACAACACGGGCGGGTCGCCCGATTCGGCAGTAGCTGCGGTTGTGGCCTGCTGGCGTGCGAGGGCCGATTCCGCCCTGTCTGAGGTGATCGGCTACGTAGAGGCACTAATCGGGCAGTATTCACCGGCGATGCACAATATGGTAACCGACTCGTGGCTGGAAGCCTTCCCCCAGGCCGATATCTCCGCCACCAACCGCGGCGGTTTCGGGCAGGACATACCCGCCGGCGATATTACCCTGGGCACTATCGTGGGCGTCCTCCCCTTTGAAAATGTCATCGTGGAACTGGACCTCACAGGTACGCAGCTGATCAGCTACATCGAAGCCGCCCATCCGGTTGTGGGCGGAATGACTACTATCGACGGTTACGCCCGTACCAACGGCACGCCGATAGCGGCCGACTCAACCTACTTGGTGCTCGTTACCGATTACATGTATTCCAGTTCGAGCATCCTGCCGGACTACGATCCCGAGCCTTATCATACATCGGTTAACTGGCGCGAGCCGGTAATTGAATGGATCAGGGTGAGGAACACCGCGCCCGGCGCCCCTCTGGACAACTACCTGGACACGGTGGCCCGGCAGTAGAATCCGGCATGGCAATCACATACCTGCTGCCCGGCTGATACCGCGTCAGGGGTTATGTCCTGGCGATTCTCCCCCTGGGTTCTAATCTATCCTGGTGATTAAGACTGGAGGCACGGAGCAAAGGTTGTTGATCTGTTCCCGATGGAACCGGTGTTGCCGGGGTCGTCGCTGGTTCATAGTAGGTTGGATTGACAAACCCGCCCAGGATGTGTAGACCGAAAGTGTACTTTCGAAGCAAATGTTGGTATTGGCTAATGGCCGCCTCGGGATTCTTGCGGTAAGCTTTCCGGAATTCGTGAGAATCGTCGGTCCCGCGAAGGAAGCTTGCGGTAACGGCCAGGCCGGTGAAGTCCTCAAGCAGCTCCGGGCAGCTGTTGAAGTAATCCAGCAGGGCATGTCTGTAAGGATGATCGCCCACGGCTGTAATATTTCCCTCAGGTCCCACTACCAGCGTAAGTTCTCCCTCGGCTTTGGCGGGAAGCTGGCGCATGAGGACCGTAACTGTTTCCTGCATGAGAACTATTTGGTCCTGCACCCAGGCATCGATATCGGGCAGACTGAAAAGCCCACTGCCCCAGGGCCGGTGGCCGTCTGCTTCGGCTCCCGTAGTATTTCTCCTTGATAGAACCAGGTCATCGACCCCGGCGGAATGGATGGCCGCCAGTGGATTCTGGTCCTGTTTTTGAAAAGAAGACGCAACGCTCATTAAAGTTCTCCCTTGGAAAAAAACCGCATACTTTACTTACACACGTAAATGAGGGCAAAAACCAAGCCAAAGCGCAAAGCCTTCGTTGCCTATAGTTTGTCTGAAGTATAGTCCAGGACTTTTAAAGGCCGTAAGTTTCTTTTTACCGATTGTTGATAAAAATTGGGAGTATTCATGACCTTTCCTGTAACTCATAAGCATATCAGAGCCGCCGCCGAGCGCATCCATCCGTATGTTCATCGGACGCCGGTTCTCACCTGCGCCGGTCTGGATAACCTGGCCGGGGGCCGCCTGTTTTTCAAGTGCGAGAATTTTCAGAAGGTAGGAGCCTTCAAGTTCCGGGGGGCCTGCAACGCCGTCCTTTCGCTATCCGAAGAGGAAGCCGCGAAGGGTGTTGCCACCCATTCCTCGGGCAATCACGCCGCCGCGCTGGCGCTGGCGGCCAACCTGCGGGGCATCCCGGCCCACATCGTCATGCCACACACGGCACCCGAGGCCAAAAAAGCCGCCGTTGCGGGTTACGGTGGGCGCATCACCTTCAGCGATCCCACCCCGGAGTCACGCCGCTCCACCCTGGAAGCGGTAGTGGAGCGGACGGGGGCCATCTACATCCCCTCTTATGACGACCCGCGCATCATCGCCGGGCAGGGGACCGCGGCGGCGGAGCTGGTGGAGGAAGTACCGGACCTGGATCTGGTTATTGCCCCGGTTGGTGGCGGCGGCCTGCTTAGCGGGACGGCCGTGGCCATTTCCGAGCTTTCGCCGACTACCGGGGTTATCGGCGCCGAGCCGGTTGGCGCCGATGACGCCTGCCGCTCGCTTAAGGAGGGCCGCGTCGTGCCATCGGTGAACCCTGAGACCATCGCCGATGGCCTGCTGATGGGCTTAAGCGAGCTCACCTTCGGTATTATCAGGGAGCGGGTGGAGCGGATCGTTACGGTGAGCGAGGCGGCCATCGTCAGCGCCATGCGGCACGTCTGGGAGCGGATGAAGATCATCATCGAGCCTTCCTCGGCGGTGGCCGTGGCGGCGGTATTGGGGGCTGAGCTGGACGTGACCGGCAAGCGGGTGGGAGTTATCCTGTCCGGCGGGAATGTGGACCTGGAGAGGTTGCCGTGGTGAGGTAGGCTGGGGTCTTAGATAGGAACAAGTAAATCAATAGCTGGGAAATGGAATAGCGTGGTAGTAATTTACCGCGTGGTATTAGATTACCACACTATTTGAAAAAAGGTGAAAAAAAGAGGGAAATAAGATGAAGACGTTTGGCGAATATGTCCGGCAGCTAAGGTTGACAAGGCGCCTAACGCTGAGAGAATTCTGTAGGATAGCTAGCCTTGACCCTAGCAACTGGAGCAAAATTGAGAGGAACCTTCATCAGCCGCCGAAAGGTCGTGAGATTCTAGTATCGGTAGCTGAGGCCTTAGAAGTGAAAGAAGGATCAGAAGAGTGGAACTCACTGTTCGATTTGGCACTTGTAGGGCACATCCCTGTCGGTTTGGCAGAGAGTCAAGCTGTTATTGATAAGCTGCCAATTTTCTTCAGAACAGTGAGGGGCCAGAAACCGACTCGTGAGGAATTGGAGAAACTCGTGGAGCTTTTAGGGGATTATTAGTTGCCTGAATTAAGACCTCCAATTCTAAGTAAGGAACAGATCTGGGAGGAAGTTGAGAACTTTCGTCAACGGCACATTAATCCACCGGATACCGTCCCGGTACCTATAGATGATATTATTGAATTTGAATTAAATATCCAGCCTCAGCCGGTCCCTCATCTACTTGAAAAATATGATATTGACGGATTCTTATCCGGAAATCTTAAGGTTCTCTATATTGATCAAAATATCTATGAAAACCCTCGTCAGGAGAATAGGCGACGCTTTACCTATGCACATGAGGCAGGACACCTCTGGCTGCATAGAAAACAGATTGAAGAATGTCATTTTAAAGATCCAAGTGATTGGATAGAATTCCGAAATGAAATGCCAGAGGATGATCTGAAATGGTTCGAATACCAAGGTTATGAGTTCGCTGGCCGACTCCTAGTGCCAAGAGATAGTTTAGTTCAAGAGTTAAACAGGATGAGTGATCTGGTTATGAAGTACCGCACTGGTTTTCCTGATAGCGATGATGAGCTACTCATCGAGTATTTAGCTGGTTACGTGAACAGCGTATTTTGTGTCTCTGAGGACGTGATCTACCGTCGGATTAAATCTGAAAGGATATGGGACCTGCTGACATTTAATTCGTGATTCTATTGAATGGATTCTCCCTTACAATAAAATTGTGCTTCGCATCACGACAGGTCAATTATACTCCCCCCTTGCCCACCGCCTCTGCCCCTCCCTACCTTCACCCCACTATTTTCAGGAGTAATTCATGCATATCGAACGCATCAACAAGGGCCAGTGGGGTAAAATCCGGGCTTTCTTTGACCTCCGTACCGAAGAGGGGCTGGTAGTAAAGGGCTTCAAGATTGTCGAAGGCTCCAGCGG
>SDBU01004438.1_pt1 | contig 17206 bp, 17 predicted proteins | sample 2277071 | NCBI WGS metagenome assembly SDBU01 (sample SAMN10397929, study PRJNA504765) | marine sediment metagenome | isolation source: marine sediment core GS08_GC12, 126 cmbsf | place: Arctic Ocean: Gakkel Ridge, Loki's castle | collected 2008 | reverse complement strand
CGGAACTATTAGAGTAACCGGGACTGTAGTAGAATATACAGCAAATAATGAGGCTAATGTAACGTCCTCAGTCGTTGATGGATATACCTTTTTCAAATACATCTATGGGGATACTTCAACCCTGGATAATCCACTATTCTTCACAATGTCCCAGAATTATACGATAACCGCATATGTAATAATCCCCGGTGGTGGATGGAATGTGTTAATGGTTGCATTAATCTTAGGTTCGTGCATAGTAGTCATAGTAGCTGTTGGAGGACGAAAAAAATGAGAAAAAGAACGAGAGAGTTAATGGCTGTGATCCCGGTTCTTTCCCTGATCGTTGTGTTCCTAGCACTCTTCTATTTGGGAGAGGGACTTGGCTTCGATTCAAACCTGGATACAGACTTCATGCAAGTAATACCGGGATTAGCTATATTCGTAATTGGTATAGCGATTCTATTCATATCTAAAGGAATCTTATCATTCCCCTGTCTAATGTTCATCGGAGTTGGTGTAGCCTACACCTTCGGCACACTGGACACTATGGGAATGATAACCACTCAGATGAAATCAGGTCTAACCATAGACCAGATTCAACTATGGATAATAATAATATTCGGATTCCTTGGTGGTATTTTAAACGCAATCGTTCTCTACCAAAGGCGATAATATAGGCTGTATTAACCACCTAAAACCATCCAAATTTACAACAAATGTTTTATAGCCCCCACCCACCCACTATATATGGAGATGAAATCTATGAGATATTGGTCTACCTGCACAGCCCCAACTTGCCCCAATTCCCAAAAATGGGCCTTGAACCCCCGTTCTCCCACCCCAAATGTTTGTAGCCGTTGTGGGACGGATGTTCGCCACGTTGCCGTCTTGGACGGGAGGATTCTATAATGAAACCAAAACCCGAATCTGAGCAAACCCCCTGTGTCGAATGTCGTTCAACGAACACAACCAAGAAGGGGCCACTAACCACACGAAAAGGAACATTACAGCGATTTGTTTGTAGTGCTTGTGGACGTTCCTTTTCAAAGCCTATGTCGGAGGAGAACTGACATGAGGAAACTTGAACTTATCCAGTTCTCCGATATAGACCTAGAGGATACAACTTACTGTGCTAGGCTAGACTTCCCCGATGAATCCATTGAGGAATTAGCCACTAGCATAAAGGAACACGGTCTAAGGAATCCCCCAGCCTACCTCCGTAATGGGCAGAGGCTTAGTGTCCTGTTCGGTTGGCGTAGGACTCTAGCTATAGGAAAAATTGGATGGGCTGAGTTTGAATCCTGGGTGTATTCCGACCTTGATACCTTGGACGCTCACTTTCATAATCTGAATGACAACCTTGAACGTGAGAATCTAACGGTCCTCGAGGTCGCTAACAAGGTTAAGACCATGAGGGACTTGGAGATTCCCGTTGAAGTCATAGCCAAGAGAACCAACAACGGGACTCAGAGAATCTATGATCTAATCCGGCTGACAGAGATGGATCCTGAGATGCAGAGGGCTGTCCACAACAAAGAAATAACGCTCTATAAGGCTATAGAGATTCACAAATTCCCTGAGTCTAAACGTTTAGAAACCCTACACCAAACCATCGAAGATACCCTGTCCATTGGAATGCTAAAACGCAAACGCAAGGTTCTCATGGATGATGAAGTAAGTGAAGTCGTTGAAAAGAACATCCAAAGCATAATGGAATCTTCCGCTAGTCGAGGCGAAGAAATTACAAGGGAAGAGGCTATAGCCACGATTAGGCCTGTAGCACCAAAGGCAACTGACCGAAATGTATGGAGCAGCCACAAAGGGTGGGTAGTGGATCTTCCGGCTGACTGGAAGGATAACCAAGAGGACCGACTAGGTAAACCCATTCATCATGTAGACGTGGAGATAATGGACAACGGAGACTTGTTGATTCAAGTTTCTAAACGTTTAGACAAAGCAGGTTCCTAAAATTCTAGCCCATGCACTTTGGACCACAATCACCGCAAATTATCCTAGCATAATTTTTTACTATAACACCCCCACAATTGTTATATAGCCCCAACCCAGAGGGGGCTATGGGGGAATCCCCCCGGAGACAGAGCGAAATGACAACAAAGATAATGAAGACCACTTGGAGACTACTCCAAGACCGCTTTTCCCTCGCCCTAAAAGGCGATACTCCTGTAAGAGTGGAGAAGAACCAGTTTTACTATGTGTGCCGTAAGGCATTCCAAGACGAATGGGATCTAACAGAGGTAGATATAACTGGGGTAGCCGAAGGCAGAGTAAACCCCCGTAAGTCCTGGGGTCAGGCTGTCAATGCTTGGGCTGAAAAGAAATGCACGAGACTAGGCGTTCCGGAGGGTAGGTTCTGGGATGCCCTATACAAACTAAACATTCATCCCCACCATCGAGGAACCTGTCTACTAACCACAAGAAGTGGGAGCACCCGAGAGGTTGTAGTAAAACACGATACAAAGAGAGAGATAAAGGCTAACTGTTCATTCATAATCGTGAGTGAAAAAAGGTCTAAAGTCCAGGACATCGTGGATGCTATAAGGAGTAAAGGATATGTCGTAAACATACTCTCTGGTCGTGGTCATGCAACCGGAGCAGTTCAAGCAATAGTAGCAGAAATCGCTGACATAATCCGAACACAAGAAGCCGAGAACTTCTATATCCTTCATCTACACGACTACGACTTAGACGGGATAATCATGCTCCAAACACTACGAAAATGGTATCCTAACGTCATAGACATAGGTATCAACAAAGCATTCCTCCAATTCAACGATATTGAAAAAGAGGAAGACCTTGAAAAACTCTTTGAACGTGTCAGGATCAAGAAACACCCAACCGAATTAATGGATTGGGCTGAGGAGCAACCTGAGTATAGTGCTTTGGAGATAGAGGACTTACTAGGTAAAGAGACTACCACGGGTAAACGAAAGACTTGGTTAGGGAAGAGAATTGAACTTGATACCATTTATGGAGCTTATGGTATAGACCCGATGGTAAACTACATCGTCCACCTCTTAGAGACAGAAACGCAATACTGGGACTTAACCAGGATAGGGATTGGTGAACGTCAAATAGACGATGGTAAAGACTGGTATGCTGAATATGTCACACACTTCGAGAAAGAGGTCGGGTTCGCCTATGGACTAAAGAACACGAACCTGAGTAAGACCTACCGAGAGATAAGAGAAGTCATAGCTAATACCCTAACCCGATCACCAGAACTTACAGCCCTAAGAAATAAGTATCTGGGTCGTAAAATCGAAGGGTGGAGTGTAAAGCATGGAGATGGTAGAATCGGGTTCGATCAACACGCAGTCACGGGTGTTGGTGATCTAGTTGAAGAATTTGCGGCACAGATAGATCATGATTGGGTTCCCTTCTACCAAGGGTGGGCAGACGATGAAATAAACTCTAAACTCAAATATTGGCCTGATGATGTCACCACCGCTAGATCGACCATTGAAGAGCTGGCAAATGAAATCCAAGAGGAGCTATGGAATGCTAAAAAAATGGATGGGGATTTAGCCAAGTTCAAGGAGAAGCTAGATCATATCGAATGGGGCGAAGACGAACTAGAAGAAATAGAAATGCCAGACCCAATCGAACAGGTTAACAAAGTCCTCAATGCCTTGCATAGATACAGGGATTCCTTGGAGGTGTCAGACGAATGAAGTTAGCCAGGGTAAAGATAAATTCCCCAACCTATGAATTGGCTGAGTTGATCATACAAACCATCGAGGACCGCTTCGGTGAAATGGATACAGAGACATCCCCTATAATTCCATCTGAACGTGGAGGATTCCATTCGTTTGTAAACATAAAGGATACCACGGAGTTGATGAAATGAAAGCTACTAAACTTGTCCAATGTCCCGACTGTGGACATTCCTTCAAGACTACCACCCGTAGGGCTAAAATGGGGGAAGGAACCCAACTAGCTAAGACTCTGAAATCTCTTAATGAAAACCGAATGCTTCTCATGGAGATAGCCATTGAATCTGAGACTCCTCTGCACATAGCACAATTCTCTGGGGCTTTGTTTGGTAGACATGCTTCAATGTGGGTTAAGGGGGATAAAGACCATCCAACTGGGAAGTGGAACGCTTCTAATATTCAACGGGAGATCAGCATGTTGCTTGGGTGTGATATGCTTACTATGGTGGAAGGGTCCGTTTCTAAATTTGATGAGGAATTAGAGACATTTACCGCTAGGCCGATTCCAAAATACTTCCCAGATTGGATTCAAAGGATTAGGTGGGACTCTGTTCAACATGACGGTAAAATAGGTTACTTTACCAAACGTCCAGCTAGACTAAGGGGTGGTCTTAACCAGGGGGAGCACATGGAGTTGAAGAAATCGGAGTGAGTTTTTTTGTCAATGCTCTTAAATACAACAAATGTGTAAACATCTTATAGTGGTGAATAGCTGAAATGACAACCGTAGAGGAAGCAATACTAGGGGTTCTAAAAGGAATAAATAGACCCATATCAGGCTCAGAAATAGCCAAACTAGCCAAAAAGAACCCCAGTTCGGTTCGCCCTTCTCTAAGAAAACTACTCAAAGAAGGTAGAATTATCCAAGAATTTAGGGGGCATTACTCCCACAAAAGCACACAGGGTGTGTTATTCGAGACTCCACCCAGGTTCCAGAATTTATTTATTGTAGCTTCCAAGTGTGTTGGAGGTGAGAAGATTGGGGTTAGGGAAGAGCATAAGGGGTTGGTTCATAAGATTGGGTTCGGGGCTGATGGTTCACAGCTTAGGATAATCTTCGGATACACCCGTGATAAAATATCTTGGAGTCTTAAAGCCCCCAGAGGCATCGACTACTACGGCCTTAATTTGGCTACTAGGCTTGTGGAGTTTGAATGTCGGAATTTGGGCTATGAGGGGCTATTTTGGTTCGTAAAGAACCTTGAAATCCTTAGAGATGATCGGACTACAAGGCTTGAAGGACTTACATCAATAACCCTTACAGATTTTCAGACTGATACCCTAGAGAAATATTATAATAAACCTAGAGGGGTTAGACGGGAAATGAAGGGTCCAGTGAATACTACTCTTAGTCAGTTATCCGCTTTGATTTATGGTGGTCAGAATAGTTATCAGATGTTGCAGGGTGTGGGGGTATTATCCAATAAAATAGATAAAATGGCTGATGTGGGGAAGGGCACTAATAGGCTTATCGTGGACTTAGCCAAAACAAATAATGGATTGACTGATGCACTATTCAAACTAATCGATACGTTAAAGGAGAGTAATTAAATGGGTAAAGGATTTAGGCCCCAGGCTTCATCCCTTGTAGAGTCTAGGCATCGGAAAAAGGAGCCAAAACAGATTGATCTAAACGGTGAGCTTGACGAAGAGGTTTTAGCTAAGGCTTATGGCAAGATATTCTTTTGGAGCTTCACAGTTACCAAGATTAAACCCACAGATCATGCAACGGTATTTCGAGTGTGCAGCCATAGGTTCATTAACATTCTGAGAGTTAGGAATCTTGTTGAGCCAGCCTTCCCAGAGGGATGTAGGATTACTCCGGTTAGGGGTTACAAATACCTTCATACGTTTGATGTAAAAGTCACCAACCCGTTAATGTGGAAGACGTTTATTCAGAGAATCGTTAAAGCATTAGAGGGGGTAATATAGTGCTAGACATATACGGTTCATTTACACTAGGGACGAATCAGGTTCATTACATAACCTTCGTGTGTCTAGTGGCTTTGGCCTTGTATTATCTGAATAGATTACGGAATGTTGAGATCCCCCTACTCATGAAGTTGCTGTTACCTGGATTATACGTCTTTGGGGCTGTCATGCACTATGAGATATTCTGGAATATAGTTTGGATGGGTTATCATTCATTTGCTATATTGGACTTTACGGGATTTCTTCTATCTGAAATTCTTATAATTCACACCATTAACTATGTCTTCGTATCCACCTTCAAATATGAGATTCCTAAGATTAGTCTAACTAGACACCTAATTCTCTCATACATAATTGCTTCAATGATTTGGTGGTTGAATACCACTGGATTCTATGTAGGGTGGGATTTATTCTATGATGGATTAACCACTGTAGACCCACATAACTTCGCATGGGCCGTTGGGAAGATTGTTAGCCTATTGGGTTGGATCATGGTGACAAACAACGATTGAGGACAATAGAAGCTCATTATTCATTGTAATATCATTATGTGTCCTTCTCCTAATCGGATCTTCAATCAGTGGCTATCTATTGAGAATTTATCAGTTTATCCAATAGCCTTAAATCTTCTATATCATATTCTCATATACTCATATGACCAAGCTCACTAAGGCCAGAAAACGTAAACTAACAAGAAGAGCCGATGGGACTTTTAAATCTTGGAAGGGTGGGAAATCCAAGGGTCAACTAAAGAAGAAAAAGAATACCTTTCAAGGAATCGCAACTCACATCGGCTTGGAGTATAAACGCCAGCATGGTAGAGTAGCCAAAGTCGGGGATATTGTAAGGACTCGAAAATTAGATGGTTCATTCCATAAGGGAGCATTCTACTACATCAAGACTAGGAACGGTTGGCGTAAATCTCCTACAGCAACCCGGAAGCCTACGAAGGCCCAGATTCGTAGAGTTGATAAAAACTCTCGAAAAGGTAGGGTGACATAATTGCCTAGAAAACGGAGTAAAAGACGTTCTCCCTGTAAGCACGGTGTTAGTGGTTATACCCGTAAAAATGGACGACGCATTAGCACATATATTCGAGGAAAGGGGAGAGGTAAACGAAAGTATGTCCCAGTATCTATTATTGACCAATCTAAAGCCTTCATCTCAAGTATTAATCAGGAACGAATTGATATTAAATTCAATGAGGTTGTATTCAACGAATTACATAGAAAGCTAGTATCTAGTCCCGCATTTATGTTAAAGGCCGATCAGAAAATGGGGGATGATGAATGGGCAACTAAAGAGGCTGATAAAATACTTAATGAGATAAAACCTAAGTTTGAAGAGGAACATGGTAAAGTCAGCTACGAAGCCTATACCAATACCCGTAATGAATTAATTGAGGAGATATAGACAAAATGGGTAAGAGGGGAATAGTAGTCATTGGTTTGGTGCAGCACCTAGCCATAAGGTCATACGCTATTCCCCTCACTCCAAGATAACGTGGAGATCCCCCACCCGACTCCACGTTATCTCACCCCCCCAAATGGGGGGGTAGAGCCAGAGAATATGTCCATAAACTTATAAGGTTCTTATAATTATGATTAATTATTCCCTGTCCTGAGTGGTGGGCTATTGGGAGGGGTTCCGTCTAACGTGGACGGAGGTAGGGACGGGGATAACTCTCAAATTATCGGCATTATCGGTTCCGATAATTCAGATAAAGGTGGTTAATACAACCCATATAATATCAACCTCCACATTTGTGGAGGTTGCATTAGGCAGGTAAAACAACATTCTGAATCAAGTTCAGAAAAAATAATTGAAAATATGGCTAAAAAACTGACTGATACTTTAAAAGAACCTGAAATACCCCGAAGGGCTGATAAAATAACTGTTTTTAGAGACTAGAAAAAGATATGAATAGTCAATACAACCCATATCTTCGGTAGTGGTAAATTTCCACCACCGATAATATGAGTGGTCAATACAACCTATATCCTACCATTTTCTATTTGTGATCTTCTTGGTGGATACTCCCGAGGCACTTACATAGCTATCAGCCGTATCTATTTTTTCCCAGTTAAACCACTTCTTTAATTCAAAGGCTGATACATCATCATTCGCTAGTTCAGTCGCCAAAGAAGCCCTAAACAAGTGAGGCCAAATCGGTTGTGGGAATCCAAGTAAGTTAAGGTAGTTGAATACATATTGGGGATAGATATGACCTGATTTCGTTTGTGGTCGAGCAAACAGATACCCTCCCCGGACTTTACATTCTTCCCAATAACCCTGGATAATCTGGGCATACGGGTTTTCTAGCGATAATCTCTTAGACGCTACAGGAACCTTCCCACCCCTTTTCTTACGGATCTTAAACGTGATCACCAACTCCTCATTTCTATTAACAGAGATAGAGGTAGTCCGTAATTCAATGACTTCGCTAATTCGATTCCCATACGCCCATAGTATAGCAAATAGACATTCCCATGCATCGCCACTTAACCCAAGATACCCTAGTCCTTTGGCCCTCGAAAGCACTTCATCAATTTCATCCGTCTTCATAGTAGCCGTATAGCCCTTCAATTCCCGTAGTCCTTCTTGCTCCGCTTTCGTGTTTAACCGCATTTTAGGCAATGATACTTATGACTAAGTATCATTTAAGGTTTGTGAGACAGATTTAATCGAAAGCGGGGGGGCCTATATAATATACTATAGGTGAGTGTGTGTGTGTAAATATATATAGAATCCTCGAAAATACCATAGTCCTATATAGATTGGGAACTAACTACGATTTCAGACTTATGAGGGGCAAACATTATGCTGATTTAAAGTCTTATAATGATTCCCAGATAGCCTATGCCCCACTACTCAACTTTTTTTCAATTTCAACGATTTTACCACTACAGGGTGAGAACGTATAACCCTAAAATTCTTATACGACCCTCCTTTATCATACTACCATGAAAGCAACAACAATGTCCAAAGCAAAGAATCTGTCCCGTGTTGAGGCTATAAGAATTGTTGAAAGACATATAGCCGGGGAAGACATTGATAAGATAGCACATTCTTTGGGTTTATCTACGCAGAAACTACTAGGCAAACTATCTAAATTTGGCACGGGGGATGGCGCTCCAAGACTCAATGATCCTACTAAAATCCCTGATAAACGAAAACACGTCGCTGTATTCTTGAAGGGTAGTTGGCATATAAGACCTAGACATAAAAAAGATAATCCGGGAAAAAAGAACCTCACAACGTTTCGTGATGATTCCGGGAAGATAACCGGGTATAGATGGCTGACTAGCGAGCAAAGATTAACAATGAGTCTTCAGAGAACATACGGGTGGTAATCTCATGTTGGCATCAAAAACAATAGATAGAATATCTCCACAGGATCGTTCAGATAGAATAGAGAATTTATTTAATCCCTTGGTAAAGTCCAATGTTGATGCGAAATGGAGACTACAGAATCAGCTAGAGAGGACAAATATTGTATTGGGTTCAGGTGATCAGATAGGGTTCATTAATTCAGTCGTAGCACTAAGGGGGGATCTCCCTCTGAACATAAAACAAGCGGTAATAGCTAGAGTAAAGGAATATGTTACTAAACCCGATAAATACACATATGAAATGTCATGCCATGTTAAACTTGGAACTATCGAAAACCCGTTAGTCCGTTGTGCAGATCATCCCGAATGGGGATCACTACAGGATATTCCAGATACATGGAAGAAAGAAAACCCAGATAAATGGTCTATCTGGTCGCCAATAAAAACTAATGAAGAGGTTACAAGCTGGACTACACTTTTCGAGATCATCAAGGAAGAAATCGAAAAAGGGGGCGTATCCTGGCAGCACGTTCAAGAAACCAAAGATGCCGGGAAGATTCCTATAATGTATCCCAAAGAGATAATATCCTTAATTGTAAAAGATAGGGTTAAAACACTTCTATACATCCGAAAGAACTATCCAGACATTAAAATCGGCTATCAAGACATGAACACAGGTTGGGACGCATCCCCACCAACACCAACATATCCTAAAGAGGCGAAATAAAATAGCTGTAAAAGAACTATTGCCCGGACCACATGATCGCATTGATGATGAACGAGAAGAAACCCCATATGTAACCCCTCTTGGAAAAGATGAACGAAAGATAGATTATCCCACTATCTATACCGAAGACGAAAAAGAGGCCATGAAGAAAAGGGGAATTTACTATATCTCATGGAATGGTTGGGCATTCCCCACAGGCCCAGGATTCACCTTAAAATGGATGGACGAAATAAAGGGACTAATAAACAACAGTCGATCAGCCGTTATAATAATCACTGGTAGCCCCGGCGACGGAAAAACCTATTATGGACTGAGACTAGCCCAGATATTCGATCCTAAATTCAACCTAGAAAAACAGATGTGCTTTACTCGGGAACACTTAATGGGGATATTGAGTAATAAAATAAGAGTGAAAAAAGGTCAGGCTGTAATTGTCGATGAATCCCACTTCGCTATGGGTAGTCGGTCATGGAATACACAAGCCCAGAAAGACCTAATTGCACAACTAGCAACGGCAAGATCCAAAGGATATTTGTTGATTATCGTCGTTCTCCACTTGAATATGTTAGATAAAATCATCAGACAATTCATAGGCGCATATCAACTTGATATGAAACGACCCGGATATGGAGTGCCCTATATTCTATTTACTCCAAGGGGGCAAACTAAACCGTGGTCCAAAGCCTATGCCCCACTTAAACTTAAATTACCGGATGCTGAGTTGTGCGAGTTTAATGACTGTTTGAATTGCCTAGAACTACCTAGTTGTGACACACTCAGGGCAAGATACGAAAGAACCAAAGCTGTATTCCTACAGGGCATAGCCGATGTGTCTTTAAGTAAAATGGAAAATCACACAGCACAAGATAGTAGACCACCAAGAAACATACTAATGGAACTTGTATATGAGCAACGAAGTAAATTCAGATTTAATACCCACGGCAACATTGATACCACTTCGATAATCGACATTGTAGAAGAAATGGGGTATCCCATATCCCCCGGCTATGCTGATACAATAAAGAAAAGCATCCAAGCCAAACATCCCGATATAGTCCCTGAATAGCCCACCCCCAACCTTTAATATCCCCTTTTCTCATATTATCATTATGGCACTTGGAAGAAAACGCATACGGAGAGGTTCAGATGATACCAAGCGAATGCGTGTTCACTGGCGTAAGGCTTCCGCTACATATTATAAGAAAAACAAGAAAAGGATTCTAAGAAAACAACGGGAGAAAAGAAGAAAATGATCAATGATATTCGATGGTTAGCCAATAAACTATGGGCATCAATACCCCGCATACTAATGGTTCTAGCGGCTAGTTGGACTTTTAGTGAAATAGGATTTACCCAAGGACTCCTTATACTCAGTATTCCCGTTTATTCACATCTCCATAAGTTCCTGTTTGGAGATAAGATCAAAGATGCTCCCGATGATATATTTTCATTCCGAAATATGTCTACCCTGGATTTCATAAAAGAGATTGATGAGGGAGGTGAATCAACTGTTTAGAATACTCGAAAGTCAGATTGTATGGATCGCCGCAGCAGTAATTGGACTGACTCTATGCTTGGCTATCCAAGCTAACAAGACTGAGGGACCAATAAAATGAACTTAAAGAAAACGAAGTCAATACTCCTACTTTTTCTTATAATCCTAGTTCCATTCATAAATCTTATTCCGGTCCCAAATGCAAATGCAGCCTTAGTTACAACTTGGTGGAACTTCGATTGGAATTATAGATCACAAATAATCATAACTGGTTCAACGGTTGGGGCATTAACAAACTATCCTATTAAAATAACTATGGTTTCAGCCACTGGTATATGTAATGAAAGCACTATCTACACAAATGGTAGTGCCCAAGCAGACTATGGCGATGTCAGATTCCTAAATGATGCACAAGACGATTTACTAAGTTATTGGATGGTAGATAATAGCTCATGGACTTTTCCAAATGCAACTATGTGGGTTAATGTAACTAGCATTCCCGCAAGCCCAGACACAACTTCAATATGGGTGTATTGGGGAAATGCAGCCGTAAATACATTAAGTGATGGTTCAGACGTATTCCCCTTCTTTGATGATATGCAAACTGATCCAACCGGAAATCCCGATTGGCTAACAGGAGATGGTGGGGTCCCCGCATACGACATTACCCATTATGATTGGTATACCGAAATTGAGAGTGGAGCAGCCAATGGTGGTTATTCCTGGATGAAAGGAACGAAGAATCTGATTCTAGCTGGAGGCTCTGATACTTATGGATGGTCTATGGAATGGGATAATGCTATCATGTCTAGTGGGGGTAATGAGAACTTCAATTACTACGGTGCGGCACTAGCTGATGCTTGGGGGCATGTAGCATTAGGCATGGACGAAATAACAAGTGGAATTAAACTTTACTGGCAAAATAGAAACCCATTCGCAAATAGATACCTAACCTATGCCGAATACGATGCGGCAAAGGCCCTAAAACAATCTGATAACAGCGTTACAGGGTGGGCTTATGAAAACTTCGCTAATTACCCATTACCCGCATACTGGACTAACTTTAACTTGGTTATGTTTGGAGATTCATCTTATATTCTAAGAAATGAAACTCAGATATATTCATTCGCTACCCTGGATTCTAGTTACCTAACTAAAGGACTAGACCCAAGCTTTTCAGCACATGGTAAAGCTGGGGATAACTCAGTAATATATGGATTCGTAAACTGGGTATTCTTTAGACCTATTGCAGATCCTGAACCAGTAACAGATGCAGAACCGGGAGAATCCATAACCCTAACCGTAGGCATTCACAACAGGGGTGGAGATGGTAACTGGATATTTGAGGGACGAACACAATGGTTATTCTGGGTAAATGTATCCGCATCTATGGATGTAGGTAGTGCAATATCGGCTGGGATAGGCTTCTATGATGCTAGTGGAGACTTCTATAGCTTTTATTGGGATTATTCCAATGGATTAACCACTCTAGCTAGTCCACAAGACGGAATATCCGCTACATATACAGGTCATTCAACGGGGGATACTTGGGTATTCGTAAATTTCACAGTTATGATTAACCCCACTATCGCTGATACAATGGATGTCGATCTATATGTTCAATACGAAACCCCATCTCTAGGGCTAGTCACTTGGACGCTGAAATCAACTGATTATGTCCACATTTACAACTTAGGTGGATATAGCACATTAACATCTACTGGATGGGCTGGACGTTCTGATGGTGGGGATGTATTTGAAATCTATGCGTCAGATACACGGGTAGCTAAAATGTTCTATGAATCCTTCGAGCTTCAATGGAACTACTTTATAGATGCGAAAGGTGATAGAGTCCAAGAACAAATCCCTATACCTTGGGTAATTAATCAAGATCCCCCATATTCCAACATAACAGGAACCGACAGGTATCCCAATGAAAACAGCGAACCATACGCAAACTATGGTTCTTGGAGAGATGGGGTAATGGGCCTTAGAATCCAGACAAACGATGCTACAAATAAAATCTCGTGGGCAGCCAGACAATTTCTAAGGCCAGTTAACTCCGAAAATGTTACAACAACTGTATGGTGGCAGAGTCCACTTAATGCAAGCACGTCTAGGCTGAAATGGTCCACTACACCGACTTATCTAGGTAATGACGATGAGGTAGTAAACATACAAATCGAATCTATAATCTCAGCCCCAGTTGGTATGATTCGAGTCGAAATAGCTGATAATGTTTTCGTAGTCGGTGATGCCGCAGGGGTAAACCCGATCACATGGGTTACAGATACTTGGTATAATATTACGGTAGTAATGAATATGACTTCTCAAAGCTGGACACTATTCTGGAATCGTGCATCTACTAATATCACATCTAAAGCATTCGCTGATACAGGCCCAGCCCCTACACAAGTAGAATGGTTTACAGCTTTAGGTGCAAACGGACTAGGGGGAGGTGAGCAATCCGACTTCTTTATTGATGCTATAAATACCACAACTGACTTCACAGGGAATTATGGTGGAGATGTCACGGCTACAACCCTATATAATAGACTACAGCATTGGTCGATGGACTTCGACTTAGACGTAGAGGATGGATATGTCGCCTATCCCTATGCAGACTTTGGATTCATAGAATTAGGTTGGGATGTATGTCTTAATGGAACGTGGGAAGATAACATCCTAGTAGCTCGAATTAACATTACTTCCGCAGATATTCCAAGCCAAATAACCGGGATACCCGGAATTGTCCAAGAAGCCATAAAAGCATACGTGGGTGGAAAGGCTAACTGGGTTAGATTCAATATTGAATGGACCCAGAACGGAACCTACTTGAAAAACGATACTCTATACGGACTCTACGAAGGATATGGAAATTTAGTAACTACAGATGGTGCTAAAAACACAATGGGATTCCACTGGGATATGTGGTTCAACAGTATAAACGCATCCTCAGTAATTGGTGGTCGAATTAACCTTGAATGGTTCGGTATGGCTGACGATACATCTGGAGTCGCGTCTATATGGAACTCCAACTGGAAGCCAATGGTATCCGAAGTAACTGATAGCACAGCCTTCATTGATCTAGTGGATAAAGACGGCGACGTTCATACCGCTAAAGAGGTTAGCCTAGTCCGTTCATGGGTTCGTGTATGGAGAAGTAACGATGATACATTCCACTATGAAATCAAGAATGTAGAGGGGCTAGACTTCCGTAGAACTACGGAAGTAATGTCAGGCATTGATACCCCCGTAATAATCCCAACAAGTGCCCCCAACGCTCCCACAGGCTTCGGGGGTTCATCTTTCGGTGCTATGTTCAAATCAGTAATGGAGACATTTTCAAATAGTATTGTCTTAGGCGCATTATCCATGTGGACTACATTTGTCTCATTCATAGATGTCGTAGCAGCCTATTTCGGGTTCAGTAATGCCCTAAGCACAATATTTGGTATGATCACTTCATCAATGACCTTCTTAAACCTCCTCATAAGTGAAAACTATCTATTCAGCATGATCGGAAATATATTCACGGTTATATCAAGCACGGCTGGACATATTTTATACTGGTTAACTAAAATGATAACCTCCCTTCAACAAGTATTCAGTATTGTATGGGCTATCATCGACGGGACTTATGCGGGTGCGGGAGCAATTAAAGACCTATGGGCTACATTTGGATGGGCTGAATGGTCAGATGCGGTTCCATTATTCGCATTAATCGCCTGGATGTCCTCTCTTGATGATAGGTGGAGGAAAAACAATAGGTCCGGCTGGCTAACCTTCTTAATGGGAGACATAAAAGTAATCATAACACTTATGACATTCTTCCTAACTGTGGCTGGAAAAGTAATCGACCTATCCATTGGCCTAGTAGAGAAGATAATCAACATGATTCCGGTGCTATAAGAATGAAATCGAAATCATTGTTTATTCTTTTCTTACTAATTTTCCCAATTATATCTATGGGGATAGGAACCCCCAGAGTCCAGGGGCTAGGTGAAAACTTCGTCACGATTGATGGTTGGCAGACTGTAGACGATGAAAACGTGTATATTAAACTCCCAGAGGTAATGTCAAGCACAGGATGGTTCTACGCTAACTTAACTTCTAAAAGATATGGTGGAGAGGCTGATATTGCCTTCGGGTTCTCAGATCCTCGAATTAATGTTAGTAACCCACAAATCTACATGAACTACTCTCACACTTTAACCCGTGAAGTTGAAACGGACTTATACAGATCATTAACAGTTCTCAATATCACCAACTATACTGAACTGGACATCAACGATTACGATCTCTATGAAAATATAATTGGCAATAAAAACAACAACAAACTTTACTGGTTCCAAACCTATGACGAACTAGGCCCCTCCTCATTCTATATCGCATTTACAGATTTTATAGAAGTTGATTTACCTTCAAAGGTCATTGTGGGCTATAATTATGACGGATTGATTACGGAAGAATACACCTCTTACTTCTATGATTGGAAATCCATTAACTTAGGATCCAAGGTCGAACACATTGATTTTCAGGGAATGAACATCTGGAAATTGCTTAAGGTCAACATCCAGGAGGACGTTGATTATCAGGTTCGGGTTTGGATCGATATGCCCTTCACAGGGTTAACTCCCTTTGATTCAAAGTATTTCTTCGCAATTAAACCAAGCTCTGAAACAATCTCCGAAGCTATACAGCTTGGACACCTTTACGGGGTGGACCCGTGGCTACACGCTGATTGGGCATATCGTAAAAAGATTACCTACGATAACACGGCTTCCGATGAGAACTTGATAAACTTTACGACTCTTGTATATCTAAACTCTTCTTATGCCCCTTGGGGTCTTATTGAAGACGACCTAGACGATTTACGATTCGCAAATTCAGATGGTGTAACTCTTCTCTCCGCTGACTTGGATGATTACACGGTGAATGATGAGGCCTGGATTCATGTTAGAGATCCGTCGATACTTAATACCTCCACCGATTATATCTGGATGTATTACGGGAATGCTGGTGCGGCTAGTTATTGGGATCCCGAAGCAACATGGGCCGACTACGTTCTAGTTCAACACTTGGGCGAAGCTGGTGGGAACGTAATTGATAGTTCACCCGATGATAATGACGGAGTTGTAACCGGGGCTACTTACGGTGAAACAGGCCAAATAGCCGATGCCCTATATTTTAATGGGACAGAGTATATTACCTTCCCTGATCCGATAATTAATGAAAACACGACTTTTACTGTTCTAGCTTGGGTAAAAAGAGATGGTGTTCAAGCCAGCCACGCTATGATCTACGCTGAGGGGAATACCACTAGCAATACCCCCGTTCTCATGCTTGGTCTAAAAGTAACAAGTTTAGGTGGATATTTTTATTGGAGAAAAGATGGATTAACCCTTGTTAATCTCGATAATACCACTGTTCCAAATAACACTTGGATGCTTCTAAGCTGGACTCTTACAGGGGATGCCGGGACAGCCAGCATATACTATAATGATACCTTAGCGGAGGCTACATCAAAGAACGCTGGAACGGCAACCTTGGATACCTCCACAGCCGCTGTAATTGAACGTGCCGCAAGAGCCTATCATTATAAGGGGTGGATTGATGAACTTCGTATTACGCTCTTAACTAGAAGTGCTGATTGGATCGAAGCCGAATATCTAAGCATGACGCAAACAGTAAGTTCCTGGATTACCTTCGGTGCTCAGGAACTTCCACCACCATCAAACGATGGTTGTGTTCTCACGAACCCAACGGATACAGACGATATTCTAGCTCAGTATATTACCTATGTCGCAACGGTGAATGTGAGCCACCCTCGAGGATATACAAACATTACAACGATTAATATGACGATTCAAACAGGTGGAGGAGTAGGTCGTATTACATTCCTATATACCAATAGCACAGATGTCTTCTCTGAACAAGCGGGGGATACTACTAAATGGACTTTGGTTTCAGGATCTTCAGCTAGAACCGGGAACTATCTGAA
>SDBU01004437.1_pt1 | contig 17206 bp, 16 predicted proteins | sample 2277071 | NCBI WGS metagenome assembly SDBU01 (sample SAMN10397929, study PRJNA504765) | marine sediment metagenome | isolation source: marine sediment core GS08_GC12, 126 cmbsf | place: Arctic Ocean: Gakkel Ridge, Loki's castle | collected 2008 | reverse complement strand
GAAAAGATTCAAGGTGTAGACGCTGATGTTTTATTAAAAGATAAAGATAAAATCACAGTTGGCGATATTGAAATAGAAACAATTCATACGCCTGGTCACACTCCTGGATGTGTATGCTTTTTAATTAAAAAAGAAAAAACTCTTTTTTCTGGAGATACACTATTTCAAGGATCTTTTGGAAGGGTGGATTTTGAATATTCTAATCCTAAAGATATGATAATATCATTAAAAAAATTATCAAAACTTGATAAGGATATTAAAGTTTATCCAGGTCACGGCTCTATAACAACAATAGGTGATGAGAGCTGGATGGAAAATGCAGAAAATTTTATTTAAAAAGGAGTAATAATATGACACTTATAGGTAAAAAGGCGCCAGAGTTTAAAGCTAAAGCCGTAGTTAAAAATAAATTCGATGAGGATTTTTCTCTCTCTAATTATCATGGTAGATATGTAATATTTTTCTTCTATCCATTAGATTTTACATTTGTCTGTCCAACAGAGCTACACGCTTTTCAAGAGCAATTAGAAGAATTTAAGAAAAAAGATTGTGAAGTTGTAGGCTGTTCGATAGATAGTATTTATTCTCACTTTGCATGGCTTGAGACTCCCAAAGTAAAAGGTGGGATCAAAGGAATAGAATATCCACTTGTTTCTGATATAACAAAAGATATATCAAGAGCTTATGGAGTTCTAAACGAAGAAGAAGGTGTCTCTTTTAGAGGTCTTTTCCTGATAGATAAAGATGGTGTAATCAGACATGAGCTTGTCAACGATCTATTTTTAGGAAGATCTGTAGATGAGGCTTTAAGAGTCTTAGATGGACTTAATTGTTTCGAAACTCATGGCGAAGTATGCCCAGCTAATTGGCATTACGGAGAGAAAGCAATGAAACCAACTAAAGAAGGGGTAGTTCATTACTTTGAAAAATAATCATATTGAAATTAGATAATCGAAAAGATCTTTTTCACTCATGATTATTATCGATTTATGCATTTTGCATATCATATCGAGATTTGTGATTATCTCACTATCTCCAACTTTTGGTATGCAAATTGCATTGATTTTTTTGACTCTATTTTTATCTTTTAATATCTCAATACTCCTCATATATTGCTCTAAACTATTTCCCTCTTCTTCAACTCTGAAATAGATAATATCTCTCTCATACATAAGAGCTTGGATAGCAAGCTCTATTCCTAAACTATCATCAGGTGCATTTCCAAGTGTTTCTGCTAGCTCTATCACATTTGAAAAATAATAGGGATAACAATATCTACCCTTTTCACTCTCTCCAAAAAGAGCGATTACACTATTCACTACTTTCTCCTTATTTAATTCTATTTTTATAATATTTTATTATATAAATTCAATAAACTATGTAATAGCAGGTAATTAATTAGAACTTGATGGTTATTAAGGTAATAAAGGCCTTATTTGGTGTAATGAAATAAATAAATGACTTGTATTTAGTGACATGTGACAAGAAGTTGTTTTAACTTTAAGATAAAGATTCAAAAAGTATTTACTTGCTAAAAAATCTCTTTTTTATTATAATATTAGGCATAAAACGTGTAATTTTAGCTTTAATGAATAATAACTAATTCTATTTTAGGTTTTTCATCAGATATTGTTATTAGATGTAGATTTGTTAAAGTATTTTTATTTAAAAAATTAATAAAAATAAGGAGAAATTTAAATGGGTACTATCTCTATGAGTGCATCTGAAAAAACTCAATGGAATTTATTTAATGATGATATTGATTTAATAGAACAGAGCTTATCTGCTTTTAAAAAAGGAAAAATTTTACAGTGGTCTTCACAGTCTCATCCAATAAAAGTTTTGACAGAAGGATCAGCTATGAATTATATAAAGTTGTGTAAGATGACAAGAACTGATTCATTTTCTCCCTATGCATTAAAATGGTCTGAAAATTTAGCAGGTAAAATAGATGCTAAAGCAGTGATATCTGTTGATTTTTTACAAAAGTTGAATGCTGTGAAAGAAGCTTTTAAATGTTTATCTCAAACATTTGAAAAGTATGCTGAGGAAAATCCAGTATTTAATGATGCAGCAAAAAATTATCAACAAGCTAGTGATACTATCGAAGCAATTTGTCAAACACATGAAGAGTCAGGTGAAATAACTGACGCATCAATATGGGAACTACAAGAGAGATTAGAAGATTCTCAAGCTTGTGCAAAAGAAGTGCAAGGAGAACCAGAGGAAACATTTCCACCATTGCCTAAGAAAGAAATTAAGATTTTTCCAATGGAGCTTTAAAAAACTTGGCTTTTTTTCCTAGATCATTCTCTATTTCGAGAAGGCGATTATATTTAGCTATTCTATCAGATCTAGATAAAGAGCCTGTTTTTATTTGACCTGAGTGGGTCGCTACAGCAAAATCAGCAATAAAGGCATCTTCGGTCTCTCCAGATCTATGAGAGACGACAGTATTAAAACCATTTTTTTGAGCTAGATGAATAGTTTGAAGAGTTTCTGTAACGGTTCCGATTTGATTTAGTTTAATTAAGATAGCATTGGCAGCTTTAAGCTTTATTCCTTTTTCTAAAAATTTTGTATTAGTTACAAAAAGATCATCACCAACTATTTGAATTTTATCTCCCATTTGTTTGGTAAACTCTACCCAACCATCCCAATCGGATTCAGCGAGACCATCTTCTATAGAATCTATCGGAAATTTTTTGCATAGCTCTTCTAAATATTTGATTTGCTCTGATGAAGTTTTGGTTTTAAACTCTTTTTTGGCTGCTTTTTTCTTCATCTCAAAATATACTTTTTTGGATGTATCATAAAACTCGGATGCTGCGGGATCTAAAGCGATAGATATTTCCTCTTTTGGTTTGTAGCCAGCTTTTTCAATTGCATCTATTATGAGCTCGAGCGCTTCTTCATGTGATTTTAAATTAGGAGCGAAACCACCTTCATCACCAACTGATGTTGCATAGCCTTTATCTTTTAAGATTTTTTTAAGTGTATGAAAAACTTCTACGGCCCATCTAAGGGCTTCTTTGAAACTATTAGCGCCTTTTGGTCTTATCATAAATTCTTGAAAATCTAAAGGGCTATCTGAGTGCATACCACCATTTATGATGTTCATCATAGGACATGGAATTATAAATGAGTTTTTTGTATTTAAATATTCATAGATCGCTAGATTTTTGGATGCAGCGCCAGCTCTTGCAGCAGCGAGAGATACTCCTAGCATAGAATTTGCGCCAAAATTTGCTTTATTTTCAGTGCCATCAGCTTTTATCATGAGATTATCAATCGTTTCTTGATCTGTGACAGATTTACCAATGAGCAGTTTATTTAATTCATTATTAACAATGCTTACAGCTTTTAAAACACCTTTGCCTGAGTATCTTTTTTTATCATTATCTCTCAGCTCTAAAGCTTCATTTGCTCCTGTCGATGCGCCAGAGGGAACTTTAGCTTTTGTAATTATTCCATCGTCTGTTTTTAAAATTACTTCAATTGTTGGATTTCCACGTGAATCTAAAATTTCTAGAGCTTCAAGTTTTTTTATTTTACTCATATAGCTTCCTTTTTTTTTCAAGTATTTCTTCAATTAACATGCGATAAGACTCAAAACGCAACTTTGATATTTTCTTTTTATCAATAGCTTTTATCACGTTGCAGTGAGGCTCATTTATATGTTTGCAGTTTTTATATTTACATTTTTTAGCAAAATTGTGAAATTCAAAAAAATGATTTTTTATATCGTTTATTTCTAAATCCCAAATACCAAAGCTTTTAATGCCGGGGGTATCTATACAAAAACCACCACTTTTAAGCTCAATTAATTCTGCTTTGCTTGTTATATGCGCGCCTTTATAGGTTTTTTTTACAACTTCGCCTGTTTTGAGTTTCATATGCAGTGTAGCATTTATCAAAGATGTTTTTCCAGTGCCAGATTGACCTGAAAAAACAGAGGTTTTACCCTTCATAACATTTAAAAGTGCTTTTAAACCTATTTTTTTTTTGCAGCTAATAGATAATATTAAATAACCTAACTTTTCATATGTCGATAAAAAATTTTGATATTTTTTCTCTTCTTGGGAATTTTTTTGCAAAAGATCTATTTTATTAATTATGATTACAGGTGTCATATTTCCTTTTGTTATAGCTATCATATATCTATCTATCAAAAAAGGTTTTAGATAAGGTTTTACTAAAGATGTAGTAATTAAAACTTGATCGATGTTCACAGCAATTATACTTTGTTTTTTTGATCTCTCTTCTTGTCTTGATAAAATTGAAAATCTTTTATCAATACTCTCTATCGTAGCCTCATTTTCATTTTTAAATGAGATGTTTACGATATCTCCAACTGCAATAATATTTTTGTTTTTGCTTTTTTCTTTTTTTAAAATGCCTCTAAGTGTTGCTTTGTATTTTTTCTTATTATAAGAGATTAAAATCTCTTGGCCTAATACAGATAAAACAATCGCTTTAGCTAAATGTTTTTTATCTATTTTTTGTACATTTTTTTTCTTTTCAATGTCCGTTTTTTTGTATTTGGATCTGTCTTTTTGGCTTTTTATCTTTCTTTGTTTTCGAAATTGTTTTGTGTCTTGTAAAAACAACTCTTCTTCTTCTAGGTATTTGTCAAATTTGGATCTTTGTTTCATCGGATTTTTTTTATCTCGTACATTGAAATGCTAGCTGCGATCGCAGCATTTAAAGAATCGATATCTTTTTTTATTGGAATTGTAAATTGTTTAGCTATATTTTTTGCCCACCCGCTTGGACCATGAGCTTCATTTGAGATGATTAAAGCGAGAGGAGGTTCAAACTCAACTTTGTCTATTGGTTTTCCTTTGATATGAGCTAAATATACATTTAAGTTATTTTCATCGATAAAATCTAAAATTTCTTCTTCAGTAAATATTTTTATCGGTATGAAAAAAGTTGATCCTTTAGCAGCAGAGAGAGCCTTTTCAGAATAAGGATCTGTTGAGTGTTTTGAACATATTATCAAATCAAATTGAAAAGCATTTGCGCTTCTTATAACAGTCCCCATATTTCCAGGATCTGAAATATTATCTAAAATAAGCACATATTTCGAGCCTTTTATCTTTTCATCCGGAAGCTCAAATATTGCAGCTACATCTTGAGGAGATTTCACATTAGTGATTTTTTTCATTATCTCTTTCGTTACTACTAAAACTTTTTTAGCTTTTGGCCTGCGCCCTCCAATCTTTTTCGTAGTGATATAAGTGTCCATGGGCAATTTCTTTTGAGCAGTCTTTATAGCTTTTGTGCCAACTAAAAGAACTTTATTTTTTTCACTTTTACGTTGCCTTATTTTACCAATTTTTTTTATACGGGGATTAGAAGCTCTAGTAATTAACATAGCTAACCTTTTAATTGGAAATTTAGCACATTTGAAAACAAAAAACATTAAAAGTTTTTTAACTTATAGAATTTTTTTTATTATTTTGATTTTAGTAGCTTTTCCGCTGTTTATATATTTAGCCGTTTTATATAGAGCCGAATATAAAGAGCAAAAAGATGATATCTTAATAACTCTGAATATCTTAGCTTCTCAAATATCGAATAATATTGAAGATAATTTAAAGTTTAAAAATGAAATAATAGAGGTAATAAAAGAACAAATAAAACAAAATAGATCAGATTTGAATGTATGTTTTGGGAAAATTGCTCAGGATTTTAATCTAGATGCCATATTTTATGTCGATCAAGCCTCTAATGATCTATATGTTGTAAATTCATCAAAACCAGCTTTTATAGATAGATATATAAAAGTATCCAAAAATATGTTGGATAGTAAAAATACACTTTTTGCAGATGGTTTTTTTGGTTGTAATAGTTGTCTATATTATAGCAAAGCTATCTATGATAATAAAAAATCTATAGGCGCAATTATAGTTGGGTTTTCGCAAGATGAATTTCTGCAAGATCTGCCAAGAGATAAATATTTCAAAAATACTAAACTTCAAATAGTAGATGCATCGAACAAAGTTATTTTTTCAAATAATCAAAAACCTTTGAAATCCTCAGATGTACTTTCTGCAAAAAAAGGGTTAAAAAATTTAGATTTAGATCTTATTTTAAAAATAGATCAAAAAACTGTAAAAGCTTTTCATCTTCAAAATTATTTTTTTAAACATACTTTTGTTTTTTCTACAGTTTTTATCGTTTTACTAATTTTATCGTTTATAATAATTAGCTATATGGCAAAGCCAGAAAAAGCACTAATTGGTGTTATGAATAAAATCAAAGATGGCAATTTAAATAAACGCTATAAAAAACATTTTTTAGGTTTTGAAATCAATTATATCGGCGCTTTTTTTAATAAAACTATAGATTCTCTAATTTTAAAACAAAAAGAGGTTGAAAAAGAAAAAATAGAAAAACAAAGATATGTAGAAGAGCTTGAGATTGCTGAAGATATCCAAATAGGTCTTTTACCTAAAAAACCATTAGATATCGAAGAGGTTGATATCTCTTTTGGTAATCTTTTTGCCAAAGAAGTTGGGGGAGATTTTTATGACTTTTTCACAAAAGATGGTAAAATCTTTTTTGTTATAGCAGATATTGCTACCAAAGGAATTTTGGCTTGTCTATACGCTTTAACTCTTAGAAGTATCATCAGATCTTTTGCTACCTATCTACCAAATTTAGATGAGATAGTAGAAAAAACAAATGAACTATTTATTAAAGATGCTAAAGAAAATTCTATGTTCGCAACTGCTTTTTTTGGCCTCTACGATATAAAATCTAAAAATCTAAAATATTTTAATGCAGGTCATCCAAAAGCAATTTTAAGAAAAAAAGATTCAACGATAACAGAGCTTACCACTAAAGGTTTAGCTTTAGGGATTGAAGATTTTAGAGTTGATATCAATGAAACTACTTTAGCTTCAGGCGATCTTCTGTTTTTATATACTGATGGAATTATCGAGGCAATCGATAAAAATAATAAATTTTTTGGGAAAGAACATTTAATAGATTTTATTAAAAATTCCAAAGATATTGATGTGAATAAAACAATTCAAAGACTATTCAAAATTTTACAAGATTTTTCAAAAGATGTCTCTCAATTCGATGATATGACAGCTTTGATTTTTAAAATTAAATAAAAATATTTTTACTTTTGTCTGTTTTCTATATAACTTTAGTCAAATTTTGGCCAAAGTTAGTATTAGCCAAAAACTGGATAAAATAATAAGTAATTGCTGCAAACTACTTACAATAAATTGTTTATTGTGAGTATAAAATTGTTTTTTTTCTTTAATAATAATGTTTATTTTAAATATGCGAATTGATTGCATTAAAAGAAAGGATATAATAAAATCTTTGTTTTGTTATACAATATAAGAGGTTATTTATGGCAACTGAAATGTTCCGATTAGAAGCTAGCGAAAATAATCTATATTTGAGAACCCCAATAGGTCAGGTGGAATTTGTTCGCTCTGATCCAGAGGAGTCATGTGAAGCTTTTAAATTTATGACTCTAAAAGTTCATAGATCTTTTGGAGATTCTGTAAAAGATCAATTATTTACTGTCCTTGCTCAGATTATCGAAAATACCGATTTTCAAACAGATAAAAAATTAGAAGATGTTGTAAAACACCCAACATATGAAAGGTGGTCAGTTAAAATAGATCATTTTACAACGCAAGTTATGTCGACAAAACTTACAATTATTCTTGATAAAAAAGTAGATGTTGAAGTTTTATGCTCCAAAGAAGAGCTCAAACCTACTCCGGATGAAGAAAGTTCTCTTATTCAATTAAAATTTGATGAACACAATAATATATATTTGCAATCTGCTTTTATTGAAGATATTACTCCTTATGGCTCTGAAATTGGTGATGATAAAATTAATAAATATTTTCAATTTATGGATTTAAGCATTTGGACAAAAGATTTGAGCGATGTATTAAAGCAATTAAGCTCAGTTGTACGTAAAATAATTGCTTGTAACTCAAGAATGTGGATGAATTCAAGAGAAGATGACAACAATACTGTTGAAATTAATTTTTCACAAGATGGTAAAACGAAACCTAAAAAAGTAAAAATTAGTGTTGAATATACATATCCTAAAAAAGGAAGTAACTATTTAAGTAAATTGAACGGATTTAGAAATCAAGGAGCTGAGCAAAAACCTAGGCAAGAGCAAGGGGCAGAAAACAATCCACTCTATGTTGTTCAAATCCCAACAGCCTCCTTTAGAAGATTAGTTGATACAATATAGAGTTATTGAAAAATTGAAAAAAAATAAAAGTTATTTTTTCCAAAGACTTGATTTTTTGAGCTCTTGTATTACTTTATGAGGATCTAGAAGTTTTTGGTTGATGGATATTTTTTCAGCTTCTTTTAGAAGCTGACCCATCAAGGGGCCAGGTTTGATATTATAAAGTTTTAGATGATCAGATTTTACAACAGGGTCATTATTTAAAATTCTATCGATATAGGGCTGTAGATCTTTTTGTTTTTTTTCATGTTTTAACAAAAAATCTTTTCTTTTTTCAGCTTTAATGTGAACAGCCAAAATATCTATTGTTAGATCATAGAAATGATTAGCATAAAAATACACCCAAGCAAAATCATCTACTTTTTTTTCATTTTTGATGTAAGAGATTGAATGGTGCAAAAAAGTTACAAACTCAATTTCTCTATTAGAGAGTTTTAGATATCTGCATAAATCTTGTTTTTGCTCTAAGCTATAGTCTGGAAAAAGCTCTAAAATTGAGACTATGACAGGAGCTCTATGCGGGAAATCATCAACGAGGGATAGTCTACTTTTAATTTCATCGATGGATAGCTCTTTAAGATCCGTAAATATGGTTTGTAGAAGATTGAATTCAAAAAGTTTAATCATTGCATTTTTAAATCCGGCATATTTTGCCATTTTGGAGAACTCTTGAAATATTCTTTCAATCGCAACAGCTGGAAAGAGTTCATTAGAATGCGCAATTATAGCTCTTTTTGTCTCTTTTTCAATCTCAAAATTGAATCTAGAGCTTAAGCGAATAGCTCTAATCATTCTGAGTCTATCTTCTTTAAATCTTTGATGGGCATTGCCGATGCAACGAATAATTTTTTTATCAAGATCTTCTTTTCCTTTTACAAAGTCGATGATTTCATCTTTTATTGGATCATAAAACATACCGTTTATTGTGAAATCACGTCTTTTTGCATCTATTTGAGGGGAGGAAAACTCAATTTTAGAGGGTCTTCGACCGTCTTTGTATTCAACATCCTGTCTAAATGTTGCAACTTCATATTGTTTGTTTTTTATAATAACTAAAATGATACCAAAAGCTTTGCCAATAGGGATTGTATGAGAAAATAAAGATTCTACGACATCTGGAGGTGCATCAGTTGCAATATCTATATCATCAGATTTATGCTGCAATAAAAAATCTCGAACCCAACCTCCAGCAAAATAGGATATATAACCTTTAGCATGTAGAGTTTTAACAATAAATTTTGCTTCTTGCATAAAAAAATCAGTGGTATCTTATGAAATGATTTTTTATGTTACAATTTATTTTTGCAAGCTAAAAAGGATAATATGTCTGATACAATTCAAATATTAGAAGATAATTTAATAAATAAAATAGCTGCAGGTGAGGTGATAGAAAATCCTGCATCTGTTGTTAAAGAGCTTGTTGAAAATGCTATTGATGCAAAATCTCAAAATATAGTCATTGAGATAAAAAAAGCGGGATTAGAGCTGATAAAAGTTGAAGATGATGGTATTGGTATGAGCAAAGTAGATGCTCTTTTATGCATAAAAAGACATGCAACTTCAAAAATTCAAACTTTTGATGATCTAATAAATGCAAAGACTATGGGTTTTAGAGGGGAGGCTTTGGCATCTATTTGTAGCATTTCAAAAATGGAGATAAAAACCTCTCAAAATGATATAGCAACTCATTTAAAGCTAAATAGCTCAAAACTTATTTTAGAAAAACAGATTGCAAGAAATCAAGGGACCACAATAGAGGTAAAATCTCTATTTTTTAACGTTCCTGTTAGAAGAAAATTTCAAAAGAGTTTTGCTAGTATAAACTCTCAGATTATAAAAACTATAATATTGCTGTCTCTATCGCAGCCTTTGATTGGATTTACTTTAATTTTAGATGACAAGGTGCAATTTACTACAAAAAATATAAAAGAAGATAAAAAAATAGCCTTTAAAAAAAGAATTAAATCTCTTTTAGCTGATAGATTTTTAGATGATGCTATCGATGTAGATTTTAAGCAAAATAATATTGAAATCTTTGGGCTTATTTCAGATCCAAATTTATGCAGAAAAACAAGATCTAATCAATATCTCATTATCAATAATAGAGCTGTATATAGCAAAGTTATATCAACATTTGTAAAAGAGGCTTACTTCACTAAAATCTCTGATACTGATTTTCCTGTTTTTGCTTTAAATATTAATGTTCCCACATCTTTTATAGATGTAAATGTGCATCCCCAAAAAAAAGAGATTAGATTTAGAGAGTTTATTTTTATAAAAGAGGCTGTTAAAAAAGCTATAAATCAAGCTTTTGAGAATAAATTTTTAAAAAAAGAAAAGCCATCATTCGATCAAGAGATAGCTTTTACAAAACCCGAAGAACAAATCGATGATTTTTCTTTTTTCAAGGATATAAAAAAAGAAAATATATTTGAAAAATTTGAAAGAGATCAGATTTTTGAAAATTTATACGATTTTACAAATAAGGCTTTCGATTTTTTTCAATTAGATAATTTTTTATTTATAGAGAGTCAATTTTTCAAAAATGTTATAGATATTGAAGATGATGAGAAAGTTTTAATGTTTAATCTTAGCGCAATTTTTTCTACCTATCTATTTGAAAATATAAAAGATAAAAAAAATGTTTCTAAGATGATAACTCTTTTAGTACCTATAAATATAGAGTTGAATTCAATTGATATTGTATTTGTAGAAAAAAATATAGAGAAATTTATTCCTCTTGGTTTCGATGTGAGAATAATTTCAAAAAATCAAATCTGTTTAGATTCTATCCCAGACATAGTTATGCAAGAAAATATTCATGATTTTTTTTATTTGATATTGGAAGATTTAAAAAATTTAAATTCTACTGATAAAGTGACTGATATCTATGAAAAAAAATTAGCTCAAAAATTATCTAGATTTGCTAAAACAAAAAAATATACCAAAACTGAGAGCATGAATCTTTTGAATTTATTTATAAAATGTAAAAATAAGTTAACGGACCCTGTGGGCTGTCCAATATTTAGCAAGTTAAATAAGTTTAAATTAGAGAAGATATTTCAATTATGAGAAAAAATATGAATTGTTTGAAAAGATTAAAACATGTGCAAGAGTATATCATAAAAAAAAATATCGATCTTTTAATTATCGATGATCCAATAGCGTTGACATATTTAACTAATCTACATCTCTCATGCGGTAAACTTTTCATTGCAAAAGATAAAATAAAACTTTTTGTCGATGGTAGATATTTGCAGGTAGCTAAATCAAAAGCGCCAATAGATGTTGAGCTTATCACTGAAAAATCACTTTTTGATTTTATTGTCCAAAATTCAATAAAAACCGTTGGATTTGATAGTGATAAACTATCATATAATAGCTTTGAAAAACTAAAATCTTTTATCGATAAAATAAATGCTTCAAATCAATTAGATATAAAACTTACAGCGCTTTTAGATCCTCTCAAAGAGTTTAGAGTTATTAAAGATGATGATGAAATTTTAATAATGAAAAAAGCAGCCTCTTTAAATTGGAGGGGATTTGAACATATTTGCTCTTTATTAAAAGAGGGGGTAACAGAGACTGAGCTTGCGCTGCAATACGAGATGTTCGTGAAAAAAAATGGCGCTGAGAGTCTGTCTTTTGATTCTATTGTAGCATTTGGGAAAAATAGTGCTATGCCTCACTATAAAACAGCTGATGCTAAATTGAAATTAAACGATATCGTTTTAATTGATATTGGATGCTCAGTAGAGGGGTATCACTCGGATATGACAAGAGTTATCTTTTTTGGCACTCCAGATCCTATGCTTGAAAAAATGTATGCTGTAACCAAAAGATCTCAAGGAAGCGCTCTTAAAATGTGCAGACCAGGCTCAAAACTTAAAGAGTTGGATATTGCATGTCGAAAAGTTTTCAAAGAAGAAAATTTTGAAAAAGAATTTGTCCACTCTTTAGGGCATGGCGTTGGGCTTGAAGTTCATGAATTTCCTAGAATAAAATTCGATAGCATTGATAAAGATGTGATTTTAAAACCCGGTATGGTGATCACAATTGAACCTGGATTATATGTTCCAGATATAGGTGGCGTTAGATATGAAGATACAATCATTATTACTAAAGATGGCTACGATAATTTTTATAGCTCTTAATTTGAAGGTACTTTGATTTTAAATTTTATATCTGTATTTTTATCGTATCCAACTAAAACTTTCTCATTAGAATGTCTAGATGAAAAATTTGAAAAGGTAAAAAGATGTAACAGCTTTTTGTCTACGTTAAAATGATGGTTTGAGCAGATGTTTAGTACATTTTCATATGTTAAATTTGGGCAGCCTTTTTCTTTTTGTAAGATGTTTATCTCTTGAAAGATCTCTTTATTGAAAAGTGTGACTAAAAACTCTTTAGATGCATCTTTAATAAGTACGTCTAAAGAGTTATTTTCAATTTTTACAAAATCTAAAAAACTAGCTATACCTATGTTTTTATCATAATCATAAAATTTTGTACCTTTTAACATTTTATAAAAGATTTTTTGCAAAGAATCTTCTTTAAAAATTAATGTTTCAAAATTGAGCTCTTGATTTTTATCTTGCTGATTTTCAAATGCGATTAGAATGTTGTCCAACATATAGTTCTCAAAACCCTCAATATAAAAACTTTGATTAGAATACAGAGTCTTTATCAAAGAGGTAGTGAATTTATATAACGTTTTTTCAGAATTTTTAGAATAGCAGATTAAACTAGCAATATTTAACTTTGCGTTTTCAGGTTTTATTACTCTAGGTTTCTTTTCAGCTGTATTGTTTTGATTATAAGCTCTAACATTTTCTTTTTTTTCAGCTACTTTTTTGATTTGATCAAAATTATATTTTTCATATTGATTCAAAGCATTTCTATTCGATGTCATAAAACCACTAAAGCTTTTAGCTATAAAATGATCAGATGATCTTTTTTTCACTAAAGTATTTGTGGTGATTGCAAAAATCATCAAAATTCCCATTACAAATGCTACTATATTCATAAAATAACTTTTTTAAAGTTGTTACATCTTAACATGGTGAGATGGTAGAAAAAAAGCAAAATCTAAAGAATCATTTATTTTTATATATACGCAAGATGGCACATTTTCAGCCTTTTTAGACCAATATTTATACCAATTTATATTCTCAGAAATTTTCTCTAACCTATATTTTTCTATCTTTAGATCTTTATTTGCTAAAAATTTATATTCAAGTTTATTAACATTTTTAAATATTATCTCTTCTCTGGTCTCATTTTCATTGCCTTTTGAAAATAGCTTTAGGCATAAATTTTTATCATCATCGATAAATAGTGTTGCCCTAACATCTAAAGAATAATTTGGATCAATGTCGACCTTATTATCAAAATTTATAAACAAAATCACATTTTTATTAGAGTCATATTTTGTGTAAAAAGGGCTCTCATCAATAAAATTGCCTAAGTAAATATTTGAGAAAATATAGTTTAACCTTGCATGTAAATGATTTGTTTCAAAAATTTTTTCTTTTTTCACTTCTATGTTTTTCTCTACTTTCATGATTTTTGCAAAAAAACCAAATAAAAATGTCAAAATAATACCAATTAAAAACAAAGATATTATTACTTCTAATAATGTTAGATGTTTTTTTTTAATTTTCATAATATAGCTATTTATTTTTTGTACATCATCTTATATTCGTATTCATATTTTTCTTTTTGATCTGAGGGTTTTAAAAATACTCGGATTGTTAAAAGTTTATAGGTTTTATTATCCGATGTTTTTTTATCAAAGCTTTTGTTATAAATTTTATAGGATCTGTCTATTTGTTTATCATTAAAAGAGATCAATTTTGAGGGTTCTAGATTAGTATAAGAAGTATCTTTTTTGCTCGTAGCTAGATTGCTTAGGTCTATTTGATTTTTATATAAAGAAATTTTTAGATCTAAAAATGTTAGATCAGCAATCCTTTCACACTCTAATTTTTCTAAAGATTTTATTTGTGATTTAAAAAAATAAATTGGATTTTGTATTAAAGGAACTATTAAAAGTGAAATTAAAGAGATCGCAATTAATATCTCAATTAAAAGAAAAGAACGTTTATTCTTATTAGAAAAGATTAAGCTGTTATTTGACTTCATAATACAAAAAATATATTCTTTAAGAAGTTTTTAAAGTGAAAAAGCATGCAACTTCAAACTAAAGCATTATATAATTTAGTAAGATTTACTTCACATTATAATCCTTCTCAAAAGGTAAAAAAATGGCAAAGTGAAAATCTAAGAGATTTGGATGATAAAAAACTTTTTGAAAAACTTAAAAAATTTAACCTCAATCTTGATAAAGAAACTTTTTTACAATATGGATCCCAGATTGATTCTCCTGAAGAGTTAGCAGAGCTAATTGCTGCAGAATTAGAGAATGAGGATAAAGATCAAATATATCTTGTTTTATTTGAGTTATATCGCAGATTTTTATCTGATAAAAGATCTTTAAGCATTTTTTGTGATGAATTAGATCATCAAATATTTTTATATGATACCCATCAGCTAAAAAATGATGAGCTACTTCAAAATGCTCTTGATAATTTAAAAAATATTTTAGATAGCAGTTTTGATTTAGGGACTCCCCAAAAAAAAGCTTTTAAGCATCTACTTCAATATTTAGCTCACGATTTAGATAATTTTTTATTCGATTATATTCACGATCAAATAGATGCTCAAAATGAAGTATATGCTTTTGATTTAGTCGATGGATTTTATCCATATATAGAAAAAAATCTTTGGTTTGATTTTTTAAAAGCTAAACTTTTAGCTTCAAAAGATATCACAGCTTCAAATGGTATTATTGAAAAAATAATAGATGAAAACCCAAATTTAGAGCTGCAACTCAGAATTTTGTATTTTATGGTCGACAGAGGAGATAGAAATCTATTTCTTAAAATAGCAAAAAGAACAGCTCAGCATTTAAAAAAAGAGAGAGAATTAAAACATCTTTTAGAGCTTTTGCAAGATTTTTATTTAAGATTAGACAATGACAAGATGGAAATCAAAATCTCAAATCTCTTAAAACAAAGATTAAAAATTCATGATGAAAAAGCTTTAAAGAAACTAGATATCGATGAATTATTGAAGATACTTTCTTAAAAATTAGTGTTTTTTTCTTTTTTCTATTTCTTTTTGATAAAAATAAATTTGCGCTATTTGATGCTTACTTAAGTTTATTGTAAAGTTTTTTTTTGAATTTAAAGTATTTTGATCGGAGTGAAATTTATGTAATCTGCTGATGCTAAAATGTATTTGACATTATTTTTTTCTCCAAACATTTTAACATTCTCTTTTAGATTGTGCAGATGACCAAAAACGCATTTGTCTATCTTATTCTCTTCTAATAATTTTGAGACTTTAGAATCTTTTAGAGTAGCAGAAATAGGAGGATAGTGAGTCATCACTATTTTTGTTTTTGCATTTTTATTTAACTTCTCTAAGCTAAGCTTTAATCTCTCAATCTCTCTAGCAAAGAGCTTTTCAGATAGATCTTTTTGAATATCTTCTTCAAGAGCTTTTTTTGCTCTAGGATTTTTTACAAAATTTATGTATTCATTAAAATTAAACTCTTTAGTGTCATGAAGTCTTGCGCTTGCAATAGAAATATCATCAAAATTTATTGCATCGTTTTGAATAAATGAAATGGAAGGAGGTAGAGCTTTTTGCAGTTTGGTTTTTGAGGGCCACCAATAATCGTGATTACCTTTAATAATTATTTTTTTGCCTGAGAGGTTATTCAACCACTCTAAATCTATAAGAGCATCTTTTAGTTTCATTGCCCAGCTAATATCTCCTGGTATTAATACTAAATCATCTTTAGATATAGTGTTTTTCCAGTTGATCTCGATTTTTTTTTGATAATCTTTCCAACTAGGCCCAAAAAATTCCATGGATTTGTCTGGCACAGAAAAACTAAGATGAAGATCTGAAATAGCAAAAATGTTCATTTTATTAAAATTTAAAATTCAAAATTATCCGGCAAAGTAGTCCCTGCCGTTACAACTATTATACTATCTCGAACATATATATTTTCGCTATCATATGAGGTTAGATTTTTTTTATTTATTAATTTTACATTTTCCCCAATCTTTACATGCTCATCTATTATAGCTTTTTCAATTATGCAATTTTGACCAACTTCAAAAACATCAGGCAAAATATCTTGGGTTTGCTCGGGTGATGAATATGTAGAATTTCCTAAAAAAACACTCTCTTTAATAATAGAGCCTGATTTTATTTGAGTTCTAAGCCCAATCATCGATTTTGTGATCTCTTTAGCTTCAATTATTGAGCCTTCACAAATTATTGAATCAGTAATTTTTGTCATTTTAATATTAGCGCCTGGCAAATGATGTGCACATGTATAGATTGGATTTTTTTCATCATAAATTTTAAGACCTAAATTAGAAGTAGTGAGTGCTATATTAGCATCATAAAAAGATTTTATTGTTCCTATATCTTCCCAATATCCATCATAGATAAAAGCTGCAGCTTTGCCTTTTTTTAACTGTGTTGGAATTAAGTGTTTACCAAAATCTTCTCTTGGATCTTCTTTTAAAAGAGCTTTAAGTGCCGCTCTTTTAAAGATATATATCCCCATAGAGCCTAAAAAGGGATTTTTTTCACTGATTTTACAGTTTTCATTCATTTTAGGATCAAGTCTAAAACAGTCTAAATCTTCTTGCTTTTGAGGCTTTTCAAAAAAATCTATTATATATGAGTCTTTATTGATTTTTAAAAGACCCAATCTTTTAGCATCTTTTTCACAAACAGGCAGAGTTGCTATTGTTAAATCAGCATCTTTTTCTTTCGCAAAATTAAACATCTTTTGAAAATCAATATTATATAGCTGATCTCCTGATAATATTATAAAAAAATCAACAGGAAGCTCTAAGATTGTATCAAGAT
>SDBU01004436.1_pt1 | contig 17208 bp, 18 predicted proteins | sample 2277071 | NCBI WGS metagenome assembly SDBU01 (sample SAMN10397929, study PRJNA504765) | marine sediment metagenome | isolation source: marine sediment core GS08_GC12, 126 cmbsf | place: Arctic Ocean: Gakkel Ridge, Loki's castle | collected 2008 | reverse complement strand
CCCAACTCTTGGCAGACGAGAAACCCCAGAAACTGTACCACTTATTATTCTCATAGTAACACTATTATAGTGTCACCCATCTATCTGAACTAGCTCAGTTCCAAAAGCAAGGCTGCTTTCATTGTCGAGCCTACTTGATAACACAGAGGGAGAGCATAGTGAGGGTTAGCCCCTATTGGCTAAATGTGTAAGCTTCTGTGGTCACCCGCGGAACCTGCTCATTTCTGCATAGTTTGACGTGACTCGGTCTTCCAGTTTGCTCTAGGCGGCAATTGACAATTAAGAAAGGAGGGCGCATAATTACTCAAAAATAATTTCTGGGCAAACGAGAGTCTTTATAAGCAGGGACATGTCAGGTGAGCGGATAGGCAGGTCTAAAGGGTGATATTATGCCAAGAAGTTTATGTTTTAAGGAGGTCGAGAAATGGCGGACTTTTTGAGTGTTATGTCTGAAGCGGTTCAGAGTGGCGACGATAAGAAGGTAGTGCAAACCGTGGAGGAGGCACTTAAGAGTGGCATACTAGCCACCGAGGTACTGGAGAAGGGGCTGGTTCCCGGCCTACAGGCGCTTGGGAAGCAATTCAAGGACGGGGAGGTATACCTCCCTGAGGTTTTGATCTCAGTTAGGGCTATGGATCGAGGGGTTGAGGTGTTGAAGCCACATTTTGTCGGAGGGGAGACCCAGAAACAGGGTACCGTAGTGCTCGGAACCGTCGAAGGGGACCTTCACGATATCGGAAAGAATCTGGTCAAGCTGTTGCTTTCGAGTAACAGTTTTCGCGTCATTGACCTGGGCGTTGATGTTCCGGCCACTTCCTTTGCTGATGCCGCCCGCGAGCACAAGACAGACATTGTTGGTGTCTCCTCTCTGTTGACGCTTACTATGACTACCATACCTCAGGTGATCGATGCCCTAGAAAGGTCGGGGCTGAGGGACAAGGTGCGAGTAATGGTTGGTGGCGCACCGGTGACCCGGGAGTTTGCTGATAGCATTGGAGCTGACGGATTCGCTGAGGATTGCGTCTCGGCGGTAGATGAGGCGAAACGCCTGATGGCAATTAAGCAAGGAGGCTCGTTATGATATCGAACAGAGAGCGCTTTAAGGCCATTGCCAGATACCAGAGACCAGGAGACCTATCTCTGACAACGTACTTTAACGAATTCTGGCAAGAGACTCGTATACACTGGGTGGATAGTGGCGCGCCCCAACAACTGGTGGATAGTGTCTATTGCGGTCGCTACTTCGGGTTCGATCATGTACGCATAATGCGCGAGATAGTCTCTGGGCTAGTACAGGTCCGCTACGAGGTAGGGGAGGTTGAGGCGTATCTTGTTGTCCCACCAGTATTGCCTCAGTTCGAAACGAAGGTCCTGGGGGAAGACGAACACACCCTTACCATAATCAACCAAGGAGGTCAAACGGTAAAGGTCTTCAAGAACGACCCCCAAAAGATGCCCATGTACTTAGAGCAACCGGTTAAGGACTGGGAAACCTGGAAAGAATACAAAAAGAAGCTCAACCCCGATACTCCAGAGCGCTGGCCCGCCGGTTGGAACAACTATGTTGAGAAGATGAACAAAAGGGACTTCCCGGTGTGCCTGCAAGTTGGAGGCTTCTTCGGTTTCTTGCGAGAATGGATGGGCTTGGAAAAAGTTCTCTATACATTCTACGATGACCCGAATCTCATCGAGGACATGATGGACACCATCCTCAACCTGGAACTGGAGGTTATCAAGCGGACGGTCAAGGATATAAGGGTGGACTGGGCTCTCTTCTGGGAGGATATGGCCTATAAGACCGGCCCGCTGATTTCCCCTGATATGTTTCGTAAATTCATGATGCCTCGATACCGTCGAGTCACCGACCTACTTCGCAAGAGTAATATAGACATAATCTTCGTGGATAGCGATGGTAATCTGAATAAGCTAATACCCCTATGGCTCGAATGCGGAGTAAACGGATTTTGGCCCCTAGAGGTGGCTGCGGGAGTAGATGCGGTCGCCCTGAGGAAGGAGTACGGCAAGGATATAATACTAGCAGGGAATATGGACAAGCGGGAACTCCTTAAGGGCAAGGAGGCAATACGAGAGGAGGTCATGTCTAAGCTGCCCTTCCTGCTTGAAAAGGGAGGCTACTTCCCCTCAATTGATCATTTGGTGCCACCCGATATCACTCTGGAGAACTATCAATATTTCATCAACACCATGCGAGAGGTCGCTGGAATGGAGAAGCTGTCGTTCCAGTGAACTGCAATGAACAAGAGTACGGGGGAGATGTCGCCATTGTGATATGATTAACCGCCCTTATCGGGCGGATTAAGAAAGATGGGGACTGGCGAGTGACTAAATTCCAACTAAAGGGAAATCACCAAGGCGCTTGAGGGGGACCGCCTCTTTATCCAGCAGCCAGGCCGACTAGTTCAGGGAATTCGATATAGCCGAGGTGCTATTGGCTCATCAAATAGATTTCGAACCGGTGGGTCGGCGCGGTAACTACCCGGCCGACAAATCGCTTTTGGAGACAGCGCGTCAACTGGGTGTAGACCTTATCGGCGTTTGCGGAGGCAAGGGAACATGCGGCCGCTGTAAGGTGCAGATCCTAGATGGGTCTGTCTCAACACCAACCTCGGCTGAACGAGAGGTTCTTACCCCCCATGAACTGCAAAAAGGCTACTGTCTAGCCTGCCAGACCTTCCCGGACAGCGATCTAAAAGTGCACGTGCCACCAGAGTCTATAAGCACTCCGCAGAGAATTCAAGTAGAAGGGCTGGAAATGCCCATTCGCCCTGACCCACTCGTATGTGGCTACGAAATACAGTTGCCACCCCCCTCACTGTCAGACCCGAAAGCCGATGCTAGTCGTCTGCTGGACATACTCAAACAACAACATGGTCTGGAGTGCCATAGCATAGATGTTGATGTCCTGTGCGAGCTTTCGCCTAAGCTGCGCTCGTGGAACTGGCGAGCCCGGGTTTCCCTGCGCCGTCGGGAATTGGTTGCTCTTAACCCTCAGTCCAGCCGCCAGCTTGGGCTTGCCGTAGATTTGGGCACTACCAAGGTTGCCGGTTACCTGCTTGACCTGGAAAGCGGCCGTACTCTGGCCAGCAAAGGTCTCATGAATCCCCAGATAGCCTATGGGGAGGACATCATCGCTCGAATCCTCCGCACGCGAGAATCACCGACTGGTGCAAAACGGATGCAGGAGCTAGCCGTAGAGGCGCTCAATCAGTTGGCCACTGACCTATGTGCCGAAGTCAATGCTAATCCACAAGAGGTGGTGGAGACAGTAGTAGTGGGCAACACAGCGATGCACCACTTGTTGCTACGCTTGCCTGTAGAGCAGCTTGCTCTTTCTCCATATGTCCCTGCGGTGTCCGACGCCTTGGACGTCAAGTCCCGCGATGTAGGGTTGCACATTGCAGCGGGGGGTTATGTACACCTGCTACCTAACATCGCTGGCTTTGTTGGAGCCGACCACGTAGCAATGTTACTAGCCACAGAAGTCTGGAAAGCTAAGGGAGTGGCGCTGGCTCTTGACATTGGCACCAACACCGAGATTACCTTGGTGAGCAAGGGTGAGATAGCCAGCGTATCTTGTGCCTCCGGTCCTGCCTTCGAGGGTGCCCATATCAAGCATGGTATGCGGGCTGCAGCGGGGGCTATAGAACACTTGCGGTTAGTAAATGAGCAAGTACAATACCATAGCATTGCCGGGGCCCCGCCGATTGGTCTTTGCGGCTCTGGCATCCTCGATGCCTTGGCTCAGCTCTACCTGAACGGCGTATTGAGAAAGAATGGAAGGATGGGTGAACACGCACGAGTACGCGCTCACGAGGGACAGCGCGAGTTCGTATTAATAAGCGAGGAGGAGCGGGATGGACCCCCGGCAATCACTATCACCCAGCGTGATGTGCGGCAGTTGCAACTGGCCAAAGGGGCTATACGCGTCGGTATCCAAGCACTTCTGGAAGCAAAAGGGCACTGCGAGGAGGAGATTGACCAGGTGATTATAGCCGGGGCTTTTGGCAGCTATATAGATGTCTCCAGTGCGGTAACTATTGGAATGTTGCCACCGTTACCTCTGAACCGTTTTAGACAAGTAGGAAACGCGGCAGGCACGGGTGCTAGACTGGCATTGGTCTCTCGCCGCAAGCGGGCCGAGGCACAAAAGATAGCGCGTAGGGTCTCTTATATTGAGCTCGCCAGCCTCCCCAACTTTAATACATTACTCGTTCAAGCGATGTATCTCGGGCGATACAGATTGACACAAGGCCAGAAAGAGGACCTGGACTAATGAAGACCGAGAGTATCAACTGCCACGAAGTCCGGAGATAAGGAAGCAAAGCAGAAAACATTACAAGCTAGAAAAACTCACAATAGCATGCTGAGTTCTGTTCTATGATGGTTGATACCTTTCAGACTTTTTGTAGACCGCTCTATTAGCGCGTTGCTTGGGGGGTTCAGTAGCGTCACCGGCCAAAGGCTATAACAGGCGGAGTGACTTTATTTCCGTCTACCTGGTAGCTCCCGACTGTGACAGTGGTCATAATGCTGGACAGTGTCTCTGCGGCGTAGGCTTCCGGGTTTTCCAGGGTCAAGTAGCTGCTTCCTTCGCCCACTATCTCGAATGATACTACCACCACTGAGCCATCCCCATTTATGCCTGTGGCGTCAATGATACCAATTATCACCCGACCAGGGATTCCTAGGTTGGACTCGATCATGGCGTTTTGTGCCAAATTACCCGCCTCTACCTTCTTTACCTCCAGCACTGACGGGCCATAGACTAGCTCAATGTGGAGGCTGCCCACATTGCTGGCATCCTCAAGATTAATGGGCACCTTTACCTCTGTTATCACTATTCCCTCTTCCCTATCACCGTCGCCAGCGGTTCCCTCACCTTCACCAGGAATTGAGCCGCTGACCACCTTGGCCTCGAATGGCCAGTCTTCTCCGAAGCTAATCATCCCGGTAATGTTGCCGTCCTTATCCATTTCGGCAGACCACGTGCCCTCTTCCTCAAGTTTCTCTACCTCCCCACCAATACGCGTTTCTCCCCTAACTGTGACCGTTCCTTCAAGAGTACTTGCTTTATCCCCATCGCCTAGTGTGAAGGTCCCTTCTATAGCCGTATTGAATTTAAGAACCTCGCCCGCTTCTTTAGCTTCCCACTTCCAAGAGCCGCTGACCTTACCGGTATCGGTATCTATCTTTAATTCAAGGTCGTTTTTGGTGGTGAATTCCTCCGCTTCCTCAATTGGAATTAAGACCTCACCCTTGGCTATCAGCACTCCTTCTTCGCCGCCCGTCAGCATAAAAGCAGCAATACCACCACCAATCAGGAGCGCGCTCCCAATAATGACAGGGACCAGCCAGCGTCTCCGGGATGGGGCTGGCTTTGCTGCCACAGGAGGTGGAGCTACGGGTGGTGGAGCCGGAGCCACAGCAGGCCGAGCTGGAGCTACGGGTGGTGGAGTTGGAGCTTCAACCCCTAGGCGGGCACCACAGCCAGTGCAGAAAGCAGCTTCGGGGGGATTGGCAGCACCACATTTGGAGCAGACCCTCCCCTGTTCCAAGGACGCCCCACAACTGGTGCAGAAAGCAGCTCCGAACGGATTGGCGGCACCACATTTGGGGCAGGCCCTCTCCAGCTCTAAAGACGCACCACAGGCGGTGCAGAAAGCAGCCTCGGGCAGATTGATAGCGCCACATTTAGGGCAGGCTTTACCCTCCTCCAAAGACGTAAAGCAGCCAGCACAGAATTTTGCTCCTTCCGGGTTTTCCGTTGTACACTTGGGACAAATCATATCACTCCTTTCAACCAGGATTTCCCATTTCAACTACTAAGGCCATATTTTAGGTTCTTGCCCGCTGGTTATCAAAGTTTCCAGGTTTTCACAGCCTGCCTATGGGTTAACGGGCTACTTGACCGCCTGCTTCAGGAGCAGTAGGGCATCATCGCCGGTAACCCAGCCATCTCCATCCACATCCATTCTCAGGTCTTCGTCAAGCAGCCCAACCGCCATCCTCAGTGCCGCCAGAGCATCCAGCTCGGTTATTTTGCCATCGGCATTGTAGTCGCCCGGCACTGCTGGGGTGGTGGGTGGTGTTGGTGGCTCCTCTTCTACAGCCCCAATCTCGCCCCTGCCAATAACATAAGCCGGGGCTTCTATGCACTCGAAGGTGACTACATAGCTATACCCTTCGGGAGCGCTGAACCTCAGCCCGCTCAGAGCGCCTTCCATCAGCCTGGCTTGCATCGCATCAGGCACCTTATCTGCGTCCAAATCCCCGCTGAAGGCAAAAGTCAGACCGACTGTATCGGGAAGATTTATAGTGCACCTTGGGTTTGGGGTGTCGAACGAGAAGTACAAATCTGCGCTACCGGTTATGCGGCAGCCGCTGTCGGCACCAGGGAAGAGATAGGTGATATCCGTCCACTCGTCCTGCTCAGGTTCATCATTGGCCGCAGCAGGCACTGCCATTATGGGCACCAGGCTCAAAAGCAGTGCCAAACAAGTTGCTATAATTACTACCTTTTTCATTTCTCCTACCCCCTATGTGTTTCCGCCAAAACCAGTGGCGATTTAACCTAACAGCCGTATAAACGAACTCTGGGTTCGTAGATTGCATCTCGCCTTATGGTTTCACATCTCCCTTCTTGAAGCCATTTTTAAAGCATAAAAGCCTCTCCTTTCCGGGAAAGGCTCTGGGCGCAGCTTCTGGTTCCCGGCAGCCCGGCTGTCATATATAAATCTTCCCACTCTCAGACCCATGGCTTCGGCTCCCGCAATTTCTAACGGATTGCCTTTCTCGGAACCAGGTATTCGGTTGCCACGCTGCTCTATTTCACTTTATGTAGCGCTACAGTACTACTTAGTGATATTTTTGTCAATAGTCTAAAGGCGACGCACCGAATTGAATCATCTTATATGTAACCGAGAGGAAAACTGTTAAATCATGAAAAAAGTAATCCAAAAACCTTTAGAATGTAGCCTGGTTATTAAATTAAGGGAGGTTAATACAAGGCTGGGGAAAGGATGGATATGCATTCAACAAACGAATATTTCAAGGTGCCCAAGGATAAAGGCAGTCAGCAGCCTGAGATAACAACATGGCTTTTTGTTCAGGCCACGACATCCAATGCATATGGGACAGATTGGCCTAGTTTACACAAACTGGCTAATTACGTGTCTTTGAAGGACCACAACAAGGCAGTTAGCTCTAGCTTCGGCTTCTGACGAGGGGGTAATATTCTATAGACTTAGAACAGGCTATCAGGTTGCTCGGTTTAATCCTTAATACATGGAGAAATGTTGACTAGTTGACGGCCAGGTGATATGGGTGTAGCATGTACCAAGAACATGGGAAACGTCTTGTGATGAAGGGAAGTGAGCAATCCCGGTATATAAAGGAGCTAATGTAAGACACCATGATAGTCGAAATGAGAACCGGCGCAACCCAAGAAGAGTTAGATGGAGTAGTGCAGAGAGTGAAGTCACTAGGACTGAATATCCAGTTGAACGTGGGCACTGACAAAACGGTGGTTGCCATATTGGGAAGCAATACAGGACAATTATCCACAGATATATTTGCTGTGCTCCCCGGGGTAGAGAGCGTAACCCGGATTATGAAACCCTACAAGCTTGCCTCTCGGGAAGTCAAGGCTGAGGACACCCTGGTTTCCGTTAATGGGATTGAGATTGGGGGCAAGCGTATCATAGTTATGGCAGGGCCGTGTGCTGTAGAGAGTGAAGAGCAGATTATAGAGGCGGCCAGAGCTGTAAAAGATGCCGGGGCCAGTGTCTTGCGCGGTGGTGCCTTTAAACCGCGTACTTCCCCTTTCAGCTTTCAGGGCCTGGAGAAAGTCGGGCTGAGACTTCTGGCAAAGGTTAGGGAGCAGTTTGATATACCCGTGATTACTGAAGTGGTAGACCCTAACGACGTAAACATGGTATCCAAGGTGGCTGATATCCTTCAGGTTGGTTCCCGCAATATGCAGAACTTCGCCCTGCTAACCAATATTGGTAAGAGCAAGTGCCCCGTTGTCCTGAAACGTGGGTTTTCATGCACTGTTACCGAGTGGCTTACAGCAGCCGATTACCTGCTTGCAGAGGGAAATAGCCAGGTTATTTTGTGCGAGAGGGGAATTAGAACATTTGAGGACAGCACACGCTTTTCTCTGGATATTTCTGCCATACCGGTAATTAAAAAATCCAGTCACTTGCCTGTGATTGTTGACCCCAGCCATGCTGCTGGCCACTATTCACTGGTTCCGGCGATAGCCAAGGCGGCTGTGGCGGCTGGTGCAGATGGGCTTCTTATTGAAGTTCATCCCAACCCAAAGGAGGCCCTGATAGATGGTCTCCAGTCCCTCACACCATCAAACTTCAATAAATTAATGGAAGAACTCAGACCGATTGCCAAGTCAGTGGGTAGATATATCTAGTTCTATTAACCTTGCCCTGCTCCACAATCTGACGTTTCTTTCAACACTTGGACTGCCCACCGATTCATCTCTATTCCCAGGTATTGACAAAGTCTTGGAAGAGTCTCACCTTCTCGTAGGTCGCCAGCTCCTCCTCGAGTGGTTAACTGAGCTGCTCATCTGTCGATTCTTGGTTTTTTTCTTGGCGCCTCTCCCTCTCGGGGGTGAATTAGAATGCCCCCAAGCGAATTCGAATCGCTGTCTGCAGCTTGAAAGGCTGCCGTCCTAGGCCTCTAGACGATGGGGGCATGCAAGTAAAGTATAGCAGAGGCGCAGCCAGCCCACAACACTAGGTTGCATTCAGAAGTTCCCCCCCCAACCCCCAGAAAATTAGGATACTACCTGTCTTGACAAAGTTTACCACTCTCAAACATAATTTGGATAGAAGACAGCTTATTGAACTTTCTATGGTTTATCTAGTATAATACTCCTCAAACCAAGCGACTGGTACTATTTAGGAATGCGAGTTATTGCTGGCAAAGCAAAAGGGCACCAACTTAAATTACCAAAGGGGACAACCGTTCGTCCAGCGACAGATTTAGTCCGAGGAGCGATTTTCTCTATCTTAGAAACTACTACCAGCGATTGGGCATGGGTGCTTGATTTATTCGCTGGTAGTGGAGCCTTGGGGATTGAGGCTCTCAGCCGTGATGCAGGTTGGGTTGACTTTGTTGACCGCGAGCGGCGATGTTGTGATATAATTAGGCAAAATTTAGAAAGGACAAGACTGGCGGCGAAGGCTCACGTTTATTGCTGTAGTATAGTTAAGGCGCTTTCGTTTCTTGATAAGGAGTACAGCATTATACTAATGGACCCCCCCTATTCCGACCCATCTCTAGGCGACCTCATAACGCGACTAGCAACCTCTAAACTGGTTGGGACAAACTCAATTATAGTAGTGACACATTCCTCCCGCCTTCCCCTAAATTCAACCTATGCCACACTGAATATCATTAAAGAGCGCCGCCATGGTGATAGCAGCATTGCGGTATACCAGAAGGGAGGTAAGTCTTGACTATTGCTATTTACCCAGGTAGCTTTGATCCAATAACCAACGGGCATCTTGATATTGCTACCAGAGCAGCTAGGCTTTTTGACAAGCTAATCATTGGCGTCTATGATACCCCGAATAAGCGCCTTCTATTCACTACCGAGGAGAGAGTAGAATTGACAAGACAAGCCGTAGCAAGTCTACCCAACGTCAAAGTAGAGCCTTTCACCGGGCTCACTGTTGATTTTGCCAGAAAGGTACAGGCGGGAGTAGTGGTACGAGGGCTAAGAATAAGTGCCGACTTCGAAAGAGAATTTGATATGGCAATGATGAACAAAAACTTGTTCGCTGAACTAGAGCTGGTTTGCTTAATGGCAAGCCTAAAATACCAGTTCCTTAGCTCCGGCTTGCTCAAAGAGGTAGCTAGCTTGGGTGGTAGCATTAATGACCTTGTCCCCAAACAAGTGGCTGCAGCACTGAGAAAGAAGGTTTAAGAGCAAACTATAAGTCCCCTGGTCAGAAAAAAGGGGGTATATACTCAAAAATGAAGGGAGACCTTAAGGAATAAAATCAGGAGGTAGAATGTATGGCATACAAGATTACAGACGAGTGCATTAGCTGTGGAGCCTGCGAACCAGAGTGTCTAAACACTGCAATCACTGAAGGGGAGACAATCTATATCATTGACCCCGATAAGTGCAGTGAGTGTGTCGGCAATTTCGACACACCGAAGTGTGTTGAGGTTTGCCCAGTAGATTGCTGCATACCTGACCCAGACCATGAAGAAGGTCAGGAACAACTACTGAAAAAGTGGAAGGAATTACATCCAGGAGAAACCCCAACAGTTACTTAAAGTCACCTAGCCCAAACTAGAAGTAATTATTACCATAAGTTAGGGAAAACTAAAGAGCCCTATGGGACTTTGGTGAAGTTCTTATTGCCCCTTTAGAAAGAAAAACAAATCCCCAAAAGTGGTTGGTATTTTGTCCTCGAGAAGGGTATAACCCGCTACTGAAAGAAAGAACGTATTCCGTCAAGCTCTTCAGGAAGTAAAGCCAGCACTAAAGGAAAGTTATCCAGCAACATAGCTGCCGCAATTGATTCAGAAACAACGCTTTGTATACCCAGGAGCTTAACCCAGGTAGCTAGTACAGCACCGCAAAATATAGCTCCCAGCGCTAAACCAAAGGTAGCACCGCCAACACGATTGACCCAACCCAGCGTCATTAGCGAGGTAATACGCTTTAACAAGGAAGCAAGCACCATAGCAATTATCGTTACTCCAGCTAGTATGATGGCGTAGGCGGCAACCTTAGCCATATTTTCGTCAGAAATAAAGGAGAGCTGGTGGGAAAGGGTAACGTAGTAATGCCTAGCCAGGACTACACTAACTATTAACCCAGCTAGAGATAATCCAGCTTTTATGATGCCGAGCCTTAGCCCGAAAAAGGTAGTGATAGCTACAGCTACTATAATAACTATGTCAAGCCAATTCATATTACCCGCCTAATCTCTTGGCTCTTTGAACCTTCCTTTTGACTTCCAAAAGCTATTAGCTGTTCTATTAGGTTAAGAAAATATTAACTTTAATTCAAACAACCTAAGGTAAGCATAGTCTTCTTTACAGATCTTAGGAAGATATTGTGTTCTAGAACAATGTTCTAGTGTCGAGGCTAATCCCTCGGGGTATCTGATATATAGGGCAAAACAAGCATCAACCAGATATCCCCTCTCCCTGAAAGCGACAAAATAAATCAGTTAATGAAAGAATGAATATACTTCGTTAAAGCTCTCCAGGGAGTAAAGGCAACACCAAACCAAAGATAGCACCACCAGCACGATTGACCCGGCCCAACATCATTACCGAGCCAGCCTATTTCAGCAGCGAGGCAAGCGAAGAAGCAATTACCATTATCCCGATTCGTTATCCGTAGTGCAGAGCATCAATGGGATTAAGTCGGGCAGCTCTCACTGCCGGGTATATGCCAGAGACAAGACCAATAAGAATTGATACGGATAAGGCTAGAACCACAATGTCTGGCGATACTACCGATGGAATCGTTTGCCCACCAATATCTATTCGAGAAACCAAGTATGATAAAACCCAGCCACCAATTATGCCTATGCCACCCCCGACCAAGCTGAGTATTGCCGCTTCTAAGAGAAACTGAAATAAAATATCCCTCCGTTTGGCCCCAACTGCCTTGCGAATGCCTATCTCCCTGGTTCGCTCAGTTACCGAAACCAGCATAATGTTCATAATACCTATGCCGCCAACAAGTAACGCGATACCAGCAATAGCCCCCAGGAATATGGTAAACATACCCGTCACCTGAGTTAACATGCCGAGTATCTGCTCCTGGCTGATGACAGCAAAATCATTATCTTCATCCTCGGCTATCCGATGGCGCTTCCTCAGGACGGATTCAATTTCCTCAATTGCCTCGTCTACCAGCTCAGCACTGGATACCTGAACCGCGATTGACTGAACAGCGTCTTCCCCTCTGGCGGTGTGCTGAGTAAATAACCTTGCCTGAAAGGTAGTTATGGGTGTCACCACTATATCATCCGTGCTAACTCCCATCATCTGCCCGCCCTTAGGCTCCAGAACGCCGATAACGGTAAACCGCTTCTCCTTGATTTTAACCCTCTGACCTACAGGGTCAACGGAACCAAAAAGGTCTTCAGCCACTTTACTCCCCAATACCACCACCATGTCCCTGTAGGCTACATTCCTATCCGAAATAAATTGGCCTGAGGCTACAGGGTAATTGAATACCTGTTGATACGCAGGGGTAGAACCATCTATTACAGTAACTACACTCTCATCACCAAACGTCACCTCAGCATAGTTCTCATTAGTTGGAGCCACGGCTACTGCCGAATGGATATAATTAGCCAACGCTTCAGCATCATCCATACTAAGGCTAGGACTGGCCATGGCTAACCCAGCTGCCCCTCCCACACCACCGGTGCTAGACACCACATAAATGGCATTGGTGCCCATCTGTTCAAAGGTGGAGGTAATCATTGCCTCGGCTCCCCTCCCCACCGACATCAGGCTGATAACCGCCCCAACCCCGATTATAATACCCAGCATGGTTAACGAGGAGCGTAACTTATTGGCGAATAGCGACCTTATGGCAATAACTAAAGAATCTATAAGCTTCACTGGCTGATAATCTTCCCGTCACTAAGACGAATAATACGCTGGGTTTGAGAGGCTATATCGGCCTCATGGGTAACTAAGATTATAGTGATGCCTTCCCGGTTAAGCTGCCGGAAAATAGAGATAATCTCGGTGCCGGAGCTACTGTCAAGGTTACCGGTAGGCTCATCAGCCAAAATGAGAGATGGATTGTTCACCAGTGCCCTGGCTATGGCTACCCGTTGCTGCTCACCGCCAGATAGTTCAGTAGGTTTATGCCTAGCCCTCGCTGCCAATCCTACCCTCTCCAGTGCCTCCATAGCTCGCTTACGCTTGTGACGGCTACCGCCATAGATAAGGGGAAGCTCTACATTGGATAAAGCGCTGGTACGGTATAAAAGGTTATACTCCTGAAAGACGAAACCGAACTTCCCGTTCCTCATCCCGGCCAACTGATTATCGTTAAGCCGGCTGACATCAGCTCCATCAAAGATATATCTACCCGAGGTGGGCCTATCCAAGCAACCTATCACATTTAGCAAAGTGGACTTGCCTGAGCCTGAGGTTCCAATAATGGAGACCATCTCCCCCTCTTTGATGGAGAGAGATACCCCGTTAAGGGCATACACCTCTACCTTCCCCATTCGGTAAACCTTGGTAATATTTTCCAGTTCAATCATGTCCCTAGCCCATTAAGATTTATCCACCAAAAAGGAATCCCCCCTGACGGGACGGTTCTGTCTTGGCTCGACTCTCTATCACCACTGTTTCACCCTCATTAAGCCCACTAACAATCTCAGTCTGATAACCATCGCTTATACCTAAAGTTACCGCTCTTTCCTGAATCTGCTCATTGACCATAACCTTAACCATGGGATTACCTGAGCTATCCGGACTAATAGCCCCACTTGGCACTAGTAAAACATCGCTTCGTTCATCGATTATAATATCAGCCGTAGCACTCATACCAACCTTAAGCTCGGAATCCTCTGAGACATTCAAACCAATGGTTACCTCATACGACACTATACCAGCCTCTACCGTTGGCAGTGAAGAAAGAAAGGTAACCTTACCCTCAAGCTGAAGGGCAGGCAATGCGTCTACCTCAATAATGGCTCTTTGATTCAACTTTATGAGTGGTATATCTATCTCATCTACATTTACATTTAGCTCCATACTACTAAGGTCAATCAGGTGAACGATTATTGTGGTAGCAGAAACAGTATCCCCCTCATCAACACCTACACCAGCGATTATTCCATTAAGTGAAGCCGTGATAGCTGCCTCATCCAGCTGCTTTTGGGCTTGAGCCATAGACTGCTCAGCCGCCTCAATCTGTTGCTCGGTTGCCTCAAGCTGTGACTCGGCTGCCTCAAGCTGTGACTTGGCTATTTTTACCCTATCGTGGGTAGAGGATAGTCTTTTCTCCAACTGCTCCAGATTATATTCAGCCTCATCCAGAGCTACCTGTGCCTGGGCACGACTTACCTGTGCCTGGGCCAAAGTTGCCTGTGCCTGAGTTAAAGCCAGCTCCAGAGCACTAGTGTCAAGCTTGGCTAATACCTCACCCTTACTGACTTCGTCACCCTCTTCAACATATATTTTGTCTACCTTACCGCTGGTGCCAAAGGCTAACCTAACTTCATCAGAAACAACTATATCACCGCTGCCACTAACGCTAACGGTTAAATCCCCTCTCACCACCTCAACCTCTTGCTGTTTAGCTTCCTCTTCCTCGCCACCCCCAATGCAAGCCGTAGACCCAACCAGACCCAAACATAATAGTAAAACGGTTATTACTCGCCAACTTCTCACCTAATTACCTCCCTCTTTCCTTTGCTGCTTCCGGCAACCTGTAATCCTTCACTAGCTTCTCAAAGTCAGCCAACCGTTCACTCATCATGCTCAACATTTGCTCAATGGCATCAGCCTTGAGTAATAATAATCCCTGCCCATGAGGGAGGCTGCAAGCTAGGAGAGTATCTCCTGAGTCTATACCTAATTCCTTACGAGCATTGGCTGGTATAACCACCTGTCCCCTAGGACCAACAGTCGTGGAGCCAAAAACCTTGGGCCTATGCAAATTGTCTTTGCCTTTCATGATGCCCCCCTTATTCTTAATAGTAGGAAATAACTAACTATCCCTAATTATAATACTTTTATGAAAAATCTGTCAATACCGTAAAATTAGAGAATTTCAAACTGAGACTGCTCATTAAGTGCAATTAAAGAGAGGCAAACTCTTCTTATATAGAGTTGAAATACAGGTTCAGGATAAGAAATATTGAATCAGTTGAAGCAGCACGATGGCTACAAACGGGCTAAAATCTAGCATACCAACCCTGGGGATGATGCGGCGCAGGGGGGCTAGAATAGGCTCAGTGATATTGCACAGAATAATAGCCAACCTATTTGTCGGCCTCGGCGAAAACCAAGAGACGATAACCCTCAAAATAATAACTACGGTAAGCACCTCACACAGAATCCTAATAAGGCTAAGGAAAAATACCAACGCTGCCTAACCTCCTAATCTCCTGGCTCTGTCATGGGCAGCGCCTACCGCCTGCATGAGCAGGCTGGAGAATCCGCCCTTTTCTAACTGGAGCAGAGCCTGTTCAGTAGTGCCGCCGGGAGAAGTAACCATTCTGCGCAACTCCGCAGGCTCTTTACCTGACTTCTGGACAAGGTGACCCGAACCTAACACTGTTTGTAACACCAGCTCTTCAGCTATATCACGGGGAAGACCGATACCCACCGCAGCCTCAACCAACGACTCCACAAAAAGGAAGACATAAGCCGGCCCACTACCACTCACCGCCGTAGCCATATCAATATATTTTTCATCATCAACATAAATCTCCCTGCCTGTAGCACCAAGGATAGAGCCTGCCCAGCCCTTTTGCTGCTCAGTTACCTTAGCAGTAGCTGTCCATACACTTATTCCCTCACCAATCTGGGCTGGCGTGTTAGGCATAGCTCGAACAATACAATTATGGTTCAGCCCAAGACGCAAGGCGTCAATTCTTGCCCCGGCGATGATAGATAACACCAGTTGAGTCGGCTTAAGCTGACCACTAAGCTCAGCCATTACCTCAACCAGATTCTGTGGTTTAATAGCCAGGAGCACCACATCTCTCTCTTCTATAGCCAGCCGATTATCACTCATCACTGCCACACCGTATTTCTGTTCAAGATGCCGGCGGCGAGACTTATCAATGTCGCTAACGGAAATATCGCGTGGTGTGCTCAGCCCTTTGGCTAAAATAGCTGACAACATCGCCTCCCCCATAACCCCACCCCCAATGAATGCTATCTTCATTTTGCTCATCACTCTGTCCTCAACGGACTACAAAATTTATCAGCCTCCCCTGAACATATATCATCCTAATAATCTCCTTACCCTCAAGGTGAGCCTTCACTCGCTGGCTTTCCAATGCTCTCTCCCTGGCTTCAGTTTCAGTGATAGATGCTGGAACATTAATCCGGTCACGCAGTTTGCCATTGACCTGAACCACCAGGGTAATCTCTTCATCCTTAGCCAGCTCCTCGTCCCACTTCGGCCAGCTCTGATTATGAATACTGTAAGTATGCCCTGTCCTTTCCCACAACTCCTCAGTCAAATGAGGTGCGGTAGGAGCTAGAAGCAACACTAGGGTATCTACAGCCTCTCCCCAATCTGAGTCAGCAACCGCTCCTGTTTCCTTAGCCTTAGCCAGGTAGTTGGTGAACTCCATAAGGGTGGCTATCATGGTATTAAATCGGAATCTTTCCAGGTCATCCGTCACCTTCCTGATAGTCTGGTGGGTAATGCGGGATAGCTCTCGGTCTACTTTTTGCCTGATATCAGAGCTAACTTCCTTGCCCTCACCATATCCTCCCATCACCAGATTCCACACCCGGTTAAGCCAGCGACTTATACCGCTAATGCCACTATCATTCCACTCGCCACCCTGCTCCCAGGGTGCTACAAACATAAGATAGGCACGCACTACATCAGCCCCCAGCTCAGCTACATACTCGTCGGGAGTAATCACATTGCCTCGTGATTTACTCATCTTCTGCTTCTCGGCAATAATAATCCCCTGGTTAAACAGGCGGGTAAATGGCTCATCAAAATCAACCAGCCCCATATCCCGAAGTGCCTTAATGAAGAAGCGGGCATAAAGTAGATGCATAACAGCATGCTCAGCCCCCCCGGTATACAGGTCTACTGGCAGCCAGTATTTCAGCCTATTAGCATCAAATGGAGCTGTATCACAATCGGGACTGGCATAGCGCAAGAAATACCATGATGAGCACATAAAGGTATCCATAGTGTCGGTCTCCCGCTTGGCTGGAGCTGAACACTGCGGACAGGTAGTATTGACGAACTGCTCACAATACTTTAACGGAGATTCACCAGTGGGTCTAAACTCAGCGTCTTCAGGTAGCAACACCGGTAAGTCCGGCTCCGGAACCGGGACAATGCCACAGTTAGGGCAGTAAATCATGGGTATCGGTGCCCCCCAATATCGCTGGCGGGAGATAAGCCAATCACGAATCTTGTAGATTGTGGTTCGTTTTCCCCACCCCTTATCCTCC
>SDBU01004435.1_pt1 | contig 17210 bp, 16 predicted proteins | sample 2277071 | NCBI WGS metagenome assembly SDBU01 (sample SAMN10397929, study PRJNA504765) | marine sediment metagenome | isolation source: marine sediment core GS08_GC12, 126 cmbsf | place: Arctic Ocean: Gakkel Ridge, Loki's castle | collected 2008 | reverse complement strand
GCTTGAAACAAGGCCGAAAGAACGCCAACAGCGCAGCCAAAGCCGGCTGCAGAGATCGAATCTGATCCGCAGTCATCGTGAAGTCTCCTGACATCCTGTCCAGGAGAGCGCGCTCTCGAAATCCACGTCAGGAGTCTCATCGGACAACCCCGCCTTTCAGCTTGAGCAAACCCAGCGCTGCCATATTAATGTGCGCTGGCCCTGGGGAGCGGTGCCGCTCCCTGATCGTTCCAGTTAGCCCGTTTCAACGGGCTTCCCTGCGCATGTATGGGCGCGATCTTACCAAAGCCCGTTGAAACGGGCTAACCAATAGCAGAGTTGGGAGGGCGAGTGGGCGCCCAACGACCGGCCCTAAGGGCCGGCCTATTAGCCCGCTGTCGCGGGGACGCCCCATGAATGGGGCATCACCATGATCGGACTGGCCCACCTCGTTTCGAGGTGGGGGACACGATGATCCACACGCCGGGTGCGGACCCTGTCGTATCATCCAGCCGCCACCTTCAGAGAAGGTGGGGCACACGCTTCCTCACGGTCGCGGTTCGGATCTTGCCCGAGGGGTCCGAGGCGATCCTCGTCCGTCCCACCCGCCGCAATCGACAATCCTCAATCGTCAATCTCTTTTGGGGTTTCGATGTCGCGCAGGGGGACCTCGAAGTCCATCGCTCCGGCGGTGACCAGGGCGGTTTGCTGTTGGAGCTGCATGCGAACCACCTTGGCCGGTCGATTCAACGTTCGCAGGAACACGCCGTCGCCGGGTCTCAGCTCGTTGATCCATTCCGCCCAGCGCTTGAACGCCTCCTGCGATTCCTTGAGGTCCTCGCGATCGCGCTCGTAGAGTTCGCGGGTACGTTTGGCTTCGATGGCCGCCTCGCGGGCGACCCGCCTGGCCTGCTCCGCCTCCCGGCGGGAGGTCAACGTACCGGCGATGGCCTTGTTGAGGGCCCGCGTGCGATCTTCGAGGAACCCCTTGGCGGTCTGCACCAGGCGGGCGGGCATGCCCAGCCTCTTGGCGATGATCAGGGCGTTGCTGTTGCCCGGCTCGCCTAAGCGCACGTGGTAGGTGGGTTTGAGAGATTCGACGTCGAACTCGACCGCGGCGTTGTCCACCCGCTCCGTGGTGAAGGCCACGGCTTTCAGGGCGGATAGGTGGGTGCTCGCGATCGTCTTGGCCCCGCAACGCAGAAGCTCGGACAGGATCGCCCTCCCGATGGCAGCCCCTTCGTCCGGATCGGTCCCCGCCCCCAGTTCGTCGATCAGCACCAGCGAATCGGGGCCCGCCCGGCGGAGGATATCCAACAAGGTCGAAAGATGGGAGCTGAACGTGCTCAGCGATTGTTGGAGGCTCTGCTCGTCTCCGATGTCGATGAACACGTCGCGGAAGATGGGCATTTTCGATCCTTCACCAGCCGGGATGGGGATGCCGCACTGGGTCATCAAGGCGAACAGCCCCACGGTCTTTAGGGTCACCGTTTTCCCGCCGGTGTTGGGCCCGGTGAGAATCAAGACGTCGAAGTCATCGCCGAGGCGGATGTCGATCGGTACGACCTCGCGCTGCTTCACTGCCCCGCCGGGAGCCGGTGCCACATCCGCAGCCTCGCGATCGAACAGCTCGATGAGCACCGGATGTCGGGCCTCGTGGATATCGAGGATGCCGGACTCATCAATCTCCGGACAGACGCAGGACCGCTTCTTCGCGTAGCGACACTTGGCTGCCACGAAGTCCAGGACGGCGATGGCCCGCAGGGTGTTCATGATGCGTCTGGTGTCGGCCCGAACCTTCCCGGAAAGCTCGCGCAGGATGCGGGTGATCTCCTTGTTTTCCTCGTCACGCAGACGAACGATGGTGTTGTTGAGTTCGACGGACTCAGCCGGCTCGACGAACAGGGTGGCTCCGGAATCGGAGGTGCGATGGATGATTCCGGGGATCCGCCCGCGGTACTCCGCCTTGAGCGGCAGGACCATGCGATCGCCGTGGAAGGTAGCCCCGCCGTATTGCAGCATTTTGGTAATGCCGGTGTGTCGCAGGATGCGGTCGAAGGCGGTGCGGATTCGACCACGGGCGGACTCGATCGCCGCCCGGATCGAGGCTAGTTTCCCACTTGCGTAGTCGCGAACCTCGCCGCGCGGATCGATGGCGGTGTAAATGGCCTCTGCCAGCGGGCTCAGGTCGCTCACCCGCGATTCCAGCTTCGATAGAGACGGGGCTGCGTCCAGGGAATCCGCAAACCACTCGCGAAGCGCCGCCGTAGCTGCCAGGGTCTCCGCGACTTGAACGAGGGCCTCGGCTTCCAAGGGAGCGGGAAAGGCTGCGGCACGCACGTACTCGCGGACGTCGGTGATTCCGCCCATCGGCGGCAGTGAGCCTCCCTCCTCGGTGAGCACGGTCAGCTCGCTCACCTGATTAAGCCACTCGCGAACCAGGCTCGCCTTGGTTGTCGGAGTTAGAGCGCGGGCCAGCCCCTTGCCCAGCGATGAACCGCAGTACGCCGCGAGCGTCTTGCGGACTTCGTCGAATTCGAGTTTCAAAATAGCGACTTCGTTCACGTTCGCCTCGCTGGCCGTCAAGGTCCGATTTTGCGCGAGATTTATGGACCCCACGGGCCTCGGCTCAGCTATAATACACCGAGGCGAACGGGAGGTCTTCAATGAGGCGGCGGCATATGACAGTAAACCTCGCTCAGCGAAAATCGGTCGTGTGGGTCCTTCTGCTCGGAGCCCTCCTCTGGCCGGCGGGGGTCCGCGCAGAGCTGCCCGATCGGTATACTCTGGCCGATCTGAAACTGCTGGAACGGGCCTTTCAGGAACTTGCCGAGAACGTCCGCCCGAGCGTGGTGGCCATCCAAACGTACGTCATTCCTGATCCAGCCCGCACCGGTCACCGGTTCTTCAAGATCCCGCGCAACCGCGGAAGCGGCTTCGTGATCGACAGCGACGGGTATATCGCCACCAATCGCCACGTCCTCGAGGATTCCGACCTCATCCAAGTCCGCCTGCACGACGGGCGAGCCTTCGAAGCCACGGTTCGCCAGTCGGACCTGCGCAGCGACCTGGCGGTGATAAAGATCGATGCCCAGGACCTGAGGCCGATCGAATGGGGCGACCTGGAAAACCTGAAAGTGAACCAGTGGTGCTTCGCGGTGGGAAACCCCTTCGGCCTGGCCGGCGGCGATGGGCGTTTGTCTATCACCTACGGTGTGGTCAGCGCTTTGGGGCGGAATCTGACCGAACAGCTCGCAGTAAACTGGGACATCCAGTATTACGGCAACCTCATCGAGACCTCGACAGCCATCAACCCCGGCTACAGCGGGGGACCGCTCTTCAACGTAGATGGAGAAGTGATCGGCATTGTCACGGCCATTGAGACCAGCACCGGGGTCAACCAGGGGCACGGGTACGCGATACCCATTGACAAGAACTCGCGCCGCATTATCGATTTGCTCAAGGCTGGAAAGCCCGTGCATTATGGGTTTCTCGGAATCAAGGTCGGAGAGCCGGATCGGCCCCGATCCGACTGGGTCGTGAACACCCGCTATTACCAGGGAGCGGCCATCGCAAGCATCACTAATCCGGACGGTCCTGCAGCCCGGGCGGGGCTCAAGGTCCGCGACATCGTCATCGAGTTCGAGGGAGTGCCGGTCGAGAACTCCGATCACCTCGTACGTCTGGTGCAGTTCACCCCGGTGGGCACCGAGGCTGACGTGACCTTCCTTCGGGGCAACGTTAAACGAAAGACTACCGTCACCCTCGGGGACCGCGACGAGATGCTCAAAATGACCCGGGGCGCCGAATAGGCTCTTTTCATGCGACGTGGGGACGTCGTGCGGGAAGGGATTCTCGTACCGCCAGGCCGCTCCCTCACGGTCGCGGTTCGGATTGCGTAGTGAAGATCCCCCGTGGGCTGCATTCCTGGTCGGTTACGCCCAAGCAGGCGATTGCCATCCAGCGCCGGCTTGCAAGCAGGATCATTCGAACCGGCCGCTCCCTCACGTCCGCGGTTCGGATTGGAGGCAGCGCGGAAAAGCTGAGGCTGGTAGCGGGCGCCGATCTGGCGTTTTCCCGTAACGGCGACGAATGTATAGCCGGCGTTGTCGTGTGGGATGTACGCGCCGGTGAGGTCGTCGAGCAGCACGTCGTCCGCAAAGCGGTGCGGTTTCCATACGTTCCCGGGCTGCTCTCCTTTCGCGAAGCCCCCGCGATCATTGCCGTGCTTCGCAAACTGAAATCCGAGCCCTATGCGTTCATTTTCGACGGCCAGGGGCTTGCCCATCCGCGCCGCTTCGGCTTGGCCTGCCACGTCGGCCTGCTGATCGACCGCCCGAGTCTGGGCTGCGCCAAGAGCGTGCTTGTCGGAACAAGCGAAACGCCCGGTCTATCGAGAGGATCATCCGCCTCGCTCGAGCACAACGGCGAGCGGATCGGCTTGGCCCTGCGCACCCGCGAGCGGGTGAGGCCGGTCTACGTCAGCATCGGCCACCGCCTCTCCCTGGACCTGGCCGCCAGGATCACCCTCGCCTGCTACGCCGGCTACCGCCTGCCCGAACCCACCCGCCTGGCGGACAAGCTCGTCGCCAGAGAAAAGGCCCGCGTTTGACCGGCGAGGACAGGAAGTTGGAATACGGGGTGCTGCATCGTCGCGAGCTTCCGCGGGGAAGAGGCGTTCGAGGGCGATCCGCCGGTGAACAGGACCGCACCGGGCTCGACTCGAGCCAGCGCCTCGAGAAGTGCATCATCGCCCAGGTTGCGGACAAGCACCCGGTAGACGCCATCGGCGTAGCGTTCGTAGGGGAATCGCCCCAGTATATCTTCGATCAGCTTCGCGGCGCCTGCGCAGACGGCCTCCAGCGGTTGACAGTCCCAGCCGCCGCTACGAGTGGCCATTTTACGGCCGCCATATGGGGGGTGTCCGCTACAGGGTGCTCGGAGTTTCGGGCTGATTGACATTCCAGACTGCCGATGATATACTGCCGGGTCCGCTGCATGGTCTCATAAAACCTTGCGCCGACGTAGGTTGCGCGCTTGGGGATGATCACCTGGAGGCGTGGGGGACGCTTTGGGCGGCTTTAGGGTTTAACCGATAGCGAGTTGGTTATGGACATGATCGTCGTAATGAAGGCGAACGCCGCCCCGGACGACGTAGAACGGGTCGTCGACCGGGTGAGTGAGCTGGGGCTTACCCCGCACCTGTCCAAGGGGGAGTTCCGTACCATCGTGGGGGCCATTGGCGAGCGGACGCCGCAGGTCGAGCAGCAGCTCGAGCAGCTTCCCGGCGTCGACGAAGTGGTGGCGGTCAGCCAGCCCTACAAGCTCGCCTCCCGCGAGTTCCACGAGGCCGACACCATCCTGGACATCAAGGGCATCCGCGTGGGCGGGCCTCACGTCAACATCATTGCCGGACCCTGCGCCATCGAGAGCCGGGAGATTCTCTTCGGCGTGGGAAGGGCGGTCAAGGATGCGGGTGCCGCCATCCTCCGCGGTGGGGCGTTCAAACCGCGAACTTCGCCTTACTCCTTCAGCGGGCTGGGCAAGGAGGGGCTGGAGTTGCTCAAACAGGCGGGCGAAGAGCTGGACATGCCCACCATAACCGAGGTGATGGATCCGCGGGACGTCGAGATCGTCTACGAGTACGCCGATATTTTTCAGATCGGCGCCCGCAACATGCAGAACTTCAACCTCCTGCTCGAGGTGGGCAAGACGGACAAGCCGGTGTTCATCAAACGTGGTCTGGCTGCCTCGATCACCGAGCTGCTCATGTCCGCGGAGTACGTGCTTAGCCAGGGCAATCATCGGGTGATCCTGTGCGAACGGGGCATTCGCACTTTTGCCGAAGAAGTGCGCTTCACCTTGGATTTGTCGGCCGTGCCCGTGATTCAGGAGCGGTCGCATCTGCCGGTGTTTGTCGATCCGTCTCACGCCGCCGGTAAGCGTGACATGGTGCCCGCGTTGGCCCTGGCGGGAATTGCCGCGGGTGCAGCCGGGGCGATCGTCGAGGTGCACAGTTGTCCCGAGCGGGCCCTTTGCGACGGTCCACAGGCGGTTCTGCCCAACAACTTCGCCGCCCTGATGGAGCAGATCCGCCAGGTAGCGGAGATCGTCGGCCACCGGGTGACCCTCTGGGGCCGCGACGACCAACCCCCTCCCCGCCGCGCCGTCGGCGGTTGGGCGACGTAGACTGAATGGCGAATGGAGTGTCGCAGGCTTTAGCCTGAGCCTGTGCGGAGTCGGCGCGAACTGAAGTCCACGGCTCGCAGATGTGAAGAACATCGCATGCAACGGCGCAATCACAAAGACCGAGGTCGATGAACCGCGTCCCGGTCCTGGAGGTTCGCAAATGGACGAGGAATTCAAGAAGAAACGTCGGATGACAATAGCCGAGTGGATGGCCGAAGGGCACCCGCCGGGAGTGTGGGTCGACCTTGGGCCCAAGGAGAATCCGCCAGGGTGCCCCGTTATCCCAAGGACACGCTATGATGCTGAGCGAGACGCGAAGATCTTTGAAGCATGCGATGGTAGCGAAGTGCTCGGGCTGACGAGACCACACCCGCTGGTCGATTGATTCTGCGGAGTGGCCCACGGCGCTTCCCGAGCGCTTCCTTTGCGTTCACGTTGCCACGGTTCTCGGAGAGGTGCAGGAACGTGGTCTGTGCGGGTGGCCAAGCGCGGCGCCCCCATATACGATTCCCGCAATTGTGGTCCCTGTCAGTGTATTGCGTCAATCCGTGTGGAAGTGCGGTCGGAGGTCCTCCTCGGGTTATGCACATGGCGGCCTGTTGAGCAATCGCCCGCAGCTTACCCGGCACGCGAAAGCGGCTCCAGTTCGATCGTCACCAGAATCGGGGGATTAGGGACAAGGCCGTAGTCCGCGGGATCCTCGTCCTGAAGGGCCAGGGCCAGCACTTCCTTGAGGTTGGCCATGGCCTCGTCGAGCGTGTCCCCCTGCGTCACCGCGTGCACGTCCGGGCATTCCACGACATACCCGTTGTCCTCGGGATAGATGAAAGCCTTGATGTTCTGTTTCATGAGCCTGCTCCCGGACGACTAGTCCGCAAACACCGAAAGTATACCGTCGTACCCCGCCAATGTCAAAACGGTGCGCGTTCGGCGAACTGTCGACCCCGCGTGGAGCCTCTAAACGACCATGCGCGAACGTGCAAAACAGCTCAGAGCCCGGAGTGCAAGCAACGGGTTTGGCAACCCCGTGCCGGCGTTTGGTGCTCCGATAAGCGCCGCAAATCTGGGCAGGGCGATGCAGGTTGCCCCCGGGGCGAAGAATCGTTAACCTGCTGCCCTGGTGACCCCGCTGGCGGCGGGAGCACCGAAGGAGACGAGTCGGACCATGCGAACACCGCTCATTGCCGGCAACTGGAAGATGCACAAGACGCTGGGGGAGGCCGGCGAACTGGTGGGGGCGATCCGTGAAGGCATCGAGCAAGTCCCCGGCGTGGACGTGTTGGTTTGCCCGCCGTTTCAGCTCTTGTTCCCGATGGCCAAGGCCGTCGCCGGCTCGCGGATCATGCTTGGGGCCCAAAACGTCCACGAGGCTCCGCACGGGGCGTACACCGGCGAAGTGTCCGTGAAAATGCTGGAGAACGCCGGCTGCACCCACGTGATCGTCGGACACAGTGAGCGGCGCCACGTCTTCGGCGAAGACGGGGGGCGGCTGGCCAAGAAGGTCCGGGCGGTGGTCGGGGGCGGTCTGACGGTGATCTACTGCGTGGGTGAGACGCTCGACGAGCGAGAGGCGGGCAAGACGCGGGAGGTCGTCGGCAGGCAGCTTGCGGAAGGTGTGGGCTCCGACGTTCCCGCCCAGCGGCTAATCGTGGCCTATGAGCCGGTCTGGGCGATCGGAACGGGGGTCACCGCCACTCCCGATCAAGCCCAGGAGGTACAAGAGTTCGTTCGCTCGTCTCTGGCGTCGACGTACGGCCAAACGGCGGCAGGGTCGATTCGCATTTTGTACGGCGGGAGCGTCAAGCCGCTAAATGCGGCCAGTTTGATGGAGCAGCCGGACATCGACGGGGCGCTGGTCGGCGGTGCGTGCTTGGCGGCTCGCGACTTTCTAGCTATCATGGGTGGCGCGGCGTCGGCAGTGTCTGGGACGGCCTGAGCGATCGGGTGCAAACGGGCGCCAATGTCGTGATCACCGAACCGCTGACTCACGGTCGCGGGTCAGATGGGTGGTGCGAGGTTCGGACGGTGATTTCGCCCTGCGTCGCCGGGTTTTTGAAGGCACAAGGGCTTTCCTGAGAGGATGCTGCGGATATGGTTTTTTGGCGCGGTTTGATGGCGCTGGCGATCATAGTGGTTTGCTGTGTGCTGATGTTCGTCATCCTGCTGCAGCGTGGGCGGGGTGGAGGCTTGGCCGGGGCATTTGGCGGGGCAGGTGGGACCAGCGCGTTCGGGGCGAAGACCGGTGACGTCTTCACTTGGATCACGGTGTGCCTCGCGGCGGTCTTCTTGCTCTTGGCGATCGTCGGCAACTTCGTATTCGACGCATCCGCCGTGCCGGTCGTTGCGTCACCTCCGCCAGCCGTGGTCCCGATCGAGGTCCCGATCGGGGTGGACGAGGAAGGGGCGGCGACAACACCGGGCGAGCCTCCAAGGATTGACGTGAAACCGGTGACTTCCGGAGGCCCCGGTGACGAAAACCCCGCGCCCGCTACGGATGCAGGAGCTGTCCCGCCAGCCGGTGACGAATCCACGGAGGGGGCGTCGGACGGCTCGGAGTCCGCGGGAGAGGACCCGCCCAGCCCATGATCCGCTCAATGACGGGCTATGGCCTCGCGCAGCATGTCGAGGACGGCGTCAGTTACGTGCTCGAGCTCAAGAGCGTCAACCACCGTTATCTTAAACTGTCAGTCAAGCTGTCAGAACCCTTGCAATACTGCGAAAACGCGATTGAAAGGCAGCTCCGTAGCCGGATCGCACGGGGCAGCGTCACCTGTACGCTGCGCGCCCAGAGTGAGGGTGGACTGAATCCGGCGACGCTCGACGTGGCGGCGATGCAGCGATATGTGGACCAGATGTCTCAGGTTCGCCTGCCGCCCGGTATACAGGCCGGGCTCGATCTTGGTGCGATAGCCGCCCTGCCCGGAGTGTGCCGATTGCCCGAACCGGACGAGGCCGCCCGGGAGCGACAACAACAGGTTGTTTTGGAGCTGACCTCGCGGGCGCTCGACTCCCTTTCCGGGATGCGCCAGGAAGAGGGCGATGCCCTGCTGCGTGATCTGCTCCAGTCTTGCGACGGGATTCGCGCCCGCCTGGCTGAAGTGGCCCGTCGCGGGCCTGCCGTGGTGAAGGAATACCATGAACGCCTGAAATCGCGGGTGCAGACTCTGTTGCAGGCCGGCGAGTTCGAGCTGGAGAGTGAGGGGCTCATGCGCGAAGTGGCCATCTACGCCGACCGGTGCGACATCAGCGAAGAACTCGCCCGCCTGGGCTCGCACCTGTCCCAGTTCGCGGAGATCTGCGGCCGCAACGAGCAGGTCGGTAGGGCACTGGACTTCCTTACCCAGGAGCTGTTGCGCGAGGCGAACACGATCGCGGCCAAGAGCGGCGACACACTCATCGCCCAGAACGTAGTAGAGGTCAAGAGGCTGATCGACCGCCTGAAGGAGCAGGTCCAGAATGTCGAGTAGCCCCACCGAGCCGGCCGGCCGACGGCGGGGCCGGTTGATCGTTATCAGCGGTCCCTCCGGGACGGGCAAAACCTCGATCTGCAAGGCCCTTCTCGAGCAGCTTCCCGACACCGTCTGGAGCGTGTCGGTGACCACCCGCCCGATGAGGGCGGGCGATCAGAGCGGACCGAGCTACGAGTTCGTGAGCTGCGAGGAATTCGAGAGGCGGGAATCAGCCGGGGCCTTCCTCGAAAGCGCCGAGTATGTGGGCAACAAGTATGGAACCCCGAGGCTTCCGGTGGAAGAGGCCCTGGGAAGCGGGCGGAACGTTGTGTTGGAGATCGACGTTCAGGGGGGCATGCAGGTGGCTGCCGCCATGCCCGACTCGATCAGGATCTTCGTCTTACCTCCCGACATGGAGTCGCTTCGGGCCAGGCTTACCGGAAGGGCCAGCGAAGCGAAGGAGCAGCTAGCCAAACGCCTCGCCAAAGCGGACGCAGAAATCGGGGCGGCCCACGACAGCGGCTGCTACCAGCATTTTGTAGTGAACGACGACCTTCAAGCCACGGTCGAAGAGATAAAACGCCTTATTCTACATCTACAGGAGAGTACAACTTAATGATCGAAGCATTCCGCCACGACGACCTCATTGACAAGGTGGGTGGGCGTTTCAAATTATCCGTTCTGATCCAGAGACGCTGGGTTCAGCTCCTGCAAGGGGCCAGACCCATGGTCGACACCACAGGTCTTACCGATATCGAGGTGATCATCCAGGAGATCCTCGAAGGTAAGATCGAGTTGGAGATTATAGACGCGGCAGAGAAGGAGGATGAAGAAACAGTCTGACACGATATTGTCACTCGATCTGGCGGGTGGTGAGGTGCTCGTCGCCGTCTGCGGCGGGATCGCCGCCTACAAGGTGTGCTACGTCGTATCCGAGCTGGTGCAGCGCGGGGCGGGGGTCACGGTGGCAATGACCGAGGCGGCTACCAGGCTCGTAACCCCGACTACTTTCGAAGCCCTTTCCCGCAGGGGCGTGCTGAGAAGCATGTGGACCTCAAAGTCTTCGGCCTCCATGCAGCACATCGCCGTGACCGAGTCGGTGGATCTTATCCTGGTTGCCCCCGCGACCGCCAACATGATCGGCAAGATCGCCGCCGGCATCGCCGACGATCTGGTGTCCACCATGATCTTAAGCGCCGCCTCCCCCGTCGTGCTCGCCCCAGCCATGAACGAGCGAATGTGGGCCAATCAGGTCGTGCGGGAGAACGCAGCCAGACTCACTGAGCGAGGATACCTCCTGGTCGGGCCCGCGGAAGGATGGCTGGCTTGTGGAAGTGTAGGTCCCGGAAGACTGGCCGAGCCGGGCGAGATTCTCGAGGCCGTCACAGCAATCCTGAAAGAACGAAAACAGCACCGGGAAGCGCACGAGCCGTGTGCGAAGCAGCCGCCAGGTCTATAGAATGACTCTCGCCCTTCGCTATTCGCCATTCGCCATTTACCCTTCTGAATCCCACTCATGCGTATCCTCGTAACAGCCGGCCCCACGCGGGAGTACTTTGATTCGGTCCGGTTCATCTCCAACCCGTCCACGGGAAAGATGGGTTACGCCGTCGCCGCGGAGGTCGTTCGCCGCGGGCATGACGTGTATCTGGTGTCCGGACCGGTTCAACTGCCCGACCCCATAGGCGCATGTGTGACCAGGGTGGTCAGCGCCCGGGAGATGTTCGAGGCATCCATCTCGCTGTTTGAGAAGTGCCGGGCTGCGGTCATGACCGCAGCCGTCTGCGACTACCGCCCGGCTGCCCGGCTCGATCGCAAGCTCGAAAAAAAGAGCCTCGCCAAGAAGGTAGAGCTCGAACCCACCGAGGACATCTGCGCCCACCTCGGACTCATCAAGGGCGATCGGGTGGTGATCGGCTTCGCCCTGGAAGACCACGACCACCACGTTCGGGCGGAGGACAAACTGCGCCGAAAGCGATGTGACGCGATCGTCCTTGGCGGGATCGGGAACATCGCCGGGGAAGACGCCGAGATCGAAGTATTTACCGCCGATGGCGGCTGGTCCCCCCCGCGGGTGGGCACCAAGGCGGAAATCGCCTCCGTTTTGGTCGATCTCCTCGAGGAGTTGGTCGGCGACCGTGGCTGATCGGGCGGTCACAGTCCGCCGGCCTCATTCGCCGCGGCCTACGAGGCCGGATCCGTTCCGCCAGGCGGACCGAGAGCGCCTCCCATGGCCCCTCGCCCGGACAAGTCACCGCGGAGCACGCGGAAACGCCGCCCAGCTCCGAAACTCGGGAAGACAGGCAATCTAGGTCAAGAGTCCGGTACGATCTCCGTGGACTTGGGCGGTTCTATGACACCCAAACGTGCCATTACCTTAATTGGCATTTGCGGACAGTAGGCCAACCTGCGCCCAAGCTCGGGCGGCATGAATCCCCAAGAACGTTGACGTGGGGCTGAGAGTTACCCGCTCCGGCTGCCTCGATCCAACCTTTTGGGCATCAAATGCTCAAGAACGGGCCATGATCGGACCGATTTAGCAGGAACGCCTCGCGCGATTAAGAAGACGCCACCGTGTGATTCCAGGACGGTCGGCGGGGGGCGTGCGGCGAAACTTTTAGGAATTGGTGGTTGACTTGCCAACGCCGGTTCCTACAATTCGCCCGCTGTAGGAATCGGGCCCTATCCCCTTGGTTTCGATAGGCGACTGTGGGTCCGGCAACGCAATCTGGAGGCATTCGTTCTGGAGCTTGGCGCGTTGTCAGAACGGTTGGTGCCCCCAACTCAAAGAGGCGTTGGTGCATTCGGGATCGTACAGCGTTCGGGCCGCTAGTAGGCGGCTGTATCGGTAGAACGGATTTGTCACCGAAGCGTATGTGGTTTCTTCTCCGCGCTTTGCAATCAGGTTGCAAGGCTAGGTAGTGACCGCGCTTCGGTTCGTTGTGTTTGGTGCTCTGAGAATTCAGCGTGTGATTTTGGATCACGCCACAGTCCTTTATTGGAGGTCAGCAATGCTAGGTTCCAATTGGTTTGTACGTTGGGGCACGCTCTGTGGCGTGTTCGCTATGCTTCTGTTTGTGGTGGGCTGTCCGGTACCGGACCCGCCGGTATCCTGCGATGATGAGAACCCGTGTACCGAGGACGGGAACTTCTGTAACGGGGTGGAGGCGTGCGTGGACGGGTTCTGCGCCAGCCCCGGCACCCCCTGCGCGGAGGGGGAGACCTGCGACGAGGACACTGACGAGTGCTACACGGCGTGCCCGACGGAGGGCGAGTGCGACGACGAGGACGCCTGCACGAACGATTCCTGTGGGGACGATGACCGGTGCGTCTTTGCCGCCGTAGACTGCGGCGACGACGATGAGTGCACGACCGACACCTGTGACACCGCCGACGGCTGCGCGTACGCGGACGTCGATTGTGACGACGGCGATGCCTGCACGGCCGACTCGTGCGACGCCGCCACCGGCTGCGCCAACGACGCGATCGACAATTGCTGTGAGACCAGCGCCGATTGCGCCGCGGGCGAGGAGTGCAACGCCGACAATCAGTGCGAGGCGACGAGCCTCTGCGCGGGCGTCACGTGCGACGACGCGAGCGACTGCACGGACGACTCGTGTGACGAAGCGACCGGTGAGTGCGTATACGCCAACAACACGGCCGCCTGCGACGACGGCGATGCTTGCACCGATGGTGACGCCTGTGCTGACGGCGCTTGCGCCGGCACGGCGATCGACAACTGCTGCGAGACCGACGCCGATTGCACCGGAACCGAGATCTGCAACGCCGATAGCCAATGCGAACCCGAGAACAATGAAATGGCGGGCGAGAACGCGGACGTTCCTTTCTCGGAACTGGAGGTTGGCGAGACGGTGTCGATTACCGCCCCGGACCCGACGGCCGGCACGCGTCAGCCGCCGGCGGACTGCACCTGCACCTGGAGCGCAGACGGGGCCGGTACATTCGACCCCAACCCCGGTTGCACGACGGACTACACGCCCGCGCTGGATGATACCGTGATTTCCGTCACGGTGGACTGCTCCGACATCGGTTTCGATCCGGTGGACTTCAGCCAGGATGTCGCGGTCGCCGAGCCGCCCCCGGTCGCGTGCACCGCGGCCACCGTAGCCGCCGATTGCCTCGAGGGAACCCTCTGTACGGTCGATACGTGCGAAAACGACGTTTGCGTGTATACGCCCGTGGATTGCGGCGACGACGATCTGTGCACCACCGATACGTGCGATCCGGCCGACGGCTCTTGCACGAGTGACGCCGTGGTTTGCGATGCGGGCTTTGCCTGCGATGCGGCAACCGGGGACTGTGTGGAGGTACCGTGCACGGAGGACGCGTTCTGCGACGACACCCTGTTCTGCAACGGGGCTGAGACGTGCGACCTGACCGATCCGGACAATGGCGTGTGCGTCGCCGGTACCGATCCCTGCCCCGAGGGCTCGGCCTGCGATGAGGACACGGATGGCTGCACGGGTGATACCCTCACCCTCACCGTCGATGACGACGTCATCACGGGCACGGCGGGCGATGATGTGATCACCGGTACGGCGGGTACGTTCAATGATGGTGACATCATCGTTGGTAACGGTGGCGATGACACTCTGAATGTCACGATTGTTGATATGACAGGTGAAAACCCGACCGTGATCGCCATCAATACGGTCAACGTCACCACGCTGGTCGACTCGCTCATGCCGGCGACGAACTTCGCTGCGGTCGGCACCATCAATGTTGACGGTACTGGCGGACTGAATGTAACCGCCCTGGCTGGCGGTACGGACTACGTCTTCGGTATGGCCAGCGGCTACGACGATACGCTCAACGTGGACTTGGTAACGGCCGCCACCACGTCCGGTGAGATTGCGCTGACGTTGGGCGGAACGGACACGAACGCTGTATTCGATTTCAGCTCTGCTACGGGCAATGAGGATCTGGCAATCACGGTCAACGCCGCTAGCACGCTGAACTCCGTTGGCGCTCCGGCGTTCGGTGCCAATATCCAAGGCGACGTGACCATCACCGGTACCGGTGCCCTGACGCTGGCTGATTTTGATGACGCTGACCTGAACACTACGATGGACATCGACGCGACGGGGCTCACCGGAACGCTGACGCTCACGGTGCCCGATGCTGGCAATGGCGAGACTTATGATTTTTCGGCCGGTGGTGATGACGAAATTCTCGGCATCGACGCCGTCTCGATCTTGGACAACGACACGCAGGACTACGTCCTCACATTTGACAGCGGTGATACCAACATCGCGGTCGATATTAGCGAGATTGATGACGCTGACCTTGCCGGAAACCTGACCGTCGTCTTCGGTGCTGGCGTCACTGATACGCTGACTGTGACCCTCGGTGGCGATGGCGGCGGAATGGGCCACCTCACCGCGAATACGACGGAGTTTATCACGATCAACTCGACCGGTACCGACGCCAACGCGATTGGCAACTTGGTTCAGGCCGATACGGCCTTTGTGGGTGAGACGGTGGACATCATTGGTGATCAAGACCTGACCATCGCGGACCTCTCCGGTGCCGCTGAGTACGTGGTTGATGCTGGGACTTTCACCGGCGATCTGACGATCACCGTGGGTAGTGCTCAGGCCGACTCGATCACCGGTGGTTCCGGCGATGACGACCTCAATGGCGATGCCAGCACCGACGAGATCGATGGCGGTGCGGGCGATGACACCATCACGGGTGGTGATGGGCAAGACCTCCTGACCGGTGGTACCGGCGTCGATACGTTCGTCTTGGATGACGATGATGCTGTTGATTCGGTTACCGACTTCACCCCCGACACGGACGGTGATGTCGTTTCTATCGATGTCAGCGCTTTGAACACCGAGCTCGGCCAGAACCTGGTTGATGGTAACGGTGACATTGCCGCCGGCGACGCCATCGTGTTTGAGGCGTTCGCCAGTGGCGGCACCGCCACCATCGCCGCAACTGACAACATCATGTTTGTAACGGATACGACTGGCATTAACTCGACCGCCGATATCGACGTCAGCAACATCACGCTGGCAGGTGCGCCTGGTAATCTGGGCGATCGCTTGATCATCGTGTGGTACGATGCGAATGATGCCAGGATGACCGTATCGCTCATCGGTGATGGTACCGCTGATACCGACCTGGGCGACACGCCTGTTTACGCGAACTTGATGACGGCTGAGATGACGACGGCTGAGTACGCCACGTTGGACGCCGTCAACTTCCTGTTCGACTAGAATTCCGCTGGCGTTCGCGACTGCGAACGCTTAGTGGTTTGAATAATAGGGCCCGGTGGTCATCTTTAGATCACCGGGCTCTTTTTGCGCGTGCCCCGGCTCCGAAAGAGTCTTGCAGTCAAACGCTTCTCCGACTGTGTTTCCCCACACCTTCTCCTGGCCTCGGGCGTGGTCGCAAGGGGTTTGGCTGAAGCCTATATGCCGGTTCTCGCCGCTTCCCGTGGGTCGGGAGGGTCACAGGTTCCCGCCTGGGCGATCCCGGAAGGCCATTCACTTGACGGTGAGATTCAGTCGATTGCGGGGTCTTGCCCACGTTCTTTTGCGCCGGCTCTCTTCCGACCGACACCGTGAGCACCCAACACACACCTTCGTGCTGCCGCCGCGACAAGCTCGTGGTTGCCGTGACCGGTAACTCGATCGGTGGTACCGATGCGGTCTACCTCGTGATCGAAGATCGAAGCACGGCGAACTCTTACACGGCGGCCCAGGACTTGGTCCTGCTGCTGGGCGGTTCGTCGAGCGGTTCGCTTCCCCTGGGCGATTTCCAATAGGCCGGTAGCGTAGGGGTTCGCCGCGGCGTTGGTCGCGTTAATTGGCAACGCCGATGCCACGCTGACAGTGGATGCCGATATAGATACGGCGGAAGTGGATCTCAGTGGTACCAACGACGTCTTTATCTTTGACTGCGACGACGTGGCTTCGGGCGGTGACGTGACCGACCTGGCCACAATTGCCACGAACATTGGAGCGCTCATCGGCGTGACGGCGAGCGATGAGGCTATCTTCTTCGTGTGCGAGAACACCGCAGGGACCGATGCGGACTGGGGGATGTACCATTTCCTGGACGATGGGGCGGGCAACACGACCGTCGTGGCGGGCGAGCTGACGCTGATGTCAGACATTACCACGACGGTAGCTGTCCAGCTTCCGGCGGGTGACATCAGCCAGTAGTAAGTGTTCTATGAGCGTTGGGTCCGTTGTCGCGGACCGTTCGTGAAAGATCTGGTAACGTAACCTGGAGCCCGGCGGGTGAAACCGCCGGGCTCCTTTATGCGCGATTGTGGATTGGGCAGGTGGCCGATCACCGTTGCGGTTTGGGGCGCCGGGGCGCTTGTTTCCTGCACGGTTTGGGAGTAGAATCCATCGCCATGAGACCTGAAGAACTGCGACACTTGTTGGACCGGAAACCGTTCGTGCCGATCCGCCTTCATTCCACGGACGGGACAACCTACGACATTCGACATCCGGGAATGGCTCTTCTGACTAGATCGACTGTGGAAATCGGTTTGCCCGAGGATGAGGCGAGCAAGATCGCGGACCGCGTCGTGTATTGCACGCTCCTTCATAT